>BNJV01003062.1_pt1 | contig 124427 bp, 165 predicted proteins | sample 8540591 | NCBI WGS metagenome assembly BNJV01 (sample SAMD00202457, study PRJDB9452) | human saliva metagenome | host: Homo sapiens
TATTTTATACTATAAAAAGCCCTTTTGTCAAGGGCTGTAAAAGATTTTTATTCAATAATTTTTTTCAAAGAGTTTTTTTATTTTCAAAAATATTTTAACCTTTTCTTCCTGAATTTCCCATTTCCCATTTTGACTTGTTCCTTCATATCTTAAAAATATTTTTTTGTTTAAACTTTTTCATATAATATTTTACTTTATTTACTGTCCAATTTAGATTATCAGCTATCTGTTTTTGGGACATTTTAGGATTATTTATTATTGTGTTTATTATTGTTTTGTCTGTTTCTGTAAGATTTTTTTATATTAGATTTTTTCTTTTTGGAAACAGTTTGGGTAGTATTGGTTTTATCTTGGGTACTACCTTGGGTAGTTTGGGATACTATTATAGCTTTTTCTGTAAATATTAATTCTAAAATCATTTTCAAAAGTTATGAACTCTGGTTCTTCCAGTCCATATTCTCCAATTCATTCATAATTCTCGGTATACCGCTTCCCCATTTCTCAATAATATTTACATAAGAAAAACTGACGCAATTGCACGATTACGAAGTTTGGAATAGCCTTCTTTTCATTCTTTTATATTTACTCCTGAAAGCAGCATTCCTGGCGAGTAATTTCTAATCTGTTATCATAAAGTGCGACTTGAATATCGTTTGGTTCAAGGTAGCTTCGATGAATTATTGCATTTGCGATTAGCTCTCTTATTGATTTAGGGTGGAATTTCATATTTGTCAACCCTGTAAATTCCAACAATATCCGAACTTAAATTTATTTTTCAAGCACATATTTATACGCCTTTTTCTAGCTGTGTAATAATCTGATCCTTCAAATTCCCTTCTTATCCACAAATATACTTCTAGTTTCTCCTTTAAATACACCACACTGTATCTTTCGTGAAACTTCCCAGTTTTCCTTGCCAGATAACAAAATATAAGCATTTGTTGGAAAAATTTCACCGTTTTTCTCTTCCAGAACTTTCCAGCTTAACAAAGTATTTCTAGTAACTTTTTTTATTTTTGTATCAGTTTCAGAATTTTTTCTTGCCAATTTCTCCAGCCATTCACAAAATTTCTCAATTTCTTCATCACTAATACTTTCTCCGTGGCAAACTTGCTGATCAAAATACTTATTTTCCCCTTCTAAAACCAACTCCTTCAAAACATAATCTTCTTCAATAATTCTAGTCGTAGCACCTCTTCTGATATAAGTTCCTTTCTGCATCCCTTTTGACTTCAAATAATATGGCTTTTTCTTACCTCCTTCAATTTCCACAAGAATAATTGTTCTATTTTTCCAACGTATGCAAACTTATATCTGGTATAATCATTTGGATAACAGCTATCCGAGATTGCATTAATTATTCCATCCATAACTTCAAACTCATTTTTCAACTCCAATAATTTCTCCATTATCTTTTACTCCGAAAAACTATTTTTTTCCGCCATTTCCATTTGCAAATGCCACAACTGTTTTTTTATATGTATTAGTTTTTAGCATTTTTCTTTAAATTCAATTTTTTCATTTTTCCCCATTTAATATTTCCTCAATTAACATTTGAAACTCCTCCTTTACGTTATTACTTTCGTTCTATTATATAATATTAACTTTAACCTTTTTCAATAAAAAAATAAAGCACTCCAAATTTCTTCAAAGCACTTTATTTTAAAATTTCTAAATTATTTTTTTCTCTTAAATATTTTTTTCAATACCATTTACCATTCCATTTACCATTTTAGCTTGATATTCTGGTGTTGACATTTTTTTCTGTCTTCGGCAGGATTTGACATAAATCCTAATTCGATTAATGTATTTGTAACTTTTGACCAGTTTGTTCCAGTTAAATCATCTCTGTATGAAACTCCACGATTTTTTTAGCTCCAGTTGCTTTTATATATTCTGATAAAAGTGTACGTGAAAATTTGTCACTCGATTTTTTTGAACGCTTTGTGTATAACGGTTTTTTGGGTGAAGATGTTAATACTGTTGCTCCATTTACTGAAGAGTTGTCAACTCCATCAGCATGAAGTCTTATGTATAATGAGCATCCTGCATTGTTTGTTTTTGATTGCACGTTCCTTGTTACTAATATCTACATCATTTGTTTCACGTACCATGAATACTTTGTAGCCTTTATTTTTTTAATGCATCTCTTAATTTTTAATCCAACTTCTAGTGTAAGCTGGTATTCGTATTTTTTTGTAGCAACCCCTCTTGTTCCAGATGAAACTTTTGGCTTTTTTTCGTTGATGAACCTGGTGCAACTTCCTCAAGTCCTGAGTTTCCTCTAACTTGATGTCCTGGGTCAATACAAATTAATTCATTGTTTTCCAGCCGCATTTAATGGGGCTGCCATTACCAAACCTGCTGTTACCAAATATAACATTTTTTTATTCCCTTTGTCATTTTTTCCTCCTGAAATTTTTTATTTAATGCCAGCATATCTAAAAATTTCCCTTTTAAAATCTCCTTTTTTAATTTTTATTTCCAATATACTGCCATCATTTCAGTTTATCATATAATTACAAAAATTAACAACAACTTTTTTTAATTTATGTTAAATATTTTTTTCAAAAATTACACTTGTTTTTACAAAAATCAAGTTATCATATTATTAACAAAGTTATTTTTAAATAATATTTTTATATTAAATAATAAATATTAATTATAGGAGGTTTTTATTATGATTTCTTTTTGTTTTAGCGATTGTCGCTCTTATTTTTAGGTTACGCATTTTTACAGCAAGTTTGTGGAAAAAAAGTTTTTCGGAATAGAGCCTGACAGAACTCCACCTTCAATCGAATATTACGATGGTGTGGACTATGTGCAAGTTAGCACTCCAAAAGCATTTTTGATTCAATTTCTGAACATTGCTGGAACAGGACCAATTTTTGGAGCCATTGCAGGAGCTTTATGGGGACCTGCCGCATTTTTTTATGGATTGTTTTTGGATGTATTTTTGGAGGAGCTGTTCATGATTTCTTGATTGGTATGCTTTCACTTAGGGATAAAGGGAGCAGTATTGGTGAACTTGTGGGACAAAAATTTAGGTGTTGTAATGCAGCAAATTATGAGAGTTTTTTCAATTGTTTTACTTCTTTTAGTTGGAGTTGTATTTATAAAATCACCTGCTGACATTCTTCACAATTTGATTCCAGGTGTGAGTGCCATGACTTTTACAATCATTATCATCGCTTACTACATTTTGGCTACAATCCTTCCACTTGATAAAATTATTGCCAAAATTTATCCGATTTTTGGTTTTTGCATTATTATTTATGGCAATTGGTATTGGAACGAATGTTAATTTATGGGACAATTTACAGGAGCTTTTGCAATTCCTGAAGTTACTGAAATTTTTAAAGGAAATCCACATCCTAAAGGAACATCAATGTTTCCTTACTTATTTATTTCAATTGCCTGCGGTGCAGTAAGCGGTTTCCATGCTACTCAATCTCCAATGGTTGCACGTTGCCTAAAAAAATGAAACTGAAGGAAGAAAAAGTATTTTTATGGCGCAATGATTGCAGAAGGTGTTGTTGCATTAGTATGGGCTGCTGCTGCAATGACTGTTTTTGGTGGAATTAAAGAACTTGCTGCTGCTGGAACTCCTGCAGTTGTTGTAAATAAAAGCATCTGTTCAGTTACTTGGCGTTTTTGGTGCATTTCTGGCTGTGCTTGGTGTTGTGGCTTGTCCCTATTACTTCAGGAGATACTGCCTTTAGAGGTTCAAGATTAATTATTGCCGACATTTTTCAAAAATTAAGCAAAGTCCAATAAAAAAATAGATTTTTTTAATTGCAATTCCGTTGTTTGTTATCGGTATCTATTTGACAACTATTGACTTTAACATTATCTGGAGATACTTTGCATGGGCAAATCAAACTTTGGCAGCAGTTTCATTATGGACTGCAACAGTGTGGCTTGTTAAAAAAAGGAAAAACCATTCGTATTTGCACTAATTCCTTCAATGTTTATGACAATGGTTGTTACAACTTACATCGTAATTGCTCCAGAAGGATTTTGTAAGATTTTTTTAAGAATGTGCCTGTTCACACTATTGAATTTTACGGTATTTTAATTGCAAGTATAGTTACTATTATCTGTACAGCATTACTATTTAACTATAAACATCATTTACATAGTCATTCAACTGGAAATTTAAAAAGTTGCCAAATAGGCTTTTTGAAAAAAAGTTATGTAAATAAAAATACAGTCAAACAAGTTTTTACTCAGAAATCTTTGCTTGACTGTTTTTTTATTTAAAAAGTAAATTAAAAAAATAATAACCCCTTAAAATATTAATTGTTTTCTCTATAATAATGCCATTCATCCACTTTTTGTTCCATCTTTAAATTGACATTTTCCTACTTCATTCCCATCTTTATCTTTTTACATTAATAGATTTTTCCACCATGTTTTTTTCACAAAAAAACTGAAGCTGGGTTTGGCATTCCAATCACAGGCTCATTTTTTTGAAGTAGAATCAGGGTTATTTTTGTCTGTAGTATTCCCATTCTTCCACTGCTGTTCCATCTTTTTAATTTGCAAACTCCATATTCTCCATCCTTACCTTTTACGATTATTGATTCTCCACCTTTTTTTGAACACAATATGTTGAAGCTGGATTCGCCATTCCAACAACTGGAGATTTAGTAGTACCTTTTTGCAGTATCTTTTTCTTACTGATTTTTTGCTGCAGCCATTCCAACAATAGAGGCGGCAATCATAAATACACTTACAACCATTTTTTTAAATTTTTTTCATTTTTTTATTCTCCTTTTTAATCTTAATTCCACATAATTATATCATATAATATCTGTGTTGTTTATAATTATTTTTTTATATTAAAAAGTTAATATCTTTTTATTTATAACAGAAAATTTTAATCTCTCAATAATATAATATTTTTTTACTATTCCATTCAAATTCTAAAAATTTTCACTTTATTTTTTTGAGCTTTTTTTCATATATAATATCTCTAAAACTACATTATTTAGGAGAAAAAAATGCTAAACTTTATACAAAAATATTGATATTTTTTTATTATTAAACAATTTTACAATTTGCAGCACAGCTTAAATTCCAAACTGCTGAATAGCATAATGATATTTTTTTACCAACTTAGGAAATCATGGATTAATCTGGATTGCAGTGACATTGTTCCTGCTTTCTATCAAAAAAATATCGAAAAATCGGATATTTAGCCGCGATTTCATTGATTATAAATGCAATTATTGTAAATGTAATTTTTGAAAAAAATCTTTACGCATAGAGCAAGACCCTTTGAAGAAATATCTGATATTATACTTTTTGATAAAAGGCTCAAAGGATTTTTCATTTCCTTCAGGGACATACTTCAGCATCTTTTTACAATGGTTTATGTTTTTTTACAAACATTTAAAAAAATATTTCCCAGTCGTACTGATAACAAGCATTATAATTGCTTTTTTTCACGATTATATCTGACTGTGCATTTTTCCAAGTGATGTTTTGGCTGGGCTTTTTAATTGGGCTGTTTTTCAGGATTTTTGGGAGAAAAATTCTAAATAGAAAAAAAATAGCTGAGTAAAAAGTCAGAATTTTTCTGGCTTTTTTTATGTATTTTTCATAATTGATAATCCAAGTATTTTATAACTGCAATTCCAATCATTTCCCCTTTTTTTATCTATTTTTTTCTTAATTCCAGCTTTTTAAATTTTTTTATGAAAATATATTAAATCTTCATCATATTCGATTTCATAATCTTTTTCCTGAAATTTTTATCTTCAATCTTTTTCTCCCATTTCTTCCAAAAGATTCTGTGCATCTCCTATCATATTTTTTTCCAAGTTCGATTAATCCTGTTTCATTCAATAATTTAGATGTCCATTCCTTAACTTTATTTTTTTATTTTTCCGCTCTATCGCTATAAAATACCATATCCATTATTGCTGGAGCATATTTCATATTGGCTGAAATTTCAAATATTCCATATGCTTCTTCCTCACTTTTCCCAAATTCTCTGCTAGTTTCATAAAAGTATCGCAAGTTGGTAAATCGCTCTGGCATCTCCCATTTCCTGCCCAATTTTTATACCATTTTTTCAGATTCTTTTTCATTTCCTTCCACTATATCCATATATTGCCCTAATTTATAAGCCGCCTCTTTCACTCCTATTTCATAAGCCTTTTTCAAACACTTCCTTAGTTTTTTTCTCCTTTTTCCTTCAACATAATACGATTTTCGCAAGTTCCAAATAACCTCTTTCATTGTAATTTATCGCTTCAGTAAACAATTTTCGAGCATTTTTCATAATCTCTTTTTTTCCAAAAATTCGTTTCCCTGATTAATCAGTTCCACATATTTTTTTGTCCTTTTTCACTTCCAAGCATAAATTCAATATTTTTTTAATTATTTCAAAAGTTAATCCTATAATTTGTTTTTTTCATTCATCAATTTTTTTCTGCCATTCAACAACTTTTTTTGTCTCCTATCCTGCTTTAAAGTACAAATTAACAAGATTGTATATTATCCTAGCATCTTTTTGTATTAGTTGTCTTTAAGTAGAGTTCCTCTGCTTTTTTTCATAATCTTTGTTTCCTTCAACAATTTTTACCTAGTCTGATTGTTGAATTAATATCCCCTTTTTTTCATTCCCTCGTTATACCAATCCAGTGCAAGTTGAATATTCCCCTCTTTCTCCTCGAACATCCCAAGATAATAAGCCGCTTCTTTCACTCCATCATTGTATGCAAAATTAAACATATTAACAGCATTCTGTTTATCTTTTTTTACAATAGTAATAAAATTTCCCCAGTTCATAATTCCCTTTTATGCTTAATCCTGATGCTCTTTCTAATTTTTTTCCTTTGCTCTTTTAAAATCTCCCAAAAACATATCTTCGTATGCAGAAAAAAATAGTTTTATTATACTCTTCATTTCTTACTTCATTATTGCCCTGATAATTATCCGAATAATCAACTTCAACAATATCATCTATTGAAGTGATTTTATGTCCAAATCTATCTACATTATCCGTTTCCTCTTTATTTTTCCTTATTTTCTTTTTTTCTGGAAAAAAATCATCAAATTCATCCATTTTTTTACGATTTATAAAATTTATCATTATAAAAAAACTATAGCTATTCCGATTATTATTGATATTACTATTTCCATATTTTTATTTTTCTACTCCTGTCATCTCAACTTATTATTTCTCTTTTTCTCCTGCACTCGCTGTTATATTTACAATTTTTTTATCCATTATCTTAAACACTATCAAGTCAAAATCTATTTTTTTATCATTCAATATAAATATGTCCAATATAATGTTCATTATTTTTTTATTATTTTTCTTCCAAAAATCTTTTTATTTTTCAAAAAAATAAAAAAACTATGACAGCACAAAAAAATAAAAAAATACCTCAAGATTGTTAGCATTATTATTGCTATCAATACAAGCCTGCCTTTCCTTAGTGTCAACAATACTTTCACAATTTCTCCGTCTTGAACTTCTCGAATGAGATCCGTGACTTCCCCAGAAAGATGTTGAGTTTTTCTTGTTCATCATCACTTGATTTTTTTAGATTTCCCAGTTCCTTCTCCATCCGAATGACCGCTCGAATGCTCTCCGCTACTATGTTCTCCACTGTGATGTCCACCACCATAATGATGACTTCTGCCACTTCCATGAGAATGGCTGTGTCCTCCACCGTGAGAATGTCCACCGCCACCTCTTCTTACTAATTTTTTTCCATTTTAATCTCCTTTTTTTATTCACTAATTTTTTTCTAATTTATTTGAAACTTCCAATTCTTTTCACATCATATTTCCTCATATTTTTCATATTTATAAGACTGATTAATCCCATTCATAAATACATCTCTATTCTCAATATCGCCTATCAAATTCTCCTTCAAAAGAAACTTCAATTCCAAATCATTAACTATGCTCCTTTTCATTGCCGATAAATAATCATTTCTATTAATATTTTGCCAATTTACACACATTCCAAGCCTTTTTTTATCAACATCTGATCCAGCCAAATCCTAGTCGTTCTTCCATTTCCCTCATAAAACGGATGCATTATATTCATCTCAACATATTTCTCAATTATTTCCTCAAAAGTATTTTCAGGCATTTTAGAAACTGTCTTTAAATTATCTTCAAGATACATCGCACGACAAAACACAGTATCGCCTTTCCGAATATCATGTTCCCGTATTTTTCCTGCAGTTCCATAACATTCCTGAAACAAATACCGATGTATTTCCTTCAAGCCTTCAAAAAGTTCCCGCTTGAATATTTTTTCAATATCCCATTATCAAATAACTCTTTTGCCCGTTTTTTACTCAAAAATTCTTCATCATCTTGTGAAACTAGCCTTTTTAAGATTTTGTCACTTTCGTTTTTCCCAGCTGTATTTATTATTTGCCATTTGTTTTTCCTGCTTTCATAAAAATTATTCCTGTCATTTATCTATTAAAATTTGTAATTAAAACTTCTCTTGTTATAGTATTTTTTTCTTTTTTATCTGATAATTGGAATTATAATAATTAAAATCAAGATAATTTATACAAAAATTTATTTTTTTAAACACCAGTCTTTCAAAAATTTCTATTTTTCATTTCCTTTATGCTCAATTACATTTGAAAGGGCAAATTTAATTTCCTTTTTCATTGCATTTTTTCTAAAAAAATTTCAATAAATCCTTTTTCATCATTTTCAGTCCAGGAATTATTTTTCATTATAACTCGCATGCCCCAATAAATATGGCGGATCAAGATAAAAAAAGTATTTTTTTACTATCAATTTTTTTCTAAATTTATATCACGAAAATCCACATTCTTAAATTTTTGTTTCAACTAATTGTAAAGTTATAAATAAAAATTTTTTTAGTTTTTTTCGTAAATTAGAATTAAAAATCTCTCTTTCCGACAGGTAAATTAAATTCATTTTTTTATTAAACCTAATTTGATTGTTAAAAGAATAAAAAAATTAATAGAAGAAATAATATTTCTTTTTTTATTATTATAATCTTCTCGTAATTTTTAAAAACTTTTTCTTTATTATATTTTCCCTAATCCATCATAAGAATTACATCCATAATATTCATAGCCATTTTTAAAAAGAATTACTTAAATTATAATACTCTATTTTTTTCTTCAATTTCTTTTTCCAGCTTTTTCGTAATTCTGTTTTTTTCAAAAACTTTTAGCAATTTTATTAATTCCTTATTTTTTTATCAATTCCAATTACTTTTTCTAGCATTAAAAGTTCACTCCTACATTAAAAGCCACCACAAAAAAATATCATAAAAAAATTTCAATATCTTTTGGTATTTTTTTCAAAAAATTTTTTTAATAATTTAAATTTTTCCACCTGTATAATTAAGTGGTGATTGACTTAATTTTTTCTCTATTATTTATTTCAAAAAGTTTATTTTTCTTTTTTTTATTTTTTTTTATTTTTATTTTGTTTTTTTGTTTTTCTATCATCTTTTTTTAAAATTTTTTTACTTCACAAAAAAATATTCTTTCTGTATGGTTTTTCAATATTTGTTTTTCCCACTGTAAATGGACTAAAATCTTTTTCAAAAAAACTGTAACTTCTCCCTTAGATTTTTAATATTTCCAAAATTTCATTATCGTTAAGTCTTGCATTTGAACGAGAATTTGCTTTTTTTGTTGAGTATTATTATATGAAAAAAAGAATATATTTTTGCTTCAATATTTTTTTAATCAACTCTTCTAAAAGTCTGTTTTAGCACTCGATAAACAATACTTTACTTTTTATATGAGTTCTATCCATTTTTTTAGCAACTCCAAAAACCTCAGGTTTTATTATTTGTTGCTATATTTTTCTAAAAATGATATGCATCACTATACTGCCTTGAATTATATGGCGGATCAATATACACAATATCTGCACTGAAATTTTTTTACCAATTCATTTGCATCCATACAAAAAAATTTTATTGTTTTTTTATTATTTTCATTTTTCAATTTGAGGGAATTTTCAAAATCAATTCTTTTTCCAAATCTCCATTTTTTTCTGTATGCATCATAATGTCCCACTGTATTAGCAATTCTATCAACAGCATATATCAAAGATGTTATTAATATTGCCTTCTCTCGTTTATTTATTTCTTTTTTTCTCAAATAAATCATCAATATCATCTCTTATAAATCCAACTTTTTTTAAATTTTTTTCACTTAAATATGTATCTTTAAAATTTTTCAGAATAATAATTGTTATCTTCAACAATCTTTTTTTATTATATTTTTTTCATAATCTCAATCAATTTTTTTCCTCATACTCCAAATTTGAAAAACATTCATAAGAAAAAAATAATTACACTTTAGCAAATCATTCAGTACAACATCATACTTTTTTTATTAAAATAATCTGCTACAACTCCTGTTCCTGCAAATAAATCCAAAAAAATAATTTACTATTTTTCTGTATTTTTCTTCTACTATTTTTTTCAATAAATTCCAACAACTTATATTTACTTCCTAAATATCTTCTATTATATATTTTAAATCTTTCCAATATTTTTCTCCTTTTACAGAGTTATTCCATGTATCTTCACACCAGTTTTTGCCGATAAATTCTATTTTTGCTGTAATTCTCAAAAAAACTCTATTTAGAAAAATATTTATAATTTATATTATTTTTCAAGCAAATAAACTATCTTATCTATTGTCAAAAGAATAAATCTTTATTCCATTTGTATATTTTTCTCTATTTTTGTGTTGATTGAAGTCGAATTTGTGAAGTTGCTCTAAAAAAATATTAATTACATTCATATCCAATTCATTTGCAACAAAAAAAGTATATGTTTCTTTATTTTTCTTCCATATTTTTTTATTGTCAAATTTGTTGTATGGCGTATTACAGGCTCAAGTTCTCCTCTTTTTTTGAGTATTTTCTATCCATCAATGTCGCCTCAATCATAACATCAAAATCTGAATATTCCGCAATTATATCACCATCGCCACCTGGAGCATGTGAAAGTGGAAATCCATCTCCATCAAGCGACAATTTCAGACTTTTTCTTCAAATTAAATTCTTTATTAGAAATTCTATGCCAGGCGATTGCCAATATATATTCAAAAAAATTGTAGGAATTTTTTTGCATTATCTGTAACTTCTTTTGAGATTTTTTTCATCATTTTCCCTATTTTTTTAAATAAATTCAGTATACTGCAGACTTTATCATTTTGAAAACCTTTTTTTCCAATTTTTTTCTCAAAATCTTTATCTATTTTTTTCTGAAAAAAATGTTCAAAAATTGATATTTCTTTTTGGAATATTATTTTCTTTTTCTTAGTTTTTTTCTATAAAACTTTCAATGCTCTCTTCTGATAAATCAAAAAAATCTCTGAAAAATGAAACATTTTTTTATGAAAATTATCTTTGACTACTTCATTACTTAACTTTTTTTCATACCTATAATTTCTGAAAAAAATATTTTTACTCAACCATTTATACGATAAATTTACCAATCCATTTTTCAAAACTAATTATTCCTGAAAGATTAAAAAGTTCTAATTGTCATATCATTGTATTCAAAAAAATCAAATCATAGTTTTTTTAGAATCTCGAAATAATTCATAAAAATAATTTATTAAACTCTTCAACATTTTTAGCTTCAAATATTGTTTCTTTATTCTCCTCAAAAAAATTTTTTTAGCGTTTTACAAAATTTAAATGGAACTTTATTATATCCAAAAAGCCTTTTTTTATACTCCCTTTTTTTACTTATTTTTTTCTAATTTTTTTATATGTCTCCAAATTTCTATTTTTCAAAAAACTTAAAGATACCTCATAAAATTCAAAATAATCTTCTATTTTTGTCTTTACTTTTTTTCTATTTAAAAAAAATATTTTTTTCAAATTTTTTTCTTTTTGAAATTCTATACTTTTTCTTCAAATTTTATTTCTGAAGCTTTCTTCCTGTATATATCTTGAAACATATTCACCAAAAACTCATATTTTTTTACTTTTTCACTAATTTATATTTATCTAATGTTTCTCTATATTCTTCGTCTGTTTTTACCAGCTCTGATTAAAGATAAAATTGTACAAAAATTCCTTTTTGTGGAATATCATCAAATTTGTTAAAGCAAATATACTCCCCATTCTAAATGGATAAATATAATTTTTCTCCTTCAGATTCATAGACTTTTAATTTTAATAATTGTCTTAAAAAAATAATGTTGTCTGCTGATAAATTAAACAATTTTTTTCAATATCATCCTGTTTTTGTATCTCCATCTAGCAATGCTTCTCCAACTTCTGTTATTTTTTTCTTTTTTTCGTCTATAAGTCCAATTTTTTACAAGTGCATTCGTATAAGTTCTTCCTCTTTTTTTCTGTTCTGAAATAAAATATTCCAGCAAACTTTTTATAATCTTTAACTGTTTTATTATTTTCATATCTCTTATCTTTATATTTTTTTCAAAAAAATACTTTCTTTTAAACTTATCAGATATAAAAGAATAGTAATCTCCATAAAATGTATCATTTATCAATCCACTTTTTAGCAACATATTGATAAAAAAAGTCATTTGCGAACTATTATTTATATTCCATTCTTCCAATTGTTCTGTAATTCCTTGCAACATTATTTTGTAATCATCTAATAAATTTTTTTCTTCTAAAACTTGTATCTCCTAAGTTCATCACAGAATCTTTACTTTGAAGTTTCAATTTTTTTCACTCTCCCATTCAAAATAAGCTTCTACAATACTATTATTTGAAATCTTATCATTATTCTTAATTTTAGAAAAAAATATTCTCTCACTAATTTTTATTAATTTTTTTCATTATTTTTTTCTAAAAGATTTTTTTATTCCTATTTTTTTGAAAAATTTTTTTCTAATTCATTTTCCGTAAATTCAGAAAAAAATCAAAAATTTTTCTTCATTTAATATATATTTCCATAATATCTTTAATTTATAATATTCCAATGATTTAAAAAAATTCCTTATTTTTTTATATTTTTTTAATTTTTTTCTATAAAAAGAAATCGGTAATCTATTATTTAAACCTGATTCTAATAAAAATCTAAAATCTTTTCTTTTTCTGATGTATAACTTTATTAAATTATTTATATCTATATCTTTTTTTGAAAAATTCTATCTAATTCTTCCAGTATTTTTATCTTCTGCTTTCTGGAATAAAGTCAATAAATTTTTTTGATTCAATAAAAACTATAACTTTCTATATCTAATGTCTCTTTTTATTTCTTTTTAGTATTTTCATTTTTTTAACTCTTCAAAATATGTTTCATCTATTACTCTTAAAAAAATAACCTTTTTATTTTTCAAATTATTCTTTATTAATAAAGTTTTTCTATTCTATCATTTTTTTGAAATTTTTTTGGTATTTCTTTTTTTCTTCAAAAATAATATGTAATATAATCCAATAAATTTTTTTATCTATTCTATTCTATCAATTGAAAAAAATCTTTTCTAATACCTTATCAAAAAAACTCTTCATTCAGATTTTTCAGAATTTTTTTATAAATTATTATTCTAAAAGTTATCTACTATCCCTAAAACATAATTATTTTCAAAAAGATATTGCTATTTTTTTATCGTTTAATATTATATCAACTAATTTTTTTGAAATTGGATTCCATTAAATCTAATTTTGAAATAATTAGTAAAATACTTTTCCAAAGTATCCTTTTTTTCTATAAATTCTTTATCGTTTTTCTTTTATCCAATCAAAGTATATTTTTTTGAGTAGTACAAGTAACTTATCCAAAATTTCTTCTCTACATTTTAAATTTTTCTATTTTATATTCATCATTAAATAACTTTTTTTAAATCACTGTAACTTAATTCTAACATCATAAAAAAAATCAAAATATTCAAATTCTTCTAAAAGATTTCTATTTTTTTAAACATTTGATTTTTTTAACCTCAACATTCTTATTTGTATAAGACATAAGTAAAATTTCAATATATTTTTTTCATAAATTCTGAATAAGGAGAAAACGAATTTCCAAATATTCCATTTAAAGAACAAAAAAATAGAATAAATCTCTTAACAAAATTATAGCTTTGTATAATGGAGCGTCCCCCACATATGAAGTTCTTTTTTTCTTTTTCTTACTTTATCAAATAATCTATTTATTTCCTTATTTATAGCTTCTAAAGTTGAATATTCAAATATTTCATTAAAAAGTTCCGTTTTCATATTTAAAAATATTCAAAATACTTATCTTCAAACTTTCTTCTATACTTTTCAAAAAGTTTTATTTAAATTTTCTTCTGTATGTGTTATTTCGATAAATTCAATAATACTCAATATAAAAGTTATCCCAAACTAATTTTTCATTTTTACTATTAAAATTTTCTTTTTCTTCTATCATACTTTTTATTATTTCTTTTTGCTTTATTTATTTTTTTAAAAAAATAAATATCCATATCTAATTACATATTTGTTAATATTGTTATTTTCTTTGTATTCTTCTACTAAATTCTGAAAATTTTTCGTAATCATAATCACAAATTATTTTTTTAAAAAAATTTTTTTCTTCTACTTCTATTTTTTCTTCTAAAATATTTTTTTGTTCTTTTTCTCTTAGGAGTAATTCCTTTTTTTCAGAAAAAGGAATTAGTATTTCCTTCTCACTTCTATTTATATTTTGGACAACTTTTTTATCCTTGATTTTAAAAAGTATCTCTTCATATTTTTTTCTATATCTTTAAACTCAAATCTTTGTATTTAAAAATTCTTTTTCCAATCTTTATCTATATAAATTTCAGAATATTTACTCAAGTTTTTTTCCAATTATGTTTTGTTAAATAATTTAAATTTTTTTATATTTTCAAAAATTTTTTTCTTGCCTCACATTCTCTTTTTTTCATTATAAATATTTAATAAAAACTCAGTCAAAGTTTTTTTCATAATCATAATCAACTCTTCCTTTTTTATCTGCATACAAAATCTCATCATTATTTTTAGTTAAAAGTTTTAATGAAAATTCTATTTATTTGCTCACCGTTTTCTTCTTCTTTTATCATCTTTTTTTCCGTAAATTCAACAAGGAATGCTTTTTCTAGTTTCTTCTTTTTAAAATCTCTTTTTATCCAATTCATAATTTGCTGTACATTTGTATCATTGTATGAATAACCTATAAACAGTATTGTATTCGTTGTAAATAATCCTTTTATAAGAGTTGAAATTAATTGAAAATTCTTTTTCATAATTATCATAATCGCTTTTTTTCAAAACTATATTTTTTTATTTTTTTAAAATCACCATGCATTTTTTTATAAGCATTCTGTTAGAATTAGTGTACGGTAAATCTTCATCTTTACTTACAATTTGTAAATTTTTTTATTTGATCTTCAATTAATGTATCATAATTTGTTGTAATTATATAAGTTAAATCCATTTTTTTAATATTCTATGAACAGAATTAGGAACATATTTCCCAGAAAATCTTTTTTTCTGCAATCTCATAATATTTTTAAACTACCATATCTTTCAAAAGACTTCTTCTGGTATAGTTAAGTATTCCTTTGATGTAAATTTTTTTATTCCTCTGTATTCTGCATAATCTTTTATTAATTCTTTCCAATCTGGTAATCCACTATTTTTTGGAAACTCCTGCACCAACAAAAAAACTACTAACTTTCCTTTTTCTAATTCCTCTGCTAAAAATCTAATATCTTGTTCTAACATTTTTCTCCCTTCTCTACTCCAAACTCTCCAACTCCCCACTCTTTACATCCCATTCTTCCATCTTCTCCATCTCTTCTTCTTCCAGCCTGTCCAGCTTTTTCCTGCACTTCCATCAGTTTTTTCCATATTGTTTTTCTTTTTCCAGCTCTTTTCGTATTCTGCATTCAAGTTTTCTCTCATTTCTGTGATTTTTTTCCATTTCCTTTTCCAGTTTTTTTCAATATCACGTTTCAATTTTTGCGATTTTTTTCTTGACTGTTCCTTCTGCTCCTGATATGAAAGTTTTTTTCTCTTCCTTCATTTCGATGTCTGTTCCTTGAGAAGCTGATTTTTGCTATTTTTTTAGGCTTTCTTTGTAGTCTTCGTAATTTCCTTTGAATTTTTGTAAGTCCGTTTTTCGTCAAGGTAGTAAATTGTGTTGCAAACTGTGTCTAAAAAGTGTCTGTTGTGGGAAACGACTAGCATTGTTCCGTCAAAATCCTCCAAAGCGTCCTCCAGCACTTCGATGGAATAAACATCCAGATGGTTTGTCGGCTCATCCAGAAATCAGAAAAGTTGGCTTTTTCCATATAAAGTTTCAAAAAAACGCCACACGGACTCTTTTCCCCACCACTTAGCATACTGATTTTTTTCTGCACATCATCTCCTGAAAACAAAAATCCACCTGCGAGTATTCGCAAATATTCTTCTGTCAAGTCAAGTGAATTGTTTATTTCCTGTAAAATTGTGCTTTCCTGTGAAAATTCCTGATGATTCTGATCATAATATCCGATTTTTTTAGCCTTGTTCCAAACTCAATTTCCCCTGTATCCTTCGACAACTTATCCAAAAGTATTTTTTTAAAAGCGTAGATTTTCCCAATCCCATTTTTTTCCAATAATTCCAACTCTTTCTCCACGGAAAAGTTCAAAATTTATATTATTCAAAACTTTTTTTCCCGTCAAAGCTTTTAGACAAGTTTCTAACTTTCAGCACATTTTCTCCACTCATTTTAGCCGCTTCAAATTTTAGCCTCATTCTTTGCGGATTAAATACAGGATCTTCCATTCTCTCGATTCTATCCAGTATTTTTTTGCCGTCCTTTCGCCTGTCTTGCCTTTATTCCAGCTCGAAATCTGTCAATATATTCCTCCATTTTCTTAATTTTTTCCTGCTCCTTCTCATACCGCTTGATTTCGCCCTTCAAAATCATCTCTTTTTGAAGAATAAACGATGAAAAAGTTACCATCATACTTGTGTAATTTTTTTATTTTTCCAACTCAAAAAAATTTTTGTACAGACATTATCCAAAAAAATATTCTATCGTGAGAAACAAGCAAAAACGCCTTATTATACTTTTTCAAATAATCCTCAAAGCCACTCAATCGAAATCAAGTCCAGATGGTTTGTCGGCTCGTCCAGAATCAGCAAGTCAGGTTCAGACAAAAAGCAGTTTTGCAAGCGAAACACGTGTTCTTTCCCCACCGCTCAAATCCTGCAATAACAAATTCTCATATTCCCCAGTAAGCTCAAGTCCTGTAAGCACCTGCTTAATTTTTGTATTCAATCTCATAACCATTTTTTTGCCTCGTAAATAGAAGAAAGTTCAGCAGATTTGTTAATCAGCTTTTCCATTTCATCTTCGTTCGCTGTTCCCAAAAGCATATTAACCTTCTGAATCTCGTCCCAAATTTTTCTCTCTTCCTCAAAAATAGTCATCATTTCCTCGTAAATCGTATTTTTTTCATCTGAAAACTCTGTATTCTGTGACAAATACCCAATTTTTGTAGCCCCACTTCTCACAATTTCCCCAAACTCATTAAGATTATTCTCATTCCCATCAATCCGCTCTTCCCCCAAAAGCATCCTGATAATCGTAGACTTCCCAGCCCCATTTACGCCCACAAGACCAATCTTATCCTTTTTCTTCAATCGTAAAATTAACATCTCTCAAAATATATTCCCCGCAAATTGCTTATATACCTTGTTAAACTGAACTAAACTCATTAAATATCCTTTCCTTTTTCCCCATTTTTTTATCAAATTATTTTTTTATTTAAATTTATTTTTTTAAATTATATCATTTTTTTGATATTTGTTTACAACGTTTGTGAAATTTTTGTAAAATAATAAAAAAATTATAAGAACTTGAATTTTTGCGAGAAATCAAGTTATAATATTCACAATTATAGAATTCAATAATAAAAAAATATTTAGAAAGTTGAGGAAAATAAAATGAAAAAAATTTATATTTTTTTAGCAATGATTTTTAATGCTTGCAAGCAGCTGTGGAGTAATTCAAAGAGCAAATATGAGAAGAGCGATAAAAAAAATAGTGGAGGCTCATGCGAATATGTATCAGGTGTTGGAGAAATCTGTGCAGTGCCTATAAGACAATAAATTCTACTGAATACTATAAAAAAATAAAAAAAGGCTTCTACTCAATCAAGAACAGAGCCTTTTTTTCATAAATTTTACCTCTCGATTCCCAAAACTTTCGCAATTTCTCACAAACAAAAATGAAACATCTTCAACTAATATTTCCGATTTAGAAATAAAAATTCCCGTCATTTTTATCTATTTCTTTTTAAAATTATTTTTCTCGTTATCAAATCTTTTCAATTATCCCAAATTTTTTTCAGAATATGATTTCTCATGCTCAAAATGCACTAATATTTTTATTTTTCAAAGCACTTTTTTTCAAAACTTCTTCTATTTTCATTTTTACAATATTTTGGAAAAAAATTTTCTTTCTAAATTTATATCTTTTTGTTTCTATTAAATTCATTCTGTCATTAACTTTCTTCAATATCCGACATTTTTGTAATATTGTAAATTTACAATCGCTAAAAATAAATCTTTCTCATAAATCAAAAATATGATTATCATCTTGAAAAAAATAATATCACCTAAAACATCGTCCAAATCATAAACTTTTTATCAATTTATTTTTTTAATTTCGCTATCTTCTACAATAATATCTTTTTATAACATTTTTTTCCTGCTCTTATAATTTTTTTACTCCGTATTTTTCTTATAATTTCTTCTTCGTTTTCATCTTCTTCATCACAAAAATGAAACCAAAAAAACTCATCTGAATTTTTTTAATTAAATAGCCATTATTATTCCAATCTCTATCATAAGAAATTTGTAATCTTATTTTATTTTTTTATAAAATATTCAAATAAATGTTCAAAAAAATTATCTTTTCTTAAAATAACAGTTTTTTTCCCTCATTGGAAAGTCTCTCTTTTATATTTTTCCTTCATTAATTCTAAATACCATTTTTTTTCTTCCTAATTTCTTTCAATTCTTCATCTTTTTAAAAATTTGTAGCCTTCATACTTTCCATACGGATTAATAGATGTAAAAATATGAAAGTTTATTACTGTTTCCAATATAATTTCCCAACAGAAAATCTATCTCCTAAAGCGTGAATATTCCAACAACTCATCTTTCCCAATTTTTCTCTAAAATCTTTTTCATAAAATTCTCCTATTCTACAAAACTTTTTACTCAGTTGTAAAAGTCTAAAAAAACCCCGATAAACACCATATTTTTTTAATGTTTAATTTCCTTATTTTTTTCTACACTCTTTGACAAGGGATCTTGATTCCATGGTATGCTCCTCAATTTCTGCAACTTTTTTTACTCTTATAACTGGCTACAAATCAATTACAGTTCTTCCTTACTTTCATTAGATTTACCATTAACATTCTCTTCCTTATTCACATTTTCGTTCATCAGAATCCTCGTTTTTTTCCTTTATTAGAATGAATAACGTATCTTGAGCCTGAAAACATTATTTTTTTGAAAACATGCTTTTTTTATTCGGCTGCTTCCCCAGCGATACACAAATGTTTTTCTCAAATGAATAAACTCTCGTCAATTCCAGCAATGAAAATAATCTTAAAAATAAATCCTATAACAAAAGCAAACCTTATTGTGTAAAAATTGTTCCCGAAAAATATAAATTACTCCATTATTTATAAATTTTCCCAGTATTCCACCAAATAATCCTGCCAATATTGCCGAAAGTCCCGAAACCATCGCATAAGCTCCCACATACGCATCAGCAGGCTCGCCTGAAACTTCCATCATCAGATTCAGTAAACTTAATGTTATCGCTGTAAATCCTATCGCATCAATTACTGCGGCTGCAAAAAGCATTGACATTTTATTGTCCTGAGTCATTGAAAAATAGGTAAGCACATAATATGTTGTAAAAAATATTCCCATTCTTAACATTGTCTTGTTTCCGTATTTATCAGACAATTTTCCATAAACTAGATAAAGTATGCTTGACAATATCGCTGTTAGAACTCCCATTTGGGAAATGAAACATTGTATTTACTCCAAGCACTTTTGATTCTGTAATATTCTGTCATTGGCTTTAGAAATTCCCATGTAAACAGCCACACAGAAGCAAATTTTAAATAAATAACAAAAATTTTTTTATTTTTTTAAATGCCGTCTTTATGCTCACTTTTTTTCATATCACTTTCTGAATCAGGTACATAATGAAGACACATAAATATCGCTGAACCTATTGCTGAAAGCGACATTGCTGTTGTCAAGATAAGCATTGCATTTTTTTCCTGTCTGGCATTGATAAAACATATCCGTAAAACAAAGTGTAAACCACAGTGGACAACGATGAAAAACAAATTACGTTTCCCAAAAATACTTTCCCTCTTTCCTTTTTATCAACAATCTTCGTCATAACAGCTGTCCAAACATTATTTGAAAAAGGTGAAACAAGAGCATAAATAAACATTACTGCAAAATAGACTTCCTGCCTTCTTATATCAAAAAAAACAGCAAAAGGCATAACACAAATAACCATCCTTGAAACAGTCGCCGCTATCACCATAGTCCTTTTTCTGCTCCCAAGGAGAAGATTTACCCGCTTAGTAAATATTTGCAACAAATATCCTGCAGTTGGCAGAGATGATACAATTGATATAAAAAGAACTCATATTAAAATAAATCGCCAAACTCAAAAGTACAAAAACTCTGCATCCCAACTGAATACCCGTTAAAGAACATAACCTCCAGTATCGCATATTTTTTTCGTATTTTTCAATTGAATGTTCTCTATCCATATTTCTCACTACAATTTTTTTTTAAATCATCTTAACAAATTTCCTCTTCCTGCATAAAAAACCCCTCCAATAACTGACAGCACAACACTTAAAATTGCATACCCTAAAGCAATCCCAGTATTTTCCCCTTCTCAATCAAATTATACGTTTCAAGCGAAAATGTAGAAAACGTGGTAAATCCTCCACAAATTCCCCACTCTCCAGAATAAACTCCAATTCTGTGAAACCTGCTTCCCAGCCACCACCTCAACAACAATCCCCAATCAATATTGCTCCCAAAACATTCGTAACAAAAAGTCTGTACAGGAAAACTCACTTTCAAAGGCACAACACTAATCAAATATCGAAGAATCGCTCCCAATTCCCCCACCAATTCCAATCATCAAAAATTTCATTATTTACCATCCTTAATAACTAAAAATTTATATAAAAAGCAAAAATTAGGCTTTTTATGAGATAACTTTAAAAAAATAAAATAGTCCCTTTGCCTAATTAAATATATTATTTTTACAATATTTTTATTTTTTTACCGCTAAAAATTTCCCAACTAATCCCATTACATCATCTACGACATTTCCATCTTTATTTGCATCTAGCATATTTGTAACTGTACTTATAATTCCACCTGCTCCAGTAAAGTTTGATGCAAGGTTTGATGTCAAATTTCCAATTCCTTGTGCATCTAGATTATTTTTCCTTTTTTTGCTGTCCCAATGCACCCTAATACAAGTGGAGCTAAAGTTTCTAATATTTTTCATGCTACCTTGGGTATCAAGTCCACTTGATTGGGAAACAGCATTTGCTACATTTTGCGTATTATTTCCAAATAAATGCCCTAAAATTCCGGCTCCATCCTTTAAATCAGGATTTTGCAAATAACTTCCAAGATTATTTAATACTGAACCGTCGTGCTGATTTAACGCATTGTTCAATCCTTCCGCTTTTTTCACTATTATTTGCATTTTTTTATTAACTGCCGCCAATATTGCAGGTAAAAGCTGCCGCTACTCCATTTTTTACTTGTGTGCTGCTTCCTCCTATTTGTTCTGTTAATTTACCTAAATCCTGTCCTTGTAAAAAGTCCAAATAATGCTTCTAAATTCATTTTTTTCCTCCTGATATCGTAATTTATTTTTTTATTTTTAAATTTGCTAATATTTCTAAAATTTTCTTTTTTTATCTTTACTCACTTTAAATTGCTGAATACTTGTTACATTACTTTCATTTTTCAGATTCTTTGGCAAAGAATATAAATTCACTTGTTAAAGGGATCTATTCTCACGCCATAAGTTATCTTATTTGTATATGTCAACAATCCTGATAATTCCTTTTTCACCCAGATTGGATAAAATTTTTCGCATAAATTACTCTGGCTTCAGAATCTTTAATATTTTCGTCAGATACTTGTATCAAATTCACAACCATATTTTCTATTATTCCTAAATTTGCCCCGTCTACTTTTTCCAACCTTCAAAAAAATATGCTCGTAGCACTTATTCCACTGTAATCAAGTGCATAAATGGCGTCACTTTTTGAATTTATTCTAGCATAATAATAGTTTTTATTTTTCATAAGCCAATTTTTCAAAATTTCCAATACTTACTCTGTTTTTCTTTAGATTTTTTTGAAAAAGTTTCAATTATTTTTTTCGATTGAATTGTTTGAAAAAAATATTCTCCTGCGTGGTTTTTATTCTGTAAATTTTCAGAATTTTTTTCTTTTTGGATTCATTTTCTTTTTTATTGCAGCTTACCACAAAAAGAAAAAAAGAAAGAAAAAAAATATTATCATTTTTCTTATTTAACATTTTCGCTACCACCTAATTATTTATTTTTGTACATTATACAATATTATTCTTATTTTTTTCCATATCTTTTCTAAAAAGACTATTTGAAAATAAGTTAATACTCATTTTTTAATAGTCTCAAACTATAAAGAGTGAACTACTCTCGCTTTTTAGAAGCGGGAGCTTCTTGGGAAGTACCTGCTTTTGTTAGCCAAATATATTTACCAAGCTCTTCGGGTAGTTCCTACCCTGTCTTCTTTTATTTTCCTAATATTCCAACATCAATTTTTCCAACGTTTCTTATATTCAATGCCGCATTGTAATCTCTATCAATCTCAATTCCACAGCACTCACATTTATAGCTTCTTTCTGATAATTTCAGTTCCTCTTTAACATTTCCACATTTACTACAAGTTTTCGACGACGGAAACCACTTATCTATTTTTAAAAATTGCTTTCCTAAAAACATCAACTTATACTCAAGCATCCTCAAAAACATTCTCCATCCATTATCTCCTACACTTTTTCCCAAAAATTTAATGCCTGGCTCATCCCTTTCATATTCAAATCCTCGACAATCACAGCATTATGTTCTTTGGACAATTTTTTTCGATAATTTATGCAAAAAAATCTCTTCGACAATTTTTTAATATACTCATGTAATTTTTGATATTTTCGCTTTTTGCTTATACCAATTTTTAGAAAATTTTACTTTCCTTGATAATGATTTTTGTAATTTCTTTAATTTTTCTTCTAACATCCTAAAATATTTTGGATAATCAGCCCTTTGGTTTTCAGAACTGACAAATAATTCAGACATTGAAAAAAATCAAGTCCAATTACTTTATCATTACTTGGAATTTTTTTGAATTTCTTTTTCAAATTCCGTCAAGACAGAAACATAGTAATTTCCATTACTGTTTGTCAATGTTACTGACTTTATCTTGTAATCCTTTGGGTATTTCTCTATGATATTTTAATTTTAATTTTTTCAATTTTGGCAAAACCAAATATTTGTTTTCCTCAATTCGTATTGAATTATTCACACAATTTGTCGTATAACTTTTTAACACTAGTCTTTTTAGATTTGAACCTCGGAAACTTCGCTCTCTTCTGAAAAAGAAAATTCGTAAACGATCGTTTTACATTCAATTGAGCATTTGAAAGTGCCAGACTGTCTACTTCTTTTCAAAAATTGATTTTCACTTTTCAAACTAGCAGGTGTAATTATTTTTATTTTTTTCCAGTTTCTTCATAAAATTTATTTGCAGCATACAAAAATCGTATTGTAAACAAAAACGAACACATCCAAAAGTCTTGTTTATCAATAATTCTTGCTCCTTATTTGGATAAATTCTGTATTTGAATGCTAAATTATATTTCATAAAATTACACCTCCTTTTTGATTTTGAATATTTTTTTAATTATCTCTAACGGTGCACCTCCAACACTTACAACTAAGTAACTTCTACTCCAAAAATATTCTTTCCACAATCTTCCCCTTATTTCAGGAAATTCTTTTTTTATCAACCTGCTGGAAGCACTTTTGTAAGTATTTACAAACTTAGAAAGTTCAGTATTAGGCATAGCATTAATCAACATATGAATATGATCAACATCATGTTCCCATTCTTTAAGAACAATGTTATACCTCGGACATATTTTTTTCAAAAATCTCTTTCAATCTATTAGAAATTTCATCATTAATGACTACTCTTCGATATTTTTATACAAAAAAATCATATGATAATTTATATCAAATACTGAATGATAATTACTATTATATGACATTATTATTACCTACTTCTATATTATTTCACTGAATAAATTATATCATAAATATATCCTTTTTTTCAATTTTTTACAAAAAAAAGCAATTCATCTCCCGCTTGTAGAAGCCGGAGACTTATTGCTATCTTTTGTTAAATTACATTACTTTTATTTTTTTCGATTTTTTTGTATAAGGCATTAAAGCGATTTGTCTAGCTCTTTTTAATTGCTTTGGCAATTTTTTTCTTTTGAATTTTTGCTTCAAGTCCTGTTACTCTTGCTGGAGATATTTTTTTCCTTTATCATTCATAAAGTTTTTTTAATAATTCAACATTTTTTTATAATTAATATCTTCTACTTTAAATTTAACTTTTTGGTCTTCTTTTTTTCTTCTTTTTAAATTCTGTAACTGGTTTTAGCTCTCATTAAATTTGCACCTCCTAAAAAAACTTTTTATAGTAAATTTCATTTCCTTTTTCAAGTTTACTTCGTTAAAAGAACTCTTATAAAATTTACTTAGCTATTATTAAAATGGAAACTCTTCATCGTCATCCATATCATCGTTATCATCTTCATAAGTATCATTTTGTACTGATACTGGTTTTTTTAGTATTATTGCTAAAAGACTGCTGTTGCTGATATCCTCCATTATTCCCAGAAGTTCCTGAACTTTCAACAAATTCAAAACTGTTTACAACAACTTTTGTTGATTTTTCTTTTTTTCGCCATTTTTGTTCGTAATTACTTACGCTCAAACGTCCTTGTATAAGAATTCTGTTACCTTTTTCTAAAGTATTCAGCAATTGTTTCTGCAGTTTTTTTCCCACGCAGTACAGTCAATAAATTCTACTTCATCTTTTGTTTTTTTGCACAGCTAATGAAAAAAATTTGCAAATGCCTTTCCTCCTGAAGTATATTTCAACTCAGGATCTCTTGTCATTCTTCCCATTAGTATTACTACGTTCATAAATTTCCCCTAATTTTTATATTTATTTTAAAGTTAAAAATAACAAAACCTCAAATTTAAGTTATTTCAAATTAATCATTTTTTTAACAATCATGTATTTTAAAATTGATTCATTAATATTCAATTTTGTTTCAATTTCATTAAATTTAGTTCCATCTGCTTGGAATGTTGTTAAAAACATAGTATCCGTTTTTCTTTTTTTCTTGATTGGATAAGCTAATTTTCTATCTCCCCAGATTTCTGTCTTAACTTCAGTTGCTCCAGCAGCTGTTAATATTTTTTTCTACAAATGCAACTCCAGCTTGTTTTTCTTCGTCTGTTAATTGTGTAGATAAAATAAACATAATTTCATAATTTCTCATTATTTTTTCTCCTTTCCTATGGCTTTTTTTAGCCCTACTTCCTTAAATAGAGCAGGTTCTATTATTATAGCAAAAAAAGCCTAATAAAATCAAGTTATTTTTAAAAAAATATTTTTAATTTTATGTATTAATTTTAAAATAACTTATATTAGACTTTTAATAATTTGAGTTTTTTTATGTAATTTTTTAAAATTGGATTTCAGTTCACTATTCTTCAAAAAAATGGTGGTAAAACAAAATCTGAGATACTGCTTTCATCTGATCTTTCTTCTGTATCATGATCCTCTTCTTCAATTTGATGTTTAACTTCCTTCTTTTCTTCAGTTTTTTCCACTTCTACTTCTTCTTTTTTTAGGCGGCGCAAATCTAATTGCTCTTGAATCTATGTTTTCACTTCTAGCCAAAAGTTCTTCCTGAAAATCTGTTGCTACTAATGATACACTTATAGTTCCTTCCAATTCAGGTTCCATAATGTATCCCCATATTAAATTAGCTTTATCATTTCCAGCTTTTTCTGCAATTGTTTCGGCAACTTCCTGTATTTCCTGTAATCCGATATCTGGTCCAGCTGTAACATTTATTAAAATTTTTCTTGCACCTTCAATGGATTTTTCTAATAGTGGACTGTTTAATGCTTGAGCAGTTGCACTTTTAGCTTTTTCATCTCCATTCGCTTCTCCAAATCCTAACATTGCAATTCCTGAATTTTGCATAATAGACTTTATATCTGCGAAATCCAAGTTTACAATCCCCTGTTTTGTAATTAAGTCAGAAATCCCTTTTATTCCCATTTTTAAAACTCCATTTGCTTCTTTGAAAGCATTCATTAGGGAAATATTCATTCCTGGTATTTCAAATAATCTGTCATTTGGAATTGCTATTAATGTATCTACATTTTCCTTAAATTATTAATTCCTGTTGCAGCATTATTTTTTCTTTAACGGTCCTTCAAAAACTAAACGGTTTTTGTTACAATGGCTACAGTCAAAATTCCCATCGCTTTTTGCAACTTCAGCAATAATTGGAGATGCTCCTGTTCCTGTTCCACCACCCATTCCGGCAGTTATGAATAACATATCTGTTCCTTCTAACACTTCTTTTATTTTTTTCTTCTGATTCTTTTGCTGCAATCCTCCCTTTTTCAGGATCTGCTCCAGCTCCCATTCCACGCCCTAAAAAGTACTTTTTACTGGAGCCTGAGATCTGTCCAAAATCCTGTTGATCTGTATTAATCGCTATAAAAATCAACACTTGTTATATTACTTTCAATCATATCGTTTATTGCATTTCCACCAGCTCCACCTACGCCTACTACTTTTTAGTTTCGCTGTATTACTAAAGTTATCCATTTTTTTCTTTGCTACTTAAAAAAATATTATATAACTAAAATTAAAGTAGCCTCTCCTTTCTCTTATTTTACCACAAGATATTATTTCACAACAATATCTGTAAACCTTAAATCCATGTAAGTTATTGCTTTTTTTCTTTTTATTTTCTCGTATAATTTATATGCATCATTATATTTTTTTCTGTGACTAAAGTATCTGTTATAATTTTTTTACGTTATTTGTAAGAAGTATTTCATAATTTTTTTCAGATTGTCTTATTTCTGATATCATAGCATAGAAAATCTTTTATTTTTGTATTTTTAGAAAGTATCGTTTTTTTATCCCATTCAAACTCTCATCGCTTGTATAGTCTATTACTGGAATATTTCTGGACGGGATCTTCTAAAAATATCACCATATATATTTAAATCCTTATCTGCTAAAAGTGTTTCTTCTCCCTTTTTCACATATACATAAGGTTCTCTTTCTTCCAGCACAACTTCAATTTTACTAGGAAAAAGTTTTTTTATTGATACTTTTTTTACTCTTATGTCATTTTTATAAAGTTTTCGATTTTTGTTAGTATTTATATATACGATATTTTTTTCCTTTCATTTGCTCAAGCTGTGCTGCTATATCCTGTTTTTAATAATTTTGGGACTCCATCTATAAAAAAACATCCTGAACCTTAAAATAATCTGTATCTATGAACCTTTTTACCAAAAACATCGCTCCAGCTAACAAAAAAACAATGCAATTAGTGCTTTAATCGACCTTTTCATAATTACTCCATTTTTTTCTAATATTATACACTTTTTTTACATTTTATTCAATATCTTAAGTTAAAATTTATTTGTAAACTGAAATTATTTTTAAAATTATAATCTCAGTTTCCAATTTTACTCCAAATTTTTTTCAAAAACAACTTCCTTTACGTGTTCAATGACTGAAATAACATCATTAAATGTAGCATTTTCCTACATTTGTTACAAAAATTCGGATGTTTTTGGTGAAACTACAACATCTCCAACTCTATAACCCTTTAAATCCGCATCTGAAATAAGTTTTTGCCGCAAATGTCCCTTCTGGATTCTTAAATGTGCTTCCAAGATTCGGCAAATCCAATGGATGTTTGACTTCTCTCTGATCTTTTTTGTCTTGAGAAGCCTCCTTGTCAAAACCAAAACCAAATTTAAATAATGCAGAAACTACAATCCATTTATTTTTCCTTTATTTCAGTAGTTCTATATTTAAAATTCAAATCTGTTGTCTTAATTTTTTACAATTTCTCCATCATTTTTGCAAACTTCCACTTCCTCAATGCAGTCAAAAATTTCTGTTCCGTAAGCTCCGCCATTCATATTTACAAGCCCGCCGACAGATCCTGGAATACCAGTAATATTTTTCTAGCCCTGAATAATCATGTTTTTTTCCATAAAATCTATCAAATCATCCAAAGTCCAATCCAGCTTCCACTCTTACCAAATCATAGCTATCCTCTTTTTTTGGTATTTTTCAATTTTTTTCTTCAACTGTTATTTTTTTAATCTTTTTAACGATAAAAAGCTTATATCTAAATTTCCATCGTTAATAAGCGTATTTGTACCATTTCCCAAAAAGAAAAATATTATTTCTTGTTTGCAGAATTTCCTTTAATTCATTTTTATCATCTATGAAAATAAGCTCCTTTGCAGTTCCTCCAACCTTCATATTTGAATATTCTTTCATTTTGGCATTTTTATTATTTCCATTTTTATTTTTCCTCTCTCAATTCTTGATTTTTTTCAATGTTAGATTTCTATTCCTACATTTTCTTCAAATCATTGGCTATTTCATGAGCTATTTTTTTGACACGCTTCCAGCTCCCATAAATACATAAGTATTTTCCACTATTTTTTTATCATTTTTTTATAATATCCTCGATTTCTTCCTGAGTTTGCACCCTTACATTTCCACCAATTTTTTTCTGCAAGCGATTCTGAACTTACATCATAAGTATTATCTTCACTAGCTGCATAAATTGGAAGTAAAGATTAAATCGTCAGCTTCTTTTTAATGATTTTTACGAAATCATCAAAGAAAAAAATTTTTGTACGAGCTGTATCTATGTGGCTGGAAAATTACTGTTACTTTTTCCTTTTTTTCAGTATTGTGTGCTGCATTAATTGTAACTTTTTACTTCTGTCGGATGATGTGCATAATCATCAATTATTCTTAAATTGTTATCGTAAATAACTTGATATCTTCTGTTTGCACCTTTAAATTTCAAAATTCTTTCCTTTACTTTTTTCATATTGCAATTAAATTCATGAGCAAAATAAATTACTGGAAGTGAATTTGAAACATTGTGATTTCCTGGTACACTCAAGCTGAATGTTCCCAATTCTTCACCATTTTTTTACAACTTCATAGCTTGTAATTCCATTTTCCACTCTAATATTTTTAGCATAAATATCGGCTGTTTCATCTTTTAGGCTATACCATACTACATTTTTATTTTTTATGTCAAGTCCTACTTTTTCGACTGTATCTTTACAAAGAACAGCTATTCTTTCTGTACTGTCAATAAACTGCTCAAATGATTTTTTTATATTTTTCAAATGTTCCGTGATGATCTAAATGATCAGCTTCTATATTTGTTACAACGGAATATTTTTGGTTTTATATACAAAAATGAATTGTCACTTTCATCAGCTTCTGCAATAAAATATTCAGAATTACCAATTTGGCTGTTGCTCTGAATTTCTGGAATAATTCCTCCAACCACGATAAAAGGCTCCTTTTTCCAAAAGTGCCACGCTCATCATTGAGCTTGTTGTAGTTTTTTTCCATGAGTTCCTGCAACTGCTATTCCGTCAAATCTATTCATTATTTCTGCAAGCAGCTCGCCTCTTTTTTTATTTTTTTATGTTATTGTCAACAATATATTTGTATTCAGGATTTGTTTCTTTTTATTGCAGTTGAATATACAAATAAGTCTATTCCTTTATCCTTTACATTTTCTTCTACTTGCCCTATATAAACTTTTTATTCCCATATCTTCCATATCTTTAGTTACAGGTTTTCTTTCCAAATCTGAACCTGCCACGTTAAATCCGTCTGATGCCAGAATTTTTTTGCAAGTCCACTCATTCCAATTCCGTTTATTCCGCTAAAATATATATTATTTATTTTTTTGTTAACATAATTTTGATTCCTCCAAATTTTTCCTATTTTTCTTCTTAAAGTCCCATTTCACTGACTATTATCTCCGCTGAATTGCCTTTTTTTCAAAGACTTTTACATTTTCACTCATAAATTCTAGCATTGATGCTTGTCGCACTATTGACAATGCTTCGTCTATTGCCCTTTTCTACAGTTTCATTTGTAAAAAAATTTTTGGCACCATTTACATATTCCAGTACATCTGCATTTTCTTTTTTTGTCCTACAAAGTCATATGGAATAAGTATTGACGGTTTTTCCAACTGAATAAGTTCTGAAATTGTTGAAGCTCCTGCACGACATATTACAATGTCCGCCGCTGTCATCAATTCTGGAACATTTTCAAAATATGGCTCAACTACCGCTGTTCCAAAATCTCTAATTTTACAAGTCGATGCTTCATAATTATCTTTTCCTGTTGCCCAAAATAACCGTATTCTCTTGTCTTCTGATATTGTCTTCCATTTTTTTAAAATTGCCTCATTTATATTTTTTTGGCTCCAAGACTTCCACCAATTACAAGAAGCACTTTTTTTCGTCATCTTTTATATTTAATTTTTCTTCTTTCCTCTTTTTCTTTCTTTTTCCATAAAATTCTTCTCTTAATGGATTTCCCGTCACAACAAATTTATTTTTATATTTATCTTTTATTCTGTCTAGTGTATTTCCAAAAAGCAATAAATACTTTTTTTCGCACCTTTATAAAACCATTTGTTTGCCTGTCCCATTGTATGATTCTGTTCCTGCAGATAATACGGTATTTTTTTAACACATTAGCCGCAACTAATACAGGTATTGTTATATAATTTCCAAAAGCTATAATTTTTTTGTTGGTTTTTCCTTTTTTTAACAGCTTTTATTGTACTTATCGTTGCTGCAATCATTTTTAAATATTGATTTTAAAGATCTTAATGGCAATACATCCAGTCCAATAAATCTAAAAATTTTCACGTGGCACAATATCCTTTTCCATTCTATGCTTTGTCCCAATAAACAATGTATCTATATTTTTTTCTCTAATTTTTTTGGCAATTGATAAGGCAGGATAAATATGACCACCAGTTCCACCTGTAGTAAATACGACTTTCTCCATTTTTTTATTATTTCCCTCTCATTTTCATTTTTATTTTTTTCAAAAATTATCAGTAAAACTGCAATTAGCTTATCTTCGTTTTCTCTGATTAATCAATTCATAGTCAATTTCATTCATTTCATCGAGATTTTTCTCCCATTTCCTGTTTATATAACGCTCTTATTATATTATATACTATTCCCAGCGTTGACATCATAACTATTGTTGTACTTCCACCATAACTCATCATTGGAAGAGGTATTCCTGTTGAAGGAATTACATTGCTGACAACTGCAACATTTCCAATTACTTGAGTGGCGAACATTATAAAAATTCCAACTAGAATATATTTTGCATATACATTTTTTTATTTTTTTCTTAGTGTAATTGCAATTATGACTAATAAAGATATATATAATCCTAATAGAAAATAATGCACCTATAAATCCGTTTTCTTCAGCATATCCTGAAAAAAATATAATCTGTATGTATTTCTGGCAGAAATCCATATTTCTGTAAACCATTTTCCATAAAAACGTCCACTAAATCCTCCGCTTCCTATGGCAATCAGCGAATTAGTTGTATGATATCCAAGGTCGTCTCCCACATAAGACGCTAACCTGCTGGCTCTATATCCAGTTCCTACTATTCCTAGCCAGCCTAAAAATTCCGATTATTGGCACAAAAAAATTCCAATTATTGAAAAACTTGACTTCTGAAATAAGTAAATAAGTAAGTCCAATTATTACAATTTGAGCTGTATTACTAAATGATTTTTCTGCTATAATAAGACCTGCATATATTCCAGTTAATCCTAGAATTGATATGGATGACAGCCACGGAAGAGTTTTTACTTTATCCCGCTTTGTAGCATATTTTTAAATTATATACAAATGTCGCCAATGTTATAATTAATATTATTTTTACAAATTCTGAAGGCTGAAATGCAAAACCACCGATTGAAATCCAACGTGTAGCTCCTTTTGATGTTCTTCCTATCAATAGCACCATTACAAGTGTAAATGCACCCAAAATGTAAAAAAATATTTTTATTATATCCTTATATTTTTTTATAATTTAGATTAGCTGTAAATACAAATCCCTATTCCACCTATTAATAGCCATAATGCCTGTCTTGCCAAATAAGAATGGCTTTTTCCAAATTCTTTCTGTGCTTGCGGAAAAACTCAAGCTTGCCATTGTTATCAGGCTTAATGCGGACAATATTAAAACTACAATTATAAAAAAATGTTCCTAACCACTTTTTTCTTTTTCAATTTTTCTTTCCCGATTACCTTTCTTTCCCTAAAAATTTCCTATAATTTTTTTGTCAATTCCTTAAACACTTTTTCCTCTATGCTCAAAGCTTTTTAAATTGGCAAAAAAACTTGATGTTGCAGGTGAAAACAGCACTGTCTGATTTTTTTGAAAAAAATCAATGTTTTCTTTTAAATAATTCAGTACATTTTCAACCGTTTCCAAATTCTTATAATTTTTTTATACCCGATTTTTTTCCATATCGTCAATCAAAAATTTGAGCATTATCTCCAATCAGATAAACAAAATCAACTTTTTCCTTAACTCTTTTCAATCAAAGGCATATTGTCGATTTTCTTGTCATCTCCGCCCTAAAATCATAATAATCGAATTATCAAATGAATCAATCGCCTTTAATGTCGATTCTACATTTGTACCTTTAGAATCGTTAATAAATGTCGTATTTCCCTTTATGAAAAAGTTTTTCCAGCCTATGTTCCAGAGCAACTGTCGATTTTTAAAAAAATTCTGAAATTTTTTTCATTTGAAATATTTAAAATTTTAGCTGAACCAATTAAAAATAACATATTTTTCCAGATTATGCTTTCCTTTTAACGACAACTCATCTGTTTTTCATCAAAATTTCTGACACTTTATCCACATTTTTCGTCAAAATTTTTCAATTTCATCAATACGTTTTTTTCAAATCTCTCATTATGCAAATATCATTTTTTTATAAACAAAAACTGTTCCTTTAGCTTTCTGTACTCAAATATATCTTTCTCAGATTTTTATTTTTTTCCTTTATTTCATTTCTTTCATACAATTTTTTTCAAATTCTTTATCATCCAGATTAATCAATGCAAAATCACTTTCCACCTGCTTATCAAAAATATCAAATTTTTGTAATGTAATAATCTTCAACTGAATTATATCGTGTCAAAGTGATCTGGTGTCAAATTAATTATTCCCAGCGATATTTGAATGAACTTGTGGATTATTTTTCCAACTGATAACTGCTCAGTTCCAGCACAATGTAATCTACTTTTTCCTCATCAGCCACCAGCTTTTGCAAATGAAAAATCCTGCATTTCCAGCTAGTTTAGCACTGAAATCCAGAGAAAATTCAATAGTTCTGCCATTTTTTGTAGAAGTGGTAGTTTTTCCGTTTGTTCCAGTAAATGAAATAATTTTTTTACGTTCTTTATCCACATATCTATATGCTAAATCAATTTCTGAAATGACTTTTAACATTTTTTTCTTTTGCAACTTTCAAAAGTTCTGCTTTCCAAAGGTATTCCCTGGGCTTTTTCACTATAAATTCAATTTTTTTCCTCATTCAAAAGTTTTATTCCCTCTGTTGAAGGCATTGCCACCTTGTCATCTATCAAATATGCTTCATATCCTTTTTTTCAAGTAATTCTTTTGCACCAAGCCCACTTAAGCCTGCTCCAAAAACTATCGCTTTATCCATGTGATTTTTTCCCTCTCTTTTTAAATTACGTTCTTATTTATCTACTTCATTTTTCAATAAAATAATAAATAAAAATATAATTTTTAAAAATATAAAACTAGATTGCAGGGGAAAAAAAATCCCCCGCTTTATTTATCTTAATTTTAAAATTACAAATGTTAATAGACAAGTCATTATTGAAACAATCCAGAATCTTATTGTAACTTTCGTTTCAGGAAGTCCCAACAATTCAAAATGATGATGAATTGGCGCCATTTTAAATACTCTTTTTCCAAAAGTCTTAAAATGCCAGACTTGAATCATAACTGATAATGCTTCCATAATAAATACAAATCCAGCGATTGGCAATAATAATTCCTGTTTTTAGAAAAAAATAACAATTATCCCTAAAAATTCCACCAAGTGTCAAAGAACCTGTATCTCCCATAAACATTTGAGCCGGGTAGAAAATTATACCATAAAAATCCAATTAATGCACCAATTACTGATGCTAAATATACTGTTATTTCTGAAACTTCAGGTATGTGATATAAATTTCAAGTATCTTGCATAATTATGATGTCCCTGTCAAATATGTTATTATCAGCAATGTAATGCTCACTACAATTATTGGACCGCTCACAAGTCCATCCAGTCCGTCTGTCAAATTCACAGCATTTGAAGAACCCAATAATTACAAATGCTATGAATACAAAAGAAATAAAATTAGCGTTATATATAAATAGGAATTTTTTTATCAACGGATTGATTATTGAAAAATCAATTGTTTTTATTGACAAGTCCGAATTTATAGACAAACCAGAATGTCAATGCCGTGATTATCATTTGTCCCAATATTTTTTTCTTTCCAGAAAGTCCATTTTTTTATGTTTTTGTTAATTTTAAATAATCATCATAAAATCCTATTGTTGTAAATAAAATTGTAATTACGAATAAAAATACGACAAATTTGTTTGTAAAATTTCCAGCGATGGCAGTTGCAAATAAAATTGCACCAATTATTAAAAGTCCTCCCATTGTAGGGGTTCCCGATTTGTCAAAATGCGACTTTGGACCTTCCTCCCTTGCAGTATCTCCATATTTTTTTCTTTTTTTCAACCAGACAATAAACGGCTTTCCCAAAAACCAGCATAAATAGAAATGCAATCATAAATGCTACAGAGGCCCTTAACATTATTGACTTAAAAAAATACGTAAAACTTTCCAGTTATTTATAAATAACTCCTGTAATAAATATAGCATTATTTTTATATTGTAGAATCCTTTTTATCTATACTCAGTAATTTCAACTTTCAAGTAAATTTGTGGTACAGTAAAATTACTTTAAAACAAATTACTCAAATTCTAATTTTTTTCTATAATTTCAATATTAAAAATTTGAGTATACAATAATAAAAAAATTCCTCTCCTTTCCAAATTTCAAATATTATTTTTTTCTATAATTTCTTCCAGTTTCATTCCACGTGATGCTTTTTAATAGCACCGCCTTACTTTCTGAAATCTCTCGTATTCTATCTTTTATTTTTATTTTTCATCAAAATATTCAAATTCCTTATTTTTTTAAACTTTCATTCTCTAAATTACCATTGTCCATATTTTTCTTTTTATTTTTTTCAAACAAACTTTTTCATTCTTTTCTCCAAAAAGATACAGCTTGTCAAAATTGGTATTTTTTTATTGTATCAAAAAGGTCTCTATGAATTTCCAGTTCTCTTTCTCCTAGTTCCAGCATATCCCCCAGAACCATAATTTTTCAACTTATCGTTAAAAATTAGCGAAAAATGTTTCAAGCGACTTTTTCATAGACATTGGACTTGCATTATAGGCATCGTTGATATATGTTGTATTCCCGTTTTTCAATTATTTGAAATCGCATTCCAGTAAGTTCTATATTTTTTTACAGCTTCACTGATAATCTTATCTTCCATTCTAAATTGTTTAGCAACGGCAATCGCCATAACTAAGTTTAGTACATTATGTTCTCCCAGAACATTTGTCTTGTAATTTCTTTCAACTGTACTTTGACACATTTTTCCCAAAATACTTTAGAAAGAAATTAGTCCCACTTTCATCAAAATGAATATCTCCGTAATAAAAATCAGATGTCTTATCCTCATATTCATTATTTTCTTAAATTCAAAGCCCTTACAGTCTCAATATTTTTCAGCTTTTTACATTTTTTTCAAATATTTATCATCGCCCATTGATTACAAGCGTACTTTTTAATATGTGGAATAATTTCCGTTTTTTTGCTAAAAACACATTTTCCTTCGTTTTTAGAAATTCCAGATGTGATTCTCCAATATTTGTAATTACATTAATATCAGGCAAGGCAATCTGTCCCAAGCAAATCAATTTCCCCAAAATCGCTCATTCCCATTTCCAGAATGATAAAATCATCATCCTTTTCCGCACGTAACAAAGTGAAGGGCAGTCCAATATAGTTATTGTAGTTCCCTTCCGTCTTTTTTCCCTTTATATTTTTTGTGAAAGCAAGTGGTAAATCATGTCCTTTACTGTCGTTTTCCCGTTACTTCCCTGTAATTCCAATTACTTTTTATATCTAAGTTTTTTTCGCCATTCTCTAGCAAAATTTTTTTGTAAAAATTCAATACTATCTTTGACCAAAAAAATGCACGTTCGGCATATTTTTTTCATCAATTTTTCACAGCCTCGCTGTCATAAACAGCAAAAGCTCCTTTTTCCAACGCTTCATTAACAAAGCTGTTCCCACCTCTAATAGCAACGAAAATATCATTTTTATTAAGCTCTTTTTGAATTAATAGAAACATTATTTATCTTAAAATCTGATATTTTTCCCTGTTAAAAAAATTTTTGGAATACTTCGCTTTTTATTCATAAAAATTTCTCCAAATTCTTATTTAATTTAATACTTTTTTTATATTTATTCACATTATGAAATTATATCATTTGAAGATTATTTTTTTCAATATATTTTTTTAAATTTTTTTCAGAATTTATTTAGAATAATCTGATTTTTAGTCCATTTTCTTTTTTCTTCTTCATACTGTTTTTTTGAGAATACAGTATAAACGGTATCCATAAAAGCACCATCACAATGAATCCTATTATTTGTATTACTTCCTTCCATAATGGAATTTGTTGCAAGTGTTCCACTTATTCCAAATAATTTCTATTTTTTTATTATTTTTCAAAATCGTATAAATTTATAGTAAAAAAACACTTTAAAGCTAAAACTCAGAAGTTATAGATATTTTACTTAAATTTAAATATCCCAACCATCAATTTCGTTAGTTTCAGAAACTTTCTTTATCCAGTATCCTGATTTTTTTACTGTCTTTATTTGTGTTGGCAAATCTACTGAGATAAATCCGTATCTGTTCTTGTAGGCATTTGTCCAGGACCAGCAGTCTATCGGTGTCCATGTGTGGTAACCAAAGCAGTTTGAGCCTTCTTCTATTGCTCTATGAAGATGTGTCAGATGTTCTCTAAAAAATCTATTCTATAGTCATCTTCAATTATTCCCTCTTCATTCTTAAATTTTTTTCTTCTCCTTCGACACCCATTCCATTTTCTGAAATAAACCATTTTATATTTTTTTATAGTTATCCTGAATATTTTTAGCAATATCATAAATCGCCTGCGGATAAATTTCCCATCCTCTGTAAATATTCATTCTTTTTCCCTGGCATATCATAATTTTCAAAAATACTTTATCAGGCAGCCAGCCATTCTTAGAAATATCAAACTCTGTTTCTCTTGCCTTTATTCTTCTAGGCTGATAATAATTCACTCCCAGAAAGTCAACTGTATTTTCTGAAATAATTTTTTTAGTTCCTCTTCTGTACTTTCCCACAAAACTCCATCCTTTTTCCAGTATATCTGTCAACAATTCAGGAAATTTACCATAAATCGCAGGAACTAAAAATGAATTGTTAAAAAAAGCATCTGATATTTTGGCAGCCTTTATGTCCTCTTCATTTTCACTCCTTGGATACGATGGCGTTAAATTCAAAATTATTCCTATTTCTCCATCTTTTTTCAGCGACTCTGTTTTTCTAAATTCCCCAATTGCCTTTGCTGAAGCGAGTGCTGTATTATATAAAATCTGCATAGCTTTTTTCCCATCTACAATAAGCGGATAATGGAATTGATACATGTACTGTGCTTCCACAGGCACTATCGGCTCATTAAAAGTCGTCCAGTATTTTACCTTGTCCCCAAACAGTTCAAATGCTTTTTCTGGCATATTTTACAAACAATTCAACCACATGCTTTTGATTCCCAGCCACCATATTTTTCCTGCAGTTCTATTGGCATATCAAAATGGAACAAATTCATTACAAGAGTAATCCCATTTTTCTCAAATTCCTCTATAACCTCTGTATAAAATCTCACTCCATCCTCATCAACTTCCCCAGTTTCAAAAATCCTTTATAAGCCGTGTCCATTGAATTGATGTTCTTAGTGAATTAAGCCCTATTTCCTTATACAATTTTATATCTTCCCTAAAACTGTTATAAAAATTTGAAGCCACATCAGACTTACATTATCAAAAACGCCTTTTTATCTGTATCAAACCAGTAATCAAATATATTTCTATTCTTTTTATTAAATCTTCCTTCACTCTGCGGTCCAGAAGTAGCTGATCCCCACCAGAAATTATCTGGAAATTTCAATTTTGCCATACACTATCCCTCCATCTATCTAATTATCCATATCTTTTTCCTCATTTTCAATATTATTATATTTTTCATTTTTAATAAAAAAATCAACTCTCCATTTCAAAAAGATATATCTTTTTAATCTATAATAACAATTCCTTATTCTATAGAAAAAAATAATACAATAATGCTATAATAACAAAACAAAATTTCCTAGCAAGAGAAGCAATTTACAAAAAAACTATTTAAAAAGCAAAATATAGATTGTAGAATTTTACTAAAAAATTTTACTATATTTGAACATAAGCCAGATTATATAAATAATATAGAAAATATAATTCAAAAAAACAAGAAATGAAAAATACCTATAAAATAAAGAAAGGATAAAAAGCTATGACAATTTATTCAGCAGCAGATATGGGAACATATGAAGAATTTTTAAAAATATTTAAAGAAGGAGAGCAAAATGAAATAAGTCCATCAGGACGAAGTTTACTTTTCACAGCATTATGTAATACAAAATCAAAAGAAAGATATAAAATAGCAAATTTTCTAATAAATAAAGGAGCAGATGTTAAAAATAATAACAGAAGATGGAATGAGCATGTTTTTTTCCTTTGTTTTCTTATGGACGACAAGATATAGTAAAAACTACGATTTTTATGTAAAACGTTATTGGAAAAAGGAGCAGATATAACAGTAATGCATAAAAAAAGAGAAAACAGTTTCATTCAAAATGTTGTTTAACATCGGTACTCCTGAAATAGAAATGTTACCGTTATACCAACTGATATTTTTCTCAACCAGGACTTCCTCTTTTAGTAAAAAGATAATGGGGACTAACAGTAATTGAATTTTGCCAGAAGATCTAATAGACCAATAGCAGTGAAAATGATGGAAGATTATGTAAAGAAATATAATTTGAAAGAAGAAAATTAGAATTTTTAAATAACCATTATTGCAAAAATCAATGGTTATTTTTAGAATCAAGCTGTAAATACAAGAAATTAATTTTTTTACCGAATATCTTTATTTAAAATAATTTCATACTATTTTCCTATTTAAATAACGAATTTATTACAAACTTTTTTTCAATAAAGGATATAAACCTAATATTTTCAAGTAATTTAAGATATGATTTTTCATTTTTTTAAATAGAACTTAGTGTAAACTAATCCGTCGGAGCATTTTTTTCTGTGCTGGCAAAACTGTCTGAGCATAGCGAGTTTTTTTGTCAGTGCAGAAAAATGTCAGTAGACTAGCTATAGGTTGTAGGATTTGCGGCAATGAGCAATCCTACGAAAATAAAAAGAGAAAAGTTGAATAATTATGAACTAACTATTTAACAACTTCTATTATAAAAATTTATTCTCATTTTTTAAAAAGGTTTTTAGTATCAAATATCTATTGATACATTTACTACAGTATGCCAAAAATTATAAAAAAGACTAAACTTAGAATTTACTATTCCAAGCAAGTCTTTTTTTCCAATTCATTTTAACATCTCTAGTAATCTAAAATTTTTACTTTTTTTCAAACGTTGCTTTGCCATCCACTCAAACAAATGTTCCCCTTTATTATTCACAGGCATATTTCTAAGACTATAAATCCAGCTCCAGTGTCCATTATACTCAGTTTCACCAATTTTTACATTTTGGATAAGAGGAAAGTATTGCTCCATATTTTTGAAAGAACATCGTAAACTCTTTTACTTGTATTTTTCGTAGGAAATAGTCGGATCATTTTGTGCGTGAACCATCCAAAGCGGTTTATTTCTTATTTTCATCAAATCCTGTGTAGTCGTTGCAACTCCGCCAGAAGTAGCCGCTTTATCAAGAGCAGCCGCACTTGTACTAAATGCTGCAAAAATAATCTGGATATTCAATCATCATTCTAAATGACATATATCCACCAGCAGAAGCTCCAAAAACATAAATTCTATTTTTTTATCAACATTATTTTTCAGAAACAAACTCATCAATCATAGCCTTTACTGATTTTTATATACCCTTTGGTATAATTATTGTACCAAGTATCATCAGCCTGCGGGTGCTACAACATAAGCCCCGCCAAATATCTTTTTGTGTTTTATCTTCTGCAAAAGCCACTGCCCCACGATTTGCCAATTTTTTTGTGAAACATTATTCCGATAATCCTTGTATCCGCCTTCACCATTCCCATGAAACCAGATTATAAGCGGATGTTTCTTCCCATCATCTTTATTAACAGGTTTAAAAATATTGATAATTTCACTCCCACTTTTTAGACTTCGTCGCTACAAACTTATCAGCTTCCTCATCAACAATTTTTCCCTTGTCTATAAAAATCCTGTTTTATAACCCTTTATCTCCTTTTTGCTCCACTCTATACTCCAAAGTCCATCAATACATTTCGAGAAACATCCCCTAGTAACATAACTCAAAGTATTTGCTCCAGCCACATCTTTTTCCATATTTCAAATTAATAACAATATTCCCCTTATCATTTACAAAAATATTCTCAATTTCCTCTCAACTTCAAATGTTCCAAGAGATTTAGTTTTTTTCGTCAAGCACAATCCCAGTATCTTTTGGCAAAGTTCCCTTTAGCAAAAACCTTTGAATGTATCTTTTAGCAATCTGTTTATTTTGAATATTTTTTTCCCTTTTCCTTTTAGTATTAATTTCAATGGAAACAATATTTTTGCCCATAATCAAATACTTTTTGCCTTTAATGAATATGAATACGAATATGTATTAAAAGTCATATCCACCTTTAAAAAAACTAATTCTGATGCAATTCCTAACATACTTACAAAAACAAACCTACAAACACCAATACCTTCGTTCTCATAGCCATCACTTCCTCTACAATATTTTTTTATTTCAAATTTAATTGATAAAATTATTAAATAAAGTAAAAATTTAAAAAGCAATCTATTTTTATTCTTAATTTCCTATATCTATTAACCGCCCCGACAAAAATTCCTGCTTTTCTCGGTAATGCCAAATTTCCTGGATGTCCCTGTGTACGAAGAAATCGAATCAAGCCCGTTCTTTTTCAATTTTTTCATAAATCCTGTCAGCTGCTTGTGAAAGTGTCAGCTTTTTCATCCAGCACTTTATTTTTTTAAAATAGTCAATCATTACAGCAATACAGTTTGTCTGGCTGTCATCAACAATCTGCTCCAGACCCTGAAATATCGATTAATTCCTTTTCCATACAGAATGCTGTATTTCCCTTTGGCTTTTGTTTTATCCAGTTTTCCAGATTGTGAAAAACTTTTTTTGAGTGGAATACGCTGTGTAACTCCTTGAAATTTATCATTTGAAGAAAATTCTCTCTTGTTTTCATCCAATTTTGCAATTTCCTTCGCTTTTTCTGTCACATCTTTTGGCACATATTCATCCATCATTATAACGTGATTTGCCACATCAAAATAATCTCCAGAACCACCGACAATCAATATCGTAGAAACTCCAAAATTGTCATAAAGTTCCTTTACCCTGTCAATAAACGGCGTTATCGGCTCTTTTTCCTTTGCCACAAGTTTTTGCATTCTTCCGTCACGAATCATAAAATTAGTAGCCGAAGTATCCTCATCTATTAGAAGTAAAGAAGTCCCATATTCCAGCGCTTCTGCCACATTTGCTGCCTGCGATGTGCTTCCACTCGCATTTTCAGTCGAAAAAAAGCCCTTTGTATCCTTATTTTTGCGGCAAGTTATTGATAAATCCGCTTATATTTACCTTTTTCCACATTTCTTCCATCTTCCGCACGTATTTTTTTACCGCATCCGATTCAGAAATTATAAATTTCACGCCCATCTTGAGCAATGTGATTGTAAACGCCCTCTTTCAAGTGCTGCAAGCAACGTGGATTTTCCGTGATAACCTCCACCCACAATTAGCGTAATTCCTTTTTGGAATTCCCATTCCGCTTATTTCTTTCCCACTTGGAAGCTTTAATGTAATCTCAAATTTTTTTCTGGACTTTTAAACTTAACTGCATTTTTTTCATAGGTCTATCCGAAACTCCACTTTCACGAGGAAGCACAGAATCATTAGCCACAAATGCAACAAGCCCCTTTTTCCTTCAACATTTTTTTCTTGCATATTCCTGATCCAGCACTAGAATTACCTGCTCATTTAATGCTTTTTTTATTCAAATTATCATAAATAATGGATTTTTCAACAATTTCAGGCAGCTGCTCGAAAAATAATTTTTCTGTGCGGCTTTTTCCCATTATCCGTCTGCCTCTCGCAGGCATCCCCTATTTCAAACCTCACTTCAACTTTATCTCCCTTTTATCAGAACCGAAGTTCTTTCCAAAAATTTCCTGCCCGCACCTATCAATAAAAATTCTTCCACTTCCCTCCCAGTTCCCATACTATCATTTCCCACTTTTCTGAATTTCCCTGTAAAAATTTCTCGTAAGAAAAATCCGAGACTGCAATATTCTTATCCTTCGTATCTGTCAACTCACAAGGAATCCCACAAATTTTTCCTATCCATTATAACCCTCATTTTTGAAGGCGGAGCATAAGGATCCGACTGCACATGATCAATCGCAAGAATATACTTTTTCAAACCTATATTCCCCTTTAAGCGACTTGTACACCGAATAACTTTTTTCCATCCATTGAAAATAATATTTTTCTAATTCTTTATAATTTTTCATTTCTGTAAACTCTCCTTTACTAGCCATATATCTTTCTATTCTCATTTTAACACACTTCTCTTTTTATTTCCTAAATTCTTTTTACTACTATAAAAACCCCACAGGTACATTAAAAATCTGTGAAGCTGAAATATTCAAGGAGAGTTAACAGCTTCTATTTAGTCTTACTAAACCAGAAATGCAAAAACACAACTAGAATAATAAATACTAGAAAGTCCTGTTAATCATAACTTAGCACCTCTTTTCCATAGTTTGATTGTGGAAAAGGTAAGTACTCATAACAGTACAAAAATAACCGCTGTCTTTTACAACAACGATTATCTAAAATTTCATAAATTTTTCAGCAATAAACTTATTTAAAAGTTAAAGTCTATATTAATATCTATATTTATATCTCCCATTTCTAAACCTCCTTTCTTAAAAATACGTTTTTAATACGTATCAAGTGTTTTTAAGAAAAATTTTTATTAGGTTTTACCCTAATAAAATTCTGATCTCTATAATTCCTCTAAATATTCCACAAACTCTTTTACAGCTCCTACTAAAAGCTAAACCACCTAATACTAATTTTTAACATATTGTTACCTCCATAATTTCATTTATTTTTATTTCTTCTAATTTACAAACTAATTATAACACGTATTCAATCGGTGGTAAATGCTTTTTAATTTTTCAAAATATTATACATTTTTGCTTTTTTTATATTATTTCCTATTTGAATAGCAGATTAATTATGAATAGCAAGGGGGCAAGACTCCTTGTTAGCAACTAACATAAAAATATAATTTCTGTCTTTTTAAATGGGGTTTAGTATTAATTATCTGCACAATGGCTTTAATACAAGCCAAATAAGTTTTAGTCCCCTTCATTTTTGGGGTTATCTATATCCTATTAGGTAGCTATAGAATAGAAATCAATTGTTTTAGTCCCCTTCGTTTTTTGGGGTTATCTATATCTATAAGTATACAACAAAAGGAAATACTAAAAAGTTTTTAGTCCCCTTCGTTTTTGGGGTTATCTATATCCCATCCGAATATTGAATGGGATATTTGTCGATATAGAGAACCCTCTATTTATATTTTATCACAAATTTACCAAAAATCAATACTCTAAGATACGATTTTTGCTTTTTTTAATATTTTTTTCTCCAGCTAATTCTCCTGATAAAATTTTCATTTTATTAAATTGGTCGTCTGTTAAGGTTAAGTTCTAACAGATGATTTTGAGGAACTAACATTGATAATTGTTTTTCAATAACATTTTAATTTTTCTTTTGTACTTGTGCTATACAATGTAAATTGATTTTTTGTATTTGATAGTAGCCTCTTTTTATTATCTCTTTTCTAAAAGTTGCATATTCTTTTCTTTCTTCTCCCGTTTTCATAGGAAAATCATACATCAATAAAACCCACATAATTAATACTCATAATCATCAATCCTTAGTTCTGGTATTTCAATTTTTGTATTTTCATCAATAAAATAATTTCTGATATTATCTAAAAATAATCAATTACCTGTGACAACTCATATTTTTATTTTTCCAATACACTTTTTGAGTTAATATTAATAATAGATTTTGTCTCAATTCTTTACTTAACTCAGCTTCTTCTTTTTGATTAAAATAAACAACATAATCTACCATCGGTCTAAATATTTCAATAATATCATCTGCAAAATTATAGTTATTAAATTGTGATTTATGATGAATACCCAAACTGGGATGAAAGCCTTTTGGCAACAATTTTTGAAGAAATTAGACTTCTTAAAAAGTGCATAACCATAATTTAAAGCCGAATTTATGCATCATCATTAAATCTTTTAAAAATTTTTTTCCAAAAGTTCCTGAAAAATACATTCTCGCCACAATTGCTTCCTGATGTTCTGCTTCTCTTTAGAAATATTTTTCATACATTTTTAGTTTTGATACCGTACTTTCCGATTTCTCCAAAAATTGTAATAAATTTCTTTGATTCTTAATTTTTTGAATTACTATTTTTCCCAAATTCCATCTTTTTATGTCTAGCCATTTTACTTGCTCATTTATTCTCATTGTTACTTGAAAATGATTATACAAACCTAATGAATGAAGCACTGGTTGATGTTTTTCATTACATATTATTAACGGAATATTCTTCTCACTTAATCTTAATTGCAATATTCCTGTAATTTTACATCTACAGTTTTTCAATTATTATAGCCAATATATCTTTTAGAGAAATTTTTATTAACTTGCTTATTATTTTCTACTTCAATATTCGACATAACAAGCTGATTGTTTGAAATTGATAATTCATTTGCATTTGTAATATGAACAACACTAGACATAATCCGTCTCCTTTTATTTTTTAAGATTTTTTTATATTCTAACATCACTTTTACAAGTTCACATAAATCTTCAGAGTTTCTTGTTGTTACTAATCCATTATTTTTAAATGTTTTATTTTTTTCTGATTTTTACATCTAACACTTTTATTTTTACTATTACTTTCATGAGATATTCCAAATTCTACAATAAATCCATATTCTTTAAAAATATCTTTTTACAGATTTCATAACTGCATTTTTTTAATTTTCTGTCATATTTTAGCAACTCTCTCAATTCTTCCAGTATTTCTAAAAATAGATTTTTTTCTGCATCAGGAATATAATTAAAGTGAGCTATATGATTTCTTATTATGAAACTTCCTTCTTTTTCCGATCTTTTTAACTTTATTTTTACCAGCTCTTTTCCCTTCTTCTTTTTCAATTAAAAAAATCAACATATTTATACGCTATTCCACCGCTCTTATACTTTTTGATTATTATTTCTATCAGAATTAAATATTTCATCAATATACTTATCTTCAGGAAATTCCCTTTTTAATTTAAATTGTAAATCTCGTTCCCAAAGCGAAGTATAACCCTGCAAGTCTGTGCAGTATTCTAAATAACAAGCCCTGCAATAAATTCAAATCATTAAATTCAATCTTGTTTTTAATTGAGTATAATTTTGTATATTTTCAATAGCTTTTTTATAATCATTAAAATCTTTTTATTTTTCAGTTCTTGAAATCAAATTTGGTTTTTGATTATATTTTCTATGAATCTTTTTCCTGAATTTTATAAAAATCATTTTTTTCTAATTCTTTTTGTAAATTTTTATATTTTTATTTCTTCTTTTTGTAATTTTCAAATCAGCTTTAGTCACAATTTTTTTCAAGTAAATCTAAAAATACCATATTTTTTTAATATTGTAAAAAGATCTATGTTTTTATAACATTTTTCTCCATCAGCAAATATTTCACTAAAATTATTTAATTGTTTGTTATTTTTTTATTGAAGTTTCAGTTTTTAAAAATTTTTCCTATATCTTCAGCTTCTACACTAAAAATTAGTTCTAACTTTATTATTATCTAAACTTACCAAATTGACTATGTTTAATTCTTCTGAATAAATTTTTATTTTTATTCATACTCTCATATTTTTCAAGATTTCCTCTCAAATTCGTTAATTCTCTATGATCAATAAGTTTTTAAAAGTAAGTAGAAAATACTCATTCTATTACTATAGTTTTATTTTATTTATATTAATTTCTTTTAATATACTTATATATTTCTTTTGGCATCTCAGATAGGTTGCTTCCGTTGTTTTTCCCACTGTTTTTAACTTTTCATCATAAAAACTTTTTTTATTAGATATTCCTTCATTTTTTTCTAAATTCAATAAATATTTCAATGAAGCAGATTCTTGTAAGTAATTAATAAAACTTTTTAAAAATATCTTTTGCACAAAATCAACATATATATCTTTATCTTCTTCTATTTTTCTCTATCGTAATTAATTTTTATGCAAGCTTTGTAGCTTTTCAAGATATTCTGTTGGCGTATTTGCTTTTAATTTCTCGAATTTTTTTCTAATTTATAGAAATTTGTTTGTTTATTTCTTCCAGCATTTTTATTTATTTCAATAATTTCTCTAAATATTTTTCAAAATTATCATTATTCTTAATAAATTCTTCAACAAATTCTCCATAATAAATATTTTTAATAAATAAATTTGTGAATCTCTAGCTTCTTTTTCTTTTTTTGGAATGTTAATGTATCCTAAATTTAAAGCATTACTTCCTTTTAAATTATCTATTCTATTGTATAATTTTTGTAAATGAAGGAACAAAAAGGAACATTCTTATTTACAAATTCAAATTTTTATATTTTCTAAATATTTTTTATTTTTCCAATTTTCCCAATAATCAAAAAACACCTGCACTATTTAATTGTCTAAATATTTTTAAGTTTCAATTCTCTTTTTGTCTGTCTCTTTTTCAAAAAAATACTTTTTTAATAGCCTTGAAACTTCAATATCAGAAAAATTAAATATATTTTTCAAATTTGTATTCATGTCATAGTGAACTACACTATGTCTGATACTTGTTATTGCATTAAGCATATTTACAAAAATTGTTTTAATTCATCTCCATTAGCTTTATCAAAACTATCTCCATAAAACATTTTCAAATTTTTCTTTTATGTACTGAATTCCTCAAAACTTTTTATCTACAACTTTTTCAAAAAAATACTTTTTACTTGTGATGTCTTCTTTTGCTTTTTAATACATTACTTTCATTTTTCTTTCCTCTTCTGTTAAACCTTCTTCTATTTCATAAAATCGTCATCATTAACTCCAAGAATATTTCTTTAGTGAAAAATATCCAAACGATGAAACACCTATAATACTTCTTAAAAAGCTTCTGTCTGTCTATTTCTCATATTAATATCGCTCGTTGCTATATCTCCGTTTTTCCATATGATAATTATATTTCCCACAATTTCTAACATAATTATTTAATTTATTTTCAAGTTTATATACAATTAATTTTTAATTTATCATATTCAAAAATATTTTTTTATTCTTTTTCTTATTACCTTCATTAAATCTTTTTTTATTTTTATAAACATTTTCTTTTAATAAATTATTTACTTCTATTTCAACAAAATAACAAAATGCAAATTTTATATTTTTCATCATTTAATTCTTCGTTCTCTAAAAAAATATTTATAAAAAAATCTGGGATTTTTGTTAAATCTTTTTAACTCAAATTTCCTATATTTTCTATAAATTCAATAAAATTTTCCTCTTTTTTTATCGAATCTTTTTATTTGATTATATAAAATTGATATTCCATCTCCATAGAAAATTCACTTTCTCAATTATTTCATTTTGATAAAACTCTCGTACAATTGATTTTTAAATGTGTTTTTTAAAACTTCTTCTATCTTTGAATACAATTCTTTTTATATTTTTCTTTCAGTATATAATTTTTTTCAAATGCTTCTCTTATGTTTTCTTCAAATTTTTTTGAGATTTTTCAGATTTTTTATAATATTCATAAATACGGCTTTTTTTATTTTTCACCTTTCACATTACTATATTTATCATCTCCTATCTTGATAGAGTCTTTTTATAATTAGCTTTATTTATTTTTCAATGATTTTTTTCTATTGCTTTTATTTTTTTGCTTCTTTCTTAACAAAGTCTTCTCCAAATACTTTTTCAACTTTTTCTGAATCAAAAGTTATAATTTCTTCTTTCCTCAGTTTCCTTTATTTTTATTTCTTTTTAATACATCAAAAAAATTTCTTGTTGATTTTTTTCTTACTTTTTACATCATAATAATCTATTTCTTGATTAATATTCTTAAATTTTTGTCTTTTTAGTATATATTTTTTCATCTTCTTTTCTTAAAATTATTTCTGAAAAAAATATTTTTAAATTAGTTCTTCTAATTTTAGTTTCTTTCTCTGCATCTTTATCTTTATTTTTTTACATTTTCAGGATTTTTATATAATTATCTAATTTTTAATTCCTTTAGTTTCTTTTAGTCTTTCTTTTTATTTCATTTATATTTTTTTATTATTTTTAAATTTTACAAGTTTTCCTTCATCTTCAAATTTTTTTATGAGATAAACCATCAATTTTTAGTTACTTTCATATTTTTACCCGCTTTCTAAAATTTATATTAAATATACTCAAATAATTAAAAATTGAAAAAAATATACAATATTAAAAATTATTCGAGTATTTCTAAAACTTTATTAATTAACATAAAACCATGAATCCAAATTAAGCACACTACTCAATTCCCCAATTCTTTTTTTAATGCTTTTTGTAATAATTGTGAAAAAAATTAATTTTTTTCTCTTGAGCTACTATATCTAACCAAGCTGGTATATTTACTGTTTTCTTTTTCAATACATTTGTTACTTTAGCCGCTTCTATAAACAGGATCTACTGAAATCACTTGAATAAACTGATTTTTCTTTCAGCTTTTATATCTTCTAATTTTGCTGGCTCTGGAAATTCTTTTTCATATCTAACAAATCTGCTAAATACAACGCTAAACTTTCTCTAATCGCTGTACTTACTTTCTCTAAGTCTTCTAGAATATGTTGCATAATAATTTATATTTCCATCTTCTAATCTATCAAAATCTACAAGTCCAATATAGTACACTCCATCTTCTTTTGTTACTACTGCTGGATACATCACATCTCTTTTTAACATTTTTTTACTCCTTATCTGTATTAAATACGTATTTCGTTTTTTTGTGAGATTAGTCTAAGACTAAAAATTTTACAAAGATAAGAAGTATAGACAAGGGATTAGAATTTAATCCCTGATTGTCTTTCAATACTTCTCAAAGTTCCTAACGGAATATCTTTTTGGATAAGGTACTGTTACTAAATTCCCATTTGGCAGTCTATATTGTCTATGGCTTCCTCGTGTTCTTACTAGTTCTCCACCGATTTTTTTCGATTATTTTACAAACATTTTTTTAGCATTCATCGCTAAACCTCCCTAAATTTATTTACGTTGAATAACGTAAAAACCTCTTCATTATGTAAATTATATTTAAGGTTTTCTCTCATATAAAATAATCAATCAGTGATTTCCCTTATCATATTATTAGTATACTACATTTTTGGACGTAGTCAATACCCTTTTTAAATATTTTTGATTAAAAATATAATTAAAAATAGTCAGACAAGTTGATAATGTTCCAAAAGTTAAGTAACCTATATTTTTCTACAATTTTGGGTATTGCTTGATGCAGAATTGAAATAGTAGTTGAGCATAACATTATGAAAAAAATGTAGCATTTATAATTTTAGAATTTCGCTTAAAATTTTCTTTACCTTCTTTTCAGTCATCACACTCCCTTTTATTTCCCAAATTCTTTTTCTTAATTGGATATAAAAATACTCCCAATCAATTAAGACTAGAGTATCTTTTCACCTTTTTTTACAATTAATTATGGATAAAAAAATATTTCATTTTTCATTCAAGATTACTGCATCATGCCTGCTTTAATTACTCAATTCTCAATTTTTTTATTTTTATTAAGAAGGAATCACGTTGCTAAATTCTTCTAAACTTCCTGAAAAATTAAAAATTCAATCCCAATCTATCGCCTGTTGAGGTATATTCCCTAAATTTATAAATTAATGGTTTCCATTTCCTGAGTATCGATGTGAGAATCATCCTTCATTATTTTTTTCATCAACAAAAAAATCCCCTGTATTTCACAGGTTACTATGGCAAACCAGTCTTTTTTTCTAGAATATCTGTAACTTTTGCCTCTATGTGAATTGGACACTCCTTTATTCTCACAGAATTTACCATTTTCACCAGCTAGTTCAGTAAATCCTGCAATCTTAAACTTATTTTTCACAATATGTATATCCAAGATTTTTGCTTTACTTCTGATATTTCTGTATCGCCTGTAAATTTTTTTCAATCTTTTTTTCACACTTTCGTACAAGTTTTCATTTGGAACATTAAAAAGTTACGTCCGATCCATCTTTCAATATTCTTAAATCCTTTATTTCCAAATCCTATTCCCACAACTATTGTTTTTTTCCAAGTACAAATGAAGATGATAACGGAGTTACATTGCTTTTTGCCTGTTTCTTTATCCTTTGTAGTCATCAGTAATACTGGAAATCCATAATAAAACCCATTTTTTTCTCTAATTTTTCTGAACATAATTACCACTCCTAGTATCTGTAAATTTTTATGTATCTTTTTAGTAATTATACTCTCCAAATCTTTTTTTCTCAGTTTGTAAATAAATATTTTTATCATTCTGTTATTTCAATCAAATTTCCTTCACAATCCTCAACAACACTCTCATAATATCCATCTCCAGTTGTTCTAGGTCCGCTTAAACATCTAAATCCATCATTTACAAGTCTTTTTGTCAATTTATCGACATTCTCTTTGTTTCCAACGCTAAAAAGCAAGATGGATAAAGCCTTCATTCATTATTTTTATCGTTTCTTTCCAAAAGTTCAGGACGTGACATTATTTCAAGCCTTACTTCACTGTCTGGAAAAACTTAAGAAATAAGTCTGTAATCCAGTATTTTTTTATTATGATACTTCTCATTTGCTTTTTGCTTTAAAAATATTTCTCATAAAATTCTCTTGTTTTTCCAAATCTTTTTACATAAATTGCTACATGATTTATTTTTCATAATTAATCTCTCCATTCTAAATTCCTATTTTTAAAACATAGCCTCAACAGTCCCCAAAATTAATAAATGTACAGGATAAAACAAATAATTCAAAATTTTATTCTGTTTTCCTCTCTCCCCGTTATAAGTAAGCGTCAATCCAAATCCTAACAAAGCCCATGGGGTCTTAATAATCGAAAGATATCCTCCTACAATCGACAATATTGGATTATTTCGAAATATATAGAAAAAAATACGCAATCAAAAATCCCATGATATTCATAGTCCAATCCCCAAATCATCGACAGCAGACAAGTGGTTATAACGATTATTATTGAAACAGGAAACCAGAATATTTTAAGAACTACACGTGATTTCGGCACCTTTCAATTCATCAATAATCCAAATCATAAGTAAGGCTAAAGCCAATGTAAACATTATATTATTTGAGTTTGGCTGAAAAAGTACTGCCGACTGGAACAAGTCAAATGGAATTTCAGAAATAATTCCAAAAAAACAATCAAGTATAAAAAGATATTTAAATCGATTTCTAGTTTTTAAAAAAACCTTCCACAAGAAAAAAACATAAAAATCGAAATGCAATTCTGCCCAAAAATATCAAATACATCGCTCACATATCTCAAAAAAACCATTTTCCGTTAACAAAGGATACATCAAAGCCTTATTCACGTGGTCAATCAACATTGATAAAAAAAGCAATATATTTTTAATTGTGCTCCTGAAAAAAACTTTTATCTTGTCCAAGCCATTAATACTCATATCAGTTCCCCTTTATATTTTTCATTTTTTTCTAAAATTCTAATGCTATTTAAGTTTCTCAGTTTCATTTTTAAAAAGTTTCACACAAAAAGCAAAGGGATCCGTTATTTTTAAAAATCCCCTTATTTTTTTAATAATTTTTTTCAATAAATAATTTTAAATACTAATCCAAATCTTCTCCATTAGTTGCGATAACTTTTTTTATACCAGTCAAATGATTTTTTCTTGCTTCTCTTCAATGTTCCATTTCCATCGTTATCTCTATCTACATAGATAAATCCGTAACGTTTTTTTCATTTCTCCAGTTCCCTGCACTTACTAAGTCGATAGGTCCCCAAGTCGTATATCCCAAAAGTTCCACTCCATCCAGTTCAACCGCTTCCTTCATTGCCTTTATATGATCTCTTAAATAGTCAATTCTATAATCATCTTCCACGTATCCATCTGCATCTGGAACATCTACCGCTCCAAGACCATTTTCCACAACAAATAACGGTTTTTGGTATCTGTCATAAATTTCATTTATTGTCGTTCTAAATCCTAATGGATCTACTCCCCAACCCCAGTCTGTCACTTCGATATACGGATTTCTCATTGTTTTTAGCAAGTTTCCTTCTCCAAGTCTATCAGCTTCTGCAGAGATACAACGAGTGGTATAATAAGAAAAACTAACAAAATCAACTGGATTTTCTCTCAAAATTTGCTCATCTTCATCTGTAATTCCAATATTTATATTTTTCTCTCAAAAAAATTTCTTAGCATAGGCAGGATAATATCCACGAGCCTGCACATCTATGAAAAAAATAATTTTTCTCTGTCTTTTTTCAAGTGCAATCCCACACATCTTCTGGTTTTGAAGTAAGTGCATAAAATTTTCCCAGCTGCAAGCATACATCCAATTTTGTTTTCAGGATCAATTTCATGCCCAATTTTTTTGTAGCCCAAGCGCTTGCCACCAATTCGTTGTGCGCTGCAGTATAAAAACCTGATTTTTTATTTTTCCCCTTCTTCAAAAACGATTCCTGCTCCCATAAATGGTGCGTGTAATAAAATATTAATTTCATTAAATGTAAGCCAGTATTTTACAAGTCCTTTATATCTAGTGAAAAATTACAGTACATAATCTTTTTATAAAAATCGATAACTTTTTCTGTTTCTCCATCCGCCATATTCCTTGATTAAGTGAATAGGAAAAATCAAAGTGCGTTATTGTAACCAATGGCTCAATACCATATTTTTCTACATTCCTTTAAATACATTTTCATAAAATTGAAGTCCTTTTTTTCATTCGGAGTTTCTTCATCTCCATTTGGGAAAAATACGAGTCCATGCTATCGACATTCTATAAGTTTTAAATCCCATTTCAGCAAATAATGCAATATCTTCCTTATATCTATGATAAAAAAATCAATTGCCCCTTTAGCAGGATAAAAATGCTCATCGTCAAATTCCAACATCTTTCGCTCCCCAGTAATTACAGCAAGCCTGTCTTCCCCAACTGGCGACAAATCTACATTTGGCAAGCCCTCTTCCATCCTCATTATAAGCTCCTTCAAGCTGATTTGCAGCAGTAGCTCCGCCCCATAAAAAGTCTTTTCTAAATCCCATTTCTATCTCCTCCTAAAAAAATTTTTCGTATTTAATATTTTTTTAATAATTTCTTTTTACATTAAAAATATAACACTAAAAATCCTACAAAAAAACAAGAGTATTTATCAAGTTTTCCCCATTGTTTCAAAATTATGTCTATTGTAATTATTTTTTTGATACTTTCGGTTCATTTGTCTCATAATTTTTTTACTGACTTCCAGTGAAGTATTTATATTTTTGTAGTAATTCGACACTAAAAGCGAAGTGAAAAATATATCCAGCACATAATTAATCCCAGTAAATGCCGATACCATCTCAAAACTCAAAATATAATTTGGAGCATGTATTTCAATATATTCTGAACACGCTTTTTTTATTTCCTCAGACGAGCCATTCCCAATTCCTACAACAAACACATTCCTTTTTTTCAAATATTCCGCAATTCTAATCATATACGGATTATTCCCTGAAAGCGAGATAATAAGAGCCATGTCCTTTTTTCCCTTTTCCGTAGAAATTACATAATGCTCATTAAGTCCATCATAAGCCGCACTCTCAATTCCAAGCGTCATAAATTTAAATGAAGCCAGCTTTGCCAATATATACGAAATTCCAGTTCCATAAATCTCAATTTTCTTAGCATTTTTAAGTTTTTCAATAATTTTTTCCATAACAGTTGTGTCCAAATTAAGTTTTGTAGCCCCAATAACTCTTTCATAAAGCGATGGAATAATTGAGATAATTTCATCGTATTTTGTTTCACTGTTTACAGGCTCTTCACTAAAGCAGTCCTTTAATTTTTCATCATTTCCTCGACTTCCTTATCCAGCCTCTCTGAAATTCCCTATACCCTTTAACCCCTAGTTTTCTGCAAAATCTCACAACAGTAGCCTTACTCACAAACGCCTTTTTAGCCAGACTCTCCGCTGACAGCAAATGCACTTCATCCAAGTGTTTTCAAAAATGTAATCTGCAATTTCTTTCTCATTATTTGTAAAATTTCTCTTTTTTCCTCTAATTTATTAATAATCATCTTCCACTTCCTCATAACTACTATTTTTTTACAAATAAAAAAAGACAAAACTGAAAGCAGAAAAAAACACAACGGCATAATTCCCCCGCATTTCAGTTTTGCCCAATCCAAATAGTAACACCTAAACACACAATTTTTATATTCTTTACACATTTATTATACCTTAACTTTTTTTATTTGTCAACAAAATTTTTTTATATTTTTTTAAAAATTTTTTTCATATTATAAATTAAAAATTTTTAGAATTAAACAAAAATAAATTTATTCCGTATATTCAAAATCTTCTAATATTTTTTTCCAAATTTTTCTTTCGTAAAATTTTCTTTCAAATACTCAATTTTTTTCAATTCCCGTTCTTTTCTCAAATATCCCTAAAGCTTACTTTCGTATTCATCCAGCTTTTTTTGACACCTTTTTTTAATATTATCAAATACAGCCTGTCTCGTAACTCCATATTGTTCTGCAATTTCTGAAAGTGAACTATTTTTCTTCCAGATAAAGTTCTAAATACTGCTTTTTTTCTTTTTTTGGAAAAAGTTCTCCATAATATGAAAAAAAGTACCGAATACTTTAGAAAGTCATCCAATTTATCCATAATTTCCCAAGCTCCCATAAGATTGATTTAATCTAATTTTTTTATTTTTCTTTATAACCTGATTTTTTTCCAAACATACCGCTCTATTTTTTTCTTATCAACTTCCTTTTTGACAATTTTTCAGTCTTTTTCAGAATATCTCCATAATTTTTTTATTTTTCTGTCCCTAACATAATTCTGCAAAGTTTCTCACATTTTTTTCCAGCAATTCCAATGACTTTTTATAATTCTTATTTTTCAAAATAAACATTTGCCCAATTATTTAAAAATATTCAAATAAAAGAGTATTATATTCTCCCATTTCCCTTTTTCAATATTTTCTGAAGTTTCATTCATTGTTATTTCAGCAAGTTCTTCATCTTTTAAGTTTTTACATAAGACTTTTACCATATTGCTCAATACAACTGCACTTTGTATTTCACTATCCCTGTCTCTCGAATCTTTTAATACTTCTAAACTTCTTTTTTTGCCAATTTATAGAATCCTGATAATGTCCTTTTTTTCTTCATAAAAAGTCCCAAATTATTACAAATTCCTGCAAATACATAGCTATTCCTAAAATCATTTTTATAAGTTTTTTTATTGCCTTAAAAATATTTCTCTTCAACTTTATCATAATTTTTTTCATAGTTCTATAAACTTCTGCCATGTTTGCGTTACAAGTAACAAAAGGCATACTATTTTTCACCATATTTTTTTAATAATAATCTTCTCTGCCCTTGCTAAAAGTCTTATCGCTTCTTTAAATTTCCCGATATATTTCAAGGAATTTCCTAACTCCGTTAAAACTTTTTATATTTTTCTTCACTTTCCACTCCAAAAACACTTTTTAAATAAAATTCTCAATTCTCTCAGAACTTCAATTTCCTTATCTATCTCACCCTTATTTACATATTCTTCCCTTTTTTTCAATTAATTCTTTAATTCTTTGCTTTTTTTACTCTCTATTTTATCTACTTTTTATTTCTTTCTCACTCATCTATTAATTCCTCTTTTCTAAAAATTTTTATAACATACCCAAATCCCTTTAATATCAAACTGATAAAATTAAATAATATTTGCTTTTAGGTAGAATAAATTATAACTTTTCAAGTTAAGTTTTAACACTTATTACATTAATTCGATTTTTAAAGAAATTCGGTTTTATTCTTTTTAAAATTTCATACTACTTATTCTATAATACCACAAAACAAGCAATAAATCTATTTTTTTAATTTGAGATAAAGTAAAATATTTACTAATAATAAGATAAAAGTTGCTATAATAACAACACTAATTTACACAATAAAAAAAGGAAAATTATATGAAAGAACTATTTAAAAAGCAAAATAATAATTATTGAATTTTTTTCAAGAAATATTCTATACAAAAAAAGAAAAAAAGAACTGGAAAAATGAACCAAAATTATTAAATGAACTAAATAAAAAAATCAACCTTTGCTAAACAATCAGCTAAAATTAAAAAAAATACAAATAAAACTAAAATAAATAAGCAATTGGAAAAAAATTCAAAATATAAAAAAATGGCAAAAATACAAATTATAAATGTAAATAGATATGTTTTAAGGTTTCTGCTAATAGTCCTATTTTTATATTTCATTTTTAAATCTTGCGTTAAATCTAAAAAGGCTACAACTACTTTATATATGCTTCAGCTGTTATTATAATAATACTATCGTTTTTTTGTCAATGCTTATAACTTTTTATTATTAAAAAGAAAAATTTTTTTACTGCTTATTTTTTTACGACTACAGTATAAAAAAATTTTTTTCTAATGGCTGTAATTTTTCTTTTGGAGCAGGCTACTTTCTTAATTCTTACAAAAACGAACTTGAAATATTAAATAAAAAAATCCATTCTAATAAAAAAATGCAGAAATAAATTCAATAGACGAGTTAAAAAAACAGCACTCTCGAAATTGTAAACAAAGATGGAAAAAAACAAAATGGAAAGTAGATAAAAAAATTTAAAAAAATTCTTACTTACGAAAACTCTCAAAAAGGGAAATATAAATATTACAGATACAGTAATTGACGACAATAACAATGTAAATTTATCTTTTATAAATGAAAAAAAATGAAACAATATGGCTAAAAGGAAAGATAATTTACTTTTAACTGGGATACCGTAAAAAAATAAAACTAAAAAAATAAAAAAATTATTGAAGGAGAAGTATATGGAAAAAAATAATTAAGCTGGAAACTGGTGAAACTTTAATATTAAACAATAATTTTTGAATTACGGGATGAAAGTAAAAAAATTAGTGATTTTTGGTGTGATGGGAACCAGTTTAAATATCAAAAAAATTATAAATAATTTTTTTGTTTACATTTTTAATAATTTTTTTATTTTTGATAGAATACGAATACTACAATTTTTCCATTTGAAGAAAAAAAGAAAAAAATAGTATCCAAATTAATGCTAAATGAAAAAAATACTCTAACAATAAAAAAATCTGTTTTTTTCAATCCTCAGAACAATAAAACTGCTAATGTTCCCAATAGCCTTAATTCAAACGCTACTAATAAGAGATTTTTATCTTCAGTCTATTTTTTTGACAAAAAAATCTAAAAAAAGGCTACGACATAATAAACGTCCTCGTATCCTATTTTTTTCAAAAATCCTACTTGCTAATTTTTATAATACTCCTGCTCCCGATACTCACAGAATTATTTAATATTCTAAAAATTAATTAAACGCTACATAATACTAAATAAAATAGACAGATTTTTCTAATATAAAGAAAAAAAGAAATTATTCTCGAATAATGATTTATAACAGAAAAAAAATAACCGCTATCTAAATTCTTTTTATAAAAAAAGAACTTCTAAAAAAAGAGTAATTTTACTAAAAAAATTTTTCCTGTATTAAAAATCTAAACCAGATTATATAAATAATATAGAAAATATAATTTGAAAAATACGAATAAAAGTAAAGAAAGGAGATCAACTATGAATAAGTTTTTTTCAAATTATTATTGTTATTTACTTTTTATAGTTGCTATTGGTCTATTTTTATAAAAAAATCATTTTAAAAAAAGCAAGAATAAATGTATCCGATTGTCCAAATAACCGCTATATGGCAAACAGAAAAGAATATTATGAAAAAAACTATAAGATTCTTAAAGAAAAGCAAATAAAATTTTATATAGATGACAAAAAAACCGAAAAAAATGCGAGAAATTGCTAATCAAGATGAATTTTTTTGCTTCATTAAGAGAAGCTACAGATTATGCTTATGAAATAGTTGGAAAAAAATGGTTCTATACAAAAAGAAAGTTATTTGGAATAGCATTTCGGAATTGATAAGGAAGCAAAAATAAAAATATATTTCAGTACCAGAAAAAGAAAAGACAAAATATATTAAAAAAATATAGACAAGTATCCTGAAAAGAATATAGAAAATAAATGTGTGCTAGTAGAAGTGCTAAAAAGGCAATTATTAAGAATACTAGAACAAAAAAATAAAAAAACAACTTTAAATTTTAAATATTTTTTTAAAAAAACAAAAATGAAGCATTAAAATTAAAAAGGAGATGAAAAATGTCAGAATATAGAACAGTCTCTGCTGCAGCAATATTAGGAACATACGAAGATTTTTTAGAAATTATTTGAAAAAAAGGATATGAAGATAAAGAAAGTGTCTTGAAAAGTAATATTTTATATGATGCCTTAAGAAATAATAATGACGAAGCACGTTATAAAATATCAATGTTTTTTTAATAAATAAAGGCGCTGATATTAAGAGTAGAACAAAAGGAAGGAACTACTTTATTTTTTTCCTTTATTTTCAAGGCGGAGGAAATGATATAACTGGAACAACAGAATTATGCAAAAATTTTTTTAGAAAAAAAGGAGCAGATATAACAGCATTATACAAACCGTATAAAATTGTAGTTTTTTTAAAAAAATATTTTTTTAATTACTTTGTTGATGAAAACGAAATGATTCCACTATATAAATTAATTTTTTTCCCAATCAGGATTACAATTATTAATAAAAAGACAAGTGGGGATTAACAGCTTTAGAATTTGTTAGAAAGGTGTCAGAAACCAATAGCATTAAAAATGATGGAAGATTATATAAAAAAATATAATCTAAAAGAAAATAGTTAGAATTTTTTTAGATAACCGTTGTTGTAAAAGACAGCGGTTATTTTTTTAGAATTAATACTACTAGAATTAATACTACTTCTCATTTAAATAGTAGAAATCAGAAAACTCATCGAGTTAAAGCCTTTTTGTAAAAGATTGTACTATTTACAATCTATGTACTTATAAAATATCCTATAATTAAATTTAATCATTAAATATTCGTCTTAAAAACTTTTGTAATTTTATTTATTAATAATAAGCAGTTTTTTTCAAAAATCTGAATAAAAAAATCTTCTATACAAATACTTAAAAAAATTAGATTTGATTTTTTTACAAGGCTATCAAACTATAAGGGCGTATCTGAAAACTTAAAATCTATATTATTTTTTTAATATTTTTTTGATTTTTAGAAATTGTACAAAAACACCATAAAATCAGTATTTATTATTTCTAATTTTTAGAAAAAAATTTGTTAAAAATTCATTATTTTTAAGAGTTTTTCAGACATGTCCTAATTTAAATTCTAAATTTTTAATCCTATAATCAGTTTAACAAGCAAAAAAACTACATTTTTAATTTCTTGTTAAAAAAATATTTTTTTAATAAATTAATTATTTAAATCAAGCCTAGTATCAAGTATACTAAATACACTCTGTTTCAATACTTTCCAAAAATCCTGAATTCATATTAAATTTTTATGTTAAGTACGTGTATTCCAAAACTTCATTCTTCTTTTTCCCCCTTTACTTTTTATCAGCAGACAAATTCTATTATCCCAAATCTTCATTTCTCCATAATATAAATCAGAACTACACAAATACTCTTTCTTCATCATAAATTCCCCATCACAAAAATAAAAACTCAAATATCTTCTCATAATCCCCATTTCTAAACCTATAAAATCCAATATAATCTTTCTTAAACTCCCATAATTTTTCTATCATTATACCTAATATCATTATCAAGAATAATTTCTTCAATAAAATACAACCTATCTTCTTCTTCTCTAACCACAACATTCCCTTTACCAACATAATTCCATCCTGTTGAAGACCCTTCCAAACTCTTCGCCTGAAACGAAATCCTTCTAACATTTTTTTCATCATTTCATAAATATCGATAATCCTATCCATACCATTTTCCACCCATAATTCAAACATCTCCTAATACATTTACTACTTAGCTATTTTTTTATAAGAAAAAAATTACCACCTTACAAACATCAAATACTTTTTTTAAAATTCATGTAATTAAACAAATTTATTTTACAACTATCTAATACTATTTCCCACCCTCTAAATAGGAAATGTTTAACAAATTTTTAAATTATATCATTAAAACTTTTTTTGTTCGTAATATGATTTCTATTTTTTTAATGAGATTTAGTATTAGATTATTTTTATTTAATAGCAGTTTTTACTATTTTTTTATTATGTTTTTTTCCTTTTTTTAAAAAGCCTTGTCAATTTATTAAAACTAAAAAAATTTATTTTTATCAAAAAAACATATTTATTATGAATTTTTCAAGATTTTTAATCTTTCAGTAAAAGATATGTTATCTGAGTTTTTTTCTATTTTTATTTAAATTAATAATAACTTTATGAAGAATCAAAACAACTTTTATTAAAGGCAATTTTTTTATTTTAAAGACAAAAAAATACTTCTTTATCAAAAGTTTTTCTTGTCTAAGCTAGCCATATTTCTCACAATAATTTACTATCTTGATATTTATAATAGTATCATTCATTAACATGCTATACAATGCTTTATGCCTTTTTGCTTTTTTTGCTTTTTGCTTTAAATCCTTATGAAATTTTTTTACAAAAAATGGCGTCCCCGGTTGGACTCGAACCAACGACCCTCTGATTAACAGTCAGATGCTCTAACCGGCTGAGCTACGGAGACACGCAAAAGAAAAAAAGTTTGGCAACTACCTATTTTTCCCGGGACGAATCCAAGTATTTTTAGGCGTAAACAGACTTAACTGCCGGGTTCGAAATGTAACCGGGTGTATCCCTGCTGCTAACATCACCAAACTTCAAGAATTAAATTGTCTAAATTAAGACAATGAGAAATAAATAGTAGTAGTAAAAGATTAACTAAAAAGCAGATGTAATATTAGTACCAGTCAGCTGAATGCATTGCTGCACTTACACCTCTGGCCTATCAACCATGTGTTCTCCATGGATACTACGAATACTCATCTCAAAGACGGCTTCTCGCTTAGATAGCTTTCAGCGATTATCCGTTCCAGACGTGACTACTCAGCCATGCCACTGGCGTGACAACTGATACATCAGAGGTCTGTCCAACCCGGTCCTCTCGTACTAAGGTCAGAACTTTACAGTATTCAAGCGCCTGCAGTGGATAGGGACCGAACTGTCTCACGACGTTCTGAACCCAGCTCGCGTGCCTCTTTAATGGGCGAACAGCCCAACCCTTGGGACCTTCTCCAGCCCCAGGATGAGACGAGCCGACATCGAGGTGCCAAACACTTCCGTCGATATGGACTCTTGGGAAGTATCAGCCTGTTATCCCCGGGGTAGCTTTTATCCGTTGAGCGACGGTCCTTCCATACGGAACCGCCGGATCACTAACTCCTACTTTTGTACCTGCTCGACCCGTCAGTCTTGCAGTCAAGCTCCCTTATGCGTTTGCACTCTTAGACTGATTTCCATCCAGCCTGAGGGAACCTTTGAACGCCTCCGTTACTCTTTTGGAGGCGACCGCCCCAGTCAAACTGCCCATCTAGCACTGTCTCCGTTACCAGATTAGAATTTCAACGGCATATGGTTGGTATTCCAACGACGACTCAGTTAAAACTGACGCCTTAACTTCACAGTCTCCCAACTATCCTATACACACACAGCCAAAACCCAATGCCAAACTACAGTAAAAGCTCCACGGGGTCTTTCCGTCCCTACTGCAGGTAGTCGGTATCTTCACCGACATTACAACTTCACCAGGTCTCCAGCCAAGACAGCTCCCAAATCATTTCACCATTCGTGCAGGTCGGAACTTACCCGACAAGGAATTTCGCTACCTTAGGACCGTTATAGTTACGGCCGCCGTTCACCGGGGCTTCAAATCGGAGCTCTCACTCCTCCTCTTAACCTTCCGGCACTGGGCAGGGTGTCAGCCCATATACGTCGCCTTTCAGCTTAGCATAGACCTGTGTTTTTGGTAAACAGTTGCTTGGGACTCTTCACTGCGGCCTGTTTTCCCCTTGAGGTGTTTCTCCTTTCAGGTATATCAGGCACCCCTTCTCCCGAAGTTACAGGGGCTATTTTTGCAGAGTTCCTTAGCTAGAGTTATCCTGTCGGCCTTAAGTTTCTCACTCTGTCCACCTGTGTCGGTTTACAGTACGGGCACTATTTTTCATCGATAGAAGTTTTTCTTGGCAGTGTAGGATCTGTAACTTATGCTAATGCACTTACCCATCAGGTCTCACATTTAGACACGCGGATTTACCTGCGTGTCCATGCTACGCCCTTAGAAAGACTATTCCGTCAGTCTTCTCACATACCTTCCTGCGTCACTCCGTCTCTCAAGCGATAATAGTGGTACAGGAATATTAACCTGTTTTTCCATTCGCCATCACATTTTTTTGCTTATGCTTAGGGTCCCGACTTCCCCAGGGCGGACAAACCTTCCCCTGGAAACCTTGGACTTCCGGCCGGCGGGATTCTCGCCCGCCTTCTCGCTACTCATTCCTGCATTCTCACTTCTGATGCCTCCAGAAAGCCTTGCAGCTTACCTTCGACGGCCTACAGAACGCTCTCCTACCAGGCGTGAAAACACGCCTCCGCAGCTTCGGTTTATGTCTTAGCCCCGTTACATCTTCGGCGCAGATACTCTCGACCAGTGAGCTGTTACGCACTCTTTCAAGGTATGGCTGCTTCTAAGCCAACCTCCTGGTTGTCTGTGAATATCCACCTCCTTTCCCACTTAGACATAATTAGGGACCTTAGCTGGCGGTCTGGGCTGTTCCCCTCTCGTCCATGGACCTTGTCATCCATGGACTCACTCCTGACGATTAATATATGGTATTCGAAGTTTGCTTGATTTCGGTAAGCAGTACGCCCCCTAGATCATACAGAGCTCTACCCCCACATATCTTAACATCAAGGCTGCACCTAAATGCATTTCGGAGAGAACGAGCTATCTCCTAGTTCGATTGGCTTTTTCACCCCTAGACCTATCTCATCTCCCAACTTTTTCAACGGCGGTGAGTTCGGCCCTCCACTGAGTCTTACCTCAGCTTCAGCCTGGACAGGCCTAGATCACTAGGTTTCGCGTCTATGACCAGCGACTTAACGCCCTATTAAGACTCGGTTTCCCTTCGGCTCCGCTTTATTAACCTTGCCACTGATCATAACTCGCAGGATGATTAACCAAAATCCACGCAGTCACACATAAAGTGCTCCTACCGTTTGTAAGCACACGGTTTCAAATTCTATTTCACTCCCTTGCTCAGGGTTCTTTTTCACCTTTCCCTCACGGTACTCTTCACTATCGGTCAACAACAGTATTTAGCCTTACGTGATATGGTCCACGCTGATTCACGCCAGATTCCTCGTGCCTGACGCTACTCGGGTGCTTCCAGTTGTTATATATATTTTTATGTTCTACAGGACTATCACCTTCTTTGGTTCAGCTTCCCAACTGATTCTACTTACATACATATAACTTAAACATTATGACAATCCGTTAATGGAAGTCCCACAACCCCGTGTCAGCAACGCTGTCCGCTTGACACTGACACGGTTTAGGCTTATCCCCGTTCGCTCGCCGCTACTTAGGGAATCGTTTTTACTTTCTTTTTCCTCCCGTTACTTAGATGTTTCAGTTCACGGGCTTACCGTTTTCACGCATATCCTCCAGATATGCAGGTTTTCCCATTCGGAAATCCGGGGATTAACGATTATGTGCATCTACTCCCGGCTTATCGCAGCTTATCACGTCCTTCATCGGCTGTTGTTGCCTAGGCATCCTCCGTGTGCCCTTATTAGCTTTTTTCTCCAGAATAACTTTTACTCTAGTTTATTGTAATCTTTTACCTACTATTCATTTCCCATTGTCCTAATAATGAACATAGACATAAGAAGAAGCAGTGTTTGTTACTCCTTAGAAAGGAGGTGATCCATCCGCACCTTCCGGTACGGATACCTTGTTACGACTTCACCCCAATCACTATCCACACCTTAGACGCCTTCCTCCTTGCGGTTGGACCGGCGGCTTCAGGTGCAAACAACTCTCGTGGTGTGACGGGCGGTGTGTACAAGACCCGAGAACGTATTCACCGCAGCATTGCTGATCTGCGATTACTAGCGATTCCGGCTTCATGAAGTCGAGTTGCAGACTTCAATCCGAACTTGGACCGGCTTTAAAGATTGGCTAAACGTTACCGTTTTGCAGCTCTTTGTACCGGCCATTGTAGCACGTGTGTAGCCCAGATCATAAGGGGCATGATGACTTGACGTCATCCCCACCTTCCTCCTGCTCTTCGCAGGCAGTCTCGCTAGAGTCCCCAACTTAATGATGGCAACTAGCGATAGGGGTTGCGCTCGTTGCGGGACTTAACCCAACATCTCACGACACGAGCTGTCGACAGCCATGCACCACCTGTCTCCACGTTCCCGAAGGCACTGCCTACTCTCGTAGGCATACGTGGGATGTCAAGATCTGGTAAGGTTCCTCGCGTTGCGTCGAATTAAACCACATGCTCCACCGCTTGTGCGGGTCCCCGTCAATTCCTTTGAGTTTCAGCCTTGCGGCCGTACTCCCCAGGCGGATTACTTATCGCATTAGCTTCGGCACGGACACTCTTCATGCCCACACCCAGTAATCATCGTTTACGGCTGGGACTACCAGGGTATCTAATCCTGTTTCGCTCCCCCAGCTTTCGCACTTCAGCGTCAGTTACCGTCCAGTGAACTATCTTCATCATCGGCATTCCTGCACATATCTACGAATTTCACCTCTACTCGTGCAGTTCCGTCCACCTCTCCAGCACTCTAGCCAAACAGTTTCCAGGGCAGGCTTGCGGTTGAGCCGCAAGTTTTCACCCCAGACTTGTCTGGCCGCCTGAGATGCCCTTTATGCCCAATAATTCCGGATAACGCTTGCGACATACGTATTACCGCGGCTGCTGGCACGTATTTAGCCGTCGCTTCTTCTGCAGGTACCGTCACTTTCTTCTTCCCTGCTGAAAGCACTTTACAATCCGAAAACCTTCTTCGTGCACACAGAATTGCTGGATCAGGGTTGCCCCCATTGTCCAATATTCCCCACTGCTGCCTCCCGTAGGAGTAAGGGCCGTATCTCAGTCCCCTTGTGGCCGTTCACCCTCTCAGGCCGGCTACCTATCATCGCCTTGGTGAGCCGTTACCTCACCAACAAGCTAATAGGACGCAAAGCTCTCCCGCAGCATCACTTTTCATTGCCGGGCACATGCGTGCTGGCAATTGTATCAGGTATTATCAGTCGTTTCCGTCTGTTATCCCTGTCTGCAGGGCAAGTTCTTTACGCGTTACTCACCCGTCCGCCTTGGCTAGGCTGTGCAAGCACAGATTCGCCAAAGACTTGCATGTGTTAAGCATTCTGTCAGCGTTCATCCTGAGCCAGGATCAAACTCTTCATTCAATATATTTTACATATATTTAATTTTCACCTTTTGTCTTGACGAGAATCTTATCTTATAGACAAGAGTTCTTGACATTAATATTTATCTTTTACACTTATTGCTTCTTCTATTCTTATATCATTGTCCTTTGATACCTTTTTGTATCGACAAGATATATGTTATCATAATTAAATTTATTTGTCAACTACTTTTTTTCAAAAAATTTGGTTTTTTTGTAGTAGGTGTATTGTATAATCAAGTGCAACTTCTAAAAATATATTAAAAAAAAACTAAAAAAATAATATGCTGATATCTCTATCAAATTTAGAAAAAAATTATTATTGCTAGAATTATTATTGCTATCCTGAATTTATAGTAGCAAAAACTTTTATGTGATAAAGTTATTACAATCATTTTACTTGGATAGAAAAAAAAATTTTTTTAAACTTGACAATATGCTATTCATTTTTTTAAAAATAATTTTTATAATCTGAAATTGACTTATAATGAAATGAGGATATAATTTAATTAAATAGAATAATAAAAAAACACTTATTGATTAATCTGATTTGTAATTTAAAAAAATTGAGGAGGAAAATCACGGATAAAAAAAGAATCGTTTTTTTGGTATCTTGATGATTATGTTCTTTTTTTCCATTATTACCTGGTTTCTTTAACGAGAGTAAGAATGATGGTGGCTTAGAAGGAGCAGTTTATCTGGAAGAACCTAAAAATAAAATCCTGAAAATGAAGGAAAGGTTATAATCATTTCAGGAAAAGGCGGATATTATAGAAAATGCATAATGATAATGAAATGGGATTACATTTTAAATATCCCGTTGTTTTGAGAAGAAAAAGAAATCTGGAAAGAGGAACGTAGAGAGGGTAAAGTGAAAAGCAAAATGGAGTTTTAGTATAAATAAAAAGACCTTTGAAATTTCCAGTTTTTTTATTTTTAAATTTCTCAGGTCTATTTTTTTATATTATAGCTAAACTTTCTTATATATTGAACTAGGTCATGTCTAAAAATTTAAAATTAATATTTTTAACTGTGAGTAGACATCATAGCCTTCTAGCAACTCTCTTCCCTTTAAATCAGTTAATTCTATCATAAATGCCAGCTCATAAACTTTTTGCTTCTAATTTTTTTCTACTAACTGAACCATTGCTTTGGCAGTTCCGCCTGTTGCTAATAAATCGTCTACTATTAGTATTTTTTTGAACCTTTTTTTGAAAAGCGTCCTTATGAATTTCTATACTATTTTTACCGTATTCTAATGAATATTCTACACTTTCTACTTCTGCTGGCAATTTCCCCGGTTTTTCTTGCGGGAACGAATCCAGCTCCAATATTGTAGGCAATGGCGGCTCCGAAAATGAAGCCTCTTGCATCGGCTCCTACTACGTAATCTATTCCTTTATCCTTGTATCTGTCTGTAAAATCTTTTATGATGATTTCCAGTCCTTCTTTATCTTTTTAATGCTGTTGTAATGTCTCTAAAAATTACTCCTTTTTCTGGAAAAATCCTCTACTGAACGAATTAAGTTTTTCTATTTTTGCTTTTTTTCTTCTATTGTCATTTTTTTATTTTTTTCCTCTTTTTCTATTTTTTTGTTATTAAATGTATCTGATTAAAATAAATTAATAAAAAAATTTTTAATCATTCCATAAACTTCCCAAATAATTTTCCACTTTTTTCTCCATTTACTATTTTTTTAGTAAATTTTCTTTTTATATTTGGATAAATAGTAATTGATTTTAATTCATCTTTTTGTTACAAATTTTCAAATCTGTAAGAACTGCTTCATTTCCTAATTGGATATTATCATCGTTTTTTTGTTATTACGATGAATTTTTGAAAAATAGATTTAAAACATGACGTTCTTTATTTGGTGAAATTGTTTCTGAAAAAAATAAAAAAATTCATCAACTTCTATATCTAAATTTGTTTCTTCTTTGTACTCTCTAATTAGAGCTTGTTTTGTGGTTTCTCCCCAGTCATTTCCACCGCCTGGGAATTAACCAGTATTTTTTTATTATTTTTTTATGATGTTGAATTAATAAAAATTTTTATTATTTTTCAACAAGAATTCCTACTACACGTATTCTTGGTCTAACTTCTTCCATTTTTTTCTCCTTGCTTTCTCATTCTTCTTTTTCCTGTTCAATAATAACCGCTCTTACTCTTTCGACACGCTTATTATCTACATCAGTTACTTTTAATACAAAATTATCGCCTTTTACCTGATCAAAGACATCAGCAACTTTTCCCAACTTATCCTGAATATATCCTGAAATAGTGTCGTACTCTTCAGATAATGGAATTTCTATTTCCAATTTGTCATTGATTTCTTCAATAGGCGTGTCTCCTTTTATATCGAATATTTTTTCACGAATTTGCTGAATATTTTCTTCTTCCTGATCAAACTCATCCCTTATTTCTCCAACAATTTCTTCCAGTAAGTCTTCAATTGTTACAATTCCCTGAGTCCCTCCGTATTCGTCTATAACTATTGCCATATGAAGCTGCTTTAATTTAAATTCTTCCAGCAGTTCTACTAAAGGCTTTGTAATTGGAACAAAGTAGGCTTCTTTCATAAAGTCCTTTATTGGCGGATTTTCTCCAGTTTGCTTATCGTAACGGAGTAAATCTTTCATGTGGACTGTTCCTACAATTTTGTCGATTGTTTCGGTGTAAATTGGGATACGTGTGAATCCTTGATCCAGAATTTCATTCCATACATCGTCAATTTTACTTTCTGCTTCTAATGCAAAAACATCTCTTCGTGGTGTCAGTATTTCCTTAACTGTCGTTTCAGAAAATTCAAAAATGCTAGTAATCATTTCCTCTTCGCCTTCTTCAAATACACCGCTTTCCGTTCCAGCCTTTAAAAATGTCAAAATTTCATCTTCTGTTATTTCAAACATCTGATCCTTTACTTTTTATTTTAAATATACCAACAATTAATCTTGAAATATAGATAAATAATCAGATTAACGGTCTTAAAAATAATTCTTAGAGTGTTTAATGGGATTATCAAAGTTTTTGAAACCCCGTAAATATTATTTCTGGCAATTAATCTTGGTATCATTTCAGAAAAATAATAATATCAGCATTATTAATACAAAAATGATATTCCTACATAATGGTTTTTCCTTTATAAAGTTTTCTTTATTAGGTAAATTCCTGTGAAAAATCATTGAAGAATATGAAATTGTCTTTATAAATAAAAGTGTTGTAAGTAATTCATTTGGATTTTTCCAGCCAAAAATTTTTAAAAGTTCACTTTCCCTAGTTTTTTTCCTTTTTCTTTTGAATCACTTTTTTTAAATGAATTTGTTTTAAGTGATGATAAAGCTGACTCTGCAGCTGATAAAAAAACGATGTAAAAAAACAATAGAACCAATAACAGAATAACATCTAACAAAATCCTCTTCTCTTCCAAATTTTAATCCCTTCTTTTTCAATTTATATTTTTTTAGCAGAAAACTATTCAACAATAAATAACGCCTGTCCTTTTTTTATACTATCCTTATCTTTTTACCAATACTTTTTTTATTTTTCCTGAAACTGTTGATTTTACTTCATTCATAAGTTTCATTGCTTCTACGATACAAAGTGTCTGCCCCTCTTTTACGGAATCTCCTTCTTTTACGAATGGAGCAGCTGTTGGTGATGGTGACGTATAAAAAGTTCCAACCATTGGTGATGTAATTTTTTTGTTCCTGAAATTTCTTCAGGAGCTACTTCTTTTAGTTCAGCTGGTGCTGCTGTTTCTTCAATTTTTACTTCTTCTTCAGTACTCACTGGTGCTTGTGCTAAAGGCTGTGGCTGAGATAAAGCTCGACTTAAAATAACGTTTCTTTCTTTTCTTTTTTTTGTCAGTGAAATTTCAAAGTTATTGTCTTCATATTTTACTGCCTCAATTTTATTTTTCATTCATGCTTTTTAGCTAGTTCTTCAATAAATTTAATTTTATCTTTCATAAATTTTTCTCACTTTCTTTTTTTATTTATTTTTTTAAATTTTTATTTACCTACTTTTTTTGTTTATATGATTTGAATGTATTTTTTTATTAACATCGCAATTGTCATTGGTCCTACACCGCCAGGAACTGGAGTAATGTATGATGCTTTTTGTGAAACTTCTTCAAAATCCACATCTCCACATATTTTACCGTCTACCCGGTTTATTCCAATATCAATTACAACAACGCCTTCTTTTACATCTGAACCTTTTACTAATTTAGGTGAACCAGCTGCAGCTACTACAACATCAGCTTTTTGCAGCTTTTCAGGTAAATTTTTTGTTTTTGAATTACAAACCTGCACTGTTGCACGTTTATTTATAAGTAAAAGTGTCATCGGTTTCCCTACAATGTTACTTTGCCCAATTACCAAAACGTCTTTCCCCTCCAAGTCGATATTGTATTCTTCAAACATCTGAATTACTCCAGCTGGTGTGCAAGGCAGAAATCCTGTTTCATCTCCAATCATCATTTTTCCAATATTTGTTGTATGAAATCCGTCCACATCCTTTTCAGCCGAGATTGCATTTATAACTTTCAATTCATTGATATGTTTTGGAATTGGCAATTGCACCAAAATTCCGTCAATATTATTATCATTGTTTAATTTTTCAATTTCCAAAAGTAAATTTTCTTCTGTAATATGCTCATCAAGTCTAATTGTTTCAGAATGAAATCCTACTCTCTCACATGCTCTTATTTTATTTCTTACATAGATTTGTGAAGCAGGATTTTCACCTACTATAATTACCGCAAGTCCAGCTTTTCTGCCAATTCCTGTCTGTAATTCACTATGCTCTTCTTCAATTTCTTTCAAAATTTTATCTGAGAGCATCTTTCCGTCAATTATAGTCATATCTTTACTGCTAATCAAATTTAGCAGTTTCTCCTTTCATTGTTATATCTTTTTCATTCGGACTATTTATTCGCCAAAAGTTTAGTTCTTGCAATTTGGCAGAAATATCCATATCTACCACTTTTATATTTTTCATTTAATTCCAATTTATAAGTCGTCATATTAAGTATCGCACAAATTCCATTTTTTTACAAGCTCTTCAGCTGCAAATTGTGCCTGCTCTTTTTATAACTGCCAAAATAGCTGTATCTATCTTTATGTTAAATTCATTTTTCATATTTTTTTACAAACTCTTCAACATTTCTTACATCTTGAATAACTAAATTATTTTTCGGCAATTTTTTTCCAATTTTATTTTTCATCTTTGTCAAAAAAATTCCTACAATTTTTAAAACCTTCTCCTAGAACTTCAACATTTGAAGAAAGCATTTCTCCCATTTTTCCATGTCCTACAATTATAATGTTATTAATTTTTATCTATTCCCAGAATTTTTTTGTAATAATTTCTATCAAATTATCAATATCGTAGCCCTTGCCACGTACACCAAATTCACCAAATGTCGATAAATCCTTACGTACTTGAGCAGAAGTCGTATTCATAATCTTTGCAAGCTCAATGGAATTTATTTCATCATCCCGTTTTTCGAGCCTCTTTTTAAAATAGATAAATATTCTGTCAATCTTTGAACAACTCTTTCAGAAATTTCCAATTTTTTTAATTTCATAATTTCCTCCTATGAAAATTAGAAAATCACTATTTACATAAAAATTATTGCTTTTAACATTAAATTTGTAATCAATATTTCTTACAATAATTTTTTTCACCTATCACCATTTTACGCCCATTAATAATATCTACTCCCTTTTGAAGTTTTCTTCCTTCAAATTTCGCCCTCCCAAAATCAATATTCCACCATTTGCAACTTTTACAACAGGCCCTTTTTTTATTGATAATTTCGACAATTGTACCGTTTTTCTATTTCACTTCCATTTTTATCTTTGTAATTTTTATCAATTTTTTTCACTTTTTGTAAATTTTTTTATGTTTTCGCCTTTTTCATTGGAAGTATGTGCTGCTGGAAATGGATTTAATCCGCGAATCTGATTGTAAATAACTTCCTTTGTACTATTCCAGTCAATTTTTGCCTGCTCCTTTGTAATCGGCTTTACTAAAGTGGCTTTGCTATCATCTTGCTTTTCCGCCTGAACTTCTCCATTTTCAATCAATTTTAATGCCTTTGTAAGTCCAGCTGCTCCTAAGTCTTTCAGTTTGTCGTGCAAAGTTCCAAGCGTATCATCTTCAGTAATTTCACAATATTCCTTTAAAATTACATCTCCAGAATCAAGCCCTTCCTCAATGTACATAATACTTACACCTGTTTCCGTATCGCCGTTTAAAATAGCCGAATGGATAGGCGAAGCTCCACGATATTTCGGTAAAAGTGAAGAATGCACATTTATTATTCCATATTTTGGAATATCAATAATTTCCTTTGGTAAAAATTTTTTTCCGTAAGCCACAACCACGATTAAATCAGGATTTATTTCCTTAATTTTTATTTATAACTTCTTCATCTTTCATTTTTTTGGCTGAATAATTTCAATATCATTGTCAATTCCAAACTGTTTTACAGGCGAAAAATATAATTTTTATTTCCTCTGGCGTTTATTTTTGTCTTCTTTTTGTAAAAAAATAAGCTGTAAATCAGTATTTTTCAAATACAACTTCCAGACTTGGTATTGCAAATTCTGGCGTTCCCATAAATATTGTCTTCATTAATTTTTTTCTCACTTTCCTGACTTTATTCGTCCAAATCCCTATAAATTCTACCTTTAGTAAAATCTCTTTTCAAAACATCTAATTTTTTTAGCAACTAACCTTTTTATTCATAACCGAAAGTTTATCTGTAAACAAAGATTCCCTCAATGTGATCAAATTCATGCTGAAATGCTCTGGACCACATTTCTTCAAGTTCTTCAACAACTTCTTTCCCATTTTTCATTCAAATATTTTACTTTGATTTTCGCAGGACGGTTTACTTTCTTAAAAAAACTCCTGGAATGCTCAAACATCCTTCCTCCATATCTGCAATTTCATCAGAAAATTCCAAAATCTCAGGATTTATAACCTTTTTTTCACAACTCCATCGTGTTCCAGCACAAAAAAATCTTTTTCGCAATATCCACCTGATTTTGCAGCAAGTCCCTACGCCATTAGCCTTTCTCATAAGGGCAACCATTTCATCCAGAGTCTCCCTTACATTATCATCAACCACATCAACTTTTTCCGATTTTTGACGCAAAGTTGGGTGTCCGTATAAAACTATTTTTCATTTTTTTATTTTTTTCTCCTTTTTAAACTCATTATTTGTACGTCTTATTTTTATCATATTATTTGATAAATTTTTAATACAAAAACATCAATTAATTTTTTTATTTATCATTCCTCAATTTTTTAATCCCAATTTAGTTTCTGACACAAGCACCGCAAAAAGCACCAAACCAGCCCCAGCTGCCACTCTTAGCGACAATCTCTCACTTAATATAAAAAATGCAAAAAGTGGAGCAAAAAGCGATTCTGTTGACATTAATATTGAAGCTCTTGTGGAAGTTGTGTATTTTTTTGGCAGAATGTCTGTAATACCGTCGGTATCGCTGTTGAAAATAGTGTTAAATAAATTATTGCAACTAACGTCATTCCAGCAGGTTTTTCAATTTTACTTATATCTGAAAAAAATAAAAAAACATTTATCACAAATAATATTCCAGCTACAAACATCTGCATAACAACAAGTTTTTAACGGCTCAACTTTTTTTACTGAAATATCCATTTGTAGCAATCTGCCCTGCAAAAAAATACTGCACTTATAATCGTCAAAATATCTCCAAAATTAAGATTCGCAAGATTCATCTTCCTGTCAAAACTTATCACGGCAACTCCCATTACACAAATAATTGAAGCTAGAAATGCAAAAATATCAGGACGTTTTTTGTGCAAAAACCAAAAAATATAAGGCACAATTATAACGTTAATTGATGTAAAAAAAGCATTTTTACTGGCAGTCGTAAGCATTGCCCCATAAGTTTGAAAAGCATATCCAAAAAATGGAAAAATTCCAACTATTAATCCAGCAAGAACATCATTTTTTGTAAATTTACCAACTTTTCTAAAGAAAATCCCGTAAAGAATAATCCCTCCCACAAGAAACCTAACCGCTGACAAATAAAACGGATCAACTCCTGTATTCAGCCCAATCTTAACAAATACAAACCCAAGTCCCCAAAATATCCCCACAAAAAGTAATCCCAAAATCTGCTAAATACTGTTTCACAAAAACTTCTCCTTATCATTTTTAAATCTTGTTTAGTCATTTGTAAAAAGTATAAAAATTTATATAAACACAGTATTTTTTTAACGTTTGATTTTTCTTGGTTTTCTCTATTTCCTGACAAGGGGTCTTGACCCCTTGTAATTTATAAATGCAGCTGTTATTCAATCTTTTATGCTTTTACTTTTACAATTTCCTAATTTTTTTAAATTTTTTTATATTTATTATTTTTTTCTACTTTCTGAATACTATTAGATATATGCAATAATCTAAGTTTTTTTATTTTCCACAAGGGGTCAAGACCCCTTGCTTCCAGAATATTTATTTTACTATTTTTTTGAATAAATATAAATTTCAAAAAAACTAATAATTTAAAGTTAATCATCTGCATTATTAAAAAAACTTCCTATAAATATCCATTTTCAAAAAAATTCATTTTCTATTTTTTTCCATCATTCTTTTTCCAAATATTCCATTACAAAATCACGTACAAATTTGATTTCCTTCACATTTTTTTACAATGTCCGTAAAAAGCATGTCAGATACTCCACTTTGCCTTGTTCCTAAAATTTCTCCTGAATTACGTAACTTTAAATCTTCTTCGGCAATTTTGAAACCATCTGTTGTTTCTTCCATAACTTCCAGTCTTTTGGTTGAAATTTCATTTGTTGTTTCAGATTCTAAAAAGCAGTAGGACTGGTATTTTCCACGACCAACTCTTCCTCGCAGCTGATGAAGTGAAGAAAGTCCGAATCTTTGGGCGTCACGGATTACCATAATAGAAGCATTTGGAACATTTACTCCAACTTCGATTACCGTTGTGGAAACTAGAATGTCAAGTTCGTGATTTTTAAACTGTTCCATGACTTTCTGCTTTTCCTTGTAAGTTTGCCGTCCGTGCATAAGTCCGATTTTTCTATTTGGAAAAATTGAAATGTACTCTTCGTATGTTTCCTGTGCTGATTTTACATTCAGGCTCTCACTTTCCTCAATTAATGGCGACACTATGTACACTTGCCGTCCATCTTTCATTTTCTTTTCCATAAAGTTATACATTTTTTGTCTGTCAATTTCATTTTGTATCCATTTTGTCTTAATCGGACTTCTTCCAGCAGGCAACTCGTCAATAATTGACACGTCCAAATCTCCGTAAATTGTAAGTGCAAGCGAACGTGGAATTGGAGTGGCACTCATAACAATTAAATTGGCAATATTTCCCTTGTCACGTAAAAGTTTTCGCTGTGTTACCCCAAACCTGTGCTGTTCATCAATTACAATTAGTCCAAGATTTTTGAAAATCACATTGTCCTCAATTAGAGAATGTGTCCCAATCACAATGTCAACAAGTCCTTCTTTTTATTTCATTCAGCAATTTTTCCTTTTTCTTTCCCTTCACACTCCTAGTCAAAAGTTCCACTCGTATGTCAAGATTCATAAACTCATCTACAATTCCCAGATAATGCTGTGTAGCAAGAATTTCTGTAGGTGCCATAATTACGCCCTGATAATTATTTTCAACCATATAAAGAAGCATTATAAATGAAACAATCGTCTTTCCAGAACCAACGTCCCCCTGAATCAGCCTATTTACAATCTTTCCAGCCTTTAATTCAGAATAAATCTCCTTTATTACACGCTTCTGTGCTTTGTCAACTCATAATCCAGACTTTTTATAAACTTGCTCACAAGACTTTTATTATCCTCAAGTTTGTAAAGATTCTTATTTGCCTTGTCAACACTAAACGATTTTGCAAAATTCCCATTTCCAGAAGCAAAATTTCCTCCAGCATAAATCTTTTCCGTGCTTTGCTTTGCTTTTCCTCACTTTCTGGAAAATGAATATTTAAAATCGCCTCTTTTCTTCCAAGCAGTTTCTCCTTCTGCAAAAATTCCTTTGGTAGATTTTCCTGCAACAAATATCCGTAATCCATCAAGGCATTTTCCATAACTTTTCTGATTGCCTGCTGTCTAAGCGACTCTGTGGATGGGTAAATTGGCAATATCTGCTTTTGTTCCTGCATATCAAAACTAGCTTGATTGATTTTTTTGTATTCAGGATTTACAAGTTGAAATTTTACAGTCTTTCTCACTTTCCCATAAACCATAATCTCATCGCCAATACGAATCCCATTTTTCACAAACCTGTTATTAAACCACACAAGCTCAATCATTCCGCTATCATCACTAAAACCGCCCTGAACATAATCCTTCCAGCCTTTATATACTGATTAACCACATTCACAACCGTCCCTTGCAAAATCACAAATTCATCTGCCAGAATTTCCCCAATTTTCTTATGATTACTTCTGTTTTCATAAGCCCTTGGGAAAAAATAAAGCAAGTCATAAAGTGTAAAAACTCCCAATTTCCTAAATTTTGGAATGTTTGTTTTTGTAACTCCTTTTATTTTTTTACATTTTCTAAATTTTTCATAAAAAGCAAGTTATATGTTTTTCATAGCCATTTCCGCCTTATTTATACTACATTTTTTTATTCGTATTATAATAATACCACACTTTACTCAAATTTCCTATATAATAAAAAAATTAGTATTTATATTTCAATAAATTTATGATAAAAATTTTTATTATATACTCGAACTTCTTTAAAATCAAACCAATAAAAAAATAATTTTAAAGTTTGGGTAAAACAGCCATAATTTTTTTAGTTCAGTTTTTAAGCGGTATTACTATATATTCCGTTTCTTTCAAGACTGAACTAATAACTTTAGGATTTAACTTTATCGTAAAGGAGAAATAAAATGTATAAAGTATTAATTGCAGATGATAATAAGCAGATTGTATCAATACTTTCAGAATACTGTAAAAAAATAATTTTATTGTAAGCACTGTTTTTCAATGGAGAAGACGCTCTTAAGGAAGTGGAGGAAAATAAATTTGATATTGTGCTTCTGGATGTTATGATGCCAAAAAGATGGATTTGATGTATGCCGTGAAGTACGAAAATTTTTCCAATGTTCCAATTATAATGATTACAGCACGTGGAGAAGACTATGAGAAAATAATGGGGCTGGAAATAGGTGCAGATGACTACATTGTAAAAGCCATTTTCACCTGGAGAGATTATAGCAAGGATAAATGCCATTTTACGTCGGATTACTCCAAAAAAATGATGACAGCGAAAAAAAATATTCTCATTTGATAATCTTGAAATTGACTTAAATAATTTTACTGTAAAAAAATAAATAACGAAATAATTTCCTTAACAAAAAGGAAATCGAAATTTTATGGACACTAGCGACAAATCAGAATAAAGTTTTTTTACGAGAAAAATCTGCTAGATTTAATCTGGGAGATTCGACTATTTTGGCGAAAGCCGTACTGTTGATACCCATATAAAACGGCTTCGTGCAAAAAAATGGATAATTATGAGCATAAAAAAATGGAATATTAAAACTATTTGGGGAGTTGGATATAAATTTGATATTCTGGAAAAACTAAAAATTATTATAACTATATTACGACTTTAAAAATACAAAAAAATTTTTGATACAATATTTGTATATAAAATTTATATATAATTCGATTCCTTGATATACAACTGGTAAAAAAATTAATTTTTATTAGAAATTAAATTGATGAAAAAGGGAGAAAATATGTATATTTTTTTGGATTTGAATTTTTTAAAAAGTTTAAAAATTTTTAAAAAGGAGATGAAAATGGCAAGAAATATAAAAAAATTTTTCTTTAATGGAGAAGAATATCCTCCAGAAACATTTCGATTGGCAATGCTTCTATGTATGGTTGGGGGATTTATGGACACATATACATTTTCTACACGTGGAAATGTGTTGGCTAATGCACAGACTGGAAATATCGTCTTTTCTTGCAATAAATTTGGGAAAAAGGAAATTTTGGAAAAAGCATTCTATTATTTTGTTCCAGTATTTGTATTTACAATGGGAATATTGTTTTCAGAATTTATACGAATTAAATTTGAAAAAAACATAAAATTTTTCCGATGGCAGCAAATTGTCATATTTTATCAAGTCATAATAATGTTTTTTTATTGCATTTATCCCAAGTGGAAAATGGAATATGCCAATAAACATAATTATGTCATTTATCGCTGCAATTCAATACCAAGGGTTCAAAAAAATTAGAGGAATGGCAGGAGCAACTACTATATGTACAGGAAACCTGCGAAGTGGAATGGAAAATCTATTTAAATATATAAATACAAAAAGAAACATCATTTTTTACAAAAATTTTTTTGGATATATATTGGATTAGATTTATTTTTTTCTAGTCGGTGCGCTTCTTTGCATGGTTTTTAGTCGGAATATATGGTGAATTGTCATTATTAGCATGCTGTGTCTTATTAATTATCGTATTTTTCAGTAATGTTTAAAGAAGCTATTTAAGAAAATATAAAAAAATTTAATTTTGAAAAAAATTATTTACTTCAGTCAATAACATATGGAAAAAAATATTGTGTTTGTATGTTATTGTACTGATTTTTTATATAAAAAAATGGCGTACCCGTGAGGAATCGAACCCCAAGCCTTCTGATCCGAAGTCAGACGCTCTATCCAGTTGAGCTACAGGGTACACAAAAAAAGTAAGTTATTAAAAACTTACTTTGCTAATACTTTTAAAATTTTAGGACTTAATGTTTCTTTATTTTTTTAACAAGATTTTTTTAACTTGATCAACATTTTTTTCCCTTTTTAATGTTTTCATTGCTTTTTGTACAAACTCTTACTCTAACTTCTTCATTATTAATAGTTAAAAGCATTGTTTGTAAATTAGGTCTCCAAATTCTTTTTTTGTAGCTCTGTGAGAGTGACTTACTCTATTTCCGTGGCTTACTGTTTTTCCAAAAACTTCACATCTTTGCATAATTATTCACATCTACTAAATAACTTTAGTAGCTCTCCTTTCTATTTTTTTAATCTGATACAGTCTTTTTACTGCTCTTTCTTTTTAATATATAACTTAACTATTTTATAAATTATATATTCAGTTAAAAATTATTTTTTTACATATCGGTCTTTATTTTTATCACATTTTTCTAAATTTTTTTACAAGTTATTATCCATATTTTTTTACTTTATTTCACAAATTTTTTTCTTATTTTTTTCAAAAAAATTGTTTTTAAATTTGGCGGAAAATAATTTGGTCCTTTTATTACCTTTTCCATCTTCACGATAAATTGGTTTCCCATGTTTCATCTAGCTTACTCAAATTACTTCTATGAATTTCCTCAAACACATCTTCAATAACATCTTGCATTCCATGCTCAATTATTGTCCCACAAAGAATATAAAGCATATCGCCAAGAGCATCTGCAACCTCTACTACATCTCCTCTTTTAGCCGCTTCCAGATACTCATCATTTTTCCTCTTTCATCAAGTCAAATCTTAACTTTTTCAGTCCATTTTCAAGTTTTTCCAATTGGTTTTATCAGAATTTCCCAGTTTATAAATTCTATGAAATTCCTCAACACATTCTATTTTTTTCTTTTCATTATTATCTTTCCTTTCTAAATTTATCTTATTATCAACATCAGCAAAAGATATAAAAATTACTACTTTTTACAATGTCAGAATACAACACAACTACTGAAAAATCTTGTTTTTTTCTAAAAATTTCAATACTGTCAGTTTCTACTTTTTTTAGTATCTTTATTTGTATATTTTTTTATGTCTTTTTATTAAGAAAACTAGCAATATTAGTGCTAACACAAGCATTATTCCAGCAATAACAGTTTTTTTGCGTAACAAAAAAACGAAAAGTTTTTCCGAAGAAAATAGATAGAATTAAGCCCATTATTAATGATAGAACTATTAAGGCGATTTCATATTCTTTTTTTGTTTATTTATTAATATTTTTGGGCAGGACAAAAAGATAAAAAGAATTTCAGTATAAATAAAATTATGAATAAAAATTCCTTTCCCATCAGGTAGTTTTAACTTTCTTAATGACTGAATTATGTTGGCTAGCTCGAAAATCATATAATTTTTTTAATATCATACATAATAAAATTGAAATTGCAATTCCTGAAAATATCCATATTCTGCTTGCTAAAATTTCTTCGTTTATAAAACTTTCTATCTCATGTACCGTTTTACTGTCAATTTTTTTATTATTTTTCAAAATTTTTCCCCTTTAATAAATAGAATAAGAGTTATTTAAGGACTGCAATTTATCCAAAAATAACCCTTTGTCATTACTATTTTTTTACTGTTTCTTAAATTTTAATTTCTTCCTCGTCCTGATATTCTTAGAATTGACAAGAATAAGTTTACGAAGTCAAGGTATAAGCTCAATGCACCTGAAATTTCAATTTTTATTTAAAATTTCTGAATCTTCTTGAACTGCATAAGCAATAATATTGCTTTTTTTATTCTGTTTACATCAACTGCAATGAAAAATTGTGAAAAACAATTACACCTAAAACTGATACAAACAAGTCAAGTCCACTATTTCTCAAGAAAATATTTACTAAACTTACTAAAACAATTGATATTAACCCAATCATTAGCATTGGAGTAAATTTTGTAAGATTTTTCTTTTTGTAAAAATAGCCGTAGACAGCCACAACTGCAAATAATACTAATGTTCCTAAAAATGCTGAAATTACAACACTTGGAGCATAAATAATCCCAATAGCTGAAAGTGTCAGTCCATTTAATGCAGAGTATATCAAAAACATAAGTTTTAATGTGCTGGATTTTGCTTTATAAATCAATGCTGAAAACGCAACGACAACTATAACTTCTATAACAGCAAGAACATAGTACATTCTTATTATTACAATGGCAATCGGATTTCGAGTCATAAGCCCATTATATACAAAAAATCCAAAAAGTCCTGTTATAACAAGCCCTAACAGCATCCACATCATGCTTCCACGAACCTTTGAACTTACAAGTCTATCCAAATCATCATAAGTCATCGTCATTTCTCTGTGTCCGCCATATTCATTATAATCATCGTTATTATGATTATAAGTTTCTAATTCGTCATAATCATTTCTCATAAAAATCACCTCATTATTTTTAATCTTTTTTTATTTTTCAAAAAAATTATTTTTATTTTAACAACTTGAATAATTCTGTTAGCATTTTTTTATAAAATTTCAACTAAAAACTTTTTTTATCCAAGCTATTATAGTATTATAACTTTTTAACTTTTTTAAAAAAAGACTTTTATTTACCAGTTAAATTACTTAATTTTTATTCTTTATTTTTTTATTTTTGAAAATGGAACATGTGATTCCTCTTTCAAAGTTTCGATAATTTCGTCAACTGATACATTTTTACTGTCTTGTGAACCAAATCTTCTTACATTTACTTCGTTGTTTGCAACTTCATTTTTACCAATTATTAGTTGAACTGGTATTTTTCTGAACTCCGTTTGCTTCCCTAATTTTTGTATCCAATTTTTTTCCACTCTTGTGTCAAGTTCTACTCTGATTCCTGCATCTTGAAGTTTTGTAAACAATTCTTTTGCGAAAGGCACTTGCTCGTCAGAAATTGTTAGGATTCTTGCTTGTACTGGTGCTAACCAAGTTGGGAATGCTCCTGCGTAATGTTCGATTAAAATTCCCATAAATCTTTCCATGCTTCCATACATTGCCCTGTGAATCATTACTGGCTCGTGTTTTTCCCCATCTGCACCGATATAGCTCATTTCAAATCTTGCTGGAAGGTTAAAGTCTAACTGGATTGTTCCACATTGCCAAATTCTTCCGATTGAGTCTTTCATCTTAAAGTCGATTTTTGGTCCGTAGAATGCTCCATCTCCAGGATTTAGCTTGTAATTAATTCCTTTATGTTCCAAAGCTGATTTCAAGTTTGCTTCTGCCATTTCCCATATTTCATCTGAACCTATTGCTTTATCAGGTTTTGTTGACAATTCAATGTGGTATTCAAATCCAAATACAGTATAGAATTTATCATATAAATCAATAATTTCGATAATTTGTTCCTCAATTTGCTCTTTCGTACAGAAAACGTGGGCATCATCCTGTGTAAATGCTCTAACTCTCATAAGCCCGTGTAAAGCTCCACTAAATTCGTGTCTGTGAACAAGCCCCATTTCTCCGTATTTCAATGGCAAATCCTTGTATGAATGTAAGTTATTCTTGTAGGCAATTATTGAACCTGGACAGTTCATAGGCTTTATTGCGTATTCTTTTTCATCAATTGTCGATGTGTACATATTTTCACGGTAATTGAACCAGTGTCCAGAAATTTCCCACAATTCCTTATCTAGCATAATAGGAGTTTTTATTTCCTGATAACCTCTTTTTTTATGTTCAACTCTCCAGATTTCCTGCAATTTATTAAATAATTCCACACCTTTTGGCATAAAGAAAGGGAATCCAGGTCCATGTTCGTCCACAAAGAATAAGTCAAGCTGTTTTCCTAATTTTCTGTGATCTCTTTTTTCAGCCTCTTCCATCATTGTCAAATAATCATCCAGCTCTTTTTTTGTCGCAAAAGCAACTCCGTAAATTCTTTGAAGCATTTTATTGTTTGAATCTCCACGCCAGTAAGCTCCTGCTGTTGACATTAGCTTGAATGCTTTTAGGTAGCCAGTCGATGGAATGTGTGTTCCACGGCATAAGTCTATAAATTCACCTTGCTGATAAATGCTAACTTTATCTGCACCTAAATCGTCAATTATCTCAACTTTGTAAGTTTCACCTTTTTTTCAGCAAAAGAATTTTTTTGCTTCTTCGGCAGTCATTTCACTTCTTTTAAATTCATAATTCTCTTTTTACAATTTTTTTGCCATTTCTCCTTCAATTTTTGGCTAAATCTTCCTCAGTAAACGGTTTTTTTCAGGGTCAAAAGTCATAAAAGAATCCATTTTTCAATAACAGGCCCTATTGTAACCTTTGTATTTGGGAAAAAGTCTTTGCACAGCCCTGAGCCATAATATGTGCCGCACTATGTCTTATAATTTCTATCCCTTTTTTTCACTTGTATTAGTAATTATTTCAATTGTTCCAGATTTGTCAATAATATGAAACGGATCAACTTGCACACCGTCAATTATCGCCCCAACGGTTGCCTTTCCCAAGACTGCTCCCAATACTTTTTGCAAATTCCACAACAGTCATCGGATTTTTCCAACTGTCTTTTACTACCATCAGGCAAAAATCATTTCTATCATTTCGATTCCTTCTTTCTCTCTTTTGTCAAATAAAATTAGGCTCTAGTTAGCCTAATCGCATAATTATTTATTATAGTATAATTCTTGCTTTTTTTCAACCTAAAAAAATTTAAAAACATCTCTAAAATCCACATATCTAAACAATTATATTTAAAAAGTAAATAAAAAAATGAGTAAGAACTTAGAAATTTATTCTTACTCGAAATTATTTTTTTAGATATCAGGGGTAATCTATAATCAATAATATTTTTTTATTCTTCATAATCATACTTTTAAAGCATAATCATTAAATAATTTTTTTCAATTATTAGCACTTCAAATTTTTTTCCACATTTTCAAAAATAAATAACCATATTTTTTTATATTCACTATTGTTTTTTTAAAAAAATATTAATATCACTATAATGCTCCAACAAGTCCATTTTGCGACTTGTCTGCATTATATGTTATACTGCCAACTGCACTATAATAATTTAATTGTTTTAGTGCCGTTGTATTCTCTATATAAGCATTTTCAAACAATGATTTAAAAATGAGTGCATACGTAAAAATATGAAACTATCACTATATCCAGCCAATTCCATTTCCTGCTGTATTTCTGTTAGCTCATAATCGTATAATCTTTTTTTAAAAATTTTCCATAATATCTCTCCCTTGTCTTAATGCTGTTTGTTGTACGTTTAAATTTTTATTAAACATATGTTTTAACTCATAGTTTCATCTCCTTGTCCAACAGTTCGTGCAATTCCTGTTGAACTTGCTGGAACTCTATTTTTTTAATTGTTTTAACTGTGCTTTTTTTCTGTTTTATTATATTGAATGCAAATTTTTTTCTTTTATGTTTTTTTAAAGTATTTATGTTACACTCTATGTTTAGTATTTTTTTCTTTTTAAGTGCCGTAACTCCGACAATTTTTTTATTTATTACCATAATTATACACCACCTTACCATAATAAATACCTTTTTTTATTATATATATTATATTTTTTTAGCCATATTTTTACCACTTCAATTTTTTTATATTTTAGCATTTATTTTTTTAGTCTTAAATGCTTTTAAAAAAATACTTTACTTTTTATTTATTATTTTCTAATAGTTCAATATATAGTTGCTGTTCTATATTGTTATTAGAATCTTTACAATCAGTAATTTTATGTCTTTATGTGATTTTTCGCTCACTTTTATCACCTCCCTTCAATTAGTTTTTTTATTTAATTTCAAATTTTTCTTCTAAAATCATCGTAATTATTTACCCAGTTAAATTTCACCTCCTTCGAGATCGCTTCAAAATGCAGTTTTTCCACATTTTTATTTTTGCTTTTTTCCACAGTTGTCAAATCCTTTTTCTTCTTTATCTGCCTTTGTTTCAACGATAAAATAGATTCCTACATTGTTTTCATTATTTTTCTGAAGAATTTCTGTAGATGATTGCCCAGTCGGGAGAATAGTTTCCGTATGGAGTATCTATTACAAAGCCACCTTTTTTTGAGTTTTTGTAAATAACAATACATTTTCATCGTTTTTCCAATTTTTTTCTGCAAATTCCTTTTTCACCATCACTATCAAGTTTATAATAATCACTTAAACTTCTACTACCTTTTTTTAGCTTGGAATAATCTTCTTTTATTTTCAAAAATCCTCTTCGTTTATTTTTATTGTCCACTTCAAAGATTTTTCTCTGTATCAGTCACATATCCATCTATCACTTCATATTCAAAAACTTTTTCAGCTTTCATTTCATTTAAGTTTTTCAAGCAATATTTCAGTTACATTTTTCCAGCACATCTTGAATATTCAATGCTTCTCTTTTTTCTTTTTCAAGTCCACTTATTATTTTTTTAATATTGCTAATCTTGGGAGCATTGTGTGATACATTATGTAATTTGCTATTTCAAAATCACTTTTTTTGGAGCCACTTCAATTTTAGATATTTCTATTTCTTTGTCGCTACTGTCTTTTTCAAGATTAAAATTTCCTGTCTCATCATAATCTCCTTTAGATTCTGCTACTTCCACAATTTGTTTCAAATCAAAATTGCTTATGTAGTTATTTATTTTTTTATGCTACTTTCTATATATTTTTCATTATCGATTTTACACCTATAAATCGCTTTTTTTACTAAGATTTGTCCCTAATTCTTCAAAAAGATTTTTCAAAAATCTTTTTTTCAGAAATAAATGTTCTTCTTTTTATTAATAATCGGTTCATTATCTCCATTTGCAATTTCGATACGATTTGAACCTTTTTTTCCACCATATATTTTACAAAAATTTTTCAGCAATTTGTATAGAATGTTCTTTCAAAGTTTCATTTGAAAATTCAATTTTTTTAACATCTATTTCTTCTGTTTTTCTTTAATAGGACATTATTAGAATCCATCACTTTATTTTTCGATTAATTCCTTCTTAAATTCATCCACCAGTTCCGAAGTAATCTTTATTTTAGGAATTCCTGATTTTTTTCAAGTGTAATAAGTAAAAGATCCGATGTAACTTCATTTTTTTATTTATATTTTTTTGTTAAAAATCTTCCTGTAGCATTCTTGAAAAAGTTTTTCATAGCTGTCATTTGCAATTACAGTAAGTTCGTTTACATTTTTTATCTAAACTTCTATTTCCATTAACATCTACAGGAAGTCTAAGTCCCCTACCTATTTCCTGCTTTTTTTGGCTATATCGCTACTTCCATTTTTCAATGTACACAATGTAAACACATTCGGATTATCCCATCCTTCCCTAAGTGCAGAATGGGAAAAAAATAAAAGGCAAGTGGCTCGTTAAATGAAATCAGCTCATCTTTTTTTCTCCAGTATTAATTCAATCCCTCTGTCAATGTCTTCTTGCGATTTTTGCCTTCACTTCATTTTCTTTCTTATATTCCACCTCAACTTCCTTTTTCTTTTTATCCAACGCAAAAATATCCTTCTCTCACTAAATTCACATCTTCATAATGTGGAAAATAATTTTTATATTTCTCAATTTTTTTCCTTATACTTTTTGTACAATTTTTAAATATTCCTCATCAAATATTTTTCAAATAGGTCCCTCTCCCATCAGAAGCCTCACTATCCCTAACTTTCTTAACCTCATCAATAAAAAACAGTGTCAAACTCTTTATTATCTTCCCTTCTTCCAAAATTTCAAACTGCTTTTTAAAGTGATTGTCTATCGCAAGATTTATCTGAATACGGATAATCTCCTTATCTTCCAATTTTTTTATTACTTTCCCCCAATTTCAGTTCAATATCTCCATTAACCGAAGCAATTTTCAATGCCTTCTCTTTATGTGGCTGTTCCGCAATAAACATATCCTTATACTGAGATAATCCTCCAGAAAGTTCATACAACGAAAATCCATTTTCCACATCAAAACTTCTAAATCTGATACTTTGCCCTTGCTCTTGAGAAAACATTTCTATCCTTGCCCTGTAATCTTTTTGTAAAAATAAGTATACCTAATATATGGAAAAATCTTTAGAAACCACACCATTTATCGTTTTCACTCGAATTTTTTTACCAAGTCTTTTTTTATACGCCTCATAAGAATCTAATTTATAAACTTGATTATACAGATTTTTTTATGTGTTGCCGAATAACGCAATGTAAATAATGGCTCTAGTTCGTCTATTGCCTTCAATGATTGTGATTTTTTTATTTGCTGTTCCTTCTATTTTCTGTGGCTCATCAATTAATACAATCGGTCTTACAAATTTTTATGTCTCTCCATAAATTTTTTTAGCATGTTCATCATCCTTACGAATTTTATTAGTATCTTTATTAAACGCCTGAATATTCATAACACAGATACTCAAATTATTTTCTTCCACAAAATTATTTACTTTTCCTAAATTATTACTGTCATAAATAAAACTGTATTTTGATAAATCCACATTGTATAGCCTTTTTAAAATGCTCCCTTAATTGTTCAATAGATTTTTTTCCACCCCTTTACGAATCGCAACAGATGGAACTACAATTATAAACTTTTTTTAAACCCATACTCCTTGTGCAACTCTAATATCGTACGTAAATAAACATAAGTTTTTCCCAGTCCCCGTTTCCATCTCGACTGTAAAATCTCGCTCGTGCTTGCTGTAAGCCTTTTCATCGGTAAACAGTCCATTTTTTCAACTGAACTTTTTTCAAATTCTGAAAAAAAGTTTATTCCCTCTAACAATATCAATATTTCTCACAGGATCTTTTTCCATAAGTCTTGTTTTTCTTATTCTTTCAGCATAAATACTATCCAACGATTTTGGCAATCCTCTAAATAACTCTACAACAGAATTTACCGCCTTTTTTTCTGATATTCCAAATTATCATCAAATTGGAATATTATTTTATTTGACATTTTTTTCCTCCTTCTTTTTTTGACAATAAAAAAAGCCTCGATTATCATTTTTTTGATAAAAAGAGACTTATAAAATCTTTATTTTTTAAAAAAATTATCTAACCTTAGTATCATTGTTCTTAATTTATTTTTCTGAACTGAAATCTTTTTATCAGATTAAATCCATAATTTGAATAAAAATCTTATTAGTGAACTATTGTCTTCACATTCTAACCATAAATATTTTCGTATTTATAATTTTTTTCACAATTAATAATAATTCATGTGCTAGCGATATTATTTCATTACCTGTTATCATATTTTTTTATCAGAAATATTATAATTTTTTCCCTATCTGTGCCAACAAAAAAACTATTCACAACATAACTTCCATCTTTCAATCTTCTTCCACTCTGTGAAAAACCTTTTTCTGTTGTGTCCTACTAAGATTAAGAAAATTTTTCTTTTTCAATAATTAAACTTTTTATTTGCAAATGTAAAATACCCTCAATATTTCCCCACTTTTTGTCATTACGGATTAGATGAGTGGCAGATAAAGAACTTTTTTTCAAAATTTATAGCTTTATTATGTAGAAAATCTTCAATGCTGTTTCTATCTCTACTTTTTAAATTGCTTTCAATATTTTTTTCTTTAATATACTCCTCATCTTTTTATATCTGCTATTATATCCTGTAATGAAATAATTCTATTATTCTTCATCCTTTGAAGAATATCCAAACATTTTTCTTATTTCTTCCGGGTCATCTACAATTTCAAAAATCAACATCAAGTTTCTTAACTTTCTTTTTACTCTCCATTGCTTCCAGTACTTCATTTGCATATCTTGCTGGAATTCTCAAAAGCATCAAGTAATATACTTTCTGTAGCCATAGTTACCACTCTCCCTTTTTTTAACTTTATTTTTCATTTTTATGATACCATATCTATTTTTAGAGTGTCAATTAGATTTCAATCTCTTTCTAAATAACCTCTTATTTAATACACTCATACACAATAACATTAATAATACAAAATATTACCAAAAATTAAATAAAGCAAATATTTATTTTTTTATCGAGAAAACTTGTATCTCCACCTGTTTTTCTTCATATTTTCTAGCATTCCAATTTTTAGAAAATTCAAAATAAATCCAGCTACCTAATGTTGACCAGTAAAAAGAAATAATTCCTTCTGATTCAAGCATCATATAAAACCAAAACTGATATATCATATAAATTATTAAACCTAAAATAATGAACAATAACTCATTTTCTTTTCCTGTATTCTCTTTTTGTTTTTCTACAATATTCCATAATATAAATTATGCCTAAACCCAAACCACCTGTAAGAAATACAGCAAACATTAAGATTAATCCCATAATTAAATTTATAATCATTCTTAAACCTCCTTTCTTTAATAATGGTTTTATGTCTCTTTTTATTTAGTTGTCATTGTCCATTCTTTAACAAGGGAGAACATCGCCTTCTCCCTTGACCCACGCTAGTCTACGACATTTTTCATGCACAGTCGAAAAAAACTCGCTATGCTCAGACAGTTTCGACTGCACCTAAAAATGCTCCGACAGATCAATCTATAATGCACATTTTTGCAAATACTACTAATAATATTCCAATCACTAATGGAACTGATATTTTTTTAAAAAAATTTTCTTTAAAAATTTTTTTATCAAAAATTAATTAAATAAAATAAACCACTTATAGTCATTAAAATAACACCATAAATCATAAATACAGTTGAAATATTCGCATTCTCTTTAGTAATATTTGAAACTCCTAATCCTATTACAGAAAAAATTGTCAAAAATATTCCCATCATTTCTAGTATTTTTTTATCATGTTCTTCAGCTTCTTTTTTTAATTTTAAAATTTCTTCTTTATATATTTTCAAAGTACTAAATGTACCGTCAAAATTATATTGATTATTTTCATGTTGTATTTTAAATGCTTCAACAGTTGCATTAGTGTATTGAAAAAAATACACTCTATTCGTAAAAAATTTAATATCATATATTATTTCTTGTTCTTTAATATCATTCATATATTTAGATATCTCGGTGTAAAGTTTATACATTTCATCTGAAAAAAATTTTATATTTTTCAACATTGCTATCATATAATTTTTGTTTTTCTTCTGAAGTGTATTTCAATTCTTCATAGTTTTTCTGGTTTCTTTATTTTATGAACATCATTTTTCCTTTATTATTCGGTTATACTTATCTATAAACTCTTCATATTTTTTTCTTCTTGTTCCATCTCTTTCTCCTTCCTTCCCTAAATAAACTCAACCCTATAACTAACCTTACTCTCCCCCGAATTTCTCTCAATCAAACTTCTCAACTTCCTAAAAGTTTCATCCTTCAATGAAATATTATCCTTAAATGCTGAATCTCTAAATACAAATTTTATTGGTAACGGCTCTAATAAAGCTAATTTTTTTCCACCATTTCCTCTGTTATTTCTGTTTCAAAGGCAAATCAAATATGTACTTGCATACAGATAAGTTCTATTCCCAATATCTGTCAATACTTCCAATCTTTCTGACAATGGAACATCATTTTGTCTTAACATTATTTCATAAACAATATCAATATCATTGCTTCCAAGTACAAAATCCAATGAATCAGGGTCATCAAAAGAATATTGACTTTCTTCATTGAAATTCTCCAAGTCGTACCATTTTATATTTGTATCATCCACTTTAAATGCTTTAAATCCAATATCTGGAACTTTTTTAGGCTCTTCTCCAAGTTTCAAATTTGAGTTATATTCTTCTATTTCCTGTTTTATCTTTTCTCCAGCACGTCTGATTCTTTCTTTTCCAATTTCTGCAATATTTTTATATCCAGCCTTAAATGCTTCTGATTTTTCATCAGTTGTTTCAGGTAATTGAACCATTATATATTTTCTGTTTCCATTATCTTCACTGTTTAACTGCATAACGGCATGAGCTGTTGTTGCTGAACCTGAGAAGAAGTCTAGAATAGTGTCATTTTTATTTATTCCAATACTAATAAAAATGATTTAGTAATTTAACGGGTTTAGGATAACTGAACAGATTTAAATTAACAAATAATTCTTTTTATATCATCATTTCCAGTTTCTGTTCTTCCATATACAGTATCTATCAGTAAACTTCTAGGAGTAACACCTTCAGGTCTATAATATTTTTGTATAGACTTTTCCATCTTTAAATACTAGCTCTGAATAGTTTTTCTTCAACTTTTGCTTTACTCCAACGCCAACAAGATTGTTTTCCTTTAATTACTCTTGGATAAAAAAACTATTTCCACTTGGAGATTTAATTTCAAAAAAACTAGAGAATCACTAAACCTTATGGAACTTTTTATCCAAAGTTACTAATCCATATTCTCCTTTTTGATCTCTAAATGGATATAAATTATCATTCAATTTATAATTAGCATCTAAATTAAAAAAATGAAATCACTTTTTATTACCCTTTATATAAGAAATTATATACTCATGTTCAACTACAATTATATTCGAATCATTTCCACCACCTTGTTTTTTTCTTCCAGATAAACTCACCAACAAAATTCTCCTCCCCAAAAATCTCATCACATAATCTCTTTAGATTAGCCTGCTCATTATCATCAATACTTATAAATATAACTCCATCATCAGTCAGCAAATCCTAGCCAGTTTCAATCTTGGATACATCATATTCAGCCAGTTTGCATGGTATCTGTTAGTTGACTTCTGATTTTTCTGCAGTTTTTCATTATTTTCTGATATTATTCCCTCTGCCTTGTCGCTCTCTTCCTTGTCCATTTTAAAAGTATCATTATAGACAAAATCATTTCCCGTATTATACGGCGGGTCAATATATATCATTTTTTTATTGAGTTGTAATAATTCTGTCTTAACAGTTTCAATACTTCCAGATTATCTCCCTCGATATAGATATTTTTTGTTGTATCAGCATTTTTTTACTATCTTTTTCCACAAATTTAAATGTTTTATTTCCTATCCCTGCTGTACTATTTTTGCATTTTGTTTTCCCTGCCCAGTTTAACTCATATTTTTTTCAGTTGTTACTTCTTCAAAATCTCCCAGTTCTTCCTTCAATGCCTTTATATCCAGCTGTCCATCCTTTACAGCAGATGGAAATAATTGTTCTAGTGCTTTTAAATTATCATTTACTACATCATTTATCTCTTTTTTTATTTTATTATTTTTCCATTTTTTTCCTCCAAAATTCTAATATTTATCCAATTCAGAAATTATCTCTCTGATTTTTTTATTAATTTCTACTTTCTCACTATTTCTAATAGTTGATTTTTATTTTTTTCCTTGTACATCACAAGATTTTTAAAATTTTTCAAAAAAACATTAATCGTTTTGTTTCTGTCATACCATATTAAACTTTCTAAAATATTTCCTGACTTTTTGATAATACTTTCCGATTTTTTTAAAATGTAATTTTTTTATAAATATTTCTGAATAAAAAAATTAACTTTGTTAGTTCGATTCAGGATTTTAGAATAGTCTAAAACTCTTTCCACTTCCCTTTTTGCTGAACCTGACATTGACAAATCAAATGTTTCAGTCATTACAGTATCTGTAACTACTATTTCATTTCTATCATTTTTGATTTAATCTTTTTTTAAAAGCTAGTGAATACAACTCTTTTTGAATTATCGTAAAATCTTAATATACATGGCGATTTAATTGATTCTTGATATAGATTGGCAAGAAATCCAGCTTTTTTTATATCAGTTATTTCAAAATCAAAATACTGAATTACCTTAAAATTATATTTTTCATCTTCTACACTTGGAATATCCTCATCATTTATCATATATTTCAATGTTACTGATTTTATGTATTCTTTTATTTTTCTTTTTTCAATAGGCTTAAATTCCTTTAGAATAAGATTTTTTTCAATTTTTATTTCCTGATTAATTTCATATCTTTCCGGCATATTTATCATTTAACCCACCACCAGAAAAAGATACCAACTCAAAAATCATCTGTTGTATCATCTTTAAAATTGTTATTAAATCCTGAAAAAAATCAAATACTGTCTGAACAACCTTTTTCTTCCTCTTCACCTTTTATACTGTTTACCGCAGTATTAAGCAATTCAGAATAAAATCCCATTTCAGTAGCATTTTTTTCGTATCTTTAAAAAAATTCCTTTAAAACTTTTTCCTGAACTTCATTTTTTTCATAGCACAGTTGTCTGAAAAGTTTTATAACTTCCCTCGCCTGACTGTTTTTTTAAATAGAATTTCTTTGTTGTTGTCCACAAAAATCAGGTAATAAGGATAAAGGGAACTGTCATTCTTAGGTTTAGCATCATTTTTACTATGTTTAAAAGCAAAACAGCACTCCCTTCTGTTCACCTTCAGTTACAGAATAAATTCCTTTAGGTATTTTGTTTATTTCCTTATGATTATTCACATAATTTGAAAGTTCATACAGATATTCGTTCATATTAAGGTCTGTCAACGAAATATTTTCATTTGTATCCTCTATATCAATTACTTCTTCCTTCAGTTTTTTTCTAATTGTCTCTTTCTAAAAATTAAAGTCATTCATTTCAGGATTAAGCATATCTTCATCCCCAGTAGAAGCTATATTTAATGTTGTCATTTTCCCTTTAACTCTTCTCTCCAAATCTAAATACTCATTCAAATCTGCATTTGGGAAAAAGTTAATCATTTGTATATTATCATTTTTTTACTTCTAATTCTATCTATTCTTCCAAATCTCTGAATAAGTGACACAGGATTCCATTGAATATCAAAGTTTATTACCGTATCACAATCTTGCAAATTCTGTCCTTCTGAAATACAGTCTGTTGCAACTATAATATCTATTTGTTCATCTTGAGAATTTCAATCTTTAGTTTAGATTTTTGTGAAAATGCACTCAAAAATACTGTGAAAATCCTCTTTTACTTTTTTTATTTGAAGTTTTTACTCCTTTACCTGTAACACTTGCAATGCTAATATTTTTTCCCTCGAATTTTTTTAACAGCTTAGAATAGATATAGTTCGCTGTATCGGCAAATGCTGTAAAAAAATCAATATTTTTCTATTTCCTGGATTATATGGTGTGTTATCAACTTTATTTCCTACAATTTTTTTCTAATTCATGAATCTTATTATCCCTATCTTCTTTCAATAAAATCAATGTTTCATCATATATTCTTTTTACAATATCTCTATCATTATACAACTCCTCAAGATAGGCACTTTATTCTCAAATCTTCTACTTTTATTTCATATTTACTTCTTTCAATATAGATTTCATCTTCATTTTTCCACATCAAGATTTTTCTTCAATTTGCTGTCCCTTATTTAAATTTTTCTATTGTCTGTTCAATATTTTCAATCAATCTTTTCAAGGTTTCAGAAAATGAAAAACTGAACTTTCCAATCTTTTTAAACAAGTTTGTTCTATGCAAATATACAAGACCTTTCGACTGTGTATCAAAAATCCATTTTTTTCCACCACGATTTCCCTGATAACTTATACTTATTGATATAATAATTTAATTTTTTTCACTTTTTATAAATTTAGTTGGTGTGTAAACTGATAAATTTAATTCTTCTAAAATAAATTTGTATTTTTAAAAATTCAATAACTGATTTTGACTATCAATTTCTGGATAATATGTAATCGGCTTATTCTTTTTGAGAAATTTACCTATATTTTTTTGTTCCGTAATAATTTGTAATATGTTTTCTACTTCTTGATATTGTCATCATTTCTAGCAGTTTATAAAAAAATCTGACGGCAAATTATCCAGTAACTCATCTTTTTTTCTGACTTCCTTCTTTTTTTCCCAGTCATTTTATAACTTGTGTCGCTTTTTTTCAGTAAATATCCCACACTCGAAATACCTTGTTCACTAAATGCATCATCATGATCTGATGTTATAATTGAAATTTGATTTTTTTAAATCTACAAGACTATTATTTACTGGAGTTGCAGACAATAAAAGGACTTTCGTATTTTTACCACTTTTTTATTACATCATGAAGTAGTTTAAAAATATCTATTCATTATTAATTCATCATTCTCATCATATTTTAGCAATCCGATTTCTAAAATTATGTGACTCATCTATCACTACTAAATCAAATTTTGACCAGTCAAATCTGCTTAGTTCATAACCTGATTTTGATTCTCCCTTGGTTCTTGATAAATCTGTATGAAACATAATTTTATAATTAAACATTTCATTCAAAAAAACTATCTTTATAATTTCCTGTAAAAGAACGCCAGTTATCGTATAATTTTGCTGGTGTAAGAACTAATACATTATCATTTCTTATTTCAAAATATTTAATCACAGCAAAGTAGCTTCAAATGTTTTTCCCAATCCTACTAAATCAGCAATTATACATCCTCCATATTTCTGAAGTTTTTCTGTATAGCAGAAACGACACAATCCTTCTGAAAATCAAAAAAAGCGAATTCCAAATTTCAGTCTTTTAAATTTCTCACTATCATTTTCAAATCTTTCAATTCCGCTATCCAGCCTATCTCCAAACAATTCATTTAATGTGAAATAATACAAAAATTCAGGGTTATAATTTTTTTATAAACAAATTCTAGACTTTCTAATAGTTCCTGTTTATAATCTTGTGTTACATCATTGTTATTCCAAATTTCATCATATATTTTCGACATGCCAAGTATCTGGGATTTTTCTAATTCTCCTTTTTATTGTTGTATCAAAATCGTAGCGATTTACTCTTTTTCATATATTTCAAGTGATGATGTCCCCTGAATCATAAAAATCATCATCAATTATTAAAAATATTCCCTGTTTACTTTCTGATATGGCTTTTACTTTTTCTGACATTTACATTATTTTTTTATAAAAATCATACATAGCCTTTGCCTTAGCAAAATGCTTTCAACTTATTTTTCCTTTTATATCATAAGAATTGTACAAAAATATCATTAGGTGTTATCTCAAATTCTCTTGATATTTCATTATTTTTAGGAATAAACTTCGTATCTCTTATAATAAAATTTATTTCCTTCACATTTTTTTAAATTTTTCCAGTGCCGTAAAAACTGATATGGTTAATTTATCATTAATGATATTCACCACAGCATTTTCTTTTTCTGCAAAACTTCATTCTGATTAATATGTGATGGATTTTCATTATCATACAAAAATTCCTTCCACAACATTGGCTTTCTGCAGTATGGGTCTGTTGCTCCCCCACATTCCAACTTCATCGCCGTAAAATAGCATTGGTGCTCCAATATAAGTCATTTGGAATATTGATATTAATTTTAATATATCTTTTGCTTAATTACTGTTTCAGCCAATCTATCGTTGTATTTGGATGATTATTTGAAGCTAGGTCAGGACGAATTCCATTGTATCCTTTTTCTAACTGCTTTCCTTCTTCCAGATTTCTTCCAATTACATCATTTACAATTCTTGAATAAAGCCTGTCAGTATCGTGTGAACCGTTTAGATTCTGACTCGCCTGTAACGCCTGATACGGATACCAGGTTCGTTTTTCTCGAAGTTCATTGAAAAAGTCCTGTGCCTTCAACTTGTATCTTACTCCACCTTCACGGCTTTGATTTATGAAAAATCCAATAACTGTTTTTAACCATTCATAGTTCATTACAGTGTCAAATTTATTTCCGCCGTTAATATCTCCTGAAGCATTTCCCCAAAGTTCGGCAGTTATGTAGGAATCCTTCTTGCTGCCTTTTACAACTTCTCTCCATTCATTCCAGAAATTTTGATTTTCAAGACAGTTTGGCACATCTAAACGCCATCCATCGATTCCATCATCTTCCATCCAGTTTTCACTTTCTTTTCCATCAGGTCCGCACATCCATTTTCTTGTGATATTAAAAATGTATTCTTTATATTCCTGATTAAAAAGTGTTAAATTCAGGAAGCGAGTCAAATCCACATCCAGGCGTTATAAATAGTTCTTCTATTTGCTATTAATGTTTCAAATGCCTGCTCATCACTCATATCATCTGTAATCTGAACATGCTGTCCAAAATCTGTAAATTTGTACCAATCTTTATATTTAGAATTTTCACCATCTGCAAGCACCATATTAAATGTCCAGTGCTCACTGCTGCTATGATTGAAAACTCCGTCAACATTACACGAATACCATTTTTATGAAATTCCTTTATCAAGTCAACCATTATCAAGTCTGACTCTGTCCAAACCCAGGTAGCTGGATCTTCTGTTTCCTCCATATCCATCCTCTGTTTTCACCCTTTAAGTTCACTTCCAAGTTTTAGCTCGCTGCTTGTCGTAGCCTTGTTTCCAAGCACATCCACGCATGACTTATTCCCATATTTATTATTCCTGTTAATTTTACGCCATGAGTTTCTCCGCTTGTCTTTATTGTCCCAAAATCTGGCGAAATATGTCTAAAGTCATTTGCTCCATACTTAGTGGTTCTGATACGAGAAATAAATACTGGATTTAGCCACACAGCATTAATTCCAAGCTCCTTCATATATGGTATTTTCCTTGATTCTGTAAATCTCCACCGTACATTCTGGCATATTTCAAGCTGTAGTCAATTTCACGTTCTCCCAGTTTTTCCCATATTGTCTGTTCCCTAAAGTCAGATGTCCATCGGTTTCTACTCAAAATGGCTAATTACATTGTTACTTTTCCCATTTATATTCCTCCACAAAAATTCTGTTCATGAAGTATGTTAGGCTTAAATGCCTCTGGTCCAAATTCATTGAAAAATTGATCATTGTAATGATTTCTATTATAAATCTGTCTGGAAAAATATTATACCAGATAGCTTCTTTTGCCCAGTTCGGCACATTAAACAGCTGTATATCTTAGAAGTTGTATTTACAACAAGTCTTTTGGAGCTTGCTGTAGGCTTAATGTCGTTCCATTAAAGTAGGCTCTGTGCCATTATCCTCCAAAATAAAATAATATATAATAGTTTTTAGCCTTTTTTCCGAAGTTTATAATTCTTTCAAAAATAGTCAAATCCATTTGTCTTATCCTGATATCTTTCAAGTTCGTAAATCATTTCATAGTTATCTTCTTCGGTAAAACAATGCTTATATATGCATGTTCCACATCGTTCATCTGAGTTCTTATTTTTAAACTCATACTCACTGTCAGACAATTTGTTAAAATATTGCAAACTGTCGTATTTATGAACAATCGCCTTTAAATTTGTATTTTTATCAATCGCTTCATAAACAAATTTTCCAGTTCCCAAATCTCCTTGTGCGAATAATGCTCCATTTTCTCCTATTATGTTTACTATTTCTATTTTCAGGATACCATTTTCCATCAATCAAGCATTTGTATTCATAAACTCCTTCAGGTGAAGCCAATGTCACTTCGTAATTTGTCCCTTCAAAATGATAAATCGGCTCAGTATCAGGCTTCCAGCTATTAAAGTTCCCCGCAATTTCAACTTTATCCGCCTTTTCCAATCCAAAAATCAGCAATATTCAAATTCATTCTGTAAAATTTCATTTTAGTTAATGAAAATGTCTTTTTAGATGGCGAATATTCCACATAAATATCTATTCCCTTTTGAAATCCTGTTATTGATTTTTGGTGGTAAATTTCGCCTACCACAGCTTCAAATTTTTTTGGCAAATGGAGCTGTATGGCTGTAGTTACACCGCTTATTGTACCATTTTCTTCATCCTTTATTTCAAAGAAATAGCTCCCTGATTCAACATTTCATTTATATATATAATTTTCCCATTTTTGCTTTTAAATTCTCTTCACTATAAAATTTATTATCTTTGTAAATTATTAATTTATAACCCATTTTACTCTCCTAATTATCTGCTCTCTAATTTAGTTCAAAAATACTTTTATATGCTCTGTATGTTTCATACAAGTCCGCTTTTTGATGAAATTTCAAATAAAGAGTGCATTGATAAAAAGTGCCTGGGCCCTGCATCTATCACGTTCTAATTCCATAGTAAGCTGTGAAAACTTCTGAACAGTTCCTCCTCCACCTTCATCAACTTTTCCAAATCCGCCCTGATTGATATTTAATTTCATTTTTATCAAATATTTGTCTTATTTCCTGAATAAATTCAGCATCTGCATCATTTGCCATAGATTTTCCACGGCTTCCAGTATATTTTAGCGAATGCCAGTCCATAAGATAGCTGAGCTACATTTTCAATATCGTGAACAGATTTATACACAGGATTCATTGCAGCAGTAACATCTGATGACAAGGCTTTAGAATTCCACAAAGTTTCCCTTAATATCTGATCATTATAGTTTTTTTCTGTAAGTGAAAGCATTTTTCCAACAATATATTCAGGCAATGTCGACTTCAAGCTTGTCGAACCTTCACTTCGATTTCTTCCTTATCTGTCAAGTAAACCATAACAGTTTTTTTCTGTTTCCTCTATTTCAAGCTAAAGCTCTAAGCGAAGTAAATGCACAAATTCTGTCATCTTGCCCGTATCCTCCAATCATGCTCTGATCAAGCCCCACATCTCTCAATTTCCCCAGCAGGCACAACTTCCAGCTCTGCAGTAAAAAGTCATCTTCTTCTATTCCATAATCTTTTTTCAATTTATCAAGCACAAACTGTTTTATTTTTTTATTTACATTTTCATCATTTACAGGCATATTCCCAAATAACAATTTTAACTCTTCACCTTTTATTACATCCCTTGCCTTTCTTTCATCCTGCACATTATACGACAAATGCGGCAATATATCAGGCATGCTAAACACAGGCTCATCATCCCTGCTCTCCAATTGAAAGCGAAATTTTTCTCACCATCCTTCAGAAAAACTACACCGTGCAATGCCAACGGAGTCGCAGCCCATTGATACTTTTTAATTCCACCATAATAATGTGTATTCAATAGTGCAAATTCTTCAGCTTCCATTATTGGATTAGCTTCAAATCCAGTCTTGGGGAATCAACGTGGGAAACAATCATATTATTACCGCTTTTTATATCATTTCCAACAATCATCGCAATAATATTTTTATTTCTATTGTTAAAATAAATTTTATCCCCCTTTTTCAATTCACTTTTTATTACATCAACAAATCCATTTTTATAAGCTCTTTTCTGTCAAATCTACAAATTCACGCTCAGTCTTTTGCCAAATCCAAATATTTTTATAGTCTTCAGCAAATTCAAATATTATGTTCATCTGTATAACTTTTTCCACAAATTTTTCCTTTGTCATTTTACTTCCTTTCCCAAAGTTTCAATTATAACAAAAACATAATAGATATATTCAACAACCCAAGTTTTTATTTTATTAAATTCTAAGTTTGCGTGGTTATCGAACAGATTCAATAAATCAACATTTAAATAAAAATAACACGGTGGCTTTGAAAAAAATATCCCTGAATCAGCCACCTTCTTTCCAAACTAAATTAATTTTTTTCGATTTATTTAATTTTATTTATCTAAATATCAAATTTATTTAACTTCGTTTAATTTCTTTTTCCAATTCTTTTTCCAGCTTCTTCATATCCTGGTTTTCCTAATAATGCAAACATATTTTTCTTATATGCTTCTACTCCAGGCTGATCAAACGGATTTACACCTAAAAGGTATCCACTTACTCCACATGCTTTTTCAAAGAAATAGAATGTATATCCTAAGTGATAAGGAGTTACTTCAGGAATATTTATTCCTAAGTTAGGCACATTTCCATCAACGTGCGCTAAGATTACTCCATCAGTTGCTTTTTTATTTACATAATCCAATGTTTTTCCAGCAATAAAGTTCAATCCATCAAGATTTTCCTTGTCACTTTCAATAACAAATTCCACTTCAGGTTTTCCAATAGAAACTACTGTTTCAAAAAATAATCTTTGCCCTTGTTGAATATATTGACCTAATGAGTGTAAATCAGCTGAGAAATCTGCTGAAGTTGGATACAGTCCTTTTCCTTCTTTTCCTTCAGATTCTCCAAATAATTGTTTCCACCATTCTGCCAAATAGTGAACTCTTGGTTCATAATTTACCATTAATTCCAAATCTTTTCCTTTTCTATGCAAGATGTTTCTAACAGCCGCATATTGTAAAGCCTGATTTTCATCCATATTTTTGTTTGCAAAGTCATTCATCGCATCTTTTGCTCCAGCCATTAAGTCATCAATGTCAATTCCAGCCGCAGCGATTGGTAAAAGTCCTACTGCAGTCAACACAGAAAATCTTCCTCCAACATTGTCAGGTACAACAAAAGTTTCATATCCTTCAGCTGTAGCAAGTGTTTTTAATGCTCCCTTCGCTTTATCTGTTGTAGCATAAATTCTTTTTGCAGCTTCTTCTTTTCCGTATTTTTCTTCCAGCATTTTCTTGAATACTCTGAATGCAATTGCAGGTTCAGTTGTAGTTCCAGATTTTGAAATTACATTTACTGAAAAATCTCTATCTCCAACTACATCGATTAAGTGTTGTAAGTAAACACCGCTCATATTTGTCCCTGCAAAGTAAATTTCAGGAGTTTTTCTCTTATCTTTTGGCAAGTTATTGTAAAAACTGTGTGATAAAAATTCAATTGCAGCCTTCGCTCCTAAATATGACCCTCCAATTCCAATTACAACTAAAACTTCCGAATCATTTTTAATTTTTTCAGCCGCCTTTTTAATTCTGGCAAATTCATCTTTATCATAAGTTTCAGGCAAATCAACCCATCCTAAAAAGTCATTTCCTGCTCCAGTTTTTGAAGTCAATACTTCATTTGCCAATTCCACATAAGGCTTAATTTGTTTTAATTCATCTTCGTTAAAAAATTTTTGCAAATTGATAGTTAAAATTTAATTTCATTCTTTTCTTATCTCCTTAATATACAATTTTATTTTTAGTCCATTGTAAAAGTTTGTAAAATTCCATTAATAAAGGTTTTATCAATTTTAATCTTCCATTTCAATTTTTAGCAAGAGATTTTTAAACTCATCACTTAAATTTTTATACCCATTACTTTTTACAATTTCCTAATACAATTTTATTTCCTAAATTTTTGAAAATCAAAAAAACTTTTTATTTACACATAGTAACACAACCTTAAAATCGAATAAAAATAAATCTCTGTACTTTCAATTTAATATCTCGATTTTGAAGCAGTTTCATAATAAACTTGCCTAATAACCATATAGTTTTTCAAATTACAAGCCAAAAACTAAGTTGGCAAAATAAAAATATACAAAAACTTTCTTCCGTTTTAAAGTAATTTTTTACCAAACTATTTTTCAATTAAAGTATAACAAAAACAAACTTTTTCAAATTTTTTTCCACTTATATTTTTACAATTTTAAAAATTTTTCCTGAAATTTTAAGTTTTATTATACAAATATCCTTAATATCTAGTCAATTTCCCCTTGCTTATTGTCCCCTTCACATTAAACTTTTCATCAAAATATGTCAAATCTGCAAAATATCCCTCCTTTATAAATCCATATTTTTCATCAATAGCCACCGCTTCAGCAGGATAGGAAGTTGCCATTCTGAGTGCTTCCTCAAGCGAAATATGAACTTCTTCCACTAGATTTTGCACCCCTTTTATCATAACAAGCGAAGATCCCCCCAAAGTCCCTTCTGGAGAAATACATTTTCCATCCCTATACAAAACTCTGTTGCCTTCAAACATAAATTCCGTCATATTATCTGTTCCCAGCAGGGCTAACTGCATCTGTCACAAGATAAAGCCTATCCTTCATTATTTTCTTAGCAATTTCCACAGAAGCAAAATCTATATGAAGTCCATCAACTATTATCCCGCAATTCGTAGTATCATTATTGAATAAAAATCCAACAACCCCAGGCTCTCTCGAATCCAGTCCTCTCATTGCATTATACAAATGAGTTCCGCAATTATAATATTCCTTCTTTTCCACACACTCCTTATAAGTTGCATTCGTATGCCCAATAGCCACATTAATCCCAGCATCCCTCAATTTCTTCAAATGTTCAACTTTAGCCTTTTTCAGGTGCTATCGTTATTATTCTAGTAACTTCTGGTCCTGCCTTAGCTATTTTTCTCAATCATCTCATCCGACAAAAACTCTTATATATTCAGAACGATGAATCTCTTTTTTCCACACTTATATAAGGCCCTTCAATATGAAGCCCCAAAACTCCAATTTCCTCCTTATCCTCCATTCCTTCACAAGTTCAATAGCCTTTTCTATTTTCTCATCTGGAGAAGTTATAAGCGTAGGCAAAAACGAAGTACACCCATATCTTTTTATTAGTTTCATTCATTATTTCCAACGTTTCCTAGAAATATCATCATTAAACAGCACTCCCTCCGCATCCATTAATCTGCAAATCAATAAAACCCTGGCGACAAAAATCATCCCTTCAACATCAATAACTTCCTGATTTTTCCAATTCTTTTTATCAATCAAAGAAAAATCCACTATCTTTTTTATAAATTTCCCTTCTAAAAACTGCATTTTTCCCCAATAAATTTCTCCCCATCAAATATCTTTTGCATTTTTTTATAATCATCTTAACAATAGTTCCTTTCTTTATTTTTAGAATATTTTTAGTCAAAGATGTTTTTTTCTTATTCTACTTAATCTGTAAATAACTAAATCAAATTAAAAATACCTAGACAAGCCAGGAGACAAAGGAAATGACAATTGATTTCCCTTGCTTTTGAAAAAGAAAAAAACATAAAGACTTCAGAAAAACATTCATTAACAATAAGAAAATTAATAAAACTTATTTTTGCCAATTCTATCAAATATTTTTATATTTTTCCAAATCCAAATTTTAGCCCTCAATTTCCTTAAAAATATCTATAAGTCTTAACCTTTATATCCGAAGCTGCCATCTCATCAATCACCAGCACTGCCCTTCTGATGCAGCTGCAAAGCCGAAATTGTCCAAAGATGATTAACTCCGCCTTCTACTCCATGATAAACCGCACGGGCCTTTTTATACCCATTTGCAAGAATCATAACTTCCTTTGAATCCATAAGCGTCCCCACACCAATTGTCAAGGCTGATTTTGGCACTTTTTTTCAATATCATTGTCAAAAAAATCTGAATTTGCCAAAATTGTGTCATAAGTTAAATCCTTGTCACGTGTATGTGAAGAAAGCGATGAACCTGGCTCATTAAATGCAATATGCCCATCTTCTCCAACTCCGCCTAAAAACAGCTGAATCCCGCCAGATTTTTTTATTTTTTCCTCATAGTTATGACATTCTTCCTCTAAATCTTCGGCACATCCATTTAGGATATTTATATTTCCTTTTTATATTAATATGCTTAAAAAGTTCTCATTCCTGAACCTCCCACGACTAAAAATCGCAGGGTTCTAAAATCTTTAAAAACATTTAAAAATTTTCTAAGAAGTTTGATAGCTTTTACGCTACCCTTATTCTTTTAGGTGTGTTCAGCTCACCTCTATTGTATAGGACACTTAAGTCCACAACTTTACTTTTTCTTAAAATATTTAATGCTCCGTTACAATCTGCATTTATGAGTTTACCTGTGCTTGTTTGATATAGTCCTCTTTTTATTCTTTTTCCACTGAATTTATATTTTTTTGTGAATTTTTCTTTATCATATATTGAATTTCATCTCCATCAAAGAAACTTGCTTTTTGATGTATAACTCTTCTTGCAGTTTAAATTCTATTCCATATAGTTTACATAGATATATTAATTTATCTCTTAATTTTTCCATATGGTATGTTTACAAAGTTCTGATTATTTATACTTCCAATATTTGAATTTCTTTGAAAATCTTCATTATATCCTAGAACTAGTTTTCCTATATCATTATTAAGACAATAATTTACAATTGTTCTTGCTGCTTTTTGAAAGATAGTCATTTATACGATTATTTCTCTTTCTAGTTATTCTCTTTTTGCCTTAATGTTATATGCTCTATCTTTTGCTTATCTTTAATGCTTTTGCAATTTTGCATTTGTCTTGTTATAGTATTGATTAATAGATTTTAATTTTCTACCATCTATTATGAATGAAGCTCCAGTATTTGTAACACAAGTACAAAGATTATCTATACCTAAATCAATTCCTAGTACATTTTCTTTATTTAATTTCCTTTGAATTTCTTCTACCTTATAAAATGTATTGAATTTCAAAGTACCTAGAATGTTGTTTTGGTATTATTCTAATCTCTTTTATCTTCTTGCCTTTTAATATTGGTGGTAGTTTTATTACGATTTCCTCATGTGTCTTTCTAAATGAATTTGAATAAGGAATAATAAGCATTCCATCTTTTAATCTAACAAAACCTATAACAAGAGTTGTAAATCCATCTTTAGCAAGATATTTAGGTAATTTTATTTTCTTATTATCATATTGACCATTCTTAACAAGTTTTTAAAAGTCCAAAAAAATGATTTAAAACTTCCGTCTACTTTTTTTAGAATTTGCTGAGCCATATTAGAATTTAACTCTTATAGTTCTCACTGTTTTTTTAAGTATTTTTATAGTTTTGATTATAACTTAAATATTTTTTTCTTGTTAAAAATAATACTGTCTAATATTATATATAGCTTCATTAGTTAAGTTCTTGGCTATATGAGATAAATATTTTAAATTCCTAAACTCCTTTTTACTAAGATGTTTTTACCTGTTGTTTTAAAGTTAAATACATATATAATCATCTCCTTTTCATCAGAGATATTATACCATGTATTCTACATTTTATCTGTCAAAAAAAGTAATATTTTTTTATTTATTTATTTATTTTTAAATATTTTTAAAGTTTTTTAAAACCCCGCAGCAGCGGGAAGCGTCGTTCACATAAGTGCGCTACTACTTATGCAGTTCTCATGGCATATATACTCCTTAATAAACTAAGGAGATTAGCCTTGAACTTCTTGTTATCTCTAACAAGCACAGACTATATCTTATCCATATCCTATTTCAAGGACTTAGGCGAAACCACTTCCAATACCAATCGCTTGTATTGTACTCCCCTCACGAGGGATAGTCGTTGAACTTTCCTTTTCAGGCTTAGCTGCTGATTGTCTATTATCATGATGTTTAGGATTTAACCTTGCACCATCTAGTATATTTTTTCTGCTTTCGCTACCATCACACTTATACCATATTTGAACGAAGGTATTATGTTGTGGTTATACTAGCTTTAAGAGTTCCCAGCAATTCAGTTTCTTTGTTGTACAGCTTCTCTCTGTATCTACATACAAGTTTCCCTATATGCTTACTAAAATTTTCGTGCAATTCATCTCACGACTAAAGTTGCGAGTGTTCTTGCACTATTTAATAAAATAGTGATAACTTTGCGGATCTTCAGGCTTTAATCCCACATATTCATCCATATTAAAAGTTACGACATTTTCAAACGACAATATCCCTTCATTATACAAATTTATCAGTTCCCGATAAGTCGCAAGCGGCGTAGAGCCCGTAGGAAGTCCCAGCACAAAGGGCTTTTTCCCTTGTAGGCTTAAATTTTAATATTTTTTTAGTAATCTGATAAGCACTCCATCTTGCCACTTCATCAGCATTTTTTTAAGATAATTACACGCATTTCATTCACATCCTTAATTTAAAACTTTAAATTTTCATTAAAATGTTTCTTACTATTATTATATACCCTTTTTTTATTATGTCAAGTCCATTTTTATTAAAAATTTTGTTTGGAAAAAAATTATTGTATAATTTAATCGGTGATGATAAATAAAAAAAGCTGTAAATTACAGTAATTAATTAGGAGGATAATATGAAAACATATTTAGTGACAGGTGCTGCCGGCTTTTTGATTAGCTCTAATTATTTAAAATATATTTTAAATAATTATAAAAATGATGATATTAGAGTAATTGTAGTCGATGTGCTTACCTATGCAGGAAATTTAGGCACGATTGCCAATGAACTTAAGGATGAAAGAGTAAAATTTGAAAAGGTTGATATTCGTGATCAAAGGGAAATTGCCAGAATCTTTTCTGAAAATGAAGTTGACTTTGTTGTGAATTTTTGCGGCAGAATCGCATGTTGACCGTTCTATTGAAAAATCCGCAAATTTTTGGAAACAAATATTCTTGGTACGCAAAAATCTTTTGGAAAATGCAAAAAAAGCATGGACCATTGCAAAAGATGAAAATGGGTATCCAGTTTACAAGGATGGAGTAAAATATTTACAAGTTTCAACTGATGAAGTTTACGGAAGCTTGTCAAAAGATTATGACACAGCCATCGACTTAGTAATTGATGATGAGGAAGTGAAAAAAAGTTGTAAAAATAGAACAAATTTAAAAACTTATGGAAAAAAATTTCTTTACAGAAAAACTGCCCTTGATCCAAGAAGCCCGTATTCAGCTTCCAAAGCAAGTGCCGACCACATTGTAATTGCCTACGGCGAAACTTATAAAATGCCAATAAACATTACAAGATGTTCAAATAACTACGGTCCTTACCACTTCCCTGAAAAATTAATTCCACTTATGATAAAAAAACGTGCTGGAGGGTAAAAAAATTGCCAGTTTACGGTAAAAGGAGACAATGTAAGGGACTGGCTTTTATGTGGAAGATCACTGTAAAGGAATCGACCTAGTTTTTAAGAAATGCTGACATTTATGAAATTTACAATATTGGAGGCTTTTAACGAAGAGCAAAAATATTAACATTGTAAAAATTAGTTATTGATATTTTTAAGAGAAGAAATTGAAAAATAACGATGAATATAAAAAAAGGTTTTTTAAAAACTGACTTGCAAAAATATAAATTATGATTTGATTACTTATGTTCAGGATCGGCTTTGGGCATGATATGAGATATGCCATTGACCCTTCAAAAATTGCAAGAGATTTGGGATGGTATCCAGAAACAGACTTTTGAAACAGGTATCAGAAAAAAACTGTAAAATGGTACTTGGAGCATCAGGACTGGGTAAACGAGGTAGTTTCAGGAGATTATCAAAAAAATATTATGAAGAAAATGTATGGGAACAAATAATTAAATTCATAAAAAAAGGAGTAGACTAATGAACAATTTTACAATAAAAAGAAACCCCAATAAAAGGCTTTAGCAGTAATTGAGCCAAAAGTTTTTGGAGATGAAAGAGGATTCTTTATGGAAACATATAACAAAAAAATCCTTTTGAAGAATTGGAACTTACAATGGACTTCGTTCAAGATAACCATTCAAAAATCTAAAAAAAGGCGTTTTACGTGGACTTCACTTCCAGACAAAGCACACTCAAGGGAAATTAGTGCGTGGATAAAGGGAAGCGTTTACGATGTGGCAGTTGATTTGAGAAAGGACAGCGAAACTTTTGGAAAATGGCATGCAGTAAAATTATCTGCCGAAAATAAACTGATGTTTTATATTCCAGAAGGCTTTGCACATGGCTTTTTTTAACACTTGAAGATGAAACAGAATTTACTTATAAATGCACAGATTTATATGCTCCTGAATATGATAGCGGAATTTTTATGGAATGATGAAACAATAAATATTGACTGGAAATTTGAAGAATTTGGAATAAACCCCGATGAACTGACAATTTCTGAAAAAGATAAAGTTCAACAGAAATTTGACAAAACAAAAAATTATTTTGGATGATTAGTCAAAGTAAAGCATTCATATGAATAACTTATTGCTTCTTTTAAAAAGATTTTTTTAAAAAAATATTTTCTTTTTAAATTGAAATATGAGCCACTCCTGCCTAAAAAGCGGGAGTTTTTTTGAAAAATATATGCTTTTTATCAATCCTGCTTAACTATTTCCACTCTGAATTTTTTTATCTTTTCTGTATTTGAACACTGTTTCACAATTTTTATTCAAATTTTCTATAACATAAGTTAAAAAAATTCTTTTTATATTTTGTTGAAAATTAGTAAAAAAAGTTTACTTTTTTTCAAAAAAACTTTTTATATAATTAGGTAAAGGCTAATATAAGGTTATTGCACGTTATGCTAGATCCTATTTAAAAAAATAGAATACATATCTTATTATTTTCTAGTAACGGATCAACTCCCTCTTGGAAAAAAATTTATAATAAATCTATTATTGTAATGGGAAATAGTATTAATTGAAGATAAAATCGGTATTTTATCTGTAAAAAAATTAAAAAGTTAAATTATAGATAAAGAAAGAAATGTATAATTTAAAACAGATTTTTTTGATTTTTAGAAAGGAAGAAATATGACAAATAATTTAAAAAGAATTTAAGCAAGAATTAAAAATCATTTGCTAAAAAAAGTAAAAGATTTTTAAATACACAGATTCAGCGCTTATCACATTTTTTTATTAACTGGTGCGATAGGAGAAAGTGCATCGGCTAATCACTTTTCAGACGGAAATGAAATTGAAATACAGTCAAAGGCGATAAATACTTCGATTGCACAGCAGAAAAAAGATTTCAAAAGGGCAAGGAAGGAAAATGACAAACTTATCAAAAAAACAAATTTAGAATTGATTCAGCTTATGGAGCAAGGAGATCATGCGGTTAAATCACCTTGGGGCAATTGGCAATTTGGAATAAACGAATTTTACAACAATTGGCAAGGACGCTACAAAGGCCATGGAGATAAGGTCAAAGATGTTAAATATGCCAGAGATACTTCGTACAAGAAGACGGGAATTATAAAAACAGTTATAGAGAGCGATAGTGATAATGATTATAATAACAGTAATGGTACGAGCGGTGGAAATAATATAACTGGACAAGATAAAACTTTAGTAAACAGGAAAAATTTTCTGTATACCAGGGCTTCTAATAATCCTAATGACTATGTTAACGGGATTATTCGTTTAGATATGCACAGCGGGGCTAATCTTGAAAGCGAAAAAAATAAATTGGGAAACAAACTTGGAACGGCTTCATCTGAATATGCAGCTTTTGATGATGTAGCAAAAATTGCTGGCAAAACAACGAACAGTACAGAAGGGTACACTTTTATAAATTCAGGAACGTATGTAATTGAAGGTGGAAATGCAGCTTTTTCTAACAGTTATGAACATATCGGAGGTAAAAATGATACGACAGTTGCTTCTGTTGTAAATACAAGCGAAGGAAATATAATAATTCATCCATATTCTGGAAATGGCGGGATATATGATTCTAATTCAGCGGCATTTATAGTTTCTCCATCGGTTATAGGAAATGGGAATCCGCAAATTTTATATAATGCCGGAACGGTGGAAATGTATAATAAAAAATCTGCGATTTTTTTCTTAAATCCAAATGGAGATTACACACGAAATCATAGTAACCACAATTATGGCGGATTTTTTGAACAGCCATATAGCAATTTAATTCCAAATCCTAGTGGCACATTTTATGATGATGACACGTTGAATCCTAGAGAAATAACAATTGTTAATAGAAATAAAATAAATACATACGGTGAAGAAAATGTAGGAGTATATGTAAAAACAGGAAAATATATAAGTTCTGCAAATCTTGATTTTAAGACAAAATCTTCAAATGGAGAATGGGCACCGTTGACTATGTATGGAGACAGCAGCATCGGGCTATATGTTCCAGTTGACAAAGATTCAAAAGAAATTACTGAATTGATTCCAAATAAGGATTCTGGTCCAGTTATTGGGAATTTTGCTGTTAATTTAGGAGATTCCAGCGGAAATTCCAGAGAAATTTATGAATCAAAAAACAGCACAAATATTGATGCTCAGACTACTGCTGGTATTCCAAGCAGATTTACAGTAAACAATGACAGATACATTGACAAATCTTACGGTATTTTTGCTTCCAGCTCTGTTGACCTTGAAACATCTACTGCAAATAAAAATATAGAAAATGGACATCAGATAAATCTTTTTAAAAACGTAAAAGACAGCATTGGAGTATTGACTGGAGATGGAGCCGATATTAAACTTGGCGCTGGAAAAATCTCGTTAAAAGGCGGATTTGACAATATCGGCATTGTTGCTGGCGGAAGCGATACTTCAGTTTCTGGAGTTCAAAGCACGGATGGGAAAGTAAAAGGAGATGTTATCAATATTGAAGGTGACAGCAGAAACGACAGGGGAAATATAGCCATTTATGCTGGAAATAATGCAAATAATGAAGTTGCTGTAAATGCGGTTGTTTCAAAGGATGCCACAAATTCAGTAGCGCTTATTGCAGATAAAGGGGCGAAAATTACTGTAAATGATTCTATTTCTTCTCCTTCAATAATTGGTACAAATGCGACAAAAATAACAAATGCAGGAGTGCAAATATCTGGACTGGAATTTCATTATGATCCAAGCCGTGTTGATGCTAAGAATGTTTCCACAGACAATGCCGGAGCAGCTTATGCCGACAATGGCGCAGTAATAACAATGAATAGAACTTCTCTTCCATCAGCATCAAACATTTGCTAACTGGCGGAATTGATTCTCAGACTAATAAAAATACAGGATTTGGGCTTTTTGCCGATAATGGCGGTAAAATTAATGCACGGAACAACTGGATAAAAGTGACAGATGGAGCCACAAATATTGCTTCAATTAACGGTGCAAAAATTGATTTGGAAGGTGGAAAAATTGAATATAAAGGAAAGGGGTATGCACTTTATACCGACAGTACAAGCAGCTCCTCGGATGCTATTAATATGAAAGATGCGACATTAACGCTAGATGGAAAAGCTGTCGGATATGTTTATGACCAGGCTAGGCCGAATGTTATAGCTTTTAACAGCAATACAAACATTGATGTGCTTTCTGATGATGTAATAATTTCAGATTTAAAAAATTCAGCAGGACCGCTTGTCATAGATGTGGAAAACAAATCTGGCAATAACAGCTTGAAAAGCCGGCTTCTTGGAGGAAACGTGAATGTTACAAGTTCAAATGGAAAAACAGACTATAAATATGCCTTGATAGATGATGCGACAGTTCAAATAAAATCGGCAATTGATAAAGCAAATTTGATAAGCGGTTCAGACAGTGAAGTATTTACAAAAAGATTTTTATACCAAAATTCAAGATTACATATTGAAACGGAGTATGGTTCAATAAATTCTTCCTTAAATACTGCACAAATAAATGCGATAGATAACAAATTTTTAGTACCAGTCGGACTTGCAATTGCTGGAAGTTCAAGGTCAATTAATAACAGTACAACGGAAATTGGGAATAAAGGTAAAGTTTTTGTTGACAGAACAGATGCTGGGCAAGGCGGAGTAGGATTTTTGGCTGATTATGGATGGATTAATAATTACAATGCTGGAAAATTGGAAGTGGAATATAGCAGTGTACCAGGTGTAACAGTAACACCTAATGACAAAGCAGTTGGAATGTATGGAACAAATAATTCAAATATGGTAAGTTCTGGTCCAATACGTGTCGGCGGTAAAAACTCAATTGGAATTTTAGGACTTTCTTATAAAATAGACCCTGCTACAGGTTTGGCTATCGATCCATCTAACGAACCTTATTTTAGAAGTGCTGCACATCCAGAAAATTTTGGGAAAATAGACATTATGAATTTGCCATGGGGTGTAATTACAATGTATGGGGATGGAGCGATTGGAATATTTACAAAAAATAACAGTATTGATCCTACTGTAAGATCTGTTCCATCTACATCTAAAGCCTGGCTTGTCGGTGTAAATGAAGGTACTATTACAATGGAAGGAAACAATCATGCGATAGGAATGGGATCTAATTTTGGAGCTGTTACAAATTATGAAGGTGAAGATCCTGTAACTCATGTTTATCATTCTGGAATAATTAATATACTTGGTACACAATCGTTTGGAATGTATGGAACAAATAATACCGATTTGAAAAATTTTGGAATAATAAATGTTGCTGCAACTTCTCCTGGAAATGAATCAATAGGAATGTATGGGGATGATCCAAAGACAAAAGTTTATGTATTAGAAACTGAAAATGGAACTAGAATAAGAAACAATAGTATAATAAATGTTGGACAGTATTCTTACGGTATTTTTGTCAGAAACATAGAAATGAACGGCGGTACAATAAATGTAGATAACAATGGAGTAGGAATTTATTCTCAAGGGCCTGATGTCAATCTTATTGCAGGAAAAATTAATGTAGCAAGCAATAATGCAGTCGGAATATACATTGATGATGCTACCATAGAGCCAAAACCTACAATTGTTAAGGGAAATGTAGATATGAAAGTTGAGCAAAATTCAGTTGGATATTTGATAACTGCAGCAAATACTAAGACGGATATAAAAACAAAGGCATCAAGTGATGTTCATATTGGAGAAAACTCAGTTTATATTTATTCTAGAGCACCACAAAATTTAGGCGGAAAAATTGAAACTGAGTCAAAGATTGTGACTGATGGAAATAACAGCTACGGGATTTATTCATCTCAAGATTTTATAAATCGTGGAGATATTGATTTAAAATCAGGAACTGGAAATGTTGGAATTTATTCATCTCAAGGAATTGGCCAAAACTATGGAACAATTGATGTTGGTCCAAGTGATGTGACAGCTGGAAAATACGGAATTGGAATGGCAACAGGAAGTACAGCTGCATCAATGGGAACAATAGAAAACCATGGAACAATTAATGTCACAAAAAACAGCAGTGTCGGAATGTATGCATCAGGTTCTGGTTCAAAAGCAATAAATAGAGGTACTATTAACCTGGAAGGTAATGATACAATTGGAATGTATATTGACGATCATGTTACTGGAGAAAAATTATGGAATAATTCAGACAACACCAGCCGTGAGTGGAACTGGAATAAAAGGTGTAGTTAGCAAAAAAATGGAGGAATCATTAAAAATTATGGAACAATACAAATACGTATTGCTGGAGGTGTGGGAGTATATAACGAAGCAGCTAGCGAGTACCAAGTTCAAGGAACTAATACTTCAACAACTGCATCTTCTGTAGGAACAGGAGTTAATAGAACAGTAGCAGAAAAATCAATAACAAAAAGTTCCAGCGCATCCAAGTCCAGTATCAATACCGATTCCCTGCCGTACAAAAACGAAAACATCAAGAGTTGACACAGATATAGCTTTGCCGCAAGCACCAAAAATGCCTATTTCTGATTTTACAGGAGTTACAACATTAAATATGCCAGTGGAACAAGCAGGTCATAATTTTGATAATAATAACAATAACAATAATAACAGCAGCAATAACACCAATAATACAATTTCAATAAGAGAAATGTCAACTATAGGAATGTATGTAGATACTTCAGGAATAAATCATACAAATCCTATCCAAGGTTTGAACAATTTACCAGGACTTACAGATGTAAATTTAATAATGGGAACAGAAGTTACCAATACTTTGAATGCAAAAGCAGTTCAAATAGGAGATGACATTCTGCAGCCGTATAATGATGCTTTGGGAAGTGCAGGGGCTAAGGTGAATGTAGATTCAGCAAGTTTGACTTGGAAAGCGCACCTAGTGGAATCTGGAAATACGGCAGCACCAATAAAAACAGTATATATGGAAAAAATTCCTTATACTGATTTTGCAAATAAAAATGACATGGATACCGGACATTTTTTAGATGGGCTTGAACAAAGATATGGAATTGAAGATATAAATTCAAGAGAAAAACAGCTCTTTAATAAGTTGAATGATTTGAGAAAAGATGAGAAAAAGATATTTGCACAGGCTGTAAACGAAATGAAAGGTTATGAATATTCAAATACTCAAGAACGTATTAATTCAACTGGGAATAAATTAGATAAGGAAATTGGATATTTACGAAACGAATGTAAAAATCCAGTTAAGCAAAATGACAAGATTAAGATATTTGGAACAAAAGATGAGTATAAAACAGATACAGCTGGAGTTGTAGACTATGACAGCAATGCCTATGGAGTGGCCTATATTCATGAAGGTGAAGCGCTTAAAATAGGAGATTCTTCCGGATGGTATGCTGGAGCTGTTACAAAATCAATTTAAATTTAAAGATTTAGGAAAATCGACTGAACAAGATACAATGATTAAAAGCTGAATATTTAAAAAACAATATCGCCAAAAAGTGATCAAAATGGTTCATTAAGATGGACAATTTCAGGAGATGTATTTGGCGGAGTAAATAGTATGCACCGTAAATTCTGGGTTGTAGATGACACATTTGAGTCTAAAACTAATTATTACACTTATGGAGCAGCTGTAAAAAATGAATTAGGCTATGATATAAGATTATCTGAAAAAACTCATTTGCGACCTTATGGAGCTTTAAAAATAGAATATGGACGATTTACAGACATAAAAGAAGATAATGGTCAAATGAACTTGGAAATTAAAGGAAATGATTATTTTTCAGTTAAGCTCTGAAGTTGGAGCAGAGTTTAAATATATTCAGCCACTAACTGCGGGAACTCAACTTTCAGTCGGACTTTCGGCAGCATATGAAAACGAACTTGGAAAACTTAATAGATTAAATCAGGCTAGAGTTCGTTATACTACTGCAGATTGGTATAATTTGAGAAATGAAAAGGAAGACAGAAAAGGAAATGGAAAATTTGACTTAAATATTGGAGTGGGAAATACAGGATTTGGTGTGACAGCAAATTTAGGGTATGATACGAAGGGTAAAAATATCAGAGGCGGACTTGGATTTAAATTGAGTTTCTGATTTTTACTATTAAAATTTGATATAATTGTTTAGCAAAGGAGCCATCTCATAAGTGAGATATGCTCCTTTTTATAAAAAGACAGAAAAACTTCCTTCACTAAAAATCAAAAAGTCTTTCTGTCTCAAAATTATTTCTATTAATCAAACTGGAATTAATCTATTTTTCTGATAAACTCTTACATAATCAACTTTCATCTCTGTTGGAAAGTCAACATCTCCATCTTCTCCAGTACTCAAAGCCACATTTATCATTATAAAAATATGGTTGGTTAAATGGATTTTGCAATCCTTTTTCTCAATTCCCTTGTAGGTAAACTCTTTATATACTTTTATTGTTAAATAACCATTTTATTTCTTTGTCATCCCATTCTACAGCATAAGTATTAAAATTTGTCAACTTTTTTCAGACCATTTGCCTATTTTTATAGTCACTGCCTTCAAAATGATTCATAAGTATTGTCACTTCTTAGAACATGAGCTGTACTGTAACACGGTTCATTTCACCGCCATCAGCTTTCCACTATGTCAATTTCACTGTTCGCTAGTTTTTCCAGCAGCCTGAGAATATCCTTCAGGCCATAGCCAAAAAATGCAGGCCAAGTTCCAATCCCTTAGGCATAGCTGCCTCATTTCGATTTTTACCATATTTAACATTATAAAGATTTCTTGTGTGAATTGCTCCTGAACTATAAAGAATTTTTCTTTCAACCCCATCCACATTTACTTTTTATCATTTTCCTTTTTCAATGTTATAACCATATTACCATTTTCAACTTTTAACATTATCTCAACAATACTGTTTTTGCATCAAATCCATACTGGTTTACCAATTTCCCATTTTCATCAACATACATTATCAGCATTCCAAGGATTTCCATTTTCCCAGTAAGCTCCACTTTGTACTGTCTAAACGATCTCCATTAAACTCATCATCCCAAACTAATTTCCAACTTTTACCTTTTTACTTTAGAAATGAATTTATCTAACTTTCCTTTTTAGCTTTTTACACTATTTTTCAACTTTATTTAAATTCCCTTCAATTTTTTCTTTTGCCTGAACCACACTTGTTTCAACTTGCTGAGAACTTATTGTATTTTTGACTATCTCCTGCAGCAAATGCCATATTTCCCATTAGCATAAGCAAAAACTGCTCTATATCATATTCTGTATCTCCTTTTTAATTTATGAATCGAACTCAAAAAAACTATGACTATTTTTACTCAAACTTTAAGTTTATATGTTTTTAACAGTTAAAATTTTAGATAAATTTGAATATATATTATGCTTTATTATAGCACTTTAATAATAAGAATTTTCAACATTTCAGTCAAATTTATACTATTCCCTCATTTAAATTATTTTTAATTATTTGAAAATAAATATTAGGTTTAATCTACTGAAAAGATTTATAGCATATCCGTTATTCAAATAAGGTTTAGTATTAATTATAAATTCCTTCTAGCAAAGTAAATTGTTTTTTATTAATAACAAAATAAACTACAATTTTTATTTTTATATTTACTCATACAATTTCTATTTTTTTACTTTTTTCTCCTTATCAAAAACCATCCCCATTTATTAAAATACTTAATTGCTGATTTTACGTGAAACATCATTAATTTTCTTGATTTATACGAAGCTTTTTCCATGCTCATGAAATATTTCAGCTTCCGGAAAAATAAATAACTTTGTATTTCTGTCCAATTCTTCGACACAAATCATAATCTTCCATATACATAAAATATCGCTCATCAAATCCACCAATCTTCTTCAATGCCGAAACTCTAGAAAAAAATAAAAACATCCTGAAAGAATTGGAACCTCCATCATTTCATTAAAATTAGCCCATTTCATTTCATAATCATAATCCATTTTTTTCAACAATATTTTTTTAAATGGCAAAAATCTCCTAAAAATAAGATTTGCAGGTGTTGGAAACAATCTGCAAGTATAACTGAATTTCCCTTCAAAATCTCTAATTCTTGGCCCCTATTTGCCCAATTTCATTATGATTTTTTTCATATATTCAACAATTTTTTTCAATTATATTCTCCTCGAAATAAATATCCGCATTAATAATCAAATGAAATTTGATATTTTAGAATTACTGATTAATTTATTAATAACTACATTATGTCCAGCTCCAAAATCCTTTTATTAGAATTATTAAAAAAATATTCTATTCTAGCATCATCAGTCTTTTTCAAAAACTTCAAATTATCTGTTTCTGAATTATCTGATATCCACAACTTAAAATTCAACTTAATCTTTTGAAAACACTTAATTATCCTTTCCAAATCGCTTGCTGGTGTATTATATGTTACAATACAGGCTGTAAAATCATACATAAATAACCTCGTTTATCTTTATTTATAAAATTCCTCATAAAACAAAAATGGCGTCCCCTGGTTGACTCGGAACCAACGACCCTCTGATTAACAGTCAGATGCTCTAACCGGCTGAGCTACGGAGACATCACATATTTAAAAAAAGTTTGGCAACCACCTATCTTCCCAGGACGAATCCAAGTATTTTAGGCACTAACAGACTTAACTGCCGGGTTCGAAATGTTTCCGGGTGTATCCCTGTCGTTATCATCACCAAACTAGATATATATACTGTCCATTAAGACAATGAGAAATAAATAGCGGCAGCAAAAGATTATCTTAAAAGCAGACGTAATATTAGTACTAGCCAGCTAAATGCATTGCTGCACTTACACTCCCAGCCTATCGACCATATGTTCTCTATGGATACCACGAATATTCATCTCAAAGCCGGCTTCCCGCTTAGATGCTTTCAGCGGTTATCCGTACCAGACGTGACTACTCAGCCATGCCACTGGCGTGACAACTGATACATCAGAGGTCCGTCCAACCCGGTCCTCCTCGTACTAAGGTCGATCTTTTCAATATTCAAGCGCCTGCAGTGGATAGGGACCGAACTGTCTCACGACGTTCTGAACCCAGCTCGCGTGCCTCTTTAATGGGCGAACAGCCCAACCCTTTGGGACCTTCTCCAGCCCCAGGATGAGACGAGCTGACATCGAGGTGCCAAACACTTCCGTCGATATGGACTCTTGGGAAGTATCAGCCTGTTATCCCCGGGGTAGCTTTTTATCCGTTGAGCGACGGTCCTTCCATGCGGAACCGCCGGATCACTAACTCCTACTTTCGTACCTGCTCGACCCTGTCAGTCTTGCAGTCAAGCTCCCTTATGCGTTTGCACTCTTAGGCTGATTTCCATCCAGCCTGAGGGAACCTTTGAACGCCTCCGTTACTCTTTGGGAGGCGACCGCCCCAGTCAAACTGCCCACCCTAGCACTGTCTCCGTTGCCAGATTAGAATTCCGACAGCATATGGTTGGTATTCCAACAGCGACTCAGCAATGGCTGACGCCATCACATCACAGTCTCCCAACTATCCTATACACACATTGCCAGAACCCAATGCCAAGCTACAGTAAAGCTCCACGGGGTCTCTTCCGTCCCTACTGCAGGTAGCCGGTATCTTCACCGGCATTACAACTTCACCAGGTCTCCAGCCAAGACAGCTCTCAAATCATTTCACCATTCGTGCAGGTCTGAACTTACCCGACAAGGAATTTTCGCTACCTTAGGACCGTTATAGTTACTGGCCGCCGTTCACTGGGCTTCAAATCGGAGCTCTCACTCCTCCTCTTAACCTTCCGGCACTGGGCAGGTGTCAGCCCATATACGTCGCCTTTCAGCTTAGCATAGACCTGTGTTTTTGGTAAACAGTTGCTTGAGACTCTTCACTGCGGCCTGTTTCCCTGGGAGCGCTTCTCCTTCCAGGTAGTGTCAGGCACCCCTCTCCCGAAGTTACGGGGCTATTTTGCAGAGTTCCTTAGCTAGAGTTATCCTGTCGGCCTTAAGTTTCTCACTCTGTCCACCCTGTGTCGGTTTACAGTACGGGCGCTGTTTCTCATCGATAGAAGTTTTTTCTTGGCAGTGTAGGATCCGCGACTTATGCAAATGCACTTCCCCGTCAGGTCTCACGTTTAGGCGTGCGGATTTACCTGCACGCCCACGCTGGGCCCTTAGAAAGGCTAAACCGTCAGCCTTCTCGCATACCTTCCTGCGTCACTCCGTCTCTCAAGCGATAACAGCGGTACAGGAATATTAACCTGTTTTCCATTCGCCATCACAATTTTTGCTTTATGCTTAGGTCCCGACTTCCCAGGGCGGACAAGCCTTTCCCTGAAACCTTGACTTCCGGCCGGCGGGATTCTCGCCCGCCTTCGCCACTCATTCCTGCATTCTCGCTTCTGATACCTCCAGGACGGCCTTGCGGCATCCCTTCGACGGCCTCAGAACGCTCTCCTACCAAGATACGGTGTATCTTCCGCAGCTTCGGTTTATGTCTTAGCCCCTGTTACATCTTCGGCGCAGGCACTCTCGACCAGTGAGCTATTACGCACTCTTTCAAGGCATGGCTGCTTCTGAAAGCCAACCTCCTGGTTGTCTATGAACGTCCACCTCCTTCCCACTTAGACATAATTAGGGACCTTAGCTGGTCTGGGCTGTTTCCCCTCTCGTCCGAGGACCCTTGTCATCCACGGACTCACTCCTGAACATGATATATGGTATTCGCAGCCTGTTTGATTTGCAAGCAGTACGCCCCCTGAGATCATACAGAGCTCTACCCCCACATATCTCAGTTCACAGGCTGCACCTAAATGCATTTCGGAGAGAACGAGCTATCTCCTAGTTCTGATTGGCTTTTTCACCCCTAGACCTATCCTCATCTCCCAACTTTTCAACGGCGGTGAGTTCGGCCCTCCACTGAGTCTTACCTCAGCTTCAGCCTCGACAGGCCCAGATCACTAGGTTTCAGCGTCTATGACTAGGCGACTTGACGCCCTATTAAGACTTGGTTTCCTTCGGCTCCGTCTATTAACCTTGCCACCAGCCATAACTCGCAGGATGATTAACCAAAAATCCACGCAGTCACACATAATGTGCTCCTACCGTTTGTAAGCTACACGGTTTCAAATTCTGTTTCACCCCTTGCTCGGGTTCTTTTCACCTTTCCTCACGGTACTCTTCACTATCGGTCAACAACAGTATTTAGCCTACGTGATTTGGTCCACGCTGATTCACGCCAGATTCCCTCGTGCCTGACGCTACTCGGGTGCTTCCAGTCTCCACATATGCTTTTATGTTCTACAGGACTTTCACCTTCTTCGGTCCAGCTTCCCAACTGGTTCCACTTACACATATGCAGATTAAACATTATGACAATCCGTTAATGGAAGTCCAGTAACCCCGTGCCAGCAACGCTGTCCGCTTGACACTGGCATGGTTTAGGCTTTTTCCCTGTTCGCTCGCCGCCACTTGGGGAATCGTTTTTACTTTCTTTTCCTCCCTGCTACTTAGATGTTTCAGTTCGCAGGCTTGTTGTTTCTCACGCATGCCCTCCAGGCATGCAGGTTTACCCATTCGGAAAATCCGGGGATCAATGATTATGTGCATCTTCTCCCGGCTTATCGCAGCTTATCACGTCCCTTCATCGGCTGTTGCTGCCTAGGCATCCTCCGTATGCCCTTATTAGCTTTTTATATCCAGAATAACTTTTTACTCTAGTTTAGTTATAATCTTTTACCCTACTATTCATTTCCCATTGTCCCTAACAGTTATAAAGATATATAAAGAAGCAGTGCCTGTTTCTCCTTAGAAAGGAGGTGATCCATCCGCACCTTCCGGTACGGATACCTTGTTACGACTTCACCCCAATCACTATCCACACCTTAGATGCTTTCCTCCTTGCGGTTGGACCGGCAGCTTCAGGTGCAGACAACTCTCGTGGTGTGACGGGCGGTGTGTACAAGACCCGAGAACGTATTCACCGCAGCATTGCTGATCTGCGATTACTAGCGATTCCAGCTTCATGCAAGTCGAGTTGCAGACTTCAATCCGAACTTGGACCGGCTTTAAAGATTGGCTTGGCGTTGCCGCCTTGCGGCTCTCTGTACCGGCCATTGTAGCACGTGTAGCCCAGATCATAAGGGGCATGATGACTTGACGTCATCCCCCACCTTCCTCCTGCTCTTCGCAGGCAGTCTTGCTAGAGTTCCCAACCCAATGATGGCAACTAGCAATAGGGGTTGCGCTCGTTGCGGACTTAACCCAACATCTCACGACACGAGCTGTCGACAGCCATGCACCACCTGTCTCTGCGTTCCTCGAGGCTACAGCCTGCTCGCAGGCCTTCGCAGGATGTCAAGATCTGGTAAGGTTCCTCGCGTTGCGTCGAATTAAACCACATGCTCCACCGCTTGTGTGGGTCCCCGTCAATTCCCTTTTGAGTTTCAGCCTTGCGGCCGTACTCCCCAGGCGGATTACTTATCGCATTAGCTTCGGCACGGACACTCTTCATGCCCACACCCAGTAATCATCGTTTACAGCTAGGACTACCAGGGTATCTAATCCTGTTTGCTCCCCTAGCTTTCGCACTTCAGCGTCAGTTACCGTCCAGTGAACTATCTTCATCATCGGCATTCCTGCACATATCTACGAATTTCACCTCTACTCGTGCAGTTCCGTCCACCTCTCCAGTACTCTAGCCACATAGTTTCCAGGGCAGGCTTGCGGTTGAGCCGCAAGTTTTCACCCCAGACTTATCTGGCCGCCTAGATGCCCTTTTATGCCCAATAATTCCGGATAACGCTTGCGACATACGTATTACCGCGGCTGCTGGCACGTATTTAGCCGTCGCTTCTTCTGCAGGTACCGTCATTTTTCTTCCCTGCTGAAAGCACTTTTACAATCCGAAAACCTTCATCGTGCACACAGAATTGCTGGATCAGGGTTGCCCCCATTGTCCAATATTCCCCACTGCTGCCTCCCGTAGGAGTAAGGGCCGTATCTCAGTCCCCTTGTGGCCGTCCACCCTCTCAGGCCGGCTACCTATCATCGCCTTGGTGGGCCGTTACCCCACCAACAAGCTAATAGGACGCAAGGCTCTCCTGCAGCATCTCTTTTCATCAGGCTGGACATGAGTCCGCCTGACTCTTACCAGGTCTTATCAGTCGTTTCCGTCTGTTATCCCTCCTGACTGCAGGGGCAAGTTCCTTACGCGTTACTCACCCGTCCGCCTTGGCTAGGCTGTGCAAGCATAGCTTCGCCAAAGACTTGCATGTGTTAAGCATTCTGTCAGCGTTCATCCTGAGCCAGGATCAAACTCTTCATTCAATATATATTCACATATATTTAAATTTCACCCTAATTAGTCTTGACGTTATCTTTTTCAAGATACTTGACTTTATTGATTATACACTTAATTGCTTCTTTACATTATTAATATCTCTATTGTCCGTTGATACATTTTCGTATCGACAAGATATATATTATCATAAAAAGAAAATATTTGTCAACTACTTTTTGAAATCAAATTTTTCTCAACGGTGTATTCTCAAGTAAAGTGTAACCAAAAATGTATACTCATTATTTCTTCAAACACTTTATCTCTTTTTCTACTTTTCTTTCAAATATTTTTCTATACCATTCACTATTCCTAATACCATTTTTATTCTGATATTCTGATGTTGATATTTTTATCTTCTGCAGGATTTGACTAAATCCTAATTCAATTAATGTATTAGTTACTTTTCGACCAATTTGTACCTGTAAGGTCATCTCTATAGGAAACCCCATGATTTTTTTGCTCCTGTTGATTTTATGTATTCAGATAGAACATCATGTGAAAATTTATCGCTGGATTTTTGAACACTTTGTGTGTAGCGATTTTTTTGTGAAGAAGTTAATACTGAAGCTCCATTTACAGAAGAATTATCTACTCCATCTGCATGAAGTCTTACATACAACGAGCATCCTGCTTTCGTTTGTTTTAATTGCACGTTCTTTATTACTGATATTTACATCATTTGTTTCACGTACCATAAACACTTTATAACCCTTACCTTGTAATTCATCTCTTAATTTTAATCCTACTTCAAGCACAAGCTGATATTCATATTTTTTCGTTGCTACTCCCATTGCTCCAGATGAAACTTTTGGCTCCAATGAGCCTGGTGCAACTTCTTCTAAGCCTGGATCTCCTTTTTATTTTGATGTCCAGGGATCAATACAAATTAATTCTTTTTCCAACGTCTGCAATATGGTTTGTATTTTCAGTATTTATTGGAGCAACTGCTGTTGTATTAATGTTAATATTGATAACATCTTTTTATTATACTTTACTCATTCCTTCTATCATAATTTCTCCTATACTTTTTATAATTTACCAAGCAATTTATAATATTTGTAATTTTCAATCTTTTTATTTTAATATTTTTTTCCCAAAATCTTTATCTTTATAAAAACTATCACAGCACAAAAAGATAAAAAATATTTCAAGATTATTAGCATTACTATTACTTTCAATACAATCCTGTCTTTTTCTTAATATCAACAATATTTTCACAATTTTTCGACTTGAACTGCTTGAGATGAGAACCACGACTTCTCCAAAAAGATGACGAATTTTCTTGCTCATCATCACCAGATTTTTAGATTTTCCATCTCCTTCTCCATCTGAATGTCCTCTCGAATGCCTCCGCTACTATGTTCTCCACCATAGTGACCACCATGTCAATGATGACTCTCCGCCACTTCCATGAGATGGCTGTGTCCTCCACCGTGAGAATGTCCGCCACCACCTCTTCTTACTAATT
>BNJV01000105.1_pt1 | contig 124305 bp, 152 predicted proteins | sample 8540591 | NCBI WGS metagenome assembly BNJV01 (sample SAMD00202457, study PRJDB9452) | human saliva metagenome | host: Homo sapiens
CCTTTTTTTCTTTGGTCAAGCCTTCGACCTATTAGTATCAGAAGGCACACGGATTACTCCGCTTACACCACTGACCTATCAACCTCATACCTCTAAGGGGTCTTATTAGCCTACGCTATGGGATATCTTATCTTGGAGGGGCTTCACGCTTAGATGCCTTCAGCGTTTATCCCTGCCAAACTTGGCTTCCCAGCCGTGCAGCTGGCACTGCAACTGGTCTACCAGCGGTTCGTCCATCCCGGTCCTCTCGTACCAAGGACGGCTCTCCTCAAATATCCTGCGCCTGCGCCAGATAGGGACCGAACTGTCTCACGACGTTCTGAACCCAGCTCGCGTACCGCTTTTAATGGGCGAACAGCCCAACCCTTGGGACCTACTACAGCCCCAGGATGCGATGAGCCGACATCGAGGTGCCAAACCACTCCGTCGATGTGAACTCTTGGGAGTGATAAGCCTGTTATCCCCAGGGTAGCTTTTTATCCGTTGAGCGATGGCATTCCCACTTACATACCACCGGATCACTAAGTCCTACTTTTCGTACCCTGCTCCACCCGTCGGTGTCGCAGTCAAGCTCCCTTCTGCCTTTACACTCTGCGAATGGTTTCCAACCATTCTGAGGGAACCTTTGAGCGCCTCCGATACACTTTCGGAGGCGACCGCCCCAGTCAAACTCCCTCCCGGCATTGTCCCCCTGCCCGGATAACGGGCAAAGGTTAGAAACCAGATACACGAAGGGTGGTATCCCAACATTGACTCCGCAGAAACTGGCGTCCCTGCTTCTTAGTCTCCCACCTATCCTGTACATCATATATATCTAATCCCAGTACCAAGATGGAGTAAAGCTCCATGAGGGGTCTTTCCGTCTTGGCGCAGGTAACCAGCATCTTCACTGGTACTTCAATTTCACCGGGTGCATTGTTGAGACAGCGCTCAAATCATTACGCCTTTTTCGTGCGGGTCGGAACTACCCGACAAGGAATTTCGCTACCTTAGGACCGTTATAGTTACGGCCGCCGTTTACTGGGGCTTAAGTTCGTACCTTCGATTACTCCTAAGCACCCCCCGCAACCTTCCAGCACTGGCAGGCGTCAGCCCATATACATCACCTTACGGTTTCGCATAGACCTGTGTTTTTGCTAAACAGTTGCTTGAGCCCTATTCTCTGCGGCCTGTATCTCTACAGGCACCCCTTATCGCGAACTTACGGGGCCATTTTGCCGAGTTCCCTAACAATGCTTCTCCCGCCGGCCTTGGGATACTCTCCCCATCCACCCTGTGTCGGTTTACGGTACGGGCTCTGACTACACAATAGCGGCTTTTTCTCGACGGCTCTCCCAGGAGCTTCCCTACTTATATTTCGGTCCGCATCACACAGTTCACTTACCCGGACGGATTTGCCTGCCCGGCATAAACCATGCTTGCACCTGAATCCTTTACAGGCACTCCCTGAATCTCCGTGTCCCCACATTTCTGATAGCCAGAGGTACTGGAATATCAACCAGTTGTCCATCGCCTACGCTTCTCAGCCTGAGCTTAGGTCCCCGACTTCCCCAGGGAAGATCAGCTTTACCCTGAAACCTTGGATATACGGCCTGAAGGATTCTCACCTTCATCTCGCTACTCATTCCGGCATTCTCTCTGATAACCCTCCACGGCTCCTTACGGTACCGCTTCTTCGTGTTATCAATGCTCCCTACCAACATACCTTACGGTATATTCCATTGCTTCGGTGTTATGTTTCAGCCCCGGACATTTTTCGGCGCAGGACCTCTCGACTAGTGAGCTATTACGCACTTCTTTGAATGAATGGCTGCTTCTGAGCCAACATCCTAGTTGTCTTCGAAACCCCACATCCTTTACCACTTAACATACACTTTGGGACCTTAGCAGATGGTCTGGCTGTTTTCCCTTTTGACTGTCCGACTTATCTCATACAGTCTGACTCCCGGTAAACATCTATATGGCATTCGGAGTTTGATACGCATTGGTAGACTTTGACGCCCCCGCAGCGATTCAGTGCTCTACCTCCATTAGACTATACCGAGGCTAGCCCTTAAAGCTATTTCGGGGAGAACCAGCTATCTCCGAGTTCGATTGGAATTTCTCCGCTACCCACAGCTCATCACCGCCTTTTTTTCAACAGACGTGTGTTCGGACCTCCATCCACTTTTTACGCAGACTTCATCCTGGCTATGGGTAGGGTCACCCGGTTTCAGGTCTGCCGTTACTGACTTACCGCCCTGTTAAGACTTGGTTTCCCTTCGGCTCCGTACCTTAAGTACTTAACCTGCCAGCAACGGCAACTCGCCGGACCGTTCTACAAAAAGTACACGGTCGAGCGTTAGTCGCTCTTCCGCAGCTTGTAGACACAGGGTTTCAGGTTCTCTTTCACTCCTCCCGGGGTTCTTTTTCACCTTTCCCTCACGGTACTATACTCTATCGGTCACCAGGTAGTATTTCGCCTTGGGGGTGGTCCCCTGCTTCCCTACGGGTTTCTCGTGTCCCGTAGTACTCCGGATACCACTGAATCACAGTCTGTTTTCGCATACGAGGCTTTCACTCTTTGGCCGGCTTTTCCCAAAACCGTTCTGCTACCTACTGCTTTCTTCGTATGTGGTCTCTCAACCCCAAGGATAAATCCTTGGTTTGGGCTTCGTCCCCTTTCGCTCGCCACTACTTAGGGATTCGATGTTTCTTCCTCTTCCTCCGGCTACTTAGATGTTTCAGTTCGCCGGGTTCCTCCGTATGACTATGGATTCATCATACGGTGACAGAAGTTCTTTCTGCCGGGTTTCCATTCGGATACCTGCGGATCAATGGATATTTGCTCCTCCCCGCAGCTTTTCGCAGCTTATCACGTCCTTCTTCGGCTCCTGGTGCCAGGCATCCGCCCCTGCGCCCTTTGTAACTTGACCTTAGTTGAGATGGGATAGCCAGACGGCTATGGGGCGTCGTGCAAGCTCGCTTGCAAACGGCGACCCTATAGACGGATGGTGGCGTTTCTACGAAACGCCTATCACGAGCAGTGAAATGCGAAGCATTTCTTTTGCGAGTGACCCATCTCAACGGTATTTTTAGATAACTCATTATGGTTCTCTTTATAATTTAACACTAACTAGCGTATCAGTATAAAATCTTTTTAATAAATACATTGTTTTTATTGTCTCTCTATTAACATTTGTCTTCGACTCTTGTTTGTCAAGAAAACAACTTCTCGATGTTGTTTCATATCTAGCTGTATATCCCTTAATGATTAAATCATCAAAAAGCTATACTTGCATAAATATTTGTTCGGTATGCAGTTTTCAAGGTACATTTGACTGACTTTTTCAATCAGTCATTTGATACAAACCAACTAACAACTATTATCTAGTTATTGATTACATCAAATCACTAATTGAAGTTTAGGTATTATTTTTTGAAAGCATAACAACCCATATCTAAGACTTGCTTACTAACTTTAGTTTAGTTCACTTTCCCGTTCGAGCTTCGCTCTCACTCGAAAAAGTATAGAGTTTATTAGATGAAGTTCTTTCTCACGGTGTTCGAAAGAACGGCTTAAATTCTAAATTCATGCTTCGCCTTCGGCTCGCATTCATTAAGAATTTAATGTCAAGAAATTAATGTCTGGCAGCCACCTACTCTCCCACACCGTCTCCAGTGCAGTACCATCGGCCGCCCAGGCCTTAACCTTCGTGTTCGGGATGAGAACGGGTGTGACCCCTGGACGCATCGCCACCAGACGTATTTAAGTTATCTCGTTGATAACTAGACAGTAAGACAATCTCTACTTCTTCTTCCCAGAAAGGAGGTGATCCAGCCGCACCTTCCGATACGGCTACCTTGTTACGACTTCACCCCAGTCACCAGACCTGCCTTCGGCAGCTCCTCCCTTGCGGTTAGGCCACTGACTTCGGGCATTTCCGACTCCCATGGTGTGACGGGCGGTGTGTACAAGACCCGGGAACGTATTCACCGCGACATTCTGATTCGCGATTACTAGCGATTCCAGCTTCATGTAGTCGAGTTGCAGACTACAATCCGAACTGAGGCAGCCTTTCTGGGATTTGCTCCGGCTCACACCTTCGCTTCCCTCTGTAACTGCCATTGTAGCACGTGTAGCCCCGGTCATAAGGGGCATGATGATTTGACGTCATCCCCGCCTTCCTCCGAGTTATCCTCGGCAGTCTTTCTAGAGTGCCCGGCCCAACCGCTGGCTACTAAAAATAGGGGTTGCGCTCGTTGCGGGACTTAACCCAACATCTCACGACACGAGCTGACGACAACCATCACCACCTGTCTCTCCTGTCCCGAAGGACTGCAGGCATTACCCTGTATTCAGGAGGATCTCAAGACCGGGTAAGGTTCTTCGCGTTGCGTCGAATTAAACCACATGCTCCACCGCTTGTGCGGGTCCCCGTCAATTCCTTTGAGTTTCATTCTTGCGAACGTACTCCCCAGGTGGAATACTTAATGCGTTTGCGACGGCACCGAAAAGGCTTATGCCTCCCAGCACCCTAGTATTCATCGTTTACAGCGTGGACTACCAGGGTATCTAATCCTGTTTGCTACCCACGCTTTCGAGCCTCAGCGTCAGTTTTGGTCCAGCAGGCCGCCTTCGCCACCGGTGTTCTTCCTAATATCTAAGCATTTCACCGCTACACTAGAATTCCGCCTGCCTCTCCCATACTCAAGTTTAACAGTTTTGGGAGCAGTCAGGGGTTGAGCCCCCTGCTTCCACTCTCAACTTGCCAAACCGCCTGCGCTCCCTTTACACCCAGTAAATCCGGATAACGCTTGCCCCCTACGTATTACCGCGGCTGCTGGCACGTAGTTAGCCGGGGCTTCTTAGTCAGGTACCGTCATCATCTTCCCTGCTGATAGAGCTTTACATACCGAAATACTTCTTCACTCACGCGGCGTCGCTGCATCAGAGTTTCCTCCATTGTGCAATATCCCCACTGCTGCCTCCCGTAGGGAGTTTGGGCCGTGTCTCAGTCCCAATGTGGCCGTCCGACCTCTCAGTCCGGCTACCGATCGTTGCTTTGGTAGGCTTTTTACCCTGCCAACTGGCTAATCGGACGCGGGCCCATCCCTATACCTGATTGCTCATTTCCCGACAAAACCATGCGGTCTCGCCGACTTATGCGGTCTTACCAGCCGTTTCCAGCTGCTATCCCCCTGTATAGGGCAGGTTGCCCACGCGTTACTCACCCGTCCGCCACTAAAATTACAGTCTTCCATCCGAAAACTTCCGTCTGTAATCTCCGTTCGACTTGCATGTGTTAGGGCACGCCGCCAGCGTTCATCCTGAGCCAGGATCAAACTCTCATATAAATATATTCGGATGTTCTTTTCTCGCTTTGCTTCGAAAGAACAACTGATTTTTCTAAACTCAGCTTCGCTTTCATTAAGAAAATCAAGTTTGCCTCGTTCAAAATGAGCTGACTTTAATCTTTGCTCATTCCGTTATCGACCGGCTAAAGTCAATAATTTTTACTGTTTTTAAAGGTGTACAAGTATTACTACTTATACGCGTTCGTTTGAATTTTCAAGATTGTCTCACTATTTAGTTATCAAGGTTCTCTTGCCTCGTAAACCGCTTGATACTAGATTTTCTTTAGTTTATATCAAGTAGTCTTTTTGTGGGGCAACGGATAATATGATACCACAGTTTCGACATATTTGTCAACAACTTTTTTTAAAGATTTATTAAAGGTTTTTTTAATAAATGTCGATATATTATTAATGTACGTTAATAAACTTGACAAGTTTCTAACATCTGTTTATTCTATATAAATATTGAGGGCATTACAATCACTGAATATTTCTTAAGACTTAATGAAAATATCCACTGTTTTACCCTTTAAAATACACATATATTGGAGGTATCATTATGATCTGGTCATTAATAGTTGGTGCATTTATTGGATGGCTTGGTAGTCTTATTACAAACAAAGACCATTCAATGGGTTGGATAAAAAATATAATAGCAGGTCTTATAGGTTCCGCTGTAGGACAGGCACTGCTTGGAAGCTGGGGGACCTCGTCTTGCAGGTATGGCAATTATTCCATCTGTCTTTGGAGCAGTAGTCGTTATTGCTGTTATTTCATTTTTCTTTGGAAGACGATATTAAAGCTTGTTTACCTGAAGATAATTAGTTACAAAGGAGATATCTATGCGTAAGCTTAAACCATTATTGTTTGTACCGGTACTTCTTGTCGCTGCAATCTTGTATTTTGCGATAAATTTTGTTAATAAAAATGCCGATTTACAAGCAGGAAGACAAGGAAAAGATGTAGAAAGCTCGAAGAAAGGAAATAACAAAATGAAGGACTACGATAAAACCAGGTCAAAGGTTATCCACCTTGCAGGCGGCTGTTTCTGGGGACTTGAAGCCTATATGCAGAAAGTTAAACGGTGTTGAGGATGCCATAAGCGGGTATGCAAACGGTAAGACAGAAAATCCGTCCTACTACGACCTTAAGACGAGCGGTCACGCTGAGACCGTAAAAGTGGTTTACAATCCCTGACATTATAAGCCTTGAGGATATACTGGCTCATTACTTAAGAGTGGTAAATCCTGTCAGCGTAAATAAGCAGGGAAATGATGTAGGTACACAGTATAGAACCGGGATTTATTATACTGATGAAGCAGATAAAACCATTATAGAGAATATACTGGCAAAAGAGCAGACAAAGCACGATAAGCCTATAGCCATAGAAGTAGAACCTCTCAAGCAGTTTTATGACGCGGAAGAGTATCATCAGGATTATCTCGAGAAGAATCCCGGGTGGATACTGTCACATAGACCTCTCGCTTGCCGATAAGCCGCTTGATAAGGATGAGGAGCCAGTAATTGACTCTTCAAGATACATCAAACCGTCAGATGAAGAATTAAAGAAAAATCTTACTGACATTCAATATGATGTGACACAGAATAGTGCCACTGAAAGAGCATTTTTCACATGAATACCACGACAACTTTTAAGCGTGGCATCTATGTAGACATAACCACAAAAGAGCCACTTTTTTCTTCTACCGACAAGTTCGAATCAGGCTGTGGCTGGCCAAGCTTTTTCAAAGCCTATATCTAAGGATGTAGTCAAAAGTACTTCGAGGATAACAGTCATTTTATGCATAGAACAGAAGTAAGGAGTAGGAGCGGTGATGCTCATCTGGGACATGTATTTAACGATGGTCCTAAAGGAAACTGGGCGGTCAGAGATACTGTATAAACGGTGCTTCACTCGAGTTCATTCCTTATGATGAGATGGACGAGAAAAGGGCTATGGCTATTTGAAATATCTGGTGAAGTAAATTCTCTTAACCGGCAAGTTGACAAGAGAATTTCCATTTGCTCACTATTGCCCTAAATTATACATTATTATAGTAACGGGTAGCAGTTGAACCTGCTACCCATTTATTTCATCTAATTTACTTCAAGCTTTCAAAGTACAGATAGCATCCAAATTTTTAATATGTGCTAATTACCAGTATTTCTTTTAATCTATGAAATACCGGTTTCAAATCTACGCAAACCGGACTCTCATCTTCATTAGTTTCCATTATATCTGACATATAGTGCCACCACTTGCGGTTTATCGCAGTATCCGCACCATTCTTCCACTTTTCTTCATCCTCAATCTCGATATAACCAAACAACGTATTTGTCTCAGAATCTAGGAAAATGGTATAATTTCTGCCTCCATGTTCGTGTATCATCTCCTTCATCTCATCCCATAGCTTGCTATGACGGTCTTCATATTCCTTTTCCATCCCAGGATATAGTTTCATTTTAAATCCCTTATACATAATAACCTCCTACTGCTGTATTTAATTTTTAACGCCTTACCCACATATTTATTCTAATATTGCTATAAATTATACTTTGTACAGTTAGTTAAACTGCATCTAATAACCACATTGTAGTATATTTATTCCGATATGTCCATCTCCATTTTGTAAATACAAAACCCCCACCCTCTCATACCTCTTAGGCACAAGGAGTGGGGGTATACATCCAAATATCTAGTCCTTTATTCTAATTACTGCTCTTTCTTTTTGCTTCTAATAACTGCAAAACCTGCTAACAGCAATAGGCTGCTCCTGCACCATAGTACAGACCTGTGTTAGTACCGCCTGTTCTAGGAAGTTTCTGCTTGTTATCTCCCTCGTGGAGTCCTGTCATCAATAACCTTGATGCCATTATCCTTATTAGGCTTGTTGCCAGGCTTTGTAGGTGTCTTCTTGCCATCATATCCGTTTTACGCCCTTAGGAGTCTTATCCTTGTCGACATCCACAGTCTTGCCAGGCTTACTTGGCTTGCCCGGATCCTCAGGACTTGGTGGATTCACAGGATTGGTTGGGATTCTCAGGACTTGGTGGATTTGACCGGTGTTACCGGATTCTCAGGGACTTGGTGGATATACCGGCACGGTTGGATTAACAGGAACCGGAGGTATTACAGGACTTGGTGGATTAACAGGAGTATCTTCGCCAGGCTTCTTATTTACGATAGTAAGCACATTCTGCTCTATCTTAGCAACACCTGTATAATCTCCAACTAATTGGGCCTTAAATCCGCTTTCAAGCTTTGTTACCTTTAGGCTGATTGCAAGATTGTTGTTTACATATCCTGTAGGTACAACCTCTTCAGTCAAGGTATAATTTCCTGCTGTAAGCTCTTCAAATCTTATAGAGCCTTCTGTGGCAGTAGTCTTAAGACCCATGTCCTTTTCAGTCATTCCTGCCTCTGCAAGTCTCTTAAGTCTGAAACCTGCACCTGATAGCTTATCTCCACTTGTGTTTGTCTTTACTACCTCGAGGCGGTCATATTTCTTGTCATTGATTGTACCTGATGCAACAGCTGTCACTGTATGAGTTACAGTCCTGCTATCACCCTTTCGTACAGAGTTCTCGATGAGTGCAGCTTCATTGCCAACAGCATCACCTACTCTGGTACTATCAGTGTAGTCCGTAATATAAGAAATCTTGTAAGAGGTATTCTTGTCAGGAATATTGACAATGAGCTTTCCTTCTGTCTGGTTATATGTAAATATCTTGTCAAGGCCTTCTGTAATCTCCACAGCGTCCGTGAAATTGCCCTTGTCGTCAAATCTTCCCTTCCAAATCTTGTAGTTATCTCCATCAAATACAAGCTTGTCAGTTCCCTGCTCTTTTCTGAGTGCGATGTTACCTGTGAGCTTATCTTCTATCTGTATCTTTGTCTCGTCACCAGCCTCGTATGTCTTATAAGGCTTGTAAGAAAGATTCCACTTGATGTAACCCTTCTCGTCACCAACAGTAGTGTCAAGCTCTTTCTTAAGCACAGTTTCATCAACATCAGCCTTTACAACACGGTAAAGCCTGTCACCAAAGTTTTCAATACCCATCTCTACGGTATTGCCGGTTGTGCTTAATCTGTTGAAAGAATGGGCTGTTTTGAGGTCTTATCTGCCATCTCAGCCTTTACAAATATAACATAAGGGCCGTTGAGTCTATTAAATGTAAACTTAGCAGAGGTCTTATCGTCTGCATTTCCACTAAATTCTACAGAGATGTTATTAGCCGTAAGCTCAGCCTCTGAAAGATATGAACCTGTAGCCTTTACAGTCGCATCAAATCTGGTAACATCTGTAGCAGGAGTTCCCTTGTAGATAAGAAAATATTTGTTGTTTGCAGGATTTGTCTTATCTTCAATGATAGGCGCAAACTTAAAGCCCGCTTCAAGATTGTCATTTACAAAGAACTTGCCAAGCTCGCCTTGTACATCCTTAATATCTTCCGCATTTACGCTGATTCTGTATACTATGGATTTTGATTCTTTATCATAAGCGCTTTCTCTGTTGTCCTTTGCCATTGCTGTATTGTCATCGAAAGACATCGCTGTTTACTGCCTCTGCATTAAAGTTTGATAAAGCTCTTTGCCGCTGTCTTTGAAAGCATATGCTTCTCAATCATCTTAGCATTGTATCTGTATCCTGCATTCTTCTCTTCAACAGCCTGGCCGTTCTTGGTAAGAACCACTGAGTTAAATGCACCATCAGTTATACCACCATACTCATTGTTAAGAAGTATGTTTCTATCCATTATTCTTGACTTAAACTTAGCCTCATTGTCCCTCCGGCAACAAGCTTAAGCTCAAGAATGTGTCCATCAAGTTTACCATTTTAAGCACTTCATATACATTCCTCAGAGTCCTGCAGATGAAGAAAGCAATGGACTGTCGAGATTAAGCAGCTTCTGATGTCTGTTTCTGTTAGGTAAAATCTTAGAAAAGTCTACTCCGCTTGCAAGTGTGGTTACGGAGTTGTCTCCATACTTTCTAATAGAAAAACCATTTGCAGGAGTCAAGGCATTTCTGCCTACTTCCACATCTGTATCAAAGATGAATGTGTCATATACATAGTAAGCATCTGTTCCTGTAAGCTTGCTCTTGTTAAACTTTACTGTCCAAAACAGGCTCATAGCCCACTCTTTTCTTATTCTCATCATCAGGCTTGTCCCTAAAAGTCTGACTTAGCTGTATCAAGCACCTTTGTAGTCAGCTTCCTTGGTGATTTCTCGCCATTATCAACTCCATTGGAGTTGGTATAAAGATCTTCGTGGAGCTTTACCTTGTATTTGCTCTCGTTACAGTATACATAGGCATCATTGCTGAAATTGCCTCCGTAGATATCGTTGGCGATATTGGATTCTACGATGAGCTCAACCTGTCCATCTACATCTGGGAATAGTGAATGTATAGGTCTTGCCATCATTTGGTGTACGTGGTCAGTCTCAGCTCCCCTAGTTCCGTCAGCATTTAATCTGTAAAAATATGCCTCACTAAATGTCTGCTCTTTTTCTTGAAAGTGTATCTGATGAAAGCTCATCCTTTATGGTAACAGTACCAAGATTATACTTTGGTTCATTGATTAAGATTCTCCATACAATCTTGTTGTTATCATCTGTCTTAACAACTGTCTTCTGACCGAAACTTTTTAACCTCTACAGATGCTGACGCCGTGTAGATTCGCCATCCTTGGTTAATGAAGCAGAATTCAGTGTATGTCTTTTTCTTTGCTCCGTTAGGGAAGCCATCAAACTCTACCCCTGGAGCTAAGCGTAAATGTTGCAGTCCCTTTATTTGCTGTGCTTAGATCTTCTGCCTTAATCTTGTAGCTAATGCTCTTTTTGTTTGCATTGTCGGCAGCTGTGGTTACCTCAGGGGTAACTGCTTTATTGTTAATCTTAAGGCTCCCGTCATGTACTCGTTGCAATATCATTAAAGAGGTTGTCAGTAAGTGTATATCCCTCTAAGCTAAGATACTGCTTAGGATTGGTCCCTTTTACATATCTTTCAGCTGAAATAGTCCAGTCTATCTTGCTGTTTTTAGCATCAAGTACGCCTGTTTTGGTTAATACAACCTCAGTATCAAGTTTACCTATTTCATAAGTCTTATTAAACAGCCTCACTGTGGCTACATTGGAGCTGTCATAGGTAATCTTTTTCAGGGTCGAGGCTTGATTAACAAGGTAGACTGTACCTTACCGCCTTCTTTGGTAAGAAGTTCAGGGATCAATGTTTGTAAAGTCAAACTTTGCCTTTATATTACCTGTTCCTGCATCCCTTGTGTAGATAACATCAGCTATTTTAAGCTTAGTAGCTGCGTCAAGTACAGGCAATGTTAACTCGTTAAGTGCTTCTTTAGGAGAAGCAAACTTTAACTTGTCTCCCAAATCAAACACAATGTAATCATTTTTCGCAATACGTTCATTTTCAGGCTTGTCAGTACTAAGCACTGCATCAAATGCGATGTCAACCTGAATATCTTTTGACATGTCGATTTTATCTGTGCTTTCATTACTAAGGACTGTGCCATTCTGTCTGAACTCTACGCGCGTGGTAGTTTCATTCTTTACTAAGTCTGTCTTGTCTTTGCCGCCTTCTGCCTTAACATAGCTTGGAGTGCTAAATCCTGACAACAGGATTCCTGTTATAAGCAAAAAGCTAAGCAGTCCTTTCCTTTGTTTCTTCCACATATTCTGTCTCCTTTGACTGTGTTTGTGATTAGCAATTCATCAGTTTATTTTAGTACGCTTGAGGCATAATATGCAAGTAGAAAATACCCTGAGCGCAATGCATATCTTTTTGTAGGTAATTGCTATATGTGGTAAGTTTGTGTCAAAAAGCAGAAAAGCCTTATGACATTAGAGCCTAAAAATAGAGTCTGGAAATTTGTGGTTTCAGGATCTTACGTTACGTTTGGTTCTATTTTTCTTGTATTTCTATACTAAAACCGCCTCTTGCTCTTCAATAATTTTTCACTTCATCAACGCTCTTTTTCGTTGCAAGTGAGATTTGCTCCAATAATTTATTATTGTACATGTTCATAATAAAGTCTATCAGATTCTTTGCTGTTACTGCTGTTACTTCCATGTTACCCTATCCACTATTCCCTGACTTAAGTTACACATAGTATCCACTTCCTTTCTAAAATCGTTGCTAAGAGAATCTTATATTCCTTTTCTATAATATCAGTTTCTCATTTTCTCTTAATCTGTCTGACAGTAAAGCCCTATCAGGCGGTGTAACTCCATACTTTTCGTCAGATCTTGGAAGCTCATTTGTCACTCCAATCATCACGATGTTTAATAAATCAGCATTGTCTTCCAGTCGGTATAGTCTCTAACATCTCATCTTTTTAAGGTGAAAATGACTTGGCTATTGTACTCATGTTCATATACCCAGATGCTGAAATACCTGCTTTTATATCGTCATAGTTAGTACTTTACAAAATCTCTTTCCTTTTGTGACGATATAAGCCTACTCGCATGAAAAGTTATCATGTAGTATCTATATGAGACAGGTTCATCCTTTCTGGGCTCACATTCACTATAATCTGTGAAAAGTCCACTCTTTAAGCGTACATAAAATACAATGCTCAAACCTAATCAAAGCCTTCGTTTTGCTTCACATTCTCAAGTTCAAGTTTAACTCTCTGCCACTGATCTATGTCCTTTAGTTGGATCTAGTCCGGTTCTACCGGTACAATCCTATCTTAGGCTCTCCTTCGATGTATGTCACTATGTCTGCTAGATCCATCCCTCTACATCGACTTGTCTTTTGCCAAAAATATGAGCCAATATCTATTGAGGTTCTTTCTCACATTCGTTCAAAAGAACGACTTAAATATGAAATTCATCGTCGTCTTAGCTGGCTGCATTCAGTCATTTAATGTTCTGACAATATTCTCTCACTCGATTATCATACTGAGCCTATATCTCAGCTGCATCTGCGATAATCTCTGTATTCAATAATACTTCTAACCCTTCTTTCCATACATTATAAGCTAAGTACTAATACGCAACCTGAAAAATCCCACCCGAGTAGTATGCATTCTACATACCGGATGGGATATTCATTTGATTACTTAGTACTGCTTTCTCTTTCGCACTGTGTAGCGTCTTCTTGCCATGATCCCTGATATCATTCCTGATACAAGGGCAAATCCGGCGCAAACAGATAATAATAGATATTATCCACGCCACCTGTCTTTGGAAGTTCGCCTTTTTGAATATTCTTGAAACTGGTTAGCGGAGTTCCATCCCTCTTAGAACATATTCCTTTTTGCCATCTTCCTGTCTCTCTATAGATCTTCCTATAGGAGTTCCATCACGATGAGTGACATCTATCTCCTTTGGACTGTCAGGAAGATTAGGGTCTGGGAGTGTTATCTAAAGGGATAAGTGGCACAGAAGGCTTGTCCTTATTTCGGCTCTAGCTCATCATGGGTCAGAAGGCTCATCCTTGCCACCCTTATCTGATGGCTTGTCCTTTTTAGATTCTCAGGCTTGTCAGGCTTTTTAGGGCTCTTCATCTCCTTTGGAGCCGGCTTTGGCTCTTTCGGGAATTTGAGTTTGAGGAGGCCCGGGTTGAGGTTTTTCGCCTCACCACGAGTCTCACCACTTCCACCAGGCTTGTAGGGTTCCTCCTTGGCCGGTTCATTTATTGTTGTAATGTTATTGTCAACAAGTTTTATCTTGTCGCCATAATCTTCAGCTAGGCTAGTCTTAAAGCCATACTCAAGTTCTACGACCTTAATCTTATACGGCGTTTTCCTCCTGCGTATCCTGCTGGGAGTCTCCTCTGTAAGCAGATACTCTCCTGATGTCAACTCTTCAAAACTTTGTGTCCTTCAGCGTCTGTGGGTTCAGAAATCTTTTCTTCCACTGAGTAGTCCCTGTTGTAATCTTTTGAATCTTAAACTTTGCTCCGGACAATTTGTCACCCCTCAGCATTCGTTTTCGTTATAAAAGTCTTTCATAAGGTAAATCATAAATGGTTCCATAAGCACGTGCCTGGGCATCTGGATAGAAACTCTTACACTGATCCTACGGAACGGTTACCGTTTACTTTGTTGAGTCCTCATATAAGTCAATTGAATTATTAGAACCCGTTCCTCTACGCATTTTTGTTGTAAAATCTGTTTTTTATATGATATCCTATAACCTGAGTTCTTGTCAGAATCATTATACTAAGTTCACCTTTTGTTGAATCATATGTAAATATCTGATCAAGACCATCTGTAATCTCTTCCTCAACCGAAAAAGTCATATCACTTTCGTACTTATCCCTGATAAATGTTCCTTTTTACTATCTTATAATTATCACCCTCAAAGATAAGGTTGTTGGTTCCCTTTTCCTTTCTTAACACAGCTTTGTTTCTATCCTGCAATGAGCTCGCTCGGATCCAATGTATCCACTAGTCTAACTCTTGGTATTATCCCAGGACATGCTCTTAAGTGTCGTGTCTATAATCAGTTACAGGCTCCTCACGCGATGACTTGACGTTTTGTGCAGTTTTATTAAAAATTCTGTTATCAATTGCAGTTCCTATACTGCCAGTGAATGATTTAAGCTTCAGAGTCTCCATCTTGCCCTCAAGTCTCATATTGTAGCATCATTACGATAAACCTTGTGCTCATAAAAACTCAGGTTGGTGTTTTTATCTGTCATCATCCGCCTTTAAACAAGATGACATAAGGGCCATCAATCTTATCAAACTTAAACTCATAACCCTACTTCCTCCGACATCCGTTGGGGTAGATGTTATATTGTTAGCACTTAACTGTGCATCTGATGAATAGTTCCTTCAGCTTCAGCAATTCCTACTGATGAATCAAAGGTCTAGAGTCTGGCGAACCTTTACATATGAAAATACTTATCATCCCCAGGTGAACTACCTTTAATAATAGGCGTGAGCTTAAATCCACCCTGTCAAATCTGTGCTTTACAACAAACTTGCGAGTCTCCAAATTCATCTTTAACTCCTGATGCGTTGACACTTAAGCGATATATAATCGACTTAGTATCACTGTTATATCCGGTAGCATCATTAACCAGTATTATAACTCTGTAAACAATATTACCTCTTTTTACTAGAAAGATCATAATTTACATCATCTGCGCTTGGATTGTTTATGAACCTAATTGCAGCTACGCACCTAAAGGGTATCTTTTTAACATTTTAGGATAATATGTGTCACTGCGCACTCCTTTCCTGGACTCGATCTCACTGCCCTCCCAGTTAGTATCATATAATTATAAACTTTAGCGATCAAAACTACTGCATCACTAAATATTGTTCTTAGGGTCTGATATTCTACCCTTTATTCTTTGCGACATTATTCTCACTCCATTTTTCAGTTTTATTTCAACTAAAGTATCCTACATACCTTACCTGAACAACTATCTCATAAACTTTACTGTCTGTCCCTGCAGTACTATCATGAGATAGGATTAGCCGGATCAGAAGTCTCTGATGCTTGTTCTCTTTTGTTATCAGGCATTATCTTTTGAAACTCAATTCCACTTCTAAGCAGAAGTATTTGGTGGTTTCCTTTCTCCTTATCTAAACCCATTGGTAGTGCGACAGATTATTTTCCCTATCAGCATTCACTGCAGTGTCATGTAAAAGGTATCATACGAGTAGCAATTACCTGTGGCTTTCATTGTATCTTTTCTTTACCTGAGAGATGCCAATCCACCTCAAATCACCTGCACGACATCTTTTAAAGTTTCTGTTGAATCAGTAACATACAATAGATCTCAACACAGGTTCTAATGTTTTTACGTTATCCCAAACTTGCCCTAAAACAGTTTTGGAAGCGTTAACCTTTAATTTATAATCTGATGAAGAACCCCAGTAATATGCTTCATTTTTCTAAAGTAAGAAGGTCATTATCAAGCATCTGAGTTAACACTTGTTACAATTACAAGTTTTAAGTGTTTATCCACATTAGGTATGGTAATGTGTATTCATTTCCATATATAGATGGAGGGTACTGAAACTGCACCTGACAGGCGGGTTCCATCATATTTACCGATGGATGTGTCGCTAGATACATAGTATGCCTTTTCAAAATTCTGCGACATCCTATCAAGGTATCTTTACCTAATACATCCTTAATTATGACACTACCTAGGTCCGAATAATTAGCCTCATTAATTTCAATAACCCAGAGCTATACTTTTAGGCCTTTCGACACATCCAACGCTATGCTTTTACTACCAAATCCTCTTAACATTAACATTGGTTGCTTATCTTTACCATTTCGAAAATCAGGCTCATAAATGGCGCATTTACCATCATAACTCCTACCAGTCACTATAGATATGTTGAAATCAACCTTTGTCTTAAAGGTTATCACTAATTTACTATCTTATCTCCTACCTGATCCGCTGCTATTATTGAATACAGTATATTCCTCGTGGTTTTTGGACTGCAGTTGTTGTAATGTCAGTGTCAGCTTTGGGTACCCCATTAACCGTAAAACTTCCGCGCACAAAGCTCCCGTGAGTATATGTAGTGTCGAATCTCCTTTTTACTCTGAGTACTGTTTTTATATCCTGTAAGGTCAAAGGCAGCGTTAGGCCCTATACTTAGGTTCTTCGCATCTATAGTAGCTGTCAATGTGATTACTCCTTCCTTAGGATCAAGTACACCTTCATAATTTACATTTATATCTTTCTTTACTCCTGATACTTTATAGTTCTTATCGTATAAGCGGACTCTCTCCTCAATATATTTACAAAGTCAATTTTACTAGGGTCAACTTCAAAATTTAATATCGATTTGACAGATCCCCCTTTTTTATGAGAAGATCAGGATCAGCGTAAAATCAAACCTAGTCTTTAATCTCACCAGTCGTATTGTCAACTGTATATGTCACATCACAGATATCTGTTCACGTTGTCATATGCTGGGGAGACTCAAGACTTGATTTACTCCTGTCGTCTCCTGCAAACCTAAACATGTACCAACAAAAAATTCAACATAGTCATCTGCTCTATATGTTCTGTTGTGATCAGATAGACCCATTAAATTTTACGAAAAACTCGATTTCTGCTCGATTGCTTCACTCATGTCTATAATTTGGCTATTCTCATTATGTAAATCTGGTGCTGCCATTATAAAAGGACATTGCTGAGAGCCTCTTACTTTATCAGTCTTATCTGTCCCTGTCGCACTTACAAAATCAGGCAGCTTCACTCCCACCACAAAAATACCCACTACAAAAAGAAGCTGAGTATCATATACTTATCTCTTCCACATAAGGTCCTCCTTTACCATTGGCAGCGCACTTTGCTAATCTATATTATCTCTTTCTCAGTAATTCCTGTTTCCTGAAAGCTTAGGACCAGCATTTATGCAGGTTAACGTTTTATACTTCTATCCGTCAGCCTCTACATCTTCCCAAGAAAAAGCGCAGTTATCCCGTTTATTTTTATCTTATCTGATACTAATATATCGTCTCGTTCATTATTTTTCTTAACAGTATTTATAAGCAATTTATATTTTCCCTTCCAGGCGATGTAACCGTCTTTCTTCCTTGTTTGCGTTGAATATGATAAGTGCCTCTTTATACACCGGTTTAACAAGGCTTGTCTCCTTGTTTGCTACCTTTACACCAAGAAGCCCTCTTCTTTTACAAAAGGTAGTTATGTTGTCCTTGCTGTCTTTCGACTTGTCGCAAAAGCCCTGTCATTTTCCTTTCTAAGTCCTATAAGCTCCTTATAAAAAGACTCACCACTCTTCTTTATTCTTCTCAGTAGCTCCCAGTCCATCTTTATTTAGCCCTATAGGCATATTGAAGGTGTTATACTCTCCATTTTTGGTTCTAAGATACTCTTCACCTGAGTATATGAAAGACTCTTCCCTGACAGCTCATAAATATGGCTGCAGACAGCTTATTCTGCTTCCTCCTCTCAGCCTCATCCCCAGTTGTAATGGTGAGCTTGTCCCAAAGCGTGTGGTTATCGTGGCAGGATACGTAGCTGATTATGTGGTTTTGGTGACAAGCCAAATGAGAGTAAGTCCTTCCTCAATCTTGTCTGTCTGCTTTAGGGTTGCCGTTTTACAAAAGCCTGCCACCTCCTCATAGAAGACTATGCCCCTCTTATAGAGTCTCTTATATCATCTGAAAATATTCCCTATGTTCTCGTCTAAAAGGTTCACATTGTCCTTAACTGCCCCTTTAGCTCCCTTTTCCATATAGGGTCTTAGCCGCTGTCCAAGGCTCACCGTATATCAGCTTTTCTCCTCGTCCGTATGTCTCATCCAATGCCTTTTTGCTGCTTGTTCATCAAATCAACGGTGAGGTCCCATCAAGTCAAAGCGGAAAGCCCGTCATATGTGGTATTCCTCGCACCAGTAAAGCTACAGAATCAATGATGTACTTCTCTGTCATAGGCATTTCTGAGGCGATGTCATTGCCACAGGCTGAACCATCCGATAGCTCACCTTTTGCATCAAGCCTGTAGTGGTAATAAGGCATTGAGTTCTGAAGTGCATTATCGAGACTAAAGGTGTGATTGTAGACCACATCCATAATCACCCTAAGCCCCTTATTATGTATAGCCTGTATCATCTCCTTAAATTCCCTGATACGCACCTCTCCCTTGCAGCATCGCTAGCGTATGAGCCTTCAGGTACATTATAATTAAAGAGGGTCTATCGCCCAGTTAAATACCTCCTCACCCCCTGCTTCATCTACAGAAGCAAAAGTCATACACAGGCAAAAGCTGGATGTGGCTTACTCCAAGCTCTTTTTATGTAATTAAGCCCTGTGGAAAGCTTGCCCTCATTTCTTAGGTAGTATTATCCACTGTAAATGCCTTGTACTTTCCTCTTACATTTTCAGAAACCGGCATTTTTCATCATAGAGAACTCTTTGACATGGAGTTCATAGATGATGTCCTCTGCCCCTTTTAAAGGAGCCTTATCCTCTCCCAGCCATTAGGATTAGTAGTGTTCAGGTCTATTATCATACTTCTCTTTTGCCATTTACTCCACAGGCTTTTGCATAAGGGTCCGTGGAAATGCTCGCTTTCCCTTTATCTTAAGACAAAGTCATAGTATTTCCCACTCAGGTTCTCATTTTACAGCATATTCCATACTCCCTCTGTCACAAAGCTCCATAGGTATGACGGTTTCCGCCTCTCCGGTGCTCCATTGTCATATAACCTAAGGTCCACGCTTTCAGCAATAGGAGACCAAAGCCTCACCAACAGTGCCACTCTCATCTAACCTCGGCACCAAGGCTTCCCACAGTAATTGTATTTATCTTCAAATTCTTTGGTTAAGTAATAATTCTTTAATTCTCTTGCTTCCTTGCTCATTCTCAGTTCCCAAACTTCCTTTCCTTCTACACATGATTTTAACATATAAAAGTCTTTTATTCACATCTCTTTACAGAAAATGCTTGGCGTGTAAGACAAAGTTGATTTAAAGCTGGGCTGTATCTCACTTTGTGGAACTCTCACAATACCAAATATATCGCAGACATGAATGCCTTCCTTATCCAGTTTGGCGATTACAGCATGCGATGCGAAAATACTATCTTTAAACATTCTCTCTCCTTTTCGAAACTTCTATCTCGAGTTGTGGTGATTTGTTATCGTGGTATAATCTCTGTGATTTATAGTATCCATACATAAACACGTACTGACAACTCTAGCTTTATACGACAGTATTTACGATCACCTGATTGAGTGCTACTGTCTTTCACGCTAAGGAGGTTTTATGAGGAAAAAGATACTACTCGTAATTGATATGCAAAATGACTTTATTGACGGCTCTCTTGGCAGCACTGAGCTGACATCGTTCAAAATGTAATTAACAAAGATAAAAAGGAATATCCCGTCTGAGAATGTATTTTGCACAAAGGACACCCATCAGGGCCAATTATCTAAGCACCTCGAAGGAAAAGCATCTTCCTGTGGAGCATCATCCGTGGAAGTAAAGGTTGGGATATAAACCCTGAGATAAGCCTCTCATCCTTTCGAAAAATGTATACGAAAAAGAACATTCGGCTCTGTAAAACTCGCTGAAAAAATAGCTGAAAATGGCACATAAGGAGAGATTGCAATTGAAATGGTAGGACTTTGCACAGATATTTGCGTTGTATCAAACGCACTCCTCATCAAGGCTTACCTCCCTGAGATACCTATATCAGTCGATTCTTCCTGCTGTGCGGGGTTACTCCTGACAAACACAATGCAGCTCTTGGAGACGATGAGATCCTGTCAGATAAACGTGGATATAAACTTGAAGCATATAGCATGATTGCTCTACTACAGAGTCTGCGATCATCGATAAAGATGACTCTATCACAAACGAGACTGCTCCATTATAGTGGTGGTTCTGTCAGGCGGACAGTTATTCTAATTCCATCTGAGTGTCGCTTGCGAAGAATTGTCAGAGCATCGAGTTGATTACTGCAATATGTCCCAAAATATTAAAGCCATACAATTTCTACTTGAGTGCTGGCCATGGTGCTATACCGCGTGCGGCGGTCGAGATTCTCAATAGCTCATCGGTAGAGCGCATTTTATTAACTGATAAGGAAGGTCTGAGCCCCACTTTGTGAGCTTTTCTAAACTAAAATATAAGCTTCGGTTTGAATCAAGTTCTTCTTAGTTTTATGGTTAACGGAAGCATCGTGTAAACTTATACGCGACATAGCTAAGCGGTAAGGCGGGCCCCGTAACACACCCTTGATCACTAGTTCAACCTTTGTTGTCGCCCTGAATTTGCATAGTTCCCTTGTGGTTACCTTTTGATTAACCATCTGGTAGACCCCATCCAGAATAAACCCTGTTTCGCAGGATTCACCACCTGCGGCGGAATGCAGCCTCGACATCTATTCATCCGCCAAAGATTCGAGATTTTTGCGTGACAGGTACTGGATAAATCTCCTGTTCATATAGTTGCAAAACCTGATGTCACTTTCTGACCTCCTGGAGGTTTTTAAGATAATGCACAAAAATCAACTTATATCCCATGGATAATAATCAAAGTCACCAAAGAATATAAAAGCTATGAGCAATCCTATTTTCACATAAACACAGCGATTACATGCCTGGGCTGGCAAAGAGAACCGCAAGAGCATATACAAGGAAAAATCTTTCTCAGCTCTTCCACCAACAAGATTACACTATAAGAGATAACCCTGAAAGCCGAGTACCTTCTGAGATAGGGGAGTACATAAAATGGCATGAAGGAAGACACAGGGATGTAGCAGCAGGAACGCCCTGCTGGAGAGTCTGAGTCCAGCCATCTGAAGCATCATGAAGCATAAGGAAACCAACTACTATGGGAGGTGCTGTAGCAAATGAAGGTATTGCAAAGCACGCAGGTGAGAAGAAAAAGTGCAAACTCAAGAAGAGAAGTCCTGACACCATACGATGTGAGGCCTGTTCTTCCGCCCTCTCAGGTACCTGATGGATGATTCCACAAATGCAGCAAAATTTGTAGTGCCTCGCACCGCACCAACTCTGGTCTCGACTGGGTCTGCAAGCAAAAGCCCTTAATTCCTTAAATGCTCCACCCTTCTCATCGAGGCATATTTCGCCCAGGAAGCACAACCGATAAGGGCTCTGAGGGTACTCAAAATACGTCTACGAAAGGAAGGCAAAACTATAACTACGAAGAAGTCTGCTGTCTTTATAAAAGTGAAAATCAAGCTGTCCAAAAGTGCAGGTTGCAAAGTGACGTGGGTAGTTAAAATGTCTCCGATGGGGAATAAGCTGTAGTAGCCTGCCTCAGGATTAGGCACGTAGATGCCTACTGCCTGTAGAGATCGAGCTACCTACCCAGAGCACCACCATTCCGGATAAGGTGGGCCTTCCTATATCTTAAACAAAAGATGAAGTCAAGTGCTATTAGATACGCAGCGCCAGAGTCACTGAGGACTCCTGCTGGCGAGGTACCGTCTGCTATCGAGGCCCTTGAAAGAAAAGAGGGTTACAAGAGTAGCACCGTCAACTACTGGCCTTGAGGTTACTAGACAGGACCTCATGAAAACATGTAGAACAAACCCTAATACCTACACTGCACATCGCTACCTTGGGCGTGCTATTTCAATTGTACGTGAGATAGCTTCATGGTCATTAGCATGGCAGCACCACAAATACGAGGCGCTCCAACAACATACGCAAGTCAAAGCCTGCTGCCAGGTATATCCTATACCCGCAAACTACTGAATACGCAAAATCAGCATTCCGTCCCATTCACTGCTGAGTGAACAAAAGGAAGATTGGCGATACAAGCCATACAAAGGCGATGCAATTGCACGAAGCAAGCGCGCTGTCGCTAAAAGACCGCCCCTGATCCATTCGCCTGCAGTACATTTTGGGTCATACGGCAGAGAATGTACGCCAAGAAGTCAGTGTTGTCAGGTTTACTACGCCTGCCTTAGTCTCAACTCTTAACACTGGTTTCTTTTCCTCAGTTTGAAAACTTTTCATGTTTGGCTTCCTTGTTTTGTTGATGGGTAAAATGGGTTGGTAGTTTGGTGTTCTAAACAGACACTATTATAAAAATTACGACAACGATATTATATCATAATAAAAGGAGTATTCCATTTCTGGGGGGGTGGGTGGTGTGTTTTGTTTGTTTTGTGGTTTTTTTTTTTTTTGTGTTTGGTGGTGTTGGGTGGTTTGTGGTGTGGGTGTGGTGTTTGGTGATATATTTTATAATATTACTTAGTAGTTCGCAAATTAGCCTGTTTGGTTTGTTTTGTGTGTTTGGTTTAGGGACTTACAAAGGTAGGGGCGTCACTTTAGCCTGGTACAAAACCCTCATCGAGACGACACCAGTGTATCCCTCACACTTCTCCACTATAGCGTGCCCTGGATACCTCTTCAAACTCGCCCTCTGCCACGTTATCCATACATCACCGCAATAGAGTCAACGCCGTTCTTATTTGCTAGCCTCTGATATCAAACTTCCGGTCTCTATCAGCAACCGCAGACTTAGGGTCGGTAATTCCCATTCTTTCTGGCACAGCTAACGTTTATCATCATCAGTATCCTTGTGCTGGTCTTTTCCTCGTGAGGATGGCCGGTGGTTACATGCTACTTTATCGAGTCCATGCTTTTATTGTCTTCCCAGCTATAGGGACGTGGTCTTGGGTAGCTACCATCATGGTATGTCCCTCATCCCAGCCAGCTCATCAAGCATGCTCCCACTCCCTCATGAGATAGGGGCGATGCGCCTGCAGGACTCATAATGCTCCTGTATATCTCGCAGTGCCCTTGTCAGCCTCTCAGGGTTCTATTCCACAGACTTGGTAAATGAGTCAAAAGCGTGGAGGTCTCTACTCTTGCATTCCAGCCTCCAGAGTTGCTCAGCCCATAGTGCTAAGAGCGTAGTGAGCCCGATTCTATGCCATCTCCTGATTCTACTAGGTTCCATCCAAATCAAACATCAAATATTATGCCATCTTTTTCTCCTCTAGGTCTACCTCGTCGCCATTTTCATCAACTCACTTTCAGTGTTTTCAAGCTGGCCTCTGATGTGCTTTAGTTGCTGCAACATATTCTTCTCTTAGTTTTCTTCTGCTCAGCCTTTTCTAACTTCATCAGGCAAGCCCCTGCTGCCTTTGACTTGTGACTGGGTTTCGTTAATTCTTTTGGATATCATTTCTACTGTTAATCCCATTTCTTTCTCCTAGAATTGTTCTATGTATCAAAGAGCACGCATATCAGATGACACTCGAGTATACGGCTGGCCTCGTCCCACTGAGAGCGGCCTTGTTTCTGGCAAGCTTCTGCCCTGCTTCTATCAATATTGCTCTATATTCTCATACTCTGTATCCGGTCAGGATGAGGCGGTTTTCCATCTGCTTAAACTGTTCTCCGATCTTGTCTGCTCTCTCTCTCAATGCTAGCCCTGCTACTTTATAGCTGATGCCTACCTGCTCTCCAACAGCCTCAGAAAGCTCAGGTCTTTCATCATCGATTACAGGCGAGAATCTCGTAAGCTTAGGCCCCGTCTCTTTCACCAGGTCTGCAAGGGTAACTTCTGCACCAAAGGGCGTACTTCCATTGATGCAAAATCGATTTACCTCTTTCTTTCCACCTATGGTTTTGACTGAACCTTTATTTCTCTTCTATCAGCCTCTTTCTGACGAAGGGCTTCATATCTTTCCTTTGATAAGTCCCACCTCATAACCCTGTCTTAGCTAAATATATCGGCATTGTACTGCCAAAGACGGTCCTTGCTGCTCTTGTCATCTATCCTGTATAGGCTCCGCTGTGTGCTTGAATCACCGTCGTCCTCAGAACTCAATGGGCATCTAGACGCTTGAGACTAAGCGGCTCTTTGCCATCAAGCTTCGCACGTTGATAGCCTGCTATCAGTCCCTGAGCGGCTGCCTCCTCATAGCTCTGAGCTTCCGTTAAACACGTGTCACTGCCACAGGCTCCTCCTGCCACCTGCCCTCAAGGCTTTCTTTCAGTGTGGTCGCATCTACGCGAGTCATACTCCTAGCATAGGCATTTCTCACCATTTGGACATTCTCAAGTCCGATGGTCCTGTACATTGCCACCCTGTACATCCTCCGGCATGGAATGAGCTCAGCCACCGTCAACATACATTTCATTGGTGTACTCGCCCTCAGGCTCTACAAATATCGGGTGCCTCTGTATCGCAAATCTCCATTTACCTTGTCCTCTATGGACGGACAGTACTCTTAGCCTCGCTACTTACACCGCCGTGTAGGTGACGCTCTCATCTTCTCCCTTTATTGTCTCTACGAGGTCTCTTTCTCATTGGTATAGGTTAGATGACAGGAATCTACGTCTCTGCTTATATCTTTTCCTTCTCGAGCGAGTGAAAGTAGAACTACCTTTTCTATCTCCATTTTGCACTCCATTTTTGGAGAAAATCTACTTAGTTCGCTTTGTATCATTTCCTGGTAGAGTTCCTGTCCAAACTTCCTTAGCTTGCTACCCAAGCTAAGCAGGGAATCTGTCAAATGTGTAGAGGCCGGACGGTCCGTGGGTCAGTCCTGTGTGATCACTCATCTCTCCGTATGTACAGCGCGCGCTTTAGGTAAGTTCCTGTACAAGAGAATAACCGCCTTTAGGATTAGGTACACCGCACCTGAATAGGTCTTAGCTCTCTGTTACCCTACGGTACCTCAACCCAGAATCCTCTAGCCACCTCAGCCTGCTTTTATGGTAAGGTTAGGAGTATTCTCCATCACCTTTCTCATCTCAAGAGAATACGCAGCCTGTTTTATCCTTGCGCCCTAGGCTGTGAACCGCAGCCTGCTGACTTGTCAGCATCTTGGACGACATAGGTCTTGTCGATGTTTTGCCCATTTCTCCACCTGAGGGGCATCTACTTCTTTACCAAATGCCGCAGTGCCTCCTATGTGGGGTTACAGGTAAGACTGAGGGCTACTGTCCACGCTTACGGCAAAAGACAAGCACCCTCTTTTACCCAGCCTTGCACGCCGCCAGTGCCGCCTCTCGCAGCCCAGAGACAAGCTGCCCTCTATTACTATTATTTCGAAAGTCAGTCATAAAATCCTGTATTATCCCCAAACCCATGCAGTGTATTATACTTATTCAAGTTCTCCCAGCTCTTTCTATGGACTTCATAATAAATTTCCTGCTTCTGCTTTCCATGGACTTGTCTCAGCACGGTAAGGTACTCTGCATTTCTCTTATCTTTCTATTATATTATTATATTCTGGCTCCTGACATCTGAAGTTATCATGCTAGTTTATCCTGAAACAAAGTAACAAATGCTTCCATTACAGTACATCTCCGCTACAGCATCAAAGCTTTCATAAGCGCCTATATTTTGTTTTATCCTTCATATCCAGGTATTCATCTGAGTGCAGCTTTTAGCTGATTGGTCTTATTCTCTTTATCTCAAATGGTACATACCTTCATAGCTTACAGCACTTTTACAGCATCGTCATAGCTGGATGACATATTTCGAGGTCCCAGTTCATTACAACAACTCTTCTGCGTCCTTTTAGCGATGCGTCCAACTCATTCGACTTACATTATCTCGTTGTTGCCATACCACTCTCCTTTGCAAAGCAAGCAGAATTACAGCATGCGAAATTTGCAAAACAATGTCAAACACCTCGCAAAACTCACTTGAGTTGTCACCTCCCCCTGCTAGTAAAGCTAGCGAGCAAGGCCTCCCATACAACCCGAAAACGCTACGTCTCAAACTGTATATCGGTCTAGCGTCATCTTGCTTCTTTCTTACTTCTTCTTGACTCCGCTTTCTACTTCTTTCTAAGCTCCTCAATCTTCTTCTCAATTTGCACTCAGCAATCTTAAGTAAGTCCCTCTTTGATTACCCTTGCTCTCTTCCTCAGTAAAGTCAGCCTTTTGCTGCCTCGAACTGCTCCCTGTAGGAACTCTGCACACGGCTTTGAAGCATTCTTCTCAGCTTCGTCCTTCTTTATTTTAGAAAGAGGCTGGTCCAAAAGTGTACTCGAATTCTCAGCGCTTGTCTATTCTCTTCTTCATAAGAGTGCCGTTGCAGGGTCTACGTAGGTGCATCTTTTTCTCGTCCTGAGTGTAACCTTTGCTGTAACGCCATTTCCTGCCTTTATCTCCTCTGGGCTACCTGACTATCTCCTGCTCTGTCTTCTCGTCCTCGATTGCGCCTCACGATAGGTCGCCGATTGTAAGCTTCCTAGCTTGTCAACTTATAACCGGTCGTTGGGAGCGTAAATCATGAGCCTCACACTACTGTGGTCATTAGGAAGGAATTGGATTCCCATAGGTTCTGCTTAGAAAGGGATGTCCTTCGCCCTCTGCAGAGCCTTTTTCATCACTTGCTGTTTGTGCGCATTTGATACCCACAAGCTCAGCCCCTGTTCTTTAGCTTCTTGCTAAATCTTCGAGGGGCAGGCATCTCATTTACACAGGCAGAGCAACGTAGCAGAAGTTGACAAAGAGTCGCCTCGTTCTTAGCTAACATAAGCTCGTCTCACATCATTTCCGTCAAAGTCCTTACCCTTAGGGCAGGAACTTTTGTGCTGTGCCTTGCTTCGGCTTCTATCTTACCGCCCGACTCTGTTCCTGCAGCTGAGTGAGTGCATCCGATGCTGCCTGAGCTGTAATTGATACTGATCAAAGCAGTAGCTGCCACCAAACACACGGACATTGTCTTTTGTCTTCATTTTCTCTCTCCTTGTTTGCTACACTTTTGTTGTTTTATTTTTATTGGGCTCACGCGCTTCTCTTTCGAGAGTCTTTCATCTTCTCAGGTCCCCAATTCACGCTGATAAGCTCTTGGTAGGACAGGATTCTGTCACATCTTCAACGCAACGGGTTGATTCCATGTAGCATCGCTTTTTGGTTTATATCCATTATCCATCTTACAGGTTCTTGCACATTTCTCCACAGGATACACACTTGTTAAAAGTCTACATTGTCAGTGGGAGGAGTGACACCTTATTAAACAGGCGCGATAAAAGGTCTCCAAGAGGGCATATCCACTTACGTAAACGGATGCAGTGTCAGCAGCACTTAGCACAATCACAAGGGATGAGGATGCTAAGCTTCCAAAGGAAGAGCTTGCCAAGTGTTGCTCTGATGCAGGACTTGCTATCGACAGGGGAATGCCTCCTTCCAGCATACCCTGAGGACAGATGTACTTGCCAAAGTAGCATGGGTAGGAGATGTCCCTGTGCATTATTTGGGGTAAACGTAGGAAGTATGATGACTTGCAATACCAGCAAAAGTGAGTGTGCTTTAAAGACAGTAAGTCAGTGCCTTTTAGCTTCTTGGTGCCAAACTTCTTAGACGGTATCTTATGAAACAAATCCTGAAAACAGTCCCAAAATGACAGAGGAAGCCACTGATAAATCTACCAAGCATAACACCAAAAATATAATAATTCCTGTAATGTAGTAGGTGAGCTACAAGTCCCTCATCTACCACCGCCTGAAATGAGCCGATAGGACAGGATCCTGTTGCTCCCGGACAGGAGTAGCAGTTAAGTCCCGGGCACACGGCTATTTTCCTTTACCCTGATACAAGGGTTCCTACAGTTAGGAAGATGAATATTGGTTAATAGGGTTACTATGATCTGTACCATTGTCCTGCTTTTAGAAAATCTTTGCTTGACCCTTCTTTTTATTGTTAGTTAACTTCTTTTCCACCTTAGCTCCATCCTTTCTTACTATAATTAGCCTACCCACGCACTCAAGACATAGGGTTGATTGCTTTGAGTAGAGTACAGTTTGAGCCTCTCCGCGGTATGCTCAAAATGCTATAAAAGCGAGCGAAAAACTACAAGCAAAAGCCACTGAGCCACTAACTTCTTTTTGTTAGTCTTAAATGTGAAATTCCCCATTTTATAAAACCTCTTTTTCTATTATTAAATTGTACAGTATCAAAACCATAAAAATCTGATTGCACTTCCTGTTAAGAATGGTATTTCATATCATATCACCTGTACTGGCACATCCAGAGAATACTTTGATTGCAAAAGGGAGAGACCATTCGATTAGTCTCTTCAGTGCTGATGCTACAAATGACGAACTTAAGTATAACACACCGGTATAAAATTTGTGTTAAGAAAAAGTTTTTAGCTTTTCTTCATATGAAAATTTTATTTCCCTTAGTGATATGATGACAAAACTAAACTAATTGTAAAGGTGACAACGTGAGACTGTTAGTTTGTTGAAGATGAAAGGGCTCTTTACGAGTCTATAGCAGGGACTTAGGCTTGATAGCTATGAGGTAGATACGGTTTTGACGGAGAGGGCGTAATGGATATAATCTACCGATAGCTCGACCTTAATATCCTTGACTGAAATCTGCCTGGAATGGACGGCTTAGACATGCTATATGCGTACTAGTGATAATGAGACAAATCTCATCCTCTCTGCAAGAGGCCTAAAACGATAAAAATGAGGCTTGACAGCGGGACAATGATTATTTATGTAGCCGTTTCACTTTGAGGAACTTGAGGCAAGGGTTAGGAGCACCTCACTAGAAGAAGGACTGTTCAAAACAATATGAGTGCTGAATGTGGTGAAATATCCTTAAATACCAAGACACACTGCCTTTTGCAAAGGAGAAGAGTGCACTTACAAGGAAGGAACTTGCTATCCTGGAATACCTCATCCTCCACGGGGCGCCCTGTAAGTCAGGAGGAGCTTATAGAGCACTGTATGGGACGGCGCGTGGATGGCTTTAGCAACTCAATCAGGGTTCACATAAGTGCACTTGAAAAAGATAAGAACTGCCCTGGGTAAGAGACCCTAGCCACGCTGAGTAGAGGCCCAAGGCTATGTGACAGAGATGGAGAATGGTGTAGCTATCTTTCTCTTAGGGTGGAAGCTCACCCTTATGACAGCTCTTTATGGTGAATCTACCGCCTGCCTTTGCCATCAAGCTATGAGCGTTCTGCCATACTTTATATGGATGAGATTGGCAATTCCAGCCATAGCCATCCTCCCTAAATACCGATATCCCTAGCAACCACCATACAGATGAGATTCAGGCAAAGTTCTCAATCCAAAGGTCTGTAGTAGCCGACACAGTTAAAAACTGACCCAGATTGAATTCTGGATAAAAGTCACCATGCAATTACATCAATTATAACCCTTACGGTGAGCTTTCTTATGTATCCCACAGTGGGCATGCCACTTTATCCTTTGAGGGAGCTACGAGAGAGAGAGGACATTCAGGCAAAGAGAGCTTAAAAGAGCCCATACTATCAAAAAGTAATTCACAGAGATGAAAAGGCTTACGCACTTGCCCTTTAACAGACTTCTCCTTAGACTTCAGGAGACCTCTGCCCACACACAGCACAGTTCTCTGCCAATGCTGCCGCTCACGAGCTTAGAAACTCCTCTTGCGGTAGTACAGAGTACAAAGTTTGAGGTCCCTGAGAAATATAAAATCCCGGATGAAACCCGAGACTACAAAAGAAGCCATCAGGTAGCGTAGCCAGACACGACCGTCTCTCTCACTGTAATTGACATCCTCCTGTTGAAATGGCTGAGCTGCAGTCAGTCTAAGAGTGACAGCTATCTCTCTTCTGAGATTAATGAAGAGGTCCATCCTAGCATGACCTGGTGGCTGATGGCTGATAGGCATAAAGCGCTTTATTCAAGAGGACGGCGAGGCAAGGCTTACAGGCAGCTTGATACCCTTGTATGGCACAGGGCTATTTACAATGTGTATTGAAAATGCACTAAATTACAACAAAGAGGGTGGCATGGTATCTGTAGCCATGCAACTGAGGATAGGAGAGCTGCAAAGGTGATTATCACAGGACACCGGAAGTCGGATTAGCAAAGAGAAGACTGGGATAGAATCTTTGAGCCGTAGTTTTCAGAGTGATCAACCGTCCTGAAGCCGTTCGAGATGCGGAGCTTAGGACTGCTAGCCTCAATAAAGAAATCGTCAGTAAAAGGCATATCGCGAGACATCATGGTGATGTAAAAGGTTACAGAGCTCTAACAAAGGAAGCAGTATAGAGCTTCTCACTAGTAAAAATAATAATTAGCTGTGAAATCACGTTAGTTCCCAAGGTCGGTAAGTGAGGATGCCACATCTATGATAAATATCTCTTACATCAATTCCAGCTTATAATCAGCTATCATGATGTAATTATTTTTGTCTGATGTGACATCCCCTATCGCATATTAAACGATTATAGCTCAAAGAGTACATCCTTTTTGCCCGTCAGTAAACAGTCATCTGTTCCATTCTTGTATCATCCGCCTTTAGAAAGTAAATCTAGCTACCTCATCCTGAGCTCAGTTGCTATATGCAGGCGTTTTCAGTTGCTGATGATATATCGTTTATGGACTGAACCCTGGTATCCATTGCTGCAGATGCGCTCTTCACTTGTAGCCGCATTCTCTTCGGCAATGGCTGATAGATTTTTCAACCATCTCAGTTACATTCTTATTCTCTGCGCAATGGTCTTTGAAGATGATTTACCCTCTGACGATGATTTGCTTACTATTCTCAACCTGCCTTTGATATTTTCTTCTGAACTTTCGCTTGTTTCTGCAACTTTTCACTCTGCTTTATAACCATTTCGTTGGACTGCTCCATCATAGTTTACGGCAGATTCAGCTTAGTCTTAAGCTCATCAATTACGGCTCTTATCTCTGCGTGTAAAGCCAGCGGCACTCTGTTCTAAGCTTCCTGATTTCATCAGCAACAACCGGAAAGCCCTTTCCTGCCTCACCCGTCTTGCTGCTTCAATAGCTGCATTTAAGGGCAGGGAGGTTGGTCTGGTCAGAGATAGACTGAATCATCTCAGATGCATTTGATATCTTCACAGTTGCCTCGCTTGTCTCAAGTATAACAGCGCTAACATTATCTGAGTATCTTACGGTTTTCATCTGTAAGTTCAACAAGGTCTTTAAGTGTTTCATTGCCGTCATTCTTACATCTGTCAATTGTATCTGTTGCCTCATCAAGCTCTTCCAGCAATCTCCATCATACCATCAAGAAGCCCTGTTGCAGTCTCGACTAGAGGGCTGCTGCTGCCTGTATCTTCTGCCTGACTGGTTGCCCCGTCAGCTATATTGGTCGCAGTAGCTGCCTCCCGCTCATACCCTGCGTAGCCTGTGTTGTAGCTGTCTGCCTCGCTCAGCTGCAGTATTTGCGCATAAATTGATGTTTAAACAATGCCTATAAGATTCCTGATTAAGTTTTCTGGGCTAAGTATCAGACTTGCTATCTCATCTCCGCTCTTGTCGTACTTTGCATTCTGCTCTTTCTGCATCCAGATTGAGGTTATAGTCTGCAAAGCTTAGCAAAGCACTGCTTACTACCTTTGAGAGGAAGGATACCTTCCTTCTTAAAAGCTATGAAAATGAGCACTGCTATGATAATCATTAATATCAAGTTTACAACCACTGAAATTGCACTATTTACGGCATCCTGTGTCATCTTCTTTACACTGATAGCTGTCTTCAAATACTTTATATTCATCCGTTTCTCTCTGGCAACAGGAATGTACATATCAACGAATCCTTACGGTAAGCTGATACACGCTCAACCTCAGATTCTTTATTCTGCTGAGCTGTGTCTACATGTTGCTTTACTGTAGAATCAACTGGAATCTTTCAGTATTAAGCTTTTCGTCCAATGGGTGCGCCACTGTTTTTCCCTCATTAGATAAAAGTGCGGTAAAATCATCCTCACTGTTGCTTGGATCTTCTGCCAGTTCTTTTTGAAAGTTCTGTAACAGATATTGCATGTTACGGCTCAATTATTTTCCATCCATCTTTATAGGTAAGCCGTAAGTAGTCATTATATTTTCACCCTCCTTATAAGGCTGGGTATGCTGCTATACTGGCATCCATAATTTGCTAGTACTAGGTTGATTCCCTATAGGCATCAATCAATGCTCTCTTCATATTTGCGTTTCGCTTCCTCTAGGTAGTATGATTGGAAGAGTCCATCCTTTGTTTTCAGGTGTTATATTCTGTGCATCTTTACCATCGAGGCATTTGGCTCAAAAATACTCCACATCCTCCAATATCCATATTACCTTCAAGCATGCTTTTCAACTAAATTTGGATATAAAGCACTCTCTTCTCTCTGATCAAACCTGGCATATTCTTCATCATTGTAGATCACTGCACCTTCTGTTGTCCTCGCATGAGTAATATGCAGATATAAATTTCTGCTCAAGCTGCTTAAAGCTTTCTGGTTTCTTCATATTTACCAGTCTTTGTTTGTACTGATAGCAAATTGTAGCTTCTTACCGTATCAAAAAGCGGTCTTTGCTCCAGAGTGATAATGAGCAAAATCAAATATCAATGTCTTATCCTCATGCGTACGCTTTTTGACCTTGGCATTTCGTCCTTTTGCAAAAATTATGTTTCATTTTCATCGGTTTTGGCCCTCCATAGTTAAACATAGATTATTGTCGTACCATGAGTTAATATCGGATGATTAATTAAAAGTAATTAATGGGAGTTATTAATTTTAACAAAACAATCTGATTACATAGAGCCTTTACTTGCCAAAAGGCCTTAATCTACAAAGTATATTAAAAGAGCCTCTTTAGTCGTGATTTATTTTTAGAGTAAATCTAGCTACTTCATCCTGAAGCTCAGTCGCTATATGGGCAAGATTTTCGCTTGCTGCATATATCATCCCTATGGACTGAACCTGAGTATCACACTGATGCAGATGCTTCTTCATGTGTAGCATTCTCCTCAACAGTGCTTAGATTTTCAACCATCTTGTTACATTCTGGTTCTCAGTCTCAATGGTCTTTGAAGATGAATTTATCTCGACTGATGTTCTTACTATTCTCAACCGCCTTTGATATTCCTCAAACTTTTCGCTTGTTTCTGCCACTTTTCACTTTTGTTTTACAACCATTTCCTGGACTGTCCATCATGTTACGCTAGATTCGGCCTTGGTCTTAAGCTCATCAATTTCGGCTCTTATCTCAGCGGTAAAAGCCGGCACTCTGTTCCCGCAAGCTTCTGATTTCATCAGCAACAACCATAAAGCCCTTTCCTGCCTCACCTGCCCTTGCCGCCTCAATGGCAGCATTAAGTGAGAGAGGTTGGTCTGGTCTGAGATAGACTGAATCATCTCAGATGCATTTGATATCTTCACAGTTGCCTCCTTGTCTCTCAGATATAACTTACTAACTTATCTGATATCTTTTGGTTCTCATCTCTTAGCTGTACAAGGTCTTTAAGTGTCATTTCCGTCATTCTTGCATCTGTTCAATTGTACCATGGCATCCAGCTCTCGGGCAGTAATCATGCTTGCCAAGGGAGTCTGTTGGCGAGTCTCTACGTGAGGCAGCCTGTGTCTTCTGCCTGGCTGGCTTGCTCCCATCAGCTATGTTGGTAACTGCTGTAGCAACTCTCCTGCTGCGTCTGATGGGACTGAGCCGTAGCTGTGAGCTCTTCGCTGCAGCAGCGGTATTTTGCACAGATTAATATTTGATACTATACAGTACAGGTTCTAGTTAAAGCTTCCCAAGACTAGTATCAGTCCTGCTATCCCATTACCACTCTTGTCATACTTAGCATTCTGCTCTCTGCATCCAGATTGAGGTTATGGTCAGCAGCTTACCAAGTGCACTTTCAGCATGAGTGCAGCGATACCATCCTTCTTAAAGAATCATAGTAACAAGTGCAATCCACTATATACAGCACTATGTTGATAATCACACTACGTACAGCTGTCGTGACTGCGTCTGCTGTCATTTAGCTCCTCCGCACAATAACAGATTCAAATACCCAGTATTCTGGTTCCTTCTACAGCTACTGGGTACATTATATAATCAAAGAATTTTTCCCGTGTGGTTGCGAAACTTTCTCGAGTTCGGATTCCTTATTCTGCTGCCATTTTTCAATCCTTGACTTTAACCTCAGGATCATCAGTTATATCTTTAAGTATAAGGCTTATCCATCTGGAATGTGCAGTCACAAGTCCCTCATCAGATAAGAACAGTGTAAAATTTGTCCCCCTGTTGTTAGGGTCTTCTGCAAGCTCCTATAAGACAGTCTCAGTGACATGTCTGCTGCAATGCTGCTCCGATTAGCTTCCCGTCCTCAGTTTACATGTAGCCGTGGTATACTATATTATCTCCATCCTTAAAAAGGCTGTGTAATAAAGCTGACCTACTTCATTATCTCGGTGTACCAGCTTGAATTCCTGTAGCCCTTTATGCTTTCCTTAAAGCTTCCTCCTGCGTCCCTGCTAAAAATAGACTATAAGTCCTTCTTCATTGTCAGATGTCTTATTCTGCGCATCTTTACCGTCAGATCCATGTGGTTCAAATGAACACCCCAAGTCGCCTATCACCGCTGTACTTGCTGATGGTTTCTTCAACCATATCAGATATGAGTTTTTCTTTTTCTTTCTTCCTAGTTGTGTTCTTCATCAAGGCATCTACGCATCTTCGATAGTTTTAGCAGTGTAGTAAACAGAGGTTAAACCGCTGCTCAGCTGCTTCCCCTAACTTCCTTGTTCGTTTCCTATTGAAGTCCTTGCTTTTGAACTTATGGCGGAATATAGGTCTTGTAGCATCAACAGCTGTCTTTGGTCGCAGTGATGATGAGCAAAATCGAAATGATTATGCTTGTCGTCACCACCTACTCTCTTACCCTGGTATTTCCATCTTTAGCTATCGTTGTTCTTCATCTTCTCAGCTTTCTCTCCATGCTGTTGTCGTTTTGGTGACCATAATTAATATCGGATATTTCGTAAAAATAAATAATAGCATTAATTTGTCTTTATAAAAATTACAAAAGCCACAACTCATCATCTTATGATAAGTCATAAACTTTTGTAATTCTGCCTAACTATCACGAAGACAGAACTCATAGTAGATTTAGATGAAAACACTACTCTTTCACATTAGCCCTTACGGCTCCACCCATTCATTTACATGAACTTCTAAGTAAACGTAAGAGGACAGCTATAGAATGGAGATGACACACTGCTGCTGCAAATCTGTATACCAGTCAATGATATACTCTTGCTAAGCATCTGCCACAGTCCGATAGAAACTGTAAAAGTAATCAGCTTCTGCCCTACAGATAACCTTTGCGGCAATAAAAGTCTACAAGGTGAGTCTATGAAGGCTGTAAGTACTGTAAATACAATAACAGGCTTTGATAGAGGAATAGTTGCCTTGGTGAATACCTCCCATTTGGTAGCACCATCTATCATGGCAGCCTCGTCAAGTGCCTTGGGCACTGTGCAGCCCTTTCAGTGTGAAAGCCCAGTCCCGGAACTGGCTGAGTATACTATGAGTACAAGAGCAGCCCCTAATCATAGGTCCCCTGTGAAAGACCAAGTGACTTGATGATATAGTACACAGCCACAATAGCCACAAATTCCGGAAGAGCCCGAGTATCATAGCATGTTCATAAATAGCTTTCTTGCCTTAAAGCGAGGCTTGAAAGACAGTAGCTTACGCAAAGCACAAATACTGTCGATACAAGGCGAGAAAAAACTGCAATTATAAAGGTGTTCATAAACATCTTAGGAAGTTCAGTATGGCTGAGCGGTGAAAGCTTTTGCGTGGTTCTCAAAAGCAGCCTATCAGGAATATACGAACTGCCCTTAGGTGTAAGAACTCTGGCTAACCCAAACTGAGGAAGTACCCATATTGCCGCAAGCACAGCCAAAAATATATGTACAAATACATTGGTCATTACCTGACGAGCCCTATGTAGACTGGACATTTTTACTTTTATTATCCATTATTTGAACGTCCTCATTCTTAGTATGATCCACTCCTGTGGTAGGTTATGAGTGCCATACGAGTATAATGAAGGTGTATAATACCTATAACTGCACCCTGATGAAAGTACCGCTTATCAAACTCAGTAAGCTTATACAGCGCTGGTATGAGAAGGTCTGTCTCTCACCGGCAGTGTCGCTGACATCTACAGGGACCTCCCGAGCAGGTAGATAACGTTGAAGTTATTGATATTACCTGTAAACTGTGTATAAGATAAAGGTGTTGTTACAAAAGGGCATCTGAGGGGTTATCTTCCAGAATATGGTCCACTGTAGCACCATCCACACTGCACATGCCCTCATAAAGCTCCTCGGAATATCTGCAAGATCTGTTACCTGTAAAAAGCGTATATGGATACCTACAAGGTTGATTACAAACTAACTGTGATTCTTGCCCATCGGCTTTCAAAAGAAGGGCAGGTACCACCCTCACCCAGTATGCAAGTGCCCTAAGTGAAAGGTTAACGTCACCTTTGACAGGCGATGGTTCTCATTATCATAAGAAATCAAACTGTGGAACTACTATAGATAATATAAAGCAGAATCTCCAGAACCCTTGAATTTTAGTACCTTTTTCTGTTTATGAGTGAGACCTAAAATCATGTCCAGTATATAGTTAAGTGTGGTAGCAAAACACTGCCCACACGACTGTCAAATTAAAACTCCCCAGAACGACTTACCCACTTCACTTCCGAGTGTAGCACATCCTTAAAGTTGTCAAGCCCTACGCAGTTAAAAGAGTGCCAGATGGTCTCCCTTCACCGAATAGCATGCCATAGCATGTCATGTATAAAGAAGAGCATCATGGTAGAAATAACACAATTCCGATAAACGGAGGCGTCATAAAGCAGCTTATGTAAGTCCGTATCAAAAGATTCTTTACATCTTCTACAAAGCTTAGAGGCTTCTTTCCTGCCTTCTTTCTAAGCTCAGCTTCATAGGAACTCTTTACCGCAGATACTACAACAACTATGAAAAACAGGGTAATAACTATAGCAAATATACCATAAAAGCATAAGTACAGTATTGTCATCGGCAGTATATTCATATATCTGCTTCTTTTCATTCCATACTTCCTCCTGAGGATTGCCGCCAAGAGTAATAAATCTTCCAAAATCATAGATACCGGTATTAATCAGATAGTAAATATAGAGCGGCTTCAGTCCCAAGAACATAAAGCCCCTTTAGTATCTGCCCGCGTACCAGATTGCCAAGTCCCAGTATAACAAAGGGAGAGCTTGGTGAAATATCGCCTTTCGCTAGTGCCTTAAAGAATTTCACATCTTCCATCTTTTTATCCCCACACATCTGTTTTTTCGTGTAAATGGTTTCCCGCTTCCTCATAAACTTCTTTTATTATAAATGCGTGCCCTTACTCTGAACACGCATCATATAATATCCGGCTACAGACCGCAGATACTGTCTGCAGTCTGCTAACCCTTTATATCATATCTTATTATTTTGTATTAAATGCAGTGTTTAAAAGCTTCTGTCTTTTCTGCTGCGTTTTTCTCTGTTACATCACCTGAGAGGATAGCCTTACCCATATTCTCAGCGTTTGACCAGTAGTTAGACATACCGGCTGAATGGCTGCATGATGAAGTATTGGCAATTGTATTACCCTGTGCTGTTGCAAGAGCATCAGAAGCGATTTCAGGATCCTCAAGAAGAGACTTATCTGTAGGAGTATAGTATTTCTTGTCTTGTAGTGCTCTTTCTGAGCCTCTGTGCTTCCAAGGAAAGAAGCAGATGCTACTGCTACCTGTGGATATCTTTGTATTAGGGTTTACACCGATTGCCTTAGAACCCTGCAAAAGCTCTTGAGCTGTACTTCTTTTCCGTCAATCTTAGCTGTAGGAAGCTGAACTATACCAACATTTTTCAGCACCAAGGGCATCAGCTACGTTGTTATAATCCCAAGTACCACTAAATATTGCGTTTACGCTTCCGTTCTTAGGTCCCTTAATACCTGAACCATCAGCATCGTTAGAAATTCTTATTCTTTACAAGATTTACAAGATACTTTGTAGCTGCTACTGCCTTTTCACCACTGTAGTCAATACCTGCAAGGCATCGTTGTTACCACCAAGAGTGTACAACCGTTACCTGCATAAAGCTACATTGTACCAGCTATTGCTAAGTGGGAAGATACCTTACCCTTCTCAAGCATCTTATCAAGGCTCTTTACATCATCCTCAGAAGACTCTCTTGTCATAGTACATAAACCAAGTATTTGATGTAAAAGGTACAGCGTAACACCGCCCTCGCATAGTAACTGTATTTACAATAAGATCTGTATTCTGTGACTTAACAGCATCGAGTGCAGTTCCATCCAAGCTTTTGAGATAGCCTTTGCATGCAACGAGGTCACCGATGTTATCATTGGCGAAGCATATAAACATCTGCTGCTGCGCTGGGATCCTGTGTTACCTGAGTCTTTGCCTCACCCTCAGGGCAAACACCATGCCTAAATGTAAGCTTCCAGTTAGGGATGAGCTGCTGCAAACTTTATCGCTTTTATGGTGCCAAGCCAGTTTCCGCTCTCCTTAGCCTGATCTTCCTGTGGGCTCCATACTGTGATTGTAGCCTCTACTGCCTCTTCATCTGTAGAAGCTGCGCTTCCTGACTTTGCTGCAGAAGTTGTTGAAGTTAGTTGAAGTAGCTGCGCTTCCTGGTTTAGCCCGCACTGCTTGTCTTTGTGTCAGATGACTTTCCACAGCCTACAAGAGAAGCTGCCATCACCGCTGCAAGCATAAGTGACAAAAATTTTTGACTTTCTCATTTGAATTATCCTCCTTTGATGTTAGAATATATTCCGTTTTATGATATTCCCTGCTGTTTTCCTGCCGCCACAGAAAAATAAGGACTCAGCAATTAACGAAATATATTCGTAAAGTTCAAAACTTTTACGAAACCTTATTTTCGTCTTATGTTATCATTATCTCAGCTGATTGTCAATATGTGCATTTGCTTTTATCTTAATCTATTACAAACTTTTAATGCCTCTTAATTGTCATATCATTTCTGCATTTTGTTTAATTCTTTTACACTTTTTCTTAATTACTATTGCAAATTAGACAAAATAATATTATACTAATTTCGTAGAATTTTCAGTAAGCACTGAGAGGTTTTATATATGGTTTACTATCAGGATATAGCTAAGAGCTTGGGTTTCACAGGAACAGTCTCAAGGGCCTTAACAACGCTCCGGATGTAAGTGAGACTTTACAGCAAAAGATTGTAAATACAGCCATTGCAATGGGGTACAAGAGCATCAAGCTAAAGCACGCGGGAAGCGGCAAAAAGCTATGTATATTTATGGAAAATATGGATTATGAGTCTTCGGGGCAGTTTGGATATGATATAGTGTCAGGCTTTAGACAGGAGGCGGTAAAGGAAGGCTTTGATGTCGCTCTTCTCCCAATTACTCCTGCTTTTCAGTCTAATGAGCCTTATGATTCGTTTATGTTTAGAAACGGCTTTACAGGTTCTTTTTGTGTGGGCTTTGCCCTGGAGGATCCTTGGCTAAAAGAGTTTAAGACTACTACTATTCCGACAGTACTTTTTGACAACTATGTATCTAAGAATCCTAACACCTGCTATGTAGGCACTGACAGCGCAGAAATAATGGAACTCATAGTTTCACATCTTTATCGTTTGGGACATAGAAAAATAGCCTTCTTAAACGGATCTAAGAATTCTCTTATTACCGAACAGAGAATGGAAGGCTTTTATAACAGTATGAATAAGAGAAAACTTACAGTAGATGATGACTGGCTATATACGCCTACTTTGTTGCAAGGGTAGCGGAGGACCATATAGACAGTTTTTTAAATAAAGGTGCAACAGCCATCATCTGTGGCAAGGATGTGATTGCATCAGGTGTATATACAGAGCTTATGGGAAGGGGCTGTCCGTTCCCAGTGACTATAAGCGTAGTAGGCATAGACGATATCCCTTGCTTCCCTCCTTTCTCCGCCTCTTACCACGGTTCGACAGGAGCGTGAACTGCTTAGCGAGATCCGGTTTTTCGCTCTTAATTCAATCCTAACACATAATATGGCAATAAGCCGTAACCTTCTTGAGACCAGAGCTCATTCAAGAGAATCTACTTCTTATGCTAAAGAAAGGGCTGCATTTGGCAGTAGTTGAGGGGTGAGTAATTTTAGAATAGCATAGACTGTAACACTTACAAAACATCAGTTCTACAGCCTCTATTCATTGTTTCCTAATTATTTGGTCTTTGTTTCTGTCTTTTGCAGCTACTTCTTTTCCGTTCTTTACTGCATAAGCTCCCTACCTTATCAAGAAGTCAAATCCATAAGGGTGCCCTTACCTGCTGCTCATAGGCTGCAACATCTATACTACCCTTTGACCGCTGTTCTCATAGTAGGTATTGAGTGCAGTCTTATATTCATCATCAGATACTTCAGCTTCTCAGCTTCTGCTATAAGCTCTAACAACTACAAAGCTGTTTTGCACTGTTTTGTTGCCTGAGCCTTTACTTCTTTATCAAATTCTTCCTCAGTGAGCTTAAACTGGTTCTTGACGATGTCCTCTAACTTGAGTCCATACTGAGCAGCTAAGTTGTTCCAGTAGTTCATAATCTGTGTATAGTATCTGTCCTCTGCTTCCTTAGGCACTGATTTTACCGCACTTTCTGTAACTACCTTTTCTATTCTCTCTGAATGCTCTCTTTGGCAGCGTCTTTCTTGCTTTCTTCAAGCTTCTTTCTTACATCTTCTTCATAGTCTGCACTTGTTGCAAACTCTGTGTTCTCTTTGACCAGCTCATCAGTTAACTTCTTAGGAGCATTTCCTACAATGTAGTTAATCTTAACTGTAAATACTACCTTAGCACCCTTTAATTCCTCACTATGATAGTCCTTTGGGAAAGGTAGGGTTAAGGTCAACTGGTCTCACCCGGCTTCTTGCCTGTGAGTCCATCTTCAAAGCCCGGAATAAAGCTTCTGAGCCGATATTAAGGTCAGTTCCTTTGCAGTTCCTCCGTCAAAGGCTACTCCGTCTTTCTTACCCTCATAGTCTATGTTGACAGTATCACCTTTTTAATCTCTCTGTCGGTAATCTTCTCAGGATGGTTCTTAAGGAACTCTTTTTACCTTTTCTTCTACCTCTGCATCAGTTACAACTGTATCTACCTTGGTATACTCCACACCCTTGTAGTTAGCGGGTTTCTCTATGTAATCCGAAGGATTTAGAACTCTATAACTGTCCGTTATCTACAGCTGAGCCTGCGCAGCAGAACCACTGCTAACTGCTGAGCGGATGCTGAGCCTGGCTTCCACTCTTAGTACTGCAGAATTACACTCCACAAGCAGTTAACGCTATTGCTACCGCACTGACATGATCATTAAAGTATACTCTCATTACTGATTATCCCTTTCTTTTACTTCAAAACATATTGTTGTGTACGGGTCATATTCCTGTAACGTATTCTGCAGTTTCTATCATGTTTTGGTAAAATAGAGTGTAGTTTTATGAATAGTTTGTGATTTAGTGGATTTAATGTATCCCTTTACCTCATGTAGCCTTTGACAACTGCTTCCTTCAGCACATCATCACTACTTCCTTCTGAAGGCTTACTTTAGCATTCTTGTTTTCAGACCTCACCTTTACACCGTCTATGGCATTAGAGCTTCTGTTACGTCTTTACAGTGAGCGCAAGACATTCCTTCAATATCGATTGTTTTTCTCCACTAACAATATCCTCCTTTGTGTAACTGTTGTCCTTTGTTTCATCGTGTCTGAGCCGTTTGGTTTGCTTTGAGCTGACTCTGTGTAATCTGCGGTCTTGCCTTACCTTCTTAAACTTTGGGCGTGAAAAGCCTTAGTCTAAGCGAATTGGATAGTACAAATACCGATGAAAAAGCTCATCTTAAGTGCACCAATCATAGGGTTAAGCCTCAGCCCCAAGGCAGCAAAATACTCCTGCCACCACCGGTATACAAGAGCATTGTAAAATAATGCCCAGAACAGATTCTCTTTTAATCTTCTTTACTACTTCGTTGCTTAGCAGTTGCATAAGGCACGTCTCTTGGTGCTGTGCATAAGTATGATGTCAGCCGTATCTACAGCTCATCTGCGGTTCAGTGGCTACTCCCACATCTGCTCCTGCAAAGACGGGAGCATCATTTATGCCATCACCAGCCATAACGGTCTACCCTGCTCCTTAAGCCTTCTTATCTCTGCTTCCTTATCCGCAAGCAACCTCTGCAGCCACCTCTGTTTACTCCTGTTTCCGTCCTATAGCAAAGGGCTGTGCGCTCATTGTCTCCTGTAAGCATAACCCACATCTAGCCTATCTGGTTAAAAGCTCTTTACAGCCTCCTTACTTCCTTCCTTTATCACGTCATGCCAGCTATGATACCGATTAGCTCCTTCTTCTCTTTTCCTCTTTCAAAGTAGAGACCGTCTTTTTCCAGTTGTAAGCTCATCTGCCTTAGCCTTAAAAGCCGTTATCAGTTATGCCAAAGCTCCTCCATATATGATGCATTTCCTGCATATAAGGCTTGCCCATTAATCTCTCCAGCTATTCCTCCGCCTCTAGTGGTTTCAAGGGTTTCCAGCTCTTTTATCTCGATGTTTTTAGCTTTTGGCGTACTCTGTAACAGCATTGTAAGCGGATGAGAACTGGCACTCTCAAGGGTAGCTGCAAGCGAAATAAACTCATCCTCTATATATATCATCTACAGCATCTCCATGTTACCTTAGGCCTTTCCTTCAGTAATTGTACCTGTCTTGTCCAGAACTACAGTGTCTGTCTTATGCGCCACCTCTGAGGCTTATGGCATTTCTTATAAGAATGCCCTTCTCTGCACCTTTTCTAGTACCAGCCATAGTAATAGCCCAGGGTAGCACAGGTCCCAGTGCACAAGGGCAGGGAATGACAAGGGACTGCAGCACCATATTAGCGCAAAGGAGAAGTCTCCTCTTACAAATAGCCATATGATGGAAGGTAAGAAAAGAAATACAAAGCACCACAGGTTTCGAGCTCCGCTGATTTTGTCTGCAAGTCTTGATATAAGGAGCTTTTGAGCCTGCTGCCTCCTCTACAGGGAAATAATCTTGTAAAAGCGCAGTATCTTCACCTACATTGGTGGCCTAAAAGGTGAAAATAACCAGAACGGCTGATGGTTCACTCAGTCACCCCTGTCATCTGTATTTTTCTCTACAGGATACTCTCGCCTGTCACCATAGCCTCATCCACAGCTTTTCACTACCGCTGACTACAACACCATCTACAGGCACAGATCTCTCCAGCCTTTTACTGACTATACTCCTGTCACAACTTCAGAGACCAACACCTCGCTCTCACACCGTCTCTTAAGATAACTGCCTTGTCAGGAGTCAGGTTTACAAAGCTTGCTTATAAGCTTCTGTCGTCTTCTTCTTGCTCCTTGCTTCAAGGGTATTTACCTAGGAATAATGAGAGTAAGTATGATGCCCGCTGAATCAAAGTAGAGATTCATCCCAAAAGGCATAGAGGACTTCATATCTCTATGGAAATAGGTAGAGCAAGCATATACAGAGAATAAAGCGCTGTATAAAATGATGCCTAGAGCCTATCGCTATGAGGTATCCATATTGGGATTTCTCTTAAAGAGATGGCTTAAATCCGCTTATAAAGAACTTTCCTTCCGGTGAAAATAAATCGGAAGGAACAAGCAGGAGTTCAGTAAGCGCAAGGAGAAGCTTCACTCGTCCCACCGATGCCTTTGGAGTAATGGTGCGTGCTCGCCTCCCATACCAAAAGGAAGGCCATAAAGCTGGGACCATGAGAGATCATGAGAACTATCGCCCTTCAAGCTGGCTCTTTTGCATAATCACCAGCTACATCTGTCTGCTTTTTACTACTATCAGACTTGATGTCCTTTTACACTTGCTCCCATAGCCTCATCTCTACTGCCTTTATGACCATTTCATCCGTAAGTCGTCTGCAAGCTCTAGTGTCATCTTATTTTGCATAAGGTTGACATTTTACATCTTTTGCACCTTCCAGGCTTCTCTACAGCCCTTGTGACGGCTGCAGAGCAGAAGCACGGACATAGCCCTGTTATATTGTAGGTTTCTCATTACTGCCTTCTTTCTACCTCATTTGTATCCGTTTTACCAAAAGTAAAGTGGTCTCCCTATATAGATTAAGGTATTCAATACAATTAATTCTCTTGTAAACAATCAACATCTAGGTTATACTTTTGACCTTATATCAGTATAAGCGCTCCATCACTAAAACATTAGTTCTTATCATTTCCTTAATAATGGTATGCCAAAATTACATTGTATTCAGTTTGTTTTATAAATTTTAACCCTCATAACAAAAAGTCAAGGAGGGCTATAATCCTAATTTATGAAAAATCTGTGTCTACATATTGCACATGTCATCACTAAAGACAACTTGACTGTCACCATTTATAGCTATTATTTTTGCACGACTGCCCAAAGGAGTCTAAACATATTTGCCTTGTAGAATTCTACACCCGGCTGGTCAAAAGGATTGATGCCAAGACATATATCACTTACTCCACCACAAATTCAAAAGTAGAAAAAGTTCATAAGGTGGTACTCTGTCTGCTCAGGTATTTCGATGAGGAAAGTGTAGGCACATTTCCATCCACATGGGCCTGGTGGTGCACCCTTCATAGCGCACTTATTTACATAGATCCATAGTCTTGCCTGAGGGAGGTAGTTAAGGGCCGTCTATGTCATTCTCAGCACTCTTAAGGTAAAAAGTCTCTTCTAGGCTTTTCCAACAAGAACAGTCTCATACATAAGCCTTGAGCGTCCTGGATGAACTGTCCCATTGGATGAAGGTCTGTAGTAAGGTCTACGAAGCAGGAGATACCCCTTCTGGTCCTTGCCCTCGCTCTCTCCGTGAGAGCTGTTTCCACCCACTCTGATATGAGTGGGCTTGGCTCATAGTTGCAAAGGTTTCAACACTCTTTCCTTTTCACTAAAGGGATATTTCTTATAGCTGCATAACGGAGTCAGGGATTCTCACTAAGTCATTGTTTAAGCAGATTTCCCTAAGGTGGGCAGCCCCCTCCATAAGCTTTGTCTATATCAGCACCGCTGGCTGCAATAGGGGAAGTCCCACAGCAGTAAGTACTGAAACGTCCGCCTACATCATCAGGGATGACAGAAGCACTCAGCCCTCTTCATCCGAAAAGGTCTCGAGCACCACGGGCCTTGTCTGTGGTTGAATATATTCTCTTAGCTGCTCCTTCTTTTCCGTATTTCTTCTCTGTAAGCTCTCTAAATACTCTAAAGCAACTGCGCAGCCTCAGTAGTTGTTCCTGATTTTGATATAACATTTACAGAGAAATCCTTATCTCTATAAAAGGTCAATAAGCTCCTCAATGTAAGCACCGCTCATGCTGTTACCCATAGTAAATCCTTGGAGCCTCACTTCTCCTTAGGTAGAGTCATTGTAGAAGCTATGCTTTACAGAGTCAATAGCTGCTCTTGCTCCAAGGTAAGAGCCGCCTGCGCCGATTACAAAAGGATGTCAGAGTCATTTCTAATCTTCTCAGCCCTTGCTTGCAGTTCTTGCAAATTCTTCCTTATCATAGTTGACGGGGAGATCATCAGCCAAGAAATCCTTTTCCGTCACTGTTTTCTCCTTAAGTCTCTTTGCGCATCCAAAACTGCGAGAAGCAATGTCTCCACCTCGTGGTCGCCTATGAATTTCTGAGCATGCTCACAAAATATAATGTATCCACTGCAAAACCCTCCTTGTTTTATTGCATTTTTAACTACTAGCCATTATCATTTCATCATCAAATTCAATGAGTTTCTTTGTACCTCAGGCTCGTATACACTATCCATTTCAGGTATTCTGATGAAAAATGTTGGCTAAGGACACATACTGAGATAGCTTTGACTTAAAGGGTTCAATCTGTCTCCCTCATTTGTTACTAGCTCTATCTTGCTCACTTGTCCTGCCAGCTGAAAGGAACTTCTCGATGTTGTTGATATTGTAATCTTCATGTTCTTCCTCCCAAATATTTGATTATATTTAGAAATATCGACTATATCAGAGATTTGTCAAAGTGCATTTACATCTCCATTGCCAAATTCACAAAGACTTCAGCCCTCATTACGCTCAAGCACTGTCTGTATGCTCAGGGTGAGTAAAGATGAGCAGTGGTCTGCCCTTCTATCCTTGGTGCGTTTTGTATCCCATGGTGAGGATAGCTGTCATATCCATCCTTATTCTCTATCCAGCGGATATGCTCCATGAGCAGTGTTTCAAGGGCGTATCTCCCACATTGTACTCCTGTAACAGCCTGAACTTGGCATCAGCATCAAACTGGCTCACCTACGCAAGGTTTCCTCAATCCCTGGCTGCCTCCTGGAATATCTGGATAGCACCTCTGGGCTATCTTACTCTATACCCTTCACTGACTGCTTACGCTATCGTGTCCATCTGGCGCTCGCTTGCAAAATGCTCAGGGCAAAGGTTGGTATTCCTGCAGATCTAAACTCTCATTTGTCGAGCATACGGTATCACCTATAGAGAATAACTGCGGATCAAAGGGTACTATTATGTCTGCTGCATAGCCTCTTCCACTATCTTTCTTTCCTGCGCCATCATCTGCTGAGGGCTGCGAGACGGATACCTGCCGCTACGCATGGTTTGCTTCCATCCCCGCCTCGCAAACTTGCCTGAGCAGATACGCATAATGCAATCCTGTCCCACGTGCACATCTTGTTTCATCGTTTGCCTGGATCTTAAATACAAGAGCCGAGAACACGTCAGAGCGTGCTGGATCAAGCTCACCCTTATTGATCAGTCATTGAAGGAAGATGGGGTCATCTTAAGTGTGTAAGGAAGGGTCTCGACACCGAAGTTTGTTGGCGCAGAGGCCAAAGAAGACAGGGCTTAATTCCGCCCCTGCTTACCGCTGTCCTGAGTCAAACTCAGGGCAGGCTCCATCTGAAGCTCAAGCTCCTCCATTAACTTCTCATAGTTATCATTTACTGAAAGAAGTCCTTGCCTCTCATCCTTTATATTAAAATAGCTTGTCTCAACTTCCTTTGCACCGCATTTTGCAGCCTTAAACTCCATAACAGTCTCGGTATTCTATCATATACACCCTTAAAGTTCTTACCACAGCCCTAGGCCAGTTGATAGGACAGGTCTTGATACCAAGTATGCTCTCTATCAAATCCATAAGCTCAAGAGGTATCCATAGCCTCACGGTCAAACTTGTTTACAAGGTAAATATAGGAATGTGGCGCATAACGCAGACCTTAAAACAGCTTGATGGTCTGAGCCTCACACCCTTGCTCGCATCTACCACCATGACCGCAGAGGTCCGCCGCCATAGTACGGTAGGTATCCTCTGGAAGTCCTGATGTCGGTGTGTCAAGGATGTTGATACAATAACTCATCGTACTCAAACTGCATAACTGAAGGGGTTACAGATATACCTCTTTGCTTTTCTATTTCCATCCAGTCCGACACTGCATGTCTGCTGGTTTTCTAGCCTGCACAGAGCCTGCAAGGTTGATAAGCCCCTCCGTAGAGCAGAAGCTTCTCTGTAAGTGTTGTCTTTCCCGCATCGGGATGTGAAATAATCGCAATGTTCTACGCTTTTCTGTTTCTTTTTACTACGTCAGACATATATTTTCCTTTCCTTCATCAGTCTCTCTAATAAACCTCAGGAGTCATGTAAATCTGCCATGATGCGTTTTCGCAGGTGACGCACGGTTTATATTATAGCAACTGTATGGCAGATTTTTCACTAAAAATTTTAGGAAAGGCTTAGAGGAGGCTGCTACATGACAGCCCTCCATTATTCTAATTGCTTTTTCTCTTCTTTCTTTTGGACTTATCTTTGATGTCATAGGTCTCAGAATATCCGCCTTTTTAGCACCCACTGTCACGCTGGCTGTTCAGTGTACCTTGTGATCATCTCTCAAGCTTTGAGATAGTGCAGGTCTTCATTGTCAACCTCGTAGGGTGAACTCCTCGTCCTTATCCTTTCGAAAATAAAACATAAGGCTTTATCTTTGACTTCGTATTGCCACTGAGTAGGCTCTTATCTATGGAAACCACCATAAACGCTTTCTCTGGTCTGTATCCCTAAGCTCCCTGCTTTGGTTACGTCATTGTTATCATTTTCCATCAACACGTCTATTGCCCTGAGCTGTGAGGCATAAAAGCGGTAGAGTGTTTGCCACGAGTCCCGCCAGTCTGCTGCACCATTATCTTCTTCCTGTCAGGAGTGGTATACGGCTGCTCTGGGGGTCAAAATATGAAGATCGTAAGCTCCACAGTCAGGTCTGGTTCTCTAATCAAACTAAGCTGTCGATATCCATTTCAAACAGCTCTTTCGTCTCTGCTTGAACTTTATAAGGTCATCCTCCAAATCTTCAATCTAAACTGATATGTACCCTTACAAACCCAGTCCTGTATAAATGCAGTAAGTGTGAAGCGCTATCCCCTCACCTACCGTAGACTCAAAGAGTTCCTACACTGCAATCCTTCTTGCAAATGCCTCTACAGTGAAGGTCGCAGTCTTGGCACCATGGTTTACCGTAAACACGTGTCTCCCACCTTACTTGCAGTAGTTGACATTATGGTGTAGTCTTCAACATTGCTACTGCTTCCGTCATTATAGGTAGCAGTCTGACCAGCTTCTTGCATTCTTCGCTCGGCTTGCCTCCAGTGCACCTCCATGTACACAGCCTCAAGCTGAGTTACCGTTTTTCGCTGTAACAGGAACGCAGATGGTGGCTGTAAGCTTTTTATAAGTGACTATAACCTCTTGCATCCCAACTGTGATGCATTGTTTCCGTGAAATGTCAAAATCAGATATATGGTCTTATTGGTTCCATCTGGGATAATAAGCAGTAGCCAAGATGCCCGTTGTATCTTGCTTCCCTCTATCACGTTCCTGCATTATATGTGGCGGTTATATTGGTAGAAGTACTTCTGTACCCTTCTTTACCACAGTATCATTCAAGCCCTTGTAGGAGACATTGATTGTGATGGCTCCTGCCTCTTTGACCGTATCCGGAGATAGGTAAAAAGCCCGCTGTTATGGTTTCTTTTGTCTTGTCGTTGTTGGTAAAGCAATGGTTATCTTGGAAGGTCAATCTGCCTTCCCACAACAAGGTCAATCCTGTGTACTTGGCAGACATCTTCTCGGTTTTGCCTCCGTTACTACGAACACCCATAAGATTGCCGTAGGTAACTGTGACAATATTCTCACCCGGAGCCTTCACCTCCAGATTGTTAAATGAAAGGTCAGAGGTCTTTACAGCCTTTTATCATTGTTGGTATATACAATGCTCGCCTTTATCTTCTTAGTGTCTGATACTACTACAAGGTTTTTTATCACCTGAATATATTACTTCAGCTCTTTTTCTCCCATAGCCCTTGACTTGAACATTGGTTTTCTTCCGTTAAACTCGACCTTGGTGATATTGTTGTTTCAAATCAGCCCACTGGCCTCTGGAGAAATGGTAAGCTGGTTATGGCTGATAGTCCTTGTAGTCTGTGCGTCCATTAGGTGTAATCACTTATATACCACTCAGGGTAATCTCACCCTTCTTTATAGCGTCTCCAACCTGTTAACACTTTTCATTCCAAGTCTGCCTCCATCTTATCAAAGGTCTCATTGGTTTTCCGTTGTAATTGATTTTATAGACCAGCTCTTCGCCTGTCTTTGTCTTAGCTGTGTCATAAGTTATGGCAAGCTCAAATCCTCTTTGCATCAATGAACTGCGATGAGAAAGCTTTATATGGCTAAGCTCCTCTCAGGGAATGGAACAAACTTCTCTTCCCCGTCGCATAGCGCATAGTAAACTTAAAGTCTGTTTTTACTAAGCACAGTGCCTGAAAGTACATCATTTCATTCTTAACCCCTATATATTCGGCTGAAAGCTCCAGCTATCTTCTTGTCATCCTCCGCACTTACTCTAAGTGGTGCAGACAAGCCTATAATCATAACAAGCAAAGTAAAATTAATTGAACCCTTTAATTCCGGTATTCCTCATAACGAAATACTCCTTTCAAAATTCCTATATCCAATTATATATCGGCATATCGTAACCAAGTTATTATACATTTTGTCAACTTTTATCTCATTATAGTCTGCCCTTAAAAATGCAAGGTTTAGTAGAAAGTTTCCTTTAACTTTAATATATTAAATTTAAGCCAAAAAAGGCTTCTCATCTTCATAGTTAAATTATATATCTTTATCGGTAGAAATCAATACATTTATATTCAAAGATGCCATTATCATCATACCAGCGCTTTCAATATCTTTCTTACTAAGAATTTTGGGGAAAAAAGTCACCTGTAATAAGGTCTAGTTCTATCTCAGCTTTTCATCATCGGGCATAGCATAAGCTGACTGTATATAAGTCCACTTCCTCTGAATTTACACAAAATCAATTTCTCGGAATACGAACTGAATTTCCATTGTCATTAACGGATCTTTGATATAAACTCAAACATCAACTAAAACTGTATGTTAACTCGTTATATGGGTTCTCCATTATATGTGTCATTTCCTGTTGACGGCTATCCTTGCATTCCAGGCCTATATCCTCGCTATAATACTTGTTTGGAGAATCAAAGTATGACTTTCCTTTCCACATCATAACGCTTGCTTTTCGAAAAAGGAGGCATCTTCCAAATGTCCGATATGTCTGCAGATCGTATTGATAGGCTGATACGCTATGACTTTAAGTATTAATTTAGTTGGATTGGTTAATGAGCCAACGAACAGGCACAACAAGTCAAGTATTTGTTCAAGCACATCCTGCCTCTCTATTCTCTTTCGTTCAACAATGTCCTTAATATATACTTCTTGAATGAGAGATTCAGATAGTTCATCTTCGTGGCATCGTTAGGCCTGGATAGAATTAAGTAGCATCCCACCATAGAAGGCATATTCATCAAAAAGCTTCATTTTATCTCCACCAACGTGAGTAATATTCTTAAACCCAAAGCGGATGTACTCTTATTTCATCGCTAATCCTCTAAACTCTGTAAGAATGTCACTTAAGCATTTTGAGTTGCTTCTGGTTACATATACATCTCATTTAAGTGAGCCTCTCAAATCATTAAGCGCATCATAAAAAGTAATCCTTTTACCGTCAGTTGCTGGTTAGCCACCTCGTGAACATTTTATAACAATAACGAAGATAGTACTCCTCTTTACTTTTTCTACCCTTTTCTCTTATATACGATAATGTAAATAATTGCGGTATTTAATATCTTTGCAGGTCAAGCTCAGCCTTGATAATCTGCTCATCTTTACACCATTCTCAAACAGATAATCTATATATACAGCAGATAAGTTTGCCACATCTCCCTAATGCCTGTGATTACCTTTACCAAGCCATCAAAACGATATGAAATCCAACTGTTATTGCGAGATAACTATCACGTTTAATTTCCTGCTCTCCATTCCATTGAAAATTTCCGCCCACAAAGGCTTATCTAGTCAAATATTATATAACTATTCTTTAACATTTTTCAAATGATTTATAGTAGCTAGTATATACATAAAGACAAGCATTTGGTGTTATAATAAGTTTACAGAAATAAAAGTCCTCTGCTTCATCAATCTGCGAGTGGCTTCTCTATGATTTTACTTTGCATTATTGATACTATGAAAGGGCTAGTTATGAAGAAAAAACTAATTGCACTTGTACTACTCTGCCCTGTGTGTGTACCTTACCTCAAGGTGCAGAGGATTAGACAAAGTAAAAGAAGCTTGACTACAGCAAGATGCCTTGATACTCTATATACAATAAGGACTATAAAATTAGATATTTCGGTGGAGCTAGAAAATATCTAAAACTTTTTAGAAGAAGCGGCTAAAACCCAGTGAAATAACTCCTGAGCTTAAGCGTGCTGGAGCTGGTTGACAGCGATCTTGATCTATGAGTACTCATACCAATAAGTACGGTCCTAATTTTATGGTTCTTTGTCAGATGGTGCACTTGCACTTTTTCTGGATAGAATGAAATCTTTTCATCCCTCATCCCGGTAGGAACAGACTTCGAGTCGCTTTTATACGAGGCTGGATGATACCACTGAGATCAACAAGGCGTTGAGCTATATCCAGCTTATCCTGCAAGACAGGAATCCAAAAGCTACTGAGTATGACTGTAAAATGGATTATAGAAATGAGCACTCATCCAATCTTCAAATTAAGTTTATAAAGGATAATGCAATTCCTCACTCTAAAAATTACCTTTACAGGACTACGTGTAAAGGCTATCTGCAAAATAGGTTTATAAGTTATATATCAGCAATTACGAAAAATATGAAAAACAAAATAACAACGGTAAGTACTGTACAACAAGAATAGAGATCGTCCCTGCTCCTTGGAGCTGACAACTTGTTACTCCTATAGATTGGTGGATATAAAAAGGGATTTAATCCCAAGACAGATAAATACCCAACATCTTCTGTAATGCAAACTTTAGTCTATGATGACGCCATAACTTCACCCTGATATTAAAGCATACATATATGACAAATCAGGTAAACTTGAGGGATACGACTTAAAGCCTAAATATCAGTATAAGAGTAATTATTCAGGCTCATTTATATTTACAGTAAACAATACCGCCAAGTACCTTAAAAACGGCAAATACAAGGTTATCGTTAAAATGAAAAGCTAAGAATGGCAAGGATAGGCTTAACGCTGAAAAATCGGAGGTTTTCACTGTTACAGATAAGAATGTGTACGGAAGTTATAGAAGAGTTCCTATTTACCCTGCAGATGCCTTTTTGACAGTAGAGCATTAATGAGGTTAAAAATAAAAATTTAAGAATATAGAAAACATCAGTCATACAAGATTGGCTTTACAATATTTATAAATATCTGAATACTGCCAAATATACTGAAGTAAGTGACAATGTTCGAATAAAGTATTTTTCAGATAAAGCTATAACAATACTGGCTGTTATATGACTCATTTTGCAGGACAGAATGTTTATGCAGATTTTCATACATACTCAGTGGGCTGAAGTTATTACGATTTTGCGCCAAGACTTCCGCTTTGATTATAACGATAATTTAGAGGGGTTTATATATGCACTTGCGCATGCCACCACAGGAATTTTCAAAGTACTATAAGCATTATAAAGAGCCTGATTATTCCGGTATGATGTCATTTAGAGAATTGTTCTGATATTGCTTCCTTCCACCTTGAAAGTTAGCACATTTCCTCTTGCTAATTCTTTCCGAAAATAACTATAATTATCATTATGGATAATAAAAATTTATTTTTGATATTGATGGAACTCTCCTTGGGAGAAATGAATATCTACCGAATCTGCAGCAGAGGATTAGAAGGACAAGGGCAAAGGGAAACCTCTGCTTTATTTGCAGTGGGCGCAGTAAGTCAATGCTGCCAGGGAAGCTCCTTGAGGTTGGCTTTGACGGCATTATATGTGGTGGAGGAACCTATATCTCTTTTAGGGATGAAATCCTTGTTGACCACAAACTATCTGCCGGCGAGCTTTCCAGGCTCTTAGACTGGTTTGAGGGCTCAGACCTCAGCCTTTTCTTTGAGGGTGACGAATACATCCACGTCCTTCCTTTTGAGCGCTAGCAGCGACCCTACCAGGCTTAGCTTCTTCTAAAGGACCTCTCTGCCCCTCTAAAGGAGATAAGAAGAGACAACCTTGAAGAACTTAGTGTGGGCAAATTTTCTGGGATGATTAGTCCTTTGCAATGGGATTATGCCATGAAGATGGCTGATGACATCAAAGACTTTATGACTGTCATAATACACAGAAGGCCTAATGAAGCGAAGTTTACAGCTTCAAATACACCTCTAGATACTAACAGTAAGGATGATAAGGTAAGCTGGGCAGGATACGGCTTTGTGGAGTTCCTTCCAAATGGCTTTAATAAAGGCAACTGCAATCAAGGCGGTATTAGGCCATCTTAATCTCCCTCTTTCCTCAGCCTACGGCTTTGGTGACAGTGAGAACGACAGAGAGATGCTTACCTGGCTTCCGAATTCCATCTGTATGGGCAACGGAGATGAAAACATAAAAAAAATTGCCTCGTATGTAGCACCTCCTTTACTTGAAGATGGTATATACAAGGCAATGGAACATTTTCAATCTGATTTAGATATCTGTTTCTGTTTCAGAAACTTCACGTCTATAGCTGCTTCCTGACTCTTCTGAGGTTAAAAATAGCCTCTTGGTGAGGGCAGCTTTTGTTTTCACAAGTCTCTCCATCACATTCGCAGTCTTCTCCGTCACATTCACAGCAGCAGCAGAAGAAATGCTTGTAGACAAAGTAACAAATACCTGCTATAACGGCAAGGCCTCCTACTAGCTGCAGCGATTCCAACTAATTTTTTTCATAAATACCTCCTAAATTTTTATTATGATGTGGGTGGCAGAGTTACTTGACACTTGTATCATTGTATTATTAACTCCGATATCGGATTATAATAATCCTGCATTTATCATTTCGCTTCTTAGTATCTCTCATGGGCATCAGACATAGGTGTAAGCGGCTTTCTATAGCCTCCTACCTCGTATCCTAAAGAGATTCATAGCTTCCTTTACAGGGATTGGATTTACATCGATGAACAGGCTATTTATAAGTGAGAGATATCTGTTCTGGATATCTAGCGCTTTCTTGGTATCTCCCGCTCTAAAAGCTCATAACCATATCGTGCATCTGCTTAGGAAGAATGTGGGAAGCTACTAGAGATAACTCCCTTTCCACCCATAGAACAGAGGGCGATGACCTGGTCATCATTGCCTGAATATGTCAAAGTCCAGGTCTTTTGTAAGCGCGGCAATCTTTGCTATCTGAGAAATATTGCCTGATGCTTCCTTGACTGCTACTATGTTTTTGACGTCTCTTGCAAGCTTATATATGGTCTCGAGGCTCGATGTTGATGCCTGTTCTTCCTGCTATATTATAGAGGGATTACGAGGTTTTAACAGCGTTAGCCGTGTCTGCAAATGCTCGTAAGTCCCTCTGCCGTAGCCTTATTATAGTAAGGCGATACCAGGAGAAGTCCGTCAGCACCGTATTCTTCCAGCCTCCTTAGACATCTCAATTGCTGTCTGGCACAGTTGGAACCGGTTCCGGCAATCACAGGAACCCTGCCGTTTACAAACTTCACAGACTCACGGATGACGTCCATATGCTCCTTTTTCGGTAGAGTAGCTGAGCTCTCCTGTTGTACCACCAGATAACAAGTCCGTCCACCCCGTCCTCAATCTGCTTGTTGATAAGCTCTTCAAGCTTAGCATAATTTACACTTCCATCCGGACTAAACGGGTTATAAGTGCTGTTGCAACTCCTTCAAATAAAGACATTATCTTACTAACCTCCTTCCAAGCTCAATCATCCAAGGGTCAGCTTCCTTAGTCATCTTAAGTGCCTCTGCGATATCATAGTCCATAAAATGACCGCCCTTCATACCGATAACCCTGTTTGTCTTACCTTCAAGAAGAAGATCTACAGCCTTTGCTCAAACATAGAAGCATACACTCTGTCTGTAGCTGTTGGGCTTCCACCTCTTTGAATATCCGAGTACTGTTGCTCTGGTCTCCATACCTGTAGCCATCTCAATCAGCTTAGCCATTTCATTTGAGTTGCCTACGCTTTCAGCATTGATTATGATGTAATGCTTCTTGCCCTTTGCTCTTAAGTACTTGATTCTATGTATAATCTCCTCAAGGTTGCCGTCATAGGTATCTGATGTAAGAATTTCCTCAGAGCCGTTGGCTATACCGCACCAAAGCGCTATGTAGCCTGCTCCTCTTCCCATTACCTCGATGATGTTGCAACGCTCGTGGGATGTGGATGTATCCTAACCTTGTCGATACACTCCATTGCTGTGTTTACAGCTGTATTAAAAGCCTATGGTGTACTCTGTGCAGGCAATATCATTATCAATTGTTCCTGGAGGTGCTATGGTGTTGATTCTCTTTCAGCAAGTCTTCCAGCACCCTGGAATGAGCCATCACCACCTATAACCACGATACCGTCAATCCCGTGCTTTTTGCAGATTTCAGCTCCCTTATCCTGTGTCTCAGACTTCTTAAACTCAGGACATCTTGCAGTATAAAGCACCGTACCCTACCGCTGTATGATATCAGACACGCTCTTTTGAATCCATTTCAACGATGTCCTCGTCAATTAGTCCGCATGTATCCTCTTCTTATACCCTTAACCTTCTTACCTGCTGCAAGAGCTGCCGTTTCAACCGCTCTAATGCGAGGCATTCATACCCGGTGCATCTCCTCCGCTTGTAAGTACTCTATTGTATTTACTTCCTGCCATTTTTAGTCTACCTCCATAGATTTTATTAAAAATCTGCAGTTTCATATTACAACCAAAGTCCTATGGGCTGTATTTTAATACAAAACGAGGTCACAATCAACAAAAAGATTAACCAAAGTTTAGCTATAGGTTTAATGTATCTTTTTACGACTATTTTTACATTTTCACTTCCAAGCTTGTGTTTTAGCTCATCTATCACAGCTTCTGCATAAGATATGCCCTAATCGCATTTACCTGCTTTACCTGTCTTTTCTTCCCTACAATATATAGCATAACCCTTGCATTTCCTTTATTGCCTTCAAATATTTTGTTTAACTCATCTTCTACCCTTTTCAAGTTCCCGCCTTATTCTCAAACTGCAGTATACTTCTCTAGGTACTTCTTCAAAGGGAATAATCTTTTCCTGCAATTAACTTCGCAGCATCATTTTCTTCAAGCAGGCTTTTCCTGAGATTATGTACTTTCTTCCCTCTTCTATAAGGTCCTTGTATTTTTCAAAATCTCTTGGAAATACTATAACTTCAACATCACCCACCAAGTCCTCAAAGTAATGTAAAGCCATACGCTGATTATTCCTTGTAAGCTTTGATATTTACCACACTTGCGATTCCTCCAAGTATGTAGTCTTTACCCGGTGCTACATTTACCATCCCCCTCCTCTTCATCATAAGCAAAGTCCAAAGGAGTGGCATTGCAGACAGACTTTAGCATATCCTGATAGCTTTCAAGAGGGTGTCCGCTAAGATAGACTCCAAGCATTTCTTTTTCAAATGCAAGCTTTGTCTCCACATCAAACTCACCAAGCACAGGCATCTTCACTTCCAGAGTAGATAATTCATCCTTGGTGCTATATCAAAAAGAGCTTAGCTGTCCTGCCATCTTGCTGTGCTTTTCGTGTGAGATGGAGTCTAGTACCTGCTCATATACAGCCATCTTTTCACGCCTTGTCCCTGCAAGTCCGTCAAGAGCTCCTGACTTTATAAGTGCCTCAAGAGCCTTTCTTGTTTATCGAGCCTGCAAGCCTTTCTATCAGGTCAGTAGAGACTCTTATATGGCCTCTTTCCTCTCTGTCTTTTACTATGGCATCTGTTACATTTTCTCCAAGCCCCTTTATGGCAGACATGCCATAGCGGATACCACCACTCGCCGTAGTAAGTTACCTCTCCCTCATTGACATCAGGGGGAAGGATGGCACTCCCCATTTCCTTACCTGAAAGGATGTACTCTGATACCTTTCCTGTATTTGACATGACGCTGGTTAAAAGGGCCGCCATATATTCCTTAGGGTAATAATACTTGAGGTAGGCAGTCTGATAGGTTATGAAAGCATAGGCCGCCGCATGCGAGCGGTTAAAGGCATACTTGGCAAAATCAATCATCTTATCATATATCTTATTGGCAACCTGCTCTGAAACACCATTGCCACACAGCCAGGTAGTTCCTTAGACTCATCACCATAGACAAAGTTTTTCTCTCCTCTTCATCACGCTGTCCTTTTTCTTTGACATAGCACGTCGGAGCAAATCACTTTGCCCATAGCTGTAGCCCGCAAGGTCACGCACTATCTGCATAACCTGCTCTGATACACTATACAGCCATATGGGTTGACTTAAGGATTGGGACCGCTCTTCACAGATCATATCTCTATGGTGGCAGCATTTCTCTTGCCGTTTATATAATCATCAATAAATTCCATAGGGTCCTGGTCTGTAGAGGGAAATTCCGCAATTATATCTTCTATGTTGTCAGGCCTAAACTTCTTCATAAAAGCTTGTCATACCGGGACTTTCAAGCTGAATACTCCTCTGTCCTGCCTCGCTAATCATAAAGATAGATATTTTCATCCTCCATGTCTCATCTCTTTTCTATGTCAGACTCGTCCTTCCTTCTTTCTTTCTGTTTCTGTTTACCAGCTCCACCGCCTTTTCTATAACTGTAAGGTTTCTAAGGCCTAGAAGTCCATCTTAAGGGTCCAAGCTGCTCAATGGTTTCCATATGGTATACTGTGTGGTAACTAGCACCGTCACTGCATACGTGGAAACAGGCATAGCAGTCTACTTCACGCTTGCTTATAACTACTCCCGCAGCATGGATTGAGGTATGCCTTGGAGTCCCTCAAGCCTCCTTGATAGGTCTGATAAAGCTTTCTTTGCCTCCTCATCCTCATCATAGCCTCTTAGGTCGAGGATTGATCAAACAGCCTTCTCAATATTCATTTTAAGTTCATTGGGTATCATCTTGGCTGCCTTATCATAGAAGCTATAAGGCAGGTCAAGAGCCCTTCCCACATCCCTGATAACCATTTTTGCAGCCATAGTACCAAAGGTTACTATCTGTACCACCTTTTCTCTGCCGTACTTTTCGGTAACGTAGTCTATTACCTCCTGTCTTCTAAGTACGCAGAAGTCAACGTCTATATCGGGCATGGTTACTCTCTCGGGTTTAAGAAACGCTCAAAAAGAGGAGATTGTATCTAATAGGGTCTACTCCCGTAATGCCAAGACAGTAAGCTACTATGCTTCCTGCTGCTGAGCCTGCTTCCGGGACCTACCGCTATGTGTTCTCCTTTGCAAAGTTGATATAATCCCACACTATGAGAGTAATCCACAAAAGCCCATATTAGCAATGGTATCAGTCCGTATTTAAGCCTTTCACGAAGAGGCCTCAGTATCTGCATCCACCCCCTCATCACCTCTTCTTAAATCCCGTCTTCGCAGAGTTTATTAAGATATGAAAGTGAGGTATAGCCCTCAGGCACAGGATACTGTGGCAGTGGTATTGCCAAAACTCTATCTCTACATTACATCGTCTCTGTTATCTCTTCAGTATTGTGAATGGCTTCAGGTATGTAGTGAAATACCTCCTCCATTTCCTCGGAGACTTCACACGAACTGTCCGCCCTCGTACTTCATCCTGTCTTCATCTTATACATTTTTCTGAGTCTGAATGCAGATAAGTACGTCATGAGCCCTCGGCATCCTCTTTATAGAGATAATGGCAGTCATTGGTGGCTACAGAGGAATACCTGTCTCAGATGATATCCTCATCAGTCCCTGATTGACAAATTTCTGCTCTGAAAGTCCATGGTCTTGAGCTCCAGGAAAAAGTTGTTTTCTCCAAATATTCCTGAAGCCTCATTGCTTCTTCGCTTGCTCCTCAGGTCCCCATTTCTTGGCTTGGTAGGCACTATGTCCCGGCAAAGACAGGCGGAGGAAGCAATTATGCCCTCGTGATACTCAACAGCTCGTAATCCACCCTCGGCTTATAATACAAAATCCCTCTAGCAAAAGCTTGATACTAGCTTCCATGAGGTTCTTGTGTCCTGTGTCATTTTCAGCAAAGCGGTATCAAATGGTTGTACCGCTCTGCTGACTTTTTCCTTTTCCTTTTCAAATCTGGAGCCCGACCACATATGCCTCACAGCCGATAATGGGCTTGATACCCTCAAGCCTTGCAGGCCTTGTAGGTCTATAACTCCGTACCTAACGCCGTGGTCTGTGATGGCACAGGCATCCATGCTGCATTCCTTGACTCTTCTAACTAGCTCAAATTATCTTGCTTTGAGCCGTCAAACGAAGACTATATCCTGTATGTAAATGTAAATGAGTGAAGCTCATTTTACCCTTCTTTTCTATTATTACTATAACTATACCCTGTTCTCTTCAGCTATACGGCTGATCTTGTTAAGCCTGTGATTCACCCCGACTTGCCAGAGGTGTATCGAGAGCTCTCCCAGTTCTTTAAGGGTAGTATCCGGATATTCCATCCTTAACTTTGCTAGCTCCCTAAGTCCGTCAGGCAGGTCTTAAGCTTATTTATGTTTTTAAGATAATAGATGTCGTCAAGCTGCTTTCCCGCTGCTGAAGCGGTTTTCCTTATGTTGGCAGTCTCGCAGTTTACCTTGCGGGTTTTACCTTGTTTTTGACATCCTTGTATATTCTTATATTTTCAAAATTCATCAAAGCCTTGTGCGCCTCGGTAATCCCAAGAAAACTCTGAGTTTTCATCGCTTTCCTTGATATATACGGGATAATGGTTCTTTCTCTCTTGATAAGCTTTGCCTTTATTCCTACTTCTGAAAATATACCTGTTAGCTCCATAGCCTTACTTTTCGCTGTTCATACAACTATTTCACAAATGATAGCTTTTCAGGGTCCTTGCTGACCGATGCCAAAAAGCCTCTTAGAAAAGGCCTTTTCAGCATATACTCTGCACAATCATATTTGACACAAGAGAATAATCATCTCTAAAGCTTCCTTCTTTACTTAGGAGCTTGTAGCCTCAAGTACTTCTTTCGCAGCCTCATCCTTTACGAGGATGGTGTACATCATTGAATTCTTAGAGATATTCTTTTCTGATTGATACTCTCCTTATATCAAAGGTCTCTCTTAAAAGCTCATAAAATTTCCTGACTGTATATATATTTTCAGTGTGAATAAGCAGTCTGTAACCACCTGTTTCCGTTATTCTTATCCTTCCACAAAGCACAATAACAGCTGCAAGCTCAGCTATCTGGCAGTGTCTTGCTTTTGGCATATACTCCGTAAGTTCTTCTTTTACATCTGATGAAAAGGACATATCAAATCTCCCTATGTTCTATCCTTGCGCCTTATATTCGTTCCTCCAAACCACTCAAGTCAAAGCATTGGCAAGGGTTACAGACCTGTGCTTGCCTCCCGTACAGCCAATGGCAATGACAAGCTGGTTCTTCCCCTCTGCGATGTAGTTTGGAAGCAGAAAATCCACCATATCAGTAAGCTTGGAGAGGAACTGCCTTGCAGCCTCACTTGACATGACATATTCATATACCTCTATCGTACCTGTCTTTTTCCTTAAGTTCGTGTCATGTAAAAGGATTGAGCAGAATCTCACATCAAATACCAAATCAGCATCTGATGGTATCCGTATTTATAACCAAAAGAAAGTCAGTAGTCATAAAACCATTATACTTTTCCTCATTTATAAATATTTTATAGAGCTCAGCTCTTAACTCTAGTAAGAAGCCTGCTGGTATCTATGATATAATCAGCATTCTTCTCAAGAAGCCGAGCCTTTTCCTCTCTCTTTGTATGCCCACCTCAAGCCTTCCTGTGCCCGAAAGAGGGTGGGTACGTCTTCGTTTCCTTGTAACGCCTGATAAGGCTCTCATCCGAGGCTTTCCATAAAGAGGATTTTCAGCCCCTCATTCTTTACCTCAGGCAGATATCCGCAAGCTTATCAAGACCTGAACCACTTCTTATATCTATCCTACTGCGGTCCTAGTGTGTTCTCCCTTAGCTCTTTGTAAGCTTTGCAAAAGTCAACCAAAAAATCTACAGGAAGATTGTCCACACAAAGATATCCTGCATCTTCCAGACTCTTGATTGCTGTGAGTCTTTCCCTCGCCCCCACATACCGGTGATGATTACAGTTTTTGACGATATCATAGCATTTTTACCTCGGATAGAGCTTCACACCACTTTTTCTTCTACTACCTTCTGTACACAAGCTATTAGTTCTTTTACATCCTTAGCCGTGGCATTATCAACATTGATAATAAACCCGCTATGTTTCTTTGAGACCTCAGCCCCTCCTACTCTGGTTCCCTTAAGCCCTGCTTCCTCTATAAGCTGTGAAGCATAGCCTGTCTCAGGCCGCTTAAAGGTAGAGCCTGCACTAGGATATTCCAGAGGCTGCTTCTCACTTCTTCTGGAGTTTAAGTCGTCTATCTTAGCCTGAATCTCTTCTTTTTTTCCCTTGGTTAACTTAAAGTCCACAGCCACTACGACTGCATTATTAAGCTGTGATACCTTACTGTGGCGGTATGAAAACTCCATTTCATCTGCAGTATAATGCTTAAGCTCTCCATCTGTAATTATATAGACTCCTGTCACCACATCCTTCATCTCTCCGCCGTAGGCTCCTGCATTCATATATACAGCTCCTCCAACTGAGCCGGGTATACCTGATGCAAACTCCAAGCCCTGTGTATTCTTCTTCTACCGTAAAGGCTGCCAGTTCAGAGAGGCTAGGGTCGCTCCTGCCCTTATGACATCTCCCTCTATCCTTGCCATCGCAAGCTTTTCCTGTAAAGGTGGATGATAACTCCTCCACACCTTCATCACTTACTAAGAAGGTTGCTTCCTTGCCAATAACGAAAAACCCTACCCCTCTTCCTTGCAGAGGTTTGTCACCTTTCAGGAGGTCGCTGATGTCGGAGATTTCAAGGAAAATTTCCGCAGGACCACCGATTTTGAAGCTGGTGTGGGCTTTTCATGTCTTCATTTAAAAATATGGCTTCGCCACATAAAATGTTTTGAAGCCTTTCTAAAAATTTACTTTTCATATCCAATCTTCTTTCCCGCTATCATAGCTGCGCAGCCGTAGATACCCTGCGTCATTTCCAAGAGTTGCAAGTCTGAATTCTTTATTTTTAACCGCGTCCATAGCAAATCCATTATAGTACTTTGTAATAGCCTTGATAATGATGTCTCCTGCCTTGGATACTCCACCGCCGATGACAAATACCTCAGGGTCTACTATCTGTGCTATACCTGCGCAGGCAAAAAGCAAGATACCAGCTAAGTCTATCAAGTACATCAACACCTATGGCATCTCCTTTTTAGCCGCATCAAGTACGTCCTTAGCTGAGAAGCCGTCTATATCGGCTAAGATGGTAGAGCTCTTGCCTTCTATCATCTCCATCTTGGCAAGGCAGGACTATTCCTGTTGCTGATGCATATTGTCTCAAGACAGCCCTTCTTCCGCAGTTACAGGATGCTTCCTCATTTGGATTCACACAGATATGGCCTATCTCTCCTGCCGCTCCGTTGGAGCCTGCTATTATCTTGCCACCGATTATAACTCCACCGCCTACTCCTGTTCCAAGGGTGACCATGGTAAGGCTTTCGTGTCCCTTACCGCCTCCCTGCCACTTCTCTCCAAGAGCAGCAGCATTGGCATCGTTTGCTACCATAGCCTTTAGTCCTGTAAGCTTTTCAATCTCTCCCTTTACGTCAGTTCTGCCCCAATGCATGTTGACACACTGTGAAACAGAAGCCATCCTCTGTTACAGGTCCCGGCACATCTATACCTATACCCTCGCAGTCCTCTTTTGGATATTCATCGCTAAAGCGGTCTTCTATCGACCTTGCCACGTCTGAAAGCACGCTCTCAGGCAGGGTTGGGATTTCCCACTTGTTGATAAGCTCTCCCTTAAGGGTGAACATACCAAGTTTAACTGAGGTACCGCCAATGTCTACACCAAAACAAAATTTACCCATAGCTTTCTCCTTATATATCTCTGTTCTTCATTATGTTAGATGTTACCCTGTCATAGAACTCCTTAGCCGCATTGTAGCCCATCTTCTTCTGACGGTTGTTAACTGCCGCTGCCTCACAGATGATGGCAAGGTTTCTACCGGACGTATAGGTATGCTGTGGCTTATAAGATTGACTCCGAGAATCTCTGTATACTGCTCCTCAAGTCCAAGTCTGTCAAACTCATAGTCCTTGTTCCACTCCATAAGCTTTACTATGAGGTCGATATTCTGGAAGTTCTTTACACTTGCAAAACCGAAAAGGGTTCTCACATCTATGATACCTATACCTCTAAGCTCTATAAGATGTTTGGTTATCTCAGGAGCTGTACCCACAAGGGTATCCTCACTTATCTTTTTAATCTCTACCACATCATCGGACACAAGACGGTGTCCACGCTTTATAAGCTCCAGAGCAGCCTCACTCTTACCTATGCCGCTCTCTCCCATAATGAGGACTCCCTCGCCATAGATATCTACAAATACACCATGTATGGATATCCTTGGAGCAAGCTGATGGCGCATATAACGGATGGCCTCAACCATAAGCGGAGGTTGCCTTGTCTGTCCAAAGTACAGGAACTCCCTTTTCTACTGCCACCTCAAGAAGCTTCTCAGGGACTTCTATTCCCCTACAGAAGATGAGGCAGGGAATCTTGTAGTCCATAAGCTTGGCAAGAACCTTAACTCCGTCATCCTCGTCCATCCTCTTAAGATAGGCATGTCTCTACATTTCCAATTACCTGAATACGCTCTGAATCAAAGTAATCAAAAGAAACCTGCGAGCTGAAGTGCAGGACAGTTTACGTCTATATGTTTAATCAAAATGTTCTCTGTATCTATTCCGGTGTCAGATTATCAAGACTCATTTTCTCGATGAGTTCTGACAATGGTACACTGTACATACCTTCCATACTTTTGCTCCTTTTTGTAAGAAATATTGGTGATTTTAGTATAACTGATAAAGCGGGGGTTATTCAATAAAAACACCCTCAACATCTTCCCAAAATACCTGCTCATTTTCTCTGCCCATAGAGGTTTAGATGAAGCCCTCCGTCATAGGTATCCTTGGAATAATCAATCCCACCTCATCTTTTTATCAAGAAAATTGATGTACTTTAAGCCCATTTTTCCTGCATAATCCTAATCTGCTCATCCCACTCTTTGTACCAGTAAGGATAAAGAATTGGCGCCTTTATAAGGATGAGTTCCACATTGTTTTTCCTTACATAGCTTCATCATCTTGTCAAGATACTCATAAGATACATCAGGCAGTTTGTGGTCTGAAAGAGGCTTCCCTACGGGAAGCTTTATCCACAGGACGCACCCTTTATTCACAAGGTATCCATCCTCAGACACCTTTGGCTTTGGTGAAAAATATACTTTAAAGTCCTGACTCGTAGCTCACTCCAGCGTGAGTGGAACCGAAACAGAGGAAAGACATAGGTAATAAACTTCTCCTCAGGAAGCATAGAAGCCTTAACTGCCTCCACCTTAGAAGACAGACCACCTCATACCGTCAAGAGTCATGCGGTTTGTAGCTCTCCTTTTTGAGGCCCAGCGTACTTCATAGCAAGCACATTGTAGACTACGGTCTTTGGCTTCTCATACTTAAGCATTTCTTCAAGAAGATAGTAAGACTGCCATATAAGCTGGTTGGCACTTCCCTTATATAGACTTGATGCCATATTCCTTCCTCAATATCTCTGGCGAAAAAGCTTTCATAGACTTCGCAGTCCCCACAAAGAGCGAGGTCGTGGTCCTTTTCCACATCATAATACTCGCTGATAAGCGCCCCTTCAGATTGTCCTCCACATACTTGGGCATAAGCAGTCTCTGAACGAGAAAAAGAATGGCAAGAGGTGATGCAACGGTAGAAATTATATATATTTTCCTCTTCATTTCCTCCTCCTAAAACCTGTTGTGTATATGAACTGTGAGCTGTCATAGCCTATGCCGCTAGACACCAAAAATCAGAATCGTTACAAAAAGCAGGGCCAGTGCAGGGTACCAGACAATCTCACTCTTAGCTAATATCCTATCTCTTATATCAGTAGTTCTTGAGCAAGACTCTGCCAAAAATAAAACAACTACTCCTACAGCTAAAACGGGTAATCAGCTGTAGTTATGCCAAGGTCGGTAACTACAGCCTTTCTCCCAATTATTTACCCAAAATATACTAAAAAAATGCCTTAAAAGTCACTCCTACGTCACCGTAACAGTCAAGCATTCTGATACTGCTCATTATAAATACGGTGCGGATAGCTGAAAATGCATCGTAAGCTCTGAAATAGGAGCTTCTTTATCGGAATAAACTTATGAAAAGCCGCAAAGACGACCTTAAGCTCATCCGATATCAGTATACAAAGTCCATTTTAGGAGTCCCCATACCACAAAGTTCCAGCCTGCTCCATACCAAAGTCCCTGTGAGGAACCAGACTGTGAGTGCTGAAATGTGAACAGGCACACGCTTTCCTATGCTTTCCCACAGGTGCTTCCTGGAAAGCTTTGACAGCTTAAGCATAAAGTCGATACGGAAGGGGATAGAAGACATAGTCTCTAAACCAAGCCCCATGGTTATGTGCCAACGCCTCCAGTATTCCTTAACATTTTTGAAATACGGTCTGATGAAAGTTCTCCTCCACCTTGATTCCAAGCATTTCCGCTATGGCTATGGTGATGTCTATTCCGCCTGAAAAAGTCTGCATATATCTGCACTGCATAAAACACGATTCCCATAAGCGCAAAGGCTCCGTTATGGGTCTCAGCGTCAGAAACAATGGTAAGAACTGCAGGTAAGATGCGGTCTGCAATTACCATTTTTTTAAAGTATCCCCATAACAGCCTGTAAAGCCCTCTGACAAAGCCTTTGTGATTGTAATTATGCCTTGTAAAAAGAGACTCAGACATATAGTCAAACCTGCTTATAGGACCTTGGATTAGTTGTGGGAAAAATGATATATAAAGGGCAAACTTAAAGAAATTTCTCTCAGCCTTGTATTTCTTGCAGTATACATCCACGAGATAGCTGATGCTCTTAAAGGTATAGAAAGAAATTCCCATTGTGCAAAAATGAGGGTTAAGGAACTTAAATCCTCCCCCACCTGTAAATGCACTTGATATGAAGTTAATATTGGCAATGACAAAGTCAGCATATTTTACCACTATGAGGGTACCAAGGCTGAAAATAAGGCCGAAGTAGAGCCATTTCTTTTGCTTATTCGAAGTCTTAAATTGGGACTTTTTCCCCTCTTTTACCTCTGAATTTCTTTTTAGATAGATTCGCACAGATATCGTCTATTTTAAAGGGCTTGCAAACCCGAGACTCCGGCGAGTAACCAGAGCCATATATGAGATATACTTTGCCGGCATAGAAGTAAAATGAAAGGCCGGCAAAGAGCAAAAACTGCCACTGAAACCGCTTAAATACTGTATAATAGCAGATAATGAAAGCTATTAAAAAGGCTATAAATCCATAAGATACGAATAGCATCTCTACTCCAATTCCTCTAAAAAGGGTAATAATCGCTTCAAGTGAGTTAAAGTTGTCGGGCGCAATCTCGTTAGCAGGCACCTTTATGTCAAATACCTCACGATTTCCGATATGAGAGTCACTATGTCAAATGAATCAAATATCCCGCTATCTATGAGGCTTTTTCTCCCTTTTCATAATCAACCTCAGGGTGGATGTCACTGCAAAATGTCCAGTAATTCAGTCTATTCATAAAGGCTCTCTTAAATAATCTGTGATATGGGATTGCTATAGCTTCTCCCCAGTCTTTCTTAAAATTATGCGATGTCAAAAGATAATAAATTCTCTTGCAGGCAAGCCCCTAGTCGAATACTAACACTTTTGACACTTGTATCTTCGAAAATCCTAAAAAGTATAACTATAACACTTTTGTGAATATTTTTAAATAAGGTTTTGATAAGGCGCTTCCTGTCTATCTTACCGCCTGCCATAAGCGGAAGCTTATCAAGCTTAACTACCTTGCCGGGAACCATCGTCGGAGGCAAGCTTATTTCTAAAAATTTTCTTGCCTTGACCTCTTCTATTCTACCCTCGTAGAAAAACGTTATAACCTCCTTTCAGGGTTATAAATACAGCATCCTCTGACAACTCCCTCAAATGCACCTCCACAGGCTTCTATCTCCTCCAGTTCAATCCTATAGCCTCTGTGCTTTATCTGATTGTCCTTTCTTCCTGCAAAATAAAGCTCTCCATCCTCTCCAAAGTAGCCTATGTCGCCTGTTTTGTAAAGGAGTATAGACCTACCATCTGTTAATTGGTAGTTTACAAATTTCTCCTTTGTCCTCTCCTCATCTTTGTAGTAGCCTGAGAAGCCCTGTTCCACCTATGCAGATTTCACCTTTATGCCTTCCTCCGCACTAGGATGCGGATTTTGCTATTATGTTACCCTCTTCATCGATGAGGAAAATCTCCGTATCTGGCAGAGGCTTCCCGATGAGAATGCCATTTTCCAGTTTCTCCACATCATAAACCACATAATAACTGCTCATACCTGTACACTCGGTTGCACCATATAGATTAATAAATCTTGCCTTGGGGCAGGCTTTCATCCACTGTTTCAAATGGCTAATCGGCAATACTTCACCGCCAAAGGCAATAACCTTTAGGTGCTCAGGCTTTGCGAAGTCAAAGGCTGATAGCCTGGTAAATATAGTAAGGGCAGAGGACACAAAGCAGATAGTGTTTATCTTATGTTCATTGAGGTATTCTATCAGCTTAACCGGAGACATAAATAGCTTCTTAGGAATAAAATATGTAGCAGCCCCGTATTTTAGCGTGGTATAGACATCCTTTAGGCAGGCGTCAAGGTAGAGTGGCGCCTGATTGCCAAAAACAGTGTTCTCATCACACTCTAACACCTTGCCAAGCCCCTCTATGTAGTCAATTACATTTCTATGGCTTGCCACAACCCCCTTTGGCACTCCTGTAGAGCCTGAGGTAAATACCATGTAAATAGTGTCAGTCTCTTTCGCTTTATGGCTTATATCCAGCAATAACTCATCATTACTTGCAGTGTCTTGAGCTTCCTCATAGCTACAAATATCTCCTAAATCCGAGGCTTTTAGCCTTTTCCTTTAGTATTTCTATCAACTATCATAAGCTTTGCTTTTAGTTATATCTATGATAGCATCAAGCCTTGTCTCTGGCATATCAAGGTCTAACGCCACATAAAAATTCCCGAGCGGACTACTCCCAAAGGGCAGAAACCTCCTCAGGGGACTTCTCCATAAAGACAAGTATTGGCTCGTTATAGATATTTTTATCAGCTATGAAGCTTCCTATAGCTTCTGTTTTTGATTTCAGCTCCAAAAGGTCAAGTCGAGCTTCTCCTATAAAGGCTAATTTATCCGGATATCTGGCGCAGTTTCATCAAGGTAAGTGAGTATATTGGTTGGTTTCATAATGTTTATTCTTTTCTTATATTGTGGGAGGTTTGTTTTCCTTAAAATAAGTTCTTCTGACTCAGGTAGGCATCGCTCATACAGTGCATATCGGATATCCCTTGACTCCTAAGGGTATAGACAATTGAGTGATAAAAGTAATCCAAGGCTTCTTCAACCGTTTTATTGCGCTCTTTCGCATAGTCTACTACAATTCTTGCATATTTCTTCTGTAAAAGGATTGGGTGTGCTAGCATATTTCTACCCCTTTCTCTTCATAAGCTCTATTATGTCATTTTACAATATACTCCTTCCCTGAGTATGGAGCACATCATAACATCAAAGATGTATTCGTGTAAAATCCTGAATTCTTTTAATGCATCATAGGTCATGACAGCATCTTTATTAAGCTTTGCTGCAACGTTTTCTATACAAAATATGGCAAATTCTACTTCATTAAGACCATAGTCGGTGTTGGTGTTGTTCATAGGGATACCTCTTTTCTAAGGCTATTGTATATGGGAAGGGGGCGGGTTGTCAAATGTTCACTTGTAAACATTCAGGTATTATCCAAAATTAATCTTGAAAATCCCCCACATTTGCATTACAATTAAATTGCGTAAAATACAACTGCGTTAAATCAAACTATTTTCAACAAAGGAGACATCATATGTATATAAACACATTGATAGGAATACTAATACCCTTCCTCGGCACATCCCTGGGTGCAGCCATGGTATTTGTCCTAAAAGATAATATGAGCGAAAAGCTACAGAAGGCTCTGACAGGGTTTGCTGCAGGGGTGATGGTGGCAGCCTCCTTCTGGAGCCTGCTGGTTCCTGCCTTAGAGCAGTCTTCATCCATGGGAAAGTTTGCATTTATCCCTGCTGCCGTAGGCTTTCTCATAGGCATTGGCTTCTTGCTTATTTTAGATGAAATAATTCCTCATATGCACCTTGACCTCACAGAAGAGGGCCCTAAAGGAAGCCGTCTCAGCCGTTCTCTTAAGCTGGTCCTTGCCGTTACACTCCACAATATACCTGAGGGTATGGCAGTAGGTGTAGTCTATGCAGGCTGGCTTAATGGCAATGAATCTATTACCTACTTTGGAGCTCTGGCTCTTGCCATAGGTATTGCCATTCAGAACTTCCCTGAGGGTGCCATTGTATCTATGCCTCTTAGAGCAGAGGGCATGCCTAAGTGGAAGACCTTTATTTACGGAGTTTTATCGGGACTTGTTGAGCCTATCGGTTCAGTCCTAACTATTCTCTTTGCTTCACAGGTTGTGCCATTGCTCCCATATTTCCTAAGCTTTGCAGCCGGAGCAATGATGTATGTAGTGGTAGAGGAGCTTATTCCTGAGATGTCGGAAGGAAAGCACTCCAACATAGGCACAGTCCTTTTTGCCATTGGCTTTGTGACCATGATGATTCTTGATGTATCGTTGGGATAGAGGTGTTTTGTAAACAATGCAAAGCGTTTGACAAAACCCCTCAATCCTCTATCCCCTAAAGGCCGCTTTCATCCTATCAATCTCACTTCTGCCTATACCATATTTTTGCCAACTTTTTGCCAGTTGTTTCTAACTATGTCTTTAATTAATGCTACAAACCCAACAGCTTCATCTTTATCTAAACCGTAATATTTAGCTGACTCTATCGCTAAATCAAAGCTAATGTCGGCATTATAAGAGTCTACATTTAATGACAGGTATTCTCCGTATATATCCGGATTTACATCGTAGAGCGGAGATAATTCCCAGACCATCTTCAACAAAATAAATCCGTGATTTCTAAAATGATCATCTGTATTAGACACAGCCATGCTAAGTACAATCCTCTTCCATAGCTCTACCAAATCAGCTTGCGGCCCTAACACCATTGGCTTTTTAAGAAGGAGACTATTTCAAGATAACTGCTTCCATCCGCCATATCAGCACCATCTTTTTTTGCCAAGCATTGTCATTGCAGAGGAAAAAAATGTACACGCTGACTGCCTTTTTCTATCAAAGCGTTTAACAAGAAAAAGTAGTTCTAATTTTGAAAACTTTTTCTATCTTAGCTTCAGGAACATTTTAATCCAAACATAGCAGCCAGCTCATGATTGCAACCATCTCCCAAGCACCGAGTTAAAATCATCGTGTTTAGATGGGAACTTAGCTATCCAGAGTGAGCCATCCTGAGCCATTACAGATGCCTTAGGTCTCGCTCCTCCTAAAGATGAACCAGGTGCAAGCAATTGTTTTAACCATTTTTCATTCAGACTGTCAGTATCATTTTCAAATGCTATAGATGCCTGCTCCAACTCTCTAAGCGAGGTCCAGGGAGGAGTTGCAAATTCTTTATCATCTGATAAAAAAATTCCCTTCCAATTCTGTTTTTAAATCTAAGTCCTCCCATTCGTGCTTCATCATATACCCCAAGCAGGTAGTCACTCTCTAAGAGTTTTTCAGGTTTTACTCCTTCCCTTTTTGCTCTTATCTCCTCCCTTCTTTTCATTAGCCGTCTTCCCCATCTGTCAGGACAAGAGTCTGCAAATACTCCAAATATGTTTTTGTCATCAGTTATATACTGTCTCCCTCTATACAACTGCAAATCAGGGTCAAGGAGCATTTTCTTATGTTCAAGCCAATTTTCATTGTACTCAAAAGAATAAAACTCCTTGCCTCTAGTTTGAGAAACATACATTGTCCCTACCAACTCATTGGAAAATGATAAAAAATCTGCAAACACATATATCTTTTTTTCTTTTTCCATTCTTATCCCTTCCTCACTCTCTTATTTACCATAAGTCCCAAGTCCTGTAGTTTTCTTCCAAGTTCGTCATCTTTTGCTACCAGCAACAAGTCCCTGTCCATATAGTTAAGTGCATGAAGTACTGCCGCATAGCAGCCTATAGCTACTGATGGTGCTCCTTTTTCTATGGCAACAAGGGTTGCCCTGCTTATTCCAGCTCTTTCTGCGACCAGCGTAGCTGATATTCTTCTTCTGCAGTCTTGCTAATTTTTATCTGCTCTCCCATCTGAGCAAGTATATTTTCAGTCTCAGGTAATAATACTACTGATTTTTTTAGGCATAACAAAACCTCCTTATGTCAATAATATTAAACATAAAGAGGCGTTTTGTCAATTTTTATTTACTTTATTTTTTTATTATACATAGTCTAAAACTTTTCAATAATAAAATCCCATCAATAATTTGGCTGAGTAGCTATAACTCCTTCTTTTTATCTGCTCCAGCAACTCAAACAGCATTCCTATTGCCATATCGTTTTCCTCCAGCCACAGAGCATTCTTGTGCTTGGACATAGTACACTTACATTCAAATCCCCTGTCAAATATGGTACAACAGTAAGTTCTGAGCACATTCCCTGCATTGCACCCATATCTATGTCAGGTTTTTTACCAAAGCGATAGCTATATCCCTGAATCAACCTCATGGCCTGAAGTGAGTTCACTATAGAAATAATAACATCCGGTGTCTTCTCACAGTCTTTTAACGGTACTATAGCCACTCCCTGTATGTATTGACAGGCATTCTGTAGAAGACTCTTTATGGATTCACGCATTCTTCTTTGCAGATGCAACTGAAGAATAAAGATTATACGAATAATATGTAAGTCCACTTTCTATCTCTTCTGTGCTTGGCTCTAATGCCAATGCAGTTGTAGCTCCGTCACATCTGTGATGCTCCAGTTTTGCTTTTTCATCATTTTACCCAGAGTAGCCGCCTGCTTTATCATTACACAATATGGCATTGCAGATTTTTGGCTCGTCTACAGGGTATGCATCATAATCTTCTTTGTTGAACAAAAAGTAATACCTACCGGCTCAAATTTGAGATTTAATATTTCTCTTAAAGTATCAAGACATTCATTTACAAACTCCTTGTGATAGACCTCGTGTGGCAATCCATACTCAATATTCTTATGTTTATATGGCATTTTAATCCCTCCAATATTATTTTATCGATGCAAAATTTAACTTATACAAATCATATTTTTACCAAAATCGCTATGATGATTAAGTAACCTACTAAAGCTACACTAAAAATAGTATATCCGTTTTAGTTATCTCTGTCTTTTTAAAAATAAGTTCTTTTCTTGGCCCTGCCTAATCCCCTGCTTTCCATTGCACAAGCGACTCTTTCTCCTCTTCTTGCTGCAACGCATAGGAGTGGCAACATTACTCTAAATGGTGATGTAAACCTTGATACAAATCCCTTATTCCAAGGAATGCCACGAATCTCCTGTGCCAAAATGTATACTGTCAACCTGCCCTGAAGTTCCGGCAAGAATCTATATGTCGCAATAGTTGCATATCCATGGACTACTGATAACCTACACTGAAGTATTAAGCTAAGCACTAAGTCACTTGGTTTTGTAGTTAGTACAAAGCTCATAGACATAGTAACAAAGCAAGTATTCTAAACCCCAGTGATGTTACCCTGACTATATCACTATGTGACCACCTAAACACTCCCAGTTTCAGTACAATATCAGATTCATCGTTTAATCCACATAGTATGAACATAGACGTCATAAACAAAACACTGAAAGCAATAAAGATAAGCATTCTTTTAATCAGTTCTTTTAGTTCTATCCCTCCAATAAGCCAAGTTGCGACAAAGAAAATGATAAATGTCAGTATCGGCAGTGCTGGAAAAATATGAAAGGCATACAATAATTGTAAATATAAATACCAACAGTAACTTTAATACAGGATTTCTTTTGTGTAAAATGAATCTCCCGGTATATACGCAAATATAATTATTCACCCTCTTACTTAAAAGTATTCTGCTACAGGTAGACAGGTCTTGATTCTGCCTTCTTCCAATTTAGCGACCTTAGTTGCATAACACTTTATTAATTCAATATCATGCGTAATCATCACTATGGTGACACCTGCATTTATAAGCTCCTGCATATCATTCATTAGCTCTTGGCGGTTTTTCATGGTCTTGCCCATATGTAGGCTCATCAAGAAATAGCAGCTTTTTGGCCTGTCAGCAGCATGCTTGGCAACACTTAATCTTCTTTTCTGACCTTGAGCTAAGTACAAAAGGGCTCTTCTCTTTTCACCTTCCAAGTGAAATTTTTCTAAGCATCCCTTCTACTTTCTTTTCTTTGACTTCATTAGACATTTTGACATTCTTTAGACTAAACATCATCTCATCCCAAACGGTATTGGTAATGAATTGATTTTTCTGGATTCTGAAAATACGAGGCCGATTAGTTTATATAGTTCTTTTTTTCCTATACTTTTCAAACGATTTACCAAGTATTTTTTTATTTCACCTTTGTTCTTGTCGCTAGATACCAAATATTAGCTTTTAACAAGGTAGTTTTCCCGGCTCCATTTTTCTCCAATAATAGCGAAAAATCTTGTTTATTCACCCTCAAATCCAAGCCATTTATTACTTTTTCTCTTTTTTTATTAAAGCTTTTCCTGATTCCTGTCTGTGGATAAGCATACTCTAGTCCACTTATCTCAATGACTGTTTCTTCACTTTGATTACATATTATCACACCAGGTTCATACTTTTGGATGAATTATTTTATCAATCTCTTGTCTATAGTTTCTCGTTTCTCCCTGAATTATTATCTTTCTGTCAGCACTCAAGGCAATAATGTAATCAACATCGTCTATAATTTCAGTAATATTATGTTCTACCAGTATGATAGTTATCTTTTTCTTCGCGAGACAGTTTTATAATCAGGTCAAATATTTCTCTTCTACTATCCGGATCAAGGTTGGCAGTAGGCTCATCTAAAAAGCAGTATCTTAGGCTTTGTAATGATAATTGATGCTATCGCTACTTTTTGCTTTTTGGCCACCTGAAAGTTGGTTTAAGTCTACCTTTTCATACCCCTGCATCCCCACAAGGTCTAAGACTTCTTTTTATCCTCTTTTCAATTATTTCCAGGTTCTACGTCAAGATTTTTCCAGTCAAATGCAAGCTCTTCCTCAACCGTGAAAGTAATGAACTGACTTTCAGGATTCTGCATAACGAAGCCAATTTTATCACATCTATTTCGCGGAAGGATATCTGTTACTTCTTCATTTTCTAAATATATTTTTCCTTCTAGACTTCCTTCATACATATGAGGTATCAAGCCATCTATCAGATACAAGATAGAGCTTTTTTCCACAGCCACTCGGCCCACAAATATATGTATTTTCCCATCATAAAAACAGCAAGAGATTCCGCCACACTGGCAGCTTCTCCTTCATAACAATATATAACATCCTCTATCTTAAAGTTATATTATCATTCACTACTTTACATACTTGTTCCCTTCAAAACTCCTGTTTTTAGATAATGCAGCCGTAATGACCTTGATTAAAATTATTCCTACAATTACCGAGCTTAATAACCTAACCACAACACAGCTCTATTGCTATTCCTGTACCGTATGCCCAAGGAGAACTCCAGAAAAATCCATCACGGCAAAATACAAAAATCGCACCTAAAAATCTGTCCGATAACCAATGTTTTTAATATCGCCTGAGTACTTGCCTATTGCATAAGCTATTTCAACACCTAGCGCTTCAAGTGCCCCTGCAAGTACCAACTGTAATCCATAAGGGACTTCCAAGCAAAAGATTTACTCCCGCTGTTACAAGAGCTCCAAAAAGAGCAATGCCTGGCTTACGAACAATATACATTGGCAAAGCTGCAGATAACATATAGATTCCGAATGTTATCTCCATGAGACACCGTCCCCTAGCGCAGCACTCATTGGCATATACGCATAATCAAGCAACGTGAAGACTACACCCTATTACCGCTGCAAACCATTGCTACAATTACAACTTCTTTTTGTGGAAACTTTTTTTCACCATTTTTCTTAATACCTCTTTTTCTATTTATTTTTCTTAAAAATAATAGATTTGAGTTAACATCGATATATTGTTTTGGTCAAATAGAATTTTAGAATATTTATATTCAATTATTATGATAATCTATGCATATAAAATCAGATTTACCTTACTTTTTAGCCATAACAAAACCTCTTTATGTCAATAATATTAAACATAAAGAGGCATTTTTGTCAATTTTATTTACTTTATCTAACACTTGCAATTCTATCGATTATAATCGACACTTTTATCTTATTTCAAAATCTGTCAGTTTATAACTGACACTTTTTCCTTTTTCCTAAATCCGTCAGTTATAACTGACACTTTTCCTTTTTCCTAAATCCATCAGTTATAACTGACAAACTACCCCTTACCTCAAATACTCCCTCAAAAACGGTGACACCTCCTTTGTCCTTTCCGTACAGGCTTTTTAGGGGTAAGTAATCATAAGCTCCTTCTTGGCCCTTGTTATAGCTACATAGAAGAGTCTTCTCTCCTCTTCTATATCCGACTGCCTGATGGCCTTTTTGTAAGGGATAATTCCTTCCACAGCCTCAGGGATGTATACCTTCTCAAACTCCAACCCCTTGCAGCCATGCATTGTTGAGATTACTACCGCATCCCTGTCGGAATTCTTATTCTTTTCAAACTCTTCCTTTTGCTTCTTGTTGAACTCTTCTATGCTCTCCTTCCATTCTTTAAGGGTGGAATAAGGCTTTGCAGCCTCCTCAATTTCCTCCAATATGTCAAAGAGCTCTTCAGCATCTATATGTCTTTCATCTGCGTATTCTGTCAAGAACCTGTCATAGCCAATAGCCTTTCTTATGTAGTGAATCGCACCAAAGGGAGAAAGTTCGGCTAGCTTTGCCAAATGAAACTGAAGTGTATTGATTCTCTCAGCCATCCAGTTCCTTCCCTTATAGGCATCAGTCCACCTTATGAAGCTCACATATTCAACCTTATCTCTATTAAGGGTTACCGCATCCGAAAGACTCTCCCTGGTCAGATAGCGGTTTGGGCGGTTCATTATGTTTAAGAATCTGCTCTTGACCTGTCTCCGTTAGCTATTTCAAGGTAGTCCATTATATTCTTTTAGCTATAAAATGGTTGTAAATGCTTGGTGCCATCTCCTTCATTATAACGGAATATTATACTCTATAAGCTTTGTAACTACAGGCCTTGCCGCCACATTTGTCCTATATACAATGGCTATTTCAGAAAATGGTATTCCAGCCTCGTGAGACTTTATTATGTCCTTTACTATGGCAGTATCCTCAGTCCTTCTATCCGGAAAGCTCTTTATCACAGGCAGACTTCCCGCCTCTCTTTGCTGCCACTATTTTCTTGTCAAAAACGCTGTTTATTTTTATGTATCACGCTCCCTGCGAAGTTAAGAATTGCTTCTGTAGAACGGTAGTTTTTCATTTAATATAACCTTTTTGCAATTCGGATATATCTTCTCAAAGCCCAGCATAATCTCAGGCTTTGCACCTCTGAAGCGGTATATACTCTGGTCGTCATCTCCCACTATGAAAATGTTGTTAAGGGGCTTTGCCATCTTGCTTACAAGCTCAAACTGGAGCCTGGACACATCCTGAAATTCATCTATGAGGATGTATGTAAACTTGCTCTGCCAAGCCTCAAGGATATGAGGATAATCACTAAAAAGCTTGTCACAGAGTATCATCATATCATCAAAGTCAATCAGCCCTCTCTCTTTCATAAAAAGCCTCATAAGACCTGAATATATCCCTAAAGGCTTCCTCCGGACAGCTTATGGAATAATAGTTATCTATATCCACTCCCTCTGATTTTACCCTGCTTATCTCCCCAATTACATTTTTGATAAAATCCTTCTCGTCCCCTTCTTCTAGGTCCAGTGTTCTTATTTTTTCTTTTAGGAAATTTCTCGTCATTTCCTCACTAATTATCCGGTCTACTCCGTAACCGTAAGACACCCTGAGTATCATAAAAAAATATCGAATGAAAGGTGGCAAACTGTACTCCCTTTGACTCTCCCATTAGCTTTATAAAGCGCTCCCTCATCTCTGTAGCAGCTGCCTTTGTGAAGGTTATCACGAGGATGGTTTGAGGAGCAATCTTCATCTCTTCAAGAAGGTAGCGCACTCTTCCCGTAATTACTGCTGTTTTTTTCCTGGATCCCGGCCCTGCAAGCACCATCATAGGGGCCCATCTACATGTCTTACTGCTTCTAACTGTGGCTTACTGTACTCCACATTTCCTCCTATTATTTCAAAAACAATTTTTTTAAGCCATTTTCAGTCTGTGAGTTTGAGAAACTGTGAGGGCATCACAACCCTCAAGTCCAAGACTTAACTGCGATATTAACAAATTGTTTCTTGATTTATTTGTAATAAATATGGTTATGCAAGCTAAAAAAATACCCGCATAACCATCTTTTAACAATAATATTCTAAATCAACTAACTACAAACAATCTCCTCTAAAGATTCACTGCTCACAGCGATTAGTAGACAATACTAGCCCTCTACTGCCTTATTTAGCTTTTCTATACCTATTCTAACTCTTCTTAGGCTTTCTTCCTTGCCAGAATTTCCATTATCTCATAAGCCCCGCCAGAGCGTCATCTGTTTGCCTGAAACAGCGGTTCTTATCGGCCAGAGTCCCTGACCGTTCTTGATGCCTTTATCCTGTATGTAGCCCATAAGTACAGCCTCAACACCCTCTCTGGAATAGTCATTACTTGCTTCAAGAAGTGGAAGGAGGTCACGAAGAACTTCAAGCGAGCTCTCAGAGGTTGTCTTCATTTTCTTGTGAGTATACATAGCTATATCATAATCAGGAAGCTCCTCAAAGAAGTCAATATGCTCCTTAAGGTCAGGCAGTACTTCGATTCTTGTCTTCACAAGCTCAGCTATTTTCTTAAGGTCGAGGTCTTTTGTAATCACCTCTTTGATATATGGAAGAGCGATCTCATAGAACTTGTCAAAGTCCATAGCCTTAAGGTACTCTCCGTTCATCCAACGAAGCTTAACCATATCAAATACAGCAGGCGACTTATTAATTCTGGTATAATCAAACTCTCTGATAAGACCTTCCAAGTCAAATATCTCAGTTCCGCTCTCAGCACTCCAGCCAAGAAGTGCTATGAAGTTTACAACTGCCTCAGGGACAAAGCCCTGCTCGATAAGGTCTTCATAAGAGCTGTGTCCGCTGCGCTTTGAGGAGCTTCTGATGCTCTTCATTGGTAATAAGCGGGCAGTGGATGTAGGTGAGGGATTTCCCAGCCAAATGCTTCTGTAGAGCCTGTTGTACTTAGGTGTAGATGAAAGATACTCATTTCCACGGACTACATAGTGTGATTCCCATAAGGTGATCATCTACTACATTGGCAAAATTGTAGGTAGGATAGCCGTCAGACTTAATAAGAATCTGGTCGTCAAGCTCTGAGTTTGGAGCTGTTATCTCTCCATAAACCTCATCCTTAAAGGTTGTGGTTCCCTCTCTAGGAATATTCTGTCTGATGACATAAGGCTTACCCTCAGCAAGATTTTTTCTCTATTTCTTCCTTAGGAAGGTGTAGGCAGTGCTTGTCATAGACCATAACCTCTTTCCCGTCTATAGTCTGCTTAAGGCTTTTCAAGTCTTTCCTTGTCGCAGAAGCAGTAATAAGCCTCTCCCTTTTCTATCAGTTCCTTTGGCATACTTTAGATAGATACCTGTAGCCTGCCTCTCACTCTGCACATAAGGGCCACAGTCACCGCCGATATCCGGGCCTTCATCATGCTTTAGTCCTGTCTCCTTCATTGTCTTATAAATGATATCAAGGGCTCCCGGTACAAATCTTTCTCTATCTGTATCTTCTATTCTAAGTAAAAATGAGCCTCCTGCATGCTTTGCTATGAGAAACTCATAAAGAGCAGTTCTTAGATTACCTACGTGCATTCTTCCTGTTGGACTTGGTGCGTACCTTGTTCTTACCTGTTTCATTTTATTATCTCCTGTCTATCTTAGCAATCCCTCTAGAAATTGCCTATTTTACTCTTTTTCGTCTATTACAGCATCTATTTCAGCAGACTCTACCATTTTGTTAAAGGCATCCTCTACCAACTCAAATTCTTTATCATCCTCGATATCCTCTATGTTGAATTCTTCATCTCCAACCGGGACAAATCTATACAGCCATATATCGCTGTCATCATTGTCTTTGTCAATTAGAGCGATGTACTGCTTACCCTCTACCGGAAAGATAGCAAGTACTTCACATTCTATCTGGGTTCCGTCTTCCATATCAACGGGAATCACCATATAAGGTAAGTTCTCTTCCTGCTCTATAATATAAACACCTCCACTTAATTTGATGCAATAATAGTATATCACAAATATTTGATTTGGAAAAATAAAAATCACTTATTACAGTGCTTCTACCTGCTCCTTTGTAAGTCCCTGTTGCCTTCACTATAACCTCTATGTCAACCTTACTGTCCTTAAAATTCTTTGCTATGCGGAATGTCGCCTGTTCTTCACCTTTCTCCATTCCTTGTTCTATTCCTTTTTCCATTCCTCTCTTCTCAAGTTCATCTAAAAATTCACACATATCAACCTCTCTCCCTTCTGTTTTAATTCGTACAATTTCACTTTTCATCTGCTTAAACCTGTCATCACCTAATACCGCATCAAGTAGATCTAATACTTCTCCGGATGCTTAACATCCACGTTGTGAGGTCTATAGTCTCTTCTTAGATAAAAATCCCTGCGATAAACTTAAAATCATCTCTAAATTTGCCTATCTCTTCATCTGAAAGTCTTGCCATGTCTATTAGCTTAAATTTATAATCTGATACTATATCCAAAATTTCTTCGGGACATTCAATTCTTTCTTTGAGAGTTGTTGGCGCCTTCCATTCATTTTTACCCCAATATATTACAATTGTAAAGACCGGATAAATTTGCTCATTACCAATTTGATTCTTATAAGTAGCCCCATCATAGGAAATCACTCTTAATATCATATCCCTATCTAGGCTTGTTTGATTTTCTATGCCAATAAATGAAAAATTACGCCTTTTTTCTCCCATAATTTGGCAACGTCGCGTATTTGCTCACGGTGGGTATTTTTTTATCATCCTTAAATTGCGTGACTGGATTTGCATCAGTTAATTCTTCACTCTTTACGATTTCCGCCCCTCAAAGATAGTTCCGTTTTATAACATCTGCAAATACATCGTTATAACTAAAGCAGTTTCTTCTCTGTTATGTCTTTCTCTTTCATTTTACCTCTTTTTTAATCATTACACAATAAGTTACCCTAAATAAAAAATACTTAGGAAGTTGCTGAATCTTGGGTACAAAAATAAGCCACGAAAATATCCCTGACATTGCATAATCTTGTGTGAATTTTGATTTCTGAAACGAAATCCAAGAATTAGTCAATTAAAAACCAGAATCAAATAACAAATTAATAATATCACAGTTCATAAAAAATACAAGAAAAAGAGGAAAAAGACTTAGGTCTCTCTCCTTTAATGTAGAGCTAAATAGTTTTATTTTCCCTTACTCTTCCTTGCTTCATCAAAAGCTCGATGTCTTCCCTGGTCACTTTAACATTGGTAGTCTTGGTTTCTTCACCCGGTTTGGTTATGGACACCTCTACTATAGTGCCTTCGGGAAGGCCGGTCAATATAACTCTTTTTACAAATTCTGCAGCCTTTGGATGATTGCCCTCTAGCTGTGATTTTATACTTTAACATTGTGAATGGATTCATTCATTCTCCTTACTTAACTTTAGTCTCATCAGCTGCTCTGCCATAGGTTATGGCAAGCTTTTTCATTCTCTTTGCAAGCTTTGCAGTAAAGTCCTTCTTACCCATTCTCCACTCCCAATTGCCTCCAAGTGTAGAAGGAATATTAATTCTTGCTTCACTTCCGAGGCAAAGGAAATCCTGCATAGGAATGATGGCAAGGTTGCCCACACTCATATACGCACTTCTTATAATATCCCATACAATTTCCTTTTCATCCTCAGTCTGGATATTAAGATACTCTCTTGTGTAATCCCTTACCTTTTTGGTCAGAGAACGATACCAGCCAAGAGTGGTGTCATTATCGTGGGTTCCTGTATATACAACTGAATTTGCCACATGATTATGTGGCGGGTAGGTAGTTTCTCCACCACCGTAGAACGCAAAGTGGATAACCTTCATTCCCGGATACCCCTGTACGCTTCACAAGCTTAATTACTGAAGGAGTAAGGTATCCAAGGTCCTCAGCTATCACATCCACCTCTCCAAGCACTTCCTTCATCCTTGCAAAGAGTGCAAAACCCGCGCCCTTCTTCCATTTACCAACTACAGCGTCTTTTCTTCCGTAAGGAATGGAATAATAAGTGTCAAAGCCTCTAAAAGTGGTCTATTCTTACAGTATCGTAAAGGTCAAATGCCCTTGCCATACGCTTCATCCACCATTCGTAGCCTGTCTTCTTGTGATAATCCCAGTCATAGAGAGGATTGCCCCAGAGCTGGCCCGTTGCTGAAAAATGCGTCAGGCGGGCAACCTGCAACAGCTATAGGAGTGAATTTCTCATCAAACTGGAAAAGCTCAGGGCTTGCCCAAGCATCAGCAGAGTCAAAGGCAACATAGATAGGCACATCACCTATTATCTTAATTCCCTTTTCATTGGCATATTTTTGAGCTTCTTCCACTGTATGTCAAACATCCACTGTATAAATGCGTAGAACTCCACTTCATCCACGAGTTTGTCCTTATATTTCTTAAGTGTAGCAGCCTTACAGAAGTCTAAGTCCTTCTTCCCACTCATTCCAAGCAATACCTCCAAGAGAGTCCTTAATAGCCATAAAAAGTGAATAGTCAGGTAGCCAAAGACTGTTCGCCTTCTTAAATGCTTCAAAGCTCTCCGCACCTTCTATCTTTAGTTTACCTGCTTTAGAAGCTTCTTAGCATTATCAAAGGCTATCTTAAGTGCCTTAAATCTGGAATCATCACCTTCGCATAGTCTACATACTTTGCATTCTTACCAAAGTTAAACTTTTTAAGCTCAGCTTCTTTTATAAGCCCCAGATTCTTAAGTTCTTCAAGGTCAACAAAGTAAGGATTGCCCGCATAGGTTGAGAATGACTGATATGGACTGTCTCCGTAGCTGGTTGGTCCAAGCGGCAGTATCTGCCAGTATCCCTGCCCTGCCTCAGAAAGCTTATCCACAAATTCATACGCCTCTTTTGAAAAACAGCCAATGCCGTACTCAGATGGTAATGAACTAACCGGTAAAAGTACTCCGCAACTTCTCATAATTTGTCCTCTCTCCGATATTTACGTTTTATAAGGCAGGTGCCAAAATCTGAAATCCATTTTAACGGGGTAAAACAGTATTCAAGCTTTTGGCACCAGGTTATGTGTTGCCTGAAACTATCTAAGTTTCCAGATATCTCTATTATATTCTTCTATTGTTCTGTCAGATGAGAAGAAACCGGCATTTGCGATATTTACAACCACCATTCTCTTCCATTTTTCTCTGTCAGCATAATCCTTCAGTATCTCGTCCTTCTTCTCAATATAAGCCTCAAGGTCAAGAAGAGCCATAAACCAGTCCTTATTTATAAGGTCATTATAAAGTCTTTCAAGGTTCTCTTTGTTACCAACCTTTGTAACCGTATCACTTACGATGAAGTCAACTGCATCCTTTACCACCTTTGACTTGTTGTAAATGTCGCGAGACACATAATCAGCCTTCTTATAGTGCTCAATTACCTCATCAGACTTCGCACCAAAGATATAGATGTTATCATCTCCTACAAAGTCGTGTATCTCTACATTGGCACCGTCATCGGTTCCAAGAGTGATAGCACCGTTAAGCATAAACTTCATGTTAGAAGTTCCACTTGCCTCCTTGGACGCAAGAGAAATCTGCTCGGATATATCGCAGGCAGGAATAATCTTCTCCGCATAGCTTACATTGTAGTTTGAAACCATAACCACCTTAAGATATGGGCTAACCTCAGGGTCCTTGTTGATTATCTCAGCAAGTACAAGGATGAGGTGGATGATGTCCTTAGCTATCACATAAGCAGGGGCTGCTTTTGCACCGAAGATACAGGTAACAGGAGTCTCAGGCTTCTTACCCGCCTTAATCTCAAGGTACTTGTGAATGATGTAAAGCGCATTCATCTGCTGACGCTTGTACTCGTGAAGACGCTTTACCTGCACATCAAATACAGAGTTAGGATTAATATCCACTCCCTCCATCTTCTTTACATAGTCTGCAAGCGCCTGTTTATTGGCTTTCTTCACTTCATCAATGCTTGTCAAGGAAGTTCTGGTCGTCCTTATGTTCTAAGAGCTTCTTAAGCTCAGTGGCATCCTTTCTATAGCCTGTGCCGATTGTCTCATCTAAAAAGCTTTGCAAGCCCATAGTTTGCAGGAAAGCAGCCATCTTCTAAAGGTAATGCCATTGGTCTTGTTGTTAAATCTCTCAGGATAGAGCTTGTAGAAATGATTAAGCTCGGAATCCTTAAGTATCTCTGTGTGTATGGCTGCAACACCGTTGGTTGAGAAACCATAGTGGATGTCAATATGAGCCATGTGTACCCTGTTCTCATCATCTATTATCTGAATAACAGGATCAGGATTTACTTTTTCTTATTCTGTTGTTAAGCTCCTTGATAATAGGCACAAGTACAGGAACTACCTTTTCAAGGTATCTGAGAGGCCATTTTTCAAGTGCCTCAGCAAGGATGGTATGGTTGGTATAAGCACAGGTCTTGCTTACCACTTCAACTGCATCATCCATGGTAAAATACTCTTCCTGAGTAAAGAATTCTGATAAGCTCCGGAATAACCATAGTAGGATGTGTATCATTAATCTGAACTACAGCGTACTTATTAAGGTCGTGTAAGTCATGTCCCGCATCCTTCATATCCTTTATAATGAGTCTTGCGGCATTACTTACCATAAAGTACTGCTGATAGATACGAAGAAGATGTCCCGCCTCGTCTGAATCATCAGGATAGAGGAAAAGGGTTAGGTTTTTCTCTATGTTGTTTTTGTCAAAGTCAATACCATTTCCTACAATGCTCTCATCTACAGAATTCACATCGAATAGATGAAGCTTGCCGATTCCATTCTCGTATCCAACTACATCTATATCATACATGGTGGATCTAACTGTTCTGTCACCAAATTTGACATCAAAGCTTAAGTCAGTCTTTGTAAGCCAGGATTTGTCAGTGATCCACTCATTTTTTATTTGCGCACTGAAGGTGATCGTGAAATGACTGCTTAAATAAGCCAAAGTGGTATAAAAGACCAACACCGCAGCCATTCAGTCCAAGACTCGCAATTGAATCAAGGAAGCAGGCAGCAAGTCTTCCAAGTCCACCATTTCCAAGCGATGGCTCAGGCTCGATACCCTCTATCATAGAGAGGCTCTTGCCTGATTCCTTTAATATGCTGTCTATTTCGTCATATACACCTAAATTTATAAGATTGTTGCTAAGCAGTTTGCCTATAAGAAATTCTGCAGAAATATAGTAGAGCTTCCTTTCTCCCGTAATCTGCTTCTTATCAGCTATAAGCTCCTTTGTAAGAACCAACAATGTATGAAAAAGCTCTGCCTCCGTACACTGTCTTATTGGTCTCCCATAAAAGCTTTGGCTGATAATTTCTCAAATCTATCCCTAATTTCCATTAGACTATTGCTCCTTTCTTTATCATATCTTTACATTCGTACATCTTCTTATCAGCTCCACTCACAGCTTTTTCAACAGTTCCAAATGTATCACTGTTGTAAATGACATGACCGTAGCCAATACGAAGTGGGGCAAGGAGATTCGGAGTCCCATTGAACTCTCTCAAGTTCCTTTTAGTCTTAGAATCCCTCTCGTAGATATACTCAACACCATCTCCAATTACAAAGACCGCAAACTCATCACAGTCTACTCTGAAAGTATATCCGCTTTTCCCAAATGATTGATTTATAATCTCGGCGCATTTTATGATGTGGCGGTCACCATAAGAATGTCCGTAATTATCGTTTATTTTCCTTAGGTCGTTCATATCAAACTTACATATAAGAAGCTCATCAATCTCGCCTTTATCGAGTTTTTTTCCTGGATTTCTTTTCTTTTTAACTCATAGGCATTTCTATTGGCAAGTCCTGTAAGCGCATCTTTGTATTTGATTTCAAATACCTTGTTGGATAGCTCTGTTTCTTTAATTCCTTCAAATAATTTGCAAAGCGAATCTACTGCAAGTATCACAACACCAATGAGAATAGCAGTTCTCATTAAAGAGCCTCCATCTCTGATGCTATAACTTGTGTAATAGCTAATCATATCCCAGATTATACTTATTAAAAAAATACTCCAAGTGTAACAACCAAAGGTTACAGTATGACCCTTGATTTTATTCTTTTTGCAGTAAGTAACGTTATCATAAATCGCAAGTAATATCAGCAAAATCGTAATCGCAATACCGATATGAACTATAAACAGCGACTCGTGTGAATCCATTACTCCCATAATGCTTAGTCCGCTAATCAAAATAAGCTCAATTACAGTTAATACAAAGGAAATCTTTTAAAAATATAATCCCTACTGTATTCCAAATCCTGATAGACATAGCTTATGAAAAAATAAGGCATGAAAATAAGCAGCAAGTGGTTTATCTCATTAAACTGAGAAGAATGTCCAAACATAAACTGCGGCATCAGTGTCTCGCACATCACCCACAAGCCTATACATACCGTAAACACACCTAACATTCTATTTCTTTCATTATGTCCGCTATCAAGCTTTTGATAGAAATGAAATAGTTACAAGTATTACGCCAATCAAAATTGTAATTATACTAAACTGGAAACTCCAAAAATTCTCATCCAGTACCTTCCAAAGTAGTCCCAGGTTCTTCCCAAATACATGCTTGTTATGCGGCTGCTTCTGTCATTATAGATAGGAAAAACCTTCAGTCCTATCTCTTTACCCGCATCATCCGTCTTTATATCAATTCTGTGAAAAAGTACTTCCATTGCCCCTGGAGAGACCTGCTGGTCATCAGGCATAAAACTATATATTATTTTATCGCCAATACTAACCTGAAATTTTATATTTTTTTGTTCTAAAGTTAAGTATTGTATCACTCACTAAATATGCCGGAAAAGTATGGTAAAGATTAATCTCAAGTTCACCCAAGGTGTTCCTTTCAGCCTTTTCACCTACATCTTCTAAGGATACTTCTTTGCCCTTATCTGTATGCCAAGAGGTTTGAAAAATCCTCAAGACTCCTTTTCATCTCTAGTCTTATAAATTGAGTTGTCTACTTTCATAAATACGACAACACCCATAAAAATAAACAAAAACTATGACAAGTATGAAATCAAAGACAGCACTCTTCTCGTATTTACTCACTTTCATCCTCCAAAGTTATAATAGCACTTTCTCTGTATAGACTATAACCTAAATTTAAAATTTTGAAAGGTTTTTGGTAAATAGCTTAAAAATCTGCATTTTTCACAAAAATTTTTATAAATTTACAGACTATTTTGCACTATTTTCAACTTATTTATTTGTTTATTACCTCTATCTTGTAATTATCTGATATAACCTTATCTTTTATTCCAGCACTTACAAGGAGCCTGTTATCATTTGTCATAAGCAGAATATCAAAATTACTGCCGTTTTCCTTCCAGTATCCTATCGCCTTCTCCTCACCCATTATAAAGAGACTTGTAGAAAGCGCATCTGCTAAGGTTCCATCTTTGCTTATTATGCTGACTGATTTTTAGGCCGCTTTCGCTTGGCTTGCCAGTCCTTGGGTCTAAGATGTGGTGATATAATCCCATTTTCTTCAAAATATCTCTATAGCCTCCTGAGGTAATAACAGCGCTATCTTCAAGCCTTATTGCCGCCATATACTTATCCGGTTCATTAGGATCCCTTATTGCGATATTCCAAAGTGAGCCGTCAGGCTTTTTACGAAAGCCAAATACATTGCCCCCTAAGTTGATGATGGCTGATTCAACCTTTTCATCAGTTAATATTTTAACCAGTTCATCAGTAATGTAGCCCTTTCCTATTCCACCGAAGTCTATCTCCATCCCTTTATTCTTAAACGATATTTTCCTTGTCTCTTCGTTAAAGTCTATTTTGTCTGAGCCAACCAATTTAAGCTTCTCTTCTATTTCTTTTTCTGATGGGACTCTGTAATTCTTGGTAGGAAAGCCCCACAGCTCCATAAGCGGGTATATAGTTATGTCAAAGAGTCCGTCTGTCTTTTTGTAGATATCTAGTGACCTCTTGACAAGATTAGCCATAGTCGGAGAAAGCACTGCCTCTCCACCCCTGTTAAGCCTTGATACCTCGCTGGTTTCTTTGCCTGTACTAAGCATATCATCAAGTTCGTTAATCTTATCCTCAAGCTTCTTTAGTACCTCCACTCTTTTACTTCCATAAACCTTAAGAGTTATAGCCGTATCAAGCGCAAATATTTCACTTTCTGAAGCTTCACTTTTTTCTAAATCTGCAGCTTTACTTTGGCTGCTCATCTCTATGCTTTTTAGTCTCTAATATACCGTTCCTTCTATTTTGTCTTTCTGCTTTACCGATGAGGCTAAAACCGTGACCGTAATAAGAAGTAATAAGTACGAAATTTTTCTTGGAACAATATTCATATTAAACTTAAACTCCATTTTTCTGTGTATCTGCTAATTTTTATGAAGTAGATGCCTGCACATTCATGTGGTTTACGTGCAAGTTATATGCCCATCTTACCTTGCAAAATGACTGCGCTCTCATATTGTTTGCGTGTAAAAAGCATGAAAACCTCACCACGCTCCTGCTCTTAAAGATTTTCATGCTTTCTACATTTGTAGTATATTCTACCACATATCTGCTAATTCATAAATAAGTTTTTCGGTTTTCTCCCAGCCAAGGCAAGGGTCTGTAATAGACTTACCATATACATGCTCATTTTCTTTCTGGCTGCCATCTTCAATATAGCTCTCTATCATAAGTCCTTTGACTATCTTCCTTATGTCCGCTGACACATTTCTACTGTGAAGTACGTCCTTGCTTATACGAATCTGCTCCATATACTGCTTACCTGAGTTTGAATGATTGGTGTCCACCACAATAGCAGGATTTGCAAGGTCACGCTCTGCATAGAGCCTGATTACTTCCTGAAGGTCTTCATAGTGATAATTTGGTATATTTCTACCATACTTGTCTACCGCACCGCGGGAGTATGGTATGAGCAAGAGGATTGCCTGTTGACTCCACCTCCCAGCCTCTATAAAGAAATGTATGTGCACTATGCGCAGCCACTACAGAGTTCATCATGATCGGTTAAATCACCGCCTGTAGGATTCTTCATTCCTACCGCTCCTTCTATACCTGAAGCAGTAAGCCTGTGTCCCTGATTCTCCACACTCCTTGCACCGATTGCAACATAGTTTAATACATCCGAAAGGTATCTGTGATTTTCAGGATAAAGCATCTCGTCTGCACAGGTAAATCCTGTCTCCTTGATTGCCCTTATATGAAGATTCCTGATGGCTATCACACCCTTTTAGCATATCTTCACCCTTCTCAGGGTCAGGCTGGTGGAGCATACCCTTGTAGCCTGTGCCTACAGTTCTTGGCTTGTTAGTATATACTCTTGGGACGATAAATATCTTATCCTTTACCTTTTCCTGAACCTTGGCAAGCCTTGATATATAGTCTATAACAGGGTCCTCGTGGTCAGCTGAACAAGGTCCTATTACGAGAAGCATCCTGTCATCTTCGCCGGTGATTATATCACTTACAGCCTTATCCCTATTCTTAACTATCTCTCCCATTTCCTCTGTAATAGGGTATTCTTCCTTAAGTTCTTTTTGGTACAGGTAATTTTTCTCTTAAAAATTCATATTCATCTCCATATCTTTTTCCTGCCTATGTTTTATAATACAAAAAGAAGCCTGCTCCACAGATTAGCGACAGTTCAATCCTTTGGAGAGATTTCTATCAAATAAAAAAATAACCTCAGCCCTTGTCGAAACACCGACTTGGGTTGAGATTTATTCTACTATAACTTACAGGAATTGTATAGTGCTTTATTATGCTAAAGCAAAGCTCCTGCTATGAAAGTTTGTTATATATCTTATTACCTGCAAACTGGATAATCTGTACGAATATAACCAAAATCAAACTTGTAATAACAAGATAATTTATATTCCAAGCCTGATAACCGTAGCGGATGGCCACATCTCCAAGTCCTCCGGCACCAAGGGCTCCTCCCATTGCTGAGTAGCCTACAACGGATATGGAGGTTAAGATTATACCTGAGATGATACCGGGAATCGCTTCCTTTATGATTACCTTAGTTACAATCTGTATATCAGTCGCTCCCATACTCTTTGCAGCCTCAATAACTCCCTTGTCTACACTTCTCATGGCTGTCTCTATTACTCTTGCTACAAAAGGGATGGTCGCTATGGTAAGAGGCACAATTGCAGCAGTTGTTCCTATCGCCTTCCCTGCTATAAACCTGGTTACAGGTATCAGAATAACCATAAGGATGATGAAAGGAAAGCTTCTAAATACATTTACAATAAAGTCTAGAACACTGTACACCACCTTATTAGGCTTAAGTCCATCGCTGGCAGTTAAGGTAAGGATGCCCGCAGGTATGAAGCCTAAAATCACAGCAAACAATGTGGCAAAGAAGCTCATATAAAGAGTCTCTCCACAGGCTTTAAGTATAATATCTAACATCAGATTACCTCCCATTTCACACCCTGTTCTTTAAGGAAGGCAAAGACCTTGTCCTTCTCCTCTTCCTTTATCTGAACAGTTAGACTTCCAAGCACAGTTCCCCTAAAATCGTCAAGCCTAGCCCATATTATAGAGGCTTCAACTCCAAGCTCCTTTGCCATCATAGCAATGACAGGCTTATCGGCAGTTTCATTGTCAAAGAAAATATGCATATTTATGCCGCCACTTGGAAGCTTATGTCAAGGTTTTTCTCCAAGAAATGCTTTTACATTCTTGTCAGGATTAATAAAAATATCCTCAGGCCTGCCCTCCGCCACCATCTTGCCGTCTTTAAGAAAGGCTACTCTCTCACAGATCTGCTTAACCACATCCATCTGATGAGTTACGACTATGATGGTAATACCAAGCTCTTTATTTATATGCTTAAGTAAATCCAGGATTTCCTGGTAGTCATAGGGTCAAGTGCTGATGTTGCCTCATCACAAAGAAGCACCTTAGGTTCAAGAATAAGTGCCCTTGCAATTGCCACCCTCTGCTTCTGTCCACCGGAAAGCTCTGAAGGCCTCTTATAGGTTTTTATCAGATAGACCCTAGCTCAAGCATCTTCTGTAACTCTTTCCTTTACCTCAGGAGATTTCTCTTTCTTGCCTGCAAATACCAGAGGCAGAGCCACATTTTTCGTACACATTTTACGTGAAAAGAAGGTTAAAGTTCTGAAATATCATCTTGACTTCTTTTTCTTAGGGCTGTTAATCTTTGCAGTATCAAGCTCCTCTATTTTTCTGCCAAGAACCTGTACGCTTCCCGAGCTGAATTTCTCAAGACCGTTAAGGCAGCAGAAGCAAGGTAGATTTACCCTGCTCCACTATGCCCTATTATGCCGTAGACTGTGCCATCTTCGATGTTAAGGCTCACATCGCTAAGCACCTTCACTTCCCCGTAGTTTTTCTCCAAATGTTCAACTGTTATCATTTTCTCTCCATCTCTTATATATCATAACAACATAATAAAGCCGTCAAAATCTCGTATCAATCCGTGATACAGGATTGACGTATCTGCTAGCCGCTTAGCATCTAGCAATACCCTGTCAAAGTATTTTGACACCCATCATATATGTCACATAGATAGGTCACACCTTCCCTACTTACCCCTTCCATTAGGAATAGTATACGGCGAAAGCATAACCTATCTTCATATGTACCCGATATGGGGTTTTATTTATTTTTAGAATGCAGGGATTACTGAACCCTGATACTTCTCTTCAATAAACTTCTTTACTATCAGAAGTAAAAACGCCTTCTTAAGAGCCTGAATCTTCTCTAAGTTCTCGTTTCCGCTCTTTACTACCAGGTCATTGAAGTACTGCTTGATAGATGCTGAGTCTGTGCTTTCAAGGATGAGGGAGTCACTCTTAGGATTAAGTCCTGCTCCAAGCGCATAGTTACCAGTGATTACGGCTGCATCCACATCACTTAAGGTAACAGGAGGCTCGCTGCTTCAACCTCTGAGAACTTGAAGTTATGAGGGTTCTCTTCAATGCTTGTAAGGTGTAAGGTCTCTGTCTCTTTTAAGCTTGATAAGCCCGTTATCAGCTAAGAGAGCAAGTGCTCTTGACTCATTTGAACCATCATTTGGAATAGCTATAGTTGCGCCATCCTTTAACTCCTTGATATCTTTGATTTTCTTTGAGTAAAGTCCCTAGGCTCAAGGTGAATCTCTGCTATCGCACAAGGTTAGCTTTCTTTCCTTGTTATCATTCTCCATATATCTGGTTGTCTGATAGTTGGCATCAAGCTCTCGCCCTCCTGAACAGCTGTGTTTGGCTGAACATAATCGTTAAACTCTACTACCTTTACCTTGTATCCTTCCTTTCTCAAGGATAGGTACTACAGCACCCTTTAACTATCTCCTGATGAGGAACAGGGGTTACACCGATGGATATTTCCTTATCATCGCTCTTGGCACCTACCTGCTGCTCCACAGCCTACAAGTGATACTGCTAAAATTCCTGAAAGAACTAAAGCACCTAATTTTTAACACCATTCTTCTTCATATATTTTCTCCTCTTTTCTTTTAGATTTAGCCTGTCAAAAGTATTTGACCTGCAGTTATACAGCCTTACACAATACCGTTTGCACTTTGACTCCCCGATTTGTATTTGTTTTCCTGTGTGACTTATTCTATACTAAAAGTTTTGATATTACAAATACATTAAATCAATACTTTGTTATAGTTTTTATTTATATCAAATTCATTTTTCATATACATAGTTGGCGTTTTCGTGTATAATGATGAAAATTTATCATCACACATCACATGCTGCAAAGCGTTTTTGCTGTTCTATTTACTATTACGTTATACAGAGTTTGGGGAAAAGAGTGTAGTCAGTTGGCTTATAAACTAAGTATTACACCGGAATGAGAAAGATCTTACGAAGTTTGTCTTCTGAACTCAAGAATCAATGCAGATTTATACAAGGAGCTTGACATCAAGCGCGGGCTCCGTGACATAAACGGCGCCGGTGTCAGGGCAGGACTTACCAAGATATCAACCATCAACTCTTTTAAGATGGTAGACGGAGTTAAAACTCCCTGTGAAGGCGAGCTGTATTACCGTGGTATAGATATACACGAGCTTACTGACGGCTTTATAGGTGAGAAGCGCTTTGGCTTTGAAGAGATGACCTATCTCCTGCTCTACGGTAAGCTTCCTACAGAAGTAGAGCTTACTGACTTTATAAAGGAGCTTGCACATCAGAGGGCACTCCCCCGCAATTTCGTAAGGGATGTCATTATGAAGGCTCCAAGCAAGGACATGATGAATACTTTGGCAAGAAGTGTGCTCACTCTTTATTCCTATGACTTCTCTTGCCGACGATATTTCACTCTCAAATGTAATGCGCCAATGCCTCAACCTCATAGCTGTCTCTTCCAATGCTTTCGGTATATGGCTACCATGCCCACAATCACTACAACAACGGAAAGAGTCTGTACATCCATCATCCTGAGAAGTCGCTTTCTACGGCTGAGAACATACTACAGCTTCTCCGTCCTGATAAAAATATACCTCTAGAGGCCACTGTACTCGACCTCGCCCTTGTACTACACATAGACGATGGCGGTGGTAACAACTCCACCTTTCACTACACATCGTAGTAACATCCTCAGGTACGGATACATACTCAGCCATAGCCGCAGCCTCGGGCTCCCTTAAAGGTCCCATGCATGGTGGTGCAAATATCAAGGTTATGGGTATGTCTGAAGACCTAAAGAAAGAAATGTGAAAGACCTGTAAGACAGAAGAAAAGCGTCGGCTTATACCTTAAAGCTTCTCCACAAGGAGGCCTTTGATAAAAGGGACTTATTTATGGTATGGGACATGCGGTTTATTCCAATCTCTGACCCGAGAGCAAATATCTTCAAAGGGCTATGTGGAAAGGCTTGCAAAAATCTAGAAATGATGCTGACTATGCGTCTTTACAGTATGGATTGAAAAGACTAGCACCTCAAAGATAATTGGTGAGGAGAGACATATCTACAAGGGAGTAAGCGCCAATATCGACTTCTACAGCGGTCTTGTATATCATAGCTTGGTCTTCCTCCTGAGCTCTATACCCCTATCTTTGCCTGTGCAGATGATAACCAGGCTGGAGTGCACAAGGCTATGTGGAGCTTATAAACACCGACAAAGATAATAAGACCTGCCTATGTAAGTGTTCGGATACTAAGCCTTACGTGCTAATGAAGACAGGGTCATAGAAGCTACACTTGTGTAAATGGCATACAGATATCGGGCACAGCTCCAAAGAAAGAGACTGTCGATCTGACTCTGCTTGACAGCCTCTTTTATTATTATGCTTTGATATGTTGCAGCTAAGCTCTACTTTAACCGCCCCATAAGGCTTAAATTCATTCTTTAGGTCATAGATATTATGGCTGTATGATTCATCTAAAGACGTCCATTAATTGAGTAATAACGTACAAACTTCTTGTCAGAAACTGATGTCCAGTGCTCTTCATTCCAGGTCATATATCCGCCAGATCTGTCTTTTCTGCTTTTGAAGAAATACATCCACCTGTCTGCCTGCGATTAAAGTGTCGATAAGCTTCCTGTTCATCAAGCTCTACTGTAGTTTGTTACAGTATCATAAACCTTCAATCATCCATTTCTTCTCCTTGTACCAATATTAGCTCTCTATCCATACCTGCAGGGTCTCATCCAGGTATTATAGTAATGTCAATGATGATACAACTATTTATAGCTAAAGTCAATTACATAAGTCCTGTGTAAACCTCATCAGCTACAAACTGAACCTTAGGTCCGATTACAGACCTGAACGGAAGTCTTACTAGGCCTTATGATACCTGCAACTCCTGCCGATTTTAATCTTCTTCTCATCAACTGCTGTGTAGTCCCTAACTTCGATCCTAAGTCTTGTATTACAGTTATCAACTTGAAGTTACATTTTCCTTTCACCAAGTCCAAGGATTATCTTTTGCAACTCTCTAGTAAAGTCACTGTTTGCGTAACTGCCTTCATCTCTTCAGCATTGTCAGCATCATCTTCTGCTCGGTGTCTTAAGATTAAATGTAACAATAGCGAAAATCTACCGACATAGAATACAATATCGGCGTATTCCTAACGGAAGGATGAGCCAGGGTCTTTTGTGCAAGTGGAAGCTGTGAACTAAAATACAAGGTCGGTAAGACCTGCTGGAAAATGAAAAGCCTGCTCTGAATCCAACTGCCACAGTAATTACCGTAAATACACCGTAAAGTATGGCGTATATTAAGAAAGACCCGGCGCAAGGAACATAAATGCAAATTCGAAAAGGCTCTGTAACACCGCAGATAAATGCACATATAGCTGCTGCGCTTTAAGAGTGACACTGCATATTTCTTCTTCTCAGGCTTTAGCTGAACGAATCATCGCAAAGCAGCTGCTGGAGACCAAACATCATACAAGGAAGAAGCCGACATATACATACCTCTAGTTCCTACTGTACCGGTATTTCCAGAAGTTACCAAGGTCGTTTATACCTGCTGCATCAAACCAGAATACTGAGTTAAGTGCGTGGTGAAGGCCAAAAAGGAATAAGCAGACGGTTAAAAGAATGCGTAGATACCTGCTCCCTACTGCACCAAGGCTTACTATTGATTTACCAAATCCAATGAGTCCACCGTAAATTACAGGCCAGATGAAAAGAGTACGCCTGATACCACTACTGCATACCATAGCTAACTATTACACCGAACGCTTTCCTGAGAAAAATGCAAGCGCATCAGGAAGTTTTGTGTTCTTAAACTTGTTGTAGCAAACTGATCCTATAATACCCGCTAAAATACCTATGAACTGATTCTGAATCTTACCAAAAGCTACATTTGCTTTGGCCTGTGTCATAATTGCGATTGCATCTGATGAAAGAAGTGTAGTCACTCATAAGCCAGGATACAAGACCTGCAAAGTCCTGCTGTACTGTCTTATCATCAGCCATACTCAACTGCAACACCTATAGCAAAGAGCCAAGACATATTGTCAATGAGGGCTGCGCCTGCTTTGATTAAAAAGAAACCTAAGATTTCAACTGTTCCTGTGATATCACCACCCTGCATAACATGTGGTGAAAGTGCGTAACCTATGCCCATAAGAATTCCCGCTACAGGGAAGGCAGGCAACAGGTAACATCAACGAGCGGCCTAAATTTTTGCAAATACTTCATCATAATATTTGTTCCCCTTTCTTTATTAACCCAAAGAAATATTTAATTAAAGTTCTCCTTAAGGAAGGATTCTAGGGCACTGTATACGCCCTCATCTTCATCCTCCCTCTACAGTTACAACAATGCTGTTGCCCTGTTTTTACCCCAAGAGCCACAACCGCCATCAGCCTTTTTAAGGTCAGCTTTCTGCCATTTTTCCTCATTTAGAAGCTTGATATCACTCTTAAATGAGGCTGCCTGTTTTACCAAAAAGTCCCGCAGGCCTTTCATATATGCCGGCTTCTGCGACTACGGTATAATTTTATCTTCTTCATATTCTCCTCCTTCCTTATATATTTCTTACTGCTTTTTCTAAGCGAAAGCACCTTGTAGGAGATACAGAGAGCTCATCTATTCCCATATCCACAAAAAGTCTCTTGAAGTGCTGTGTCACCTGCCAGTTCACCACAAAATACCTACCCATATCCGTTTTTATGGGCATTGTCACAGGCCATCTTAATAAGCATAGAGGGATGGCTTTTATGGTGAGGATTATAAAACTCTCAGATTCTCATTCTGCCTGTTCATGGCAAGGGTGTACTGGGTAAGGTCATTGGTTCCCACGCTGAAAATCAACCTCTTTTGCCAGCTCATCGCTGATTAGTGCTGCTGCAGGAGTCTCTATCATTATACCAAGTTCGGGATTGCCAATAGTTACACCCTGAGCAATCAGCCTCCTTCACCTCGTCAACAATTATCTTTATCCTCTTTACTTCTTCCACCGAGGTTATCATAGGAAACATAATCCCAACATTTCTAATGCAGATGCCCTAAGTATCGCCCTCAGTTGAGTCTAAATAAGTCCTTTTTATTAGGCAGATTCTTATTGCCCTATATCCAGCGCAGGATTATCTTCTTCGCTAAGCCCAAGATAGCTGACCTTTTTATCTGCACCTATGTCAAGAGTTCTGATAATAACCTTCTTGCCACAAAGTCTCTCTACAACTTCCTTATAGCTTGCAAACTGTTCTTCTTTCACAGGGAGCTTCACTTCCTCCAAAGATATAAGAATTCACTTCAAATAGTCCTATTCCTCCTGCATCATTCTCTAAAACTCTGTCCCACGTCTTTTTCACTGCCGATATTGGCAAATATCTCTATCTTTCTGCCATCACGAGTTACATTTTCCTTTCCCTTAAGCCTGAAAGCAGGATATTTTTCAAGGTTTAATTCCTTTATAAGCTTTGTCTATTGCCTCTTTAGCTTTGAAGTCAGGCTCATATACAGTTTACCGTTTACAGCATCTACTGCTGCCTCCCCTGCCTTCAAGTTCACAGTTGAGCCACACTCCAAAATCAACCTTCACAGCGCAGGGATACTGAGACTTCTTGCAAAGTATGCTGTGTGTGAGCTCGACTAGCCCTTCCTTGTAACAAAGGCCAAGGCCTTTGTGATTTATCCATATTTATAGTCTCTCCGGGAGTCAGCTCCTCAGCCAAAATGATGACCGCCTCATCACCTTTCAAGCGTGACTTCAGCCTTTACCTGTAAGCTTCCTTATGACCCTATTTGATACATCAAGTACATCCACTGACCTTGCCTTCTATAGTCATCATCCATATGCATAAGGTTTTGGAAAACACCTTTCCTGTCTCAAAGACCGCATACTCAGCACAAAAGCCCTGTCTTCATTTATGAGGTTTTGGATATTTCGGTATAATCAGGTCCTCACGCATCATTTTATGAATGTCAAAAATGAGTGCATTCTCTTCTCCAACCTTATCTATAGCCTCTTCATATAGCCCTTCAAGCTCTGGATTTTGCTGCATCAAGAGCTGCATTTAGCCTGGCCAGTTCTTTGTCTGTATCCTCAACCACTTTCTTTTCAGGCACGTACTCATCACCACCAAAGACCGCTATCTTACCAAAAACAGCTCCTTCTGATACCCCATTTCCACTAAACTCTCTCATAATCTCCTCCGATTATTTAAGGTATTTGATGATTACGTCACCCTTATTTACAGCTTGAGGCTTAGTATATGTAAGCTTCTTACACTGTTCCGGATTGCATATGATAACAGGAGTTTCAAGTTTGTAGCCTCCCTGTTTTACTTTTTCAAAATCTACTACAACAAGCAAATCACCGGCCTTTACTTCATCTCCTTCTTTTACCTTTACCTCAAAGCCCTCACCCTGAAGGTTTACGGTATCAGACCTATATGTAAAGCATGTCTATGCCGGTCCTTTGTGGTAAGGCCTATAGCGTGTGAAGTTGGAAATACTGTGGTAACGGTTCCGCTTACAGGAGAGTAAAGCTCGTTCTCCTCAGGTATAACCGCCACTCCCTTGCCTACCATTTCCTCACTAAAGGTTATATCAGGTACATCCTTGATACTTATAAGTTTGCCCTTTACAGGCGATACAAGCTCAAGCTCTTTCTTCTTAAAAACATAAATTCTCCTTTCACACTAGGACACTTATCCTTTCACCATATATTAACCAAATAAATCGTTTATTCTCTTTAACTGAATTGCAGTACAGCTTCTCTTCCTCAGTAAAACGCATTTGTGCTCTTTCTATAGCATAGTCATTTATCCTCTAGCCATTTCCATTCCTTAGGATAGTTCTCTTTTATAAAATTGAGGCTTTTATCTCCCTTTTCCTAATTAGGGTGTGCCTAGCCAGTCTATAGCAGCAGCTTTAATTCCTGCCACAAAAGCTCTCAACCTCTAGCATTCAGTATTTAAGCAGTCAAACTCTGATGAAATAAGGCCAAGAATATCTCCCATCATCTTGGTTATAATCCAAGTATCTCTTACCTTGATGTTGAATTTCGCATTTTACAAAATGTATGGCTAAGGGCTACGCAGCCTCATCCACAGGAAGCTTATATCCAAGCCTTTCATAAATAAGTGAAACTGCCTGAGTTCCAATGCTGTATTCTAGAGGGTAGAAACGTCTTATCTCAGGTTTTCCATCGGGATAGGGAAAGACCTGTCCCTCTTCTATCCTCCTGATGGCAAAAGCTTATGTGGTGTCAAGCTAAGATGAAATAATAGGGGTGACTCAGTATCAAGCCTTTCTTTCGCATAAGAAATAATTTGCGTTTACGATACTGAAGATACTCAAGTGGAATCCTGTGAGAGATCCTGAACCGCCAAGGCTTCCTCATCTTCGGTATATTTTCTCGTCAGGCTTCGGTTTTAAAAGTATCGCCTCTTCGCAAAAGCTGATCCCTTGCCCATAGATAACTACTTCTTTGCCTTCATCATCTTTTGAGCTACTTCATTATTATTAGTAATTCCTTCTATAATCACATCGTTTCTCCATTGTATGGAAGGCAAAATATGCTTTCAACATCCTGATTATAATCCAAACTTCACAGACAAACAATCATTTGTCCGTAAAATTTGGTTTTGCCCTCTCAGTAACAAATCCGTCAATATTTATAAAAACAGAGATACTACGGATTAGCACCTTTGTCAATATTTTTATTTTGACGGTTTTTCTGAGATATTTCTACAAATTTAGCTTAATTTATTTATGTTTATATCCTGTATACATAGTTAATATAAAACAAATACAGGTTGCTATTGCCCCAAAACTTATGACTTTTCATATCTCTTCCTCCTTTGGTGGTTGATTTTGACACCCTAATTATAGAGAGCTGTAGTTTTGCCAACTACAATATTCCAACCCTCTCCATAAACTTCCTTAAAAAGTCCTGCATTACCATTGTACTGATAGCCGTCTATCCCATTCGTAGGCACGCTTTTACATTGTTGCCAAATCATCTATGAAAAAGCATTCCTCTGCCTTTTAGGTTATAAGTGTTTAGTACATAGTCAAAAATGCCCTGTCAGACTACTGTCTGATATCGGCAGACACTATCTTTGCATCCAAAAGCTTAAAACTTCTATCTTATCTTCGTGTATGAAAGACTCAGCCGCATTTGAACAAAGGTATAGCCATATCCCCTTATTGTTGGTCCTTCCTAAGTTCAGCATCTCTGCTCTCAGTCTTGTGCTATACCGAGGTTGAAAAGTACGTCTTTTGCAAGCGGATGATACTTTTCCCAAATCCTTTATGAGTTTCCTCGTATACCTCTTCTTCTGTGGGAGCACACCCTTGTCTGCATCTGCCCAGGCACGGGTGTAGACGATTTGTACTCAAGTAGTTAATAAGCTTAACATCCTCGGTATACATAGACAGAATATAATCAGGTGAAAAATCCATAATTACGTTTCCCATCGTCCAAATAATATGTTTTGTACATTACATTCTCTCCTTATAATAATTGGGTGTAACTCCAAAATGTTTCTTAAATATATTGCCAAAATATCTCTGGTCTCTATATCCTCATATAAAAGCACTTCGGATACTCTGGTCTGCGGGTCTTTAAGCAGCTTACAGGCTTTTTAAGCCTTGTTAGAGTAAATATTTCCACAAAGGTATAGCCTGTCTCCTTTTTGAATAAATGGCTTAAATAGCTTTCACTTACCTTCAAATACTCTGAGGGTAGATAATATGTTTATCTCCTTCATATAGTTTTCTTTGATATACTCAATTGCTTTAATGATATTGATATGCTTTGAGTTGACTATAAGTCTCAGCTTCTTATCTATCTCTTCCATCAGAGCGGCTTTGTCCGTCTCTTTATTTACACTGCAAAGTAAAATATTATTTACTCCTTTTTCTATGGCTCTTTTAAGTGCCTTATCTAACCGGCCGTCATCAAAAGGCTTTTAAGAGGTAGTCGCTTGCGCTCAAATCTATCCCTCTTTTTGCATACTCATTCATTAAAGGCCGTTATCATAGATTGTCAAACAGGAGCAAAGTCATAGACCTTTTTCAATCATTTAAATCCCGTCCATTACAGGCATCCTTATATCAGTATACTAGGTCAGCTTCAGCTTGATTTACTAAGACTGAAAGACCTTCTCCACCGTTTTTGCCTCTCCTGATTGACAATCATGCTTTCCCAATCTGTAGTTATTACAAGGCCTTTTTCTAACTGTTTCCTCATCCTCAACAGACCACAATTCTATACATTATTATCCCTATATATCCTTTTTATCTTAATTTGAATATTGGTACAGTCATCACTTATAAGACTAAGCCCATATTCCTCACCGTAATAGAGTTTAATTCTTTATTTTATATTATAAAGTCCTATGCTCGTTGCTGTCTATATCATTCACTATTTTATCAAAGTCTCCCACAAAGTTATTTCCGTTATCCTTCACATTGAATATAAGATTATCTCCTCTTCTTGCGGCCTGTTATTTCTACAACTCCTTTTCTATGATAAGCTCCATTCCATATATAATAGCATTTTCAACTATTGGTTGAAGAAGTAGCTTTGGAATATGATGAGTCATACATATCTTCCGGCACATTTAGCTTGAATTCAAATCTGTCTTTATATCTCTCCATCTGAATATAAAGGTAGCTTTACCAACCCCAGCTCATCTTTAGCGAGACTGTAGTTTCATTAAAATTCATATTTGCCTTAAGTATATTGCCAAACTCAGTAACTATCTTCGCTATCTTGTCCACCTTATTTAACTTTGCTTCCCACTTTATAGAATCAAAGTATTATACAAAAATGTGGATTTATCTGAGACTGCAATGCCCTAACTTCGATTTTTTCAAGCAGTTCTCTTTTTTCAATATCCTCTTTGTGGTATTTGTCTATTCTTCCAAGTAGATTATAGAAGGCATTTTCTATATTCTGTATTTCTTCTATTTCGTTACTTGCATCTGTCGGTATGGATATTTTATGATCCATGTCCATCACTTTTTAGCAAACATATTGATAGGCTCTACTATTCTGCCTCAAGTATACTCACAATCACAAAGGCAATTGCCAGAGTGGTCACTAGGGCTGTAAGTACAGTCGCAGACACCATCTTTGTATCTGCCTTCACATATTCATTTCCCAAAAACCCCATTAAAATAACATTTTTAGTTTTATATGTAGAATAGGTATAGGTCTTCTCTATTTCCTTTTTATATTTTTCAAAATATAAAATTAATCCTCACATTTTTCCCCTGAAAGTTGGTATCATTATATATCTCAGAATCATTTTCCGAAAAACCGCAAGCTTTAACATACCTATGTAGCTTGAATCAAACCCTTGAATAGCTCTTTAATATATTCTCTTGAGAAGTCCACGATGATGAAGCCTACAGATTTTCATTTTTTCATCATATATTCTTCTGGTAAGTGAAAATGCATTGGTTTTTCCCGTCTTCCCACATATACATATTGGGAATTAAAAACATCGTCCTTTCCTTCTCTTGCGCTCTTTAGCACACTCTCAAAACTCTCTAAATCATACATTGCAGGTATTTCATCAGTGGAGTACTTTCTTTTACCGTCTATACTTAGTATATGTACTGCAATGTATTTATACATATTCCCCAGTCCACCGTAGACTTTATCTCCTAAAACTTTAGAGCCGCTGTTCCCTCCGTTAACCGCCTTTTTCACATCCTCGTCATCAGCTAACATGTCAAGATAGCTTTTCGACTCTGCAGCAGTCTTCAAACAAAGTTCCAGCTATGTGTAGAATCTCCTCTATATGCTTCATTCCATATATTTTTACTGGAAATGCCTGAATATAAAAGGGAAAAATCCCAAAAAGAATTATGATGATAAAGGCAAGATTAATATCCAAACCGTTATATATCTCCTAAAACTTTTATTTGGGATTTTTCTCTAAACATATTTGCTCTATACTACTGATACTTTACCCTTACTTATTATGTTGAAAAGCACGAAAGAAAGCAAAGTCGCTACTGTGAGTATACTTGCAAGTGCTGCCGCCGTTCAAAGCTGGCTCTTACTACCTCAGTATATATGGCAACTGATATGGTAGCTGTTTTCCCTGTGAAAAGCATAATACTGGAGCTTAGTTCATTGATGGTGCTTATCCAGCTAGAGGTGCTCCACTCACTATACCCGGCATCATTATCCCTACGGTCACCTTAAAGAAAGACTTCATAGGCGTTTCTCCAAGGCTTATGGAAGCCTCTTCCACTGCTATCTATCTGCTGTAATATAGCGCAGAGACTTACCGTATAAGGCATCTCTTTCTTATATGTATGCTATTATCAAAATCAAAGGTGTTCCTGCATGAGGATAGGTCCTTTATTGTGGGTTATAAGTAAGCTTATACCAAGCACCGCCCCGGAATAACGTATGGGAACATCACAGTATGTCCATTATTGTTGCAGACTTTCACGTCTCTTTGTTATTAAAAATGCAATAAGTACGCTTAAAAAGTATTATAACAAAAATTGCAATAGTTGAAAATGTAAAGTATTTACTATATTGTGTCCAAGCTTAGAAAATACTCTTATAGCTCTCAGTCAAAGCCTTCCCGTAAATACTAGGTCCGTTTGTGTTGATAAAGTGAAGTCACAATAACTACAACCTGTGGTAAAAATGTTATAAATGCAAAGACAAACAAGGTAATGACAAAGCAAATTTTTCTTAGGCTTAGAGCAAATCCTTCTTTGAAAAGGTGGTCTTAGCGCGCTCATTGTATAGTTTTTAAGGCTTACGATGAATTTCTGTATTAAAAGAACCGTAAGTGAGCATAACACGATGATAATACTGAGTGCACTCGCCATGCCTGCATTTCCACCTGTTTCACTCATGTACTCTTCATAAACCATAACCGGAAGAACCTTATACCCCTCACCCTATAAGCATCGGAGTACCAAAGTCCGCAAGACTTGACATAAACACCATGATTGCGCCGGCAAAGATAGTAGGCTTTATCACAGGAAATGTCACCGTGAATAATCTTCTAAGCCTGCTGGCTCCGAGATTTTCACTGGCTTCTTCAAGTGATGAGTCTATGCTGTTTAGGCACCTGCCATATGAGGAAGATATGGGTAGAGCTTCAAAGTAAATACCAGGATAATTCCCAAAAATCCATAGATGGAAGGAAAATTAATTCCCAGTACATTGAGTCCCTTTGTGATTACTCCGTTTCTACCAAGTAACATAATCCAGGAATATGCACCTATAAAAGGTGGAGACATAAAGTGACATTATTATCATTACATTTATTATCTTTGAGCCATATATCTTATATCTGGAAAACACTAAGCCAGTGCACACCGATAATTACCGCAGAAAACTGTAGTAGCACAGAAACAGTAAGCGACCTCATCAAGTTACTGTAATAATATTCATACTGAAAAATGTAGCAAAGTTCTCTAAGGTAAAAATTCCCGTCTGAGACCAATCACACTCTTTGAGAAAAAGCGTGATAAACGGATACATAAGGAATAATGCAAACAGCACAAAAGATAACGATGCGGCATATAAACCAAAAATCAAATTTTATACCTTTATCCATTTAGTCTTGCCTCCCCACTTATGTCAAATATAGAGATATTATCTGTATCAAAGGTAACTGCTACCCTTCCTTCTTCTCTTATATTCTGTGTGTTCTCAGCATATTCATGGGCTTCTATAATCTCTCCGTTGTCAAGCTGTATCTCGTAGTATACATAATCGCCTAGAAATGTAGACAGAATTATATTTCCCACTATTCCCCTGCTTAAATCTTCAGAGATTCTTACATGTTCAGGCCTAACGGATACCTTAACCTTACTGTCACCTGACTTAAAGCTTGCATTAAATTCGTAACTGCCTATTCTTAGGGCATTCTCACCCTTTACCTCTGCTTCTAAAATATTGGATATTCCAATAAAATCTGCAACAAAGGTATTGGCAGGCTTCTGATATATTCTGCTTGGAGTATCAAGCTGCATAATATATCCCTTGTTCATAACCGCAATCCTGTCACTGATTGCAAGAGCCTCTTCCTGATCGTGAGTTACGTAGACAGTTGTAATGTTAAGCTGTCTCTGTATTTTTTTAATTACAGTACGCATCTCCACACAGAACTTTGCATCCAGATTGGAAGAGTGGTTGCATCCATAAGCAGGATTTTTAGGTTTTGATTACAATAGCTCTTGCAAGAGCAACTCTCTGCTGCTGACCACCTGAGAGCTTATCAGGCATTCTGTCCTAAGATTCTCTATGCGGACTATTTTAAGAACTTCTTCTATCTGTCTCTCTCTCTGCCTTTGGTATTCCTCTTAATTTGAGTCCATACTCAACATTCTCATAAATGCTAAGATGAGGAAAAATAGCATAGTTCTGAAATACACATTCCTATGTCACAGTTTATTCACGGGGGTTTTTATTGATAATCTTATCGTTAAAATATATATTGCCCGCTTCTATGGTGATTAAAGCCCGCTATCATCCCTAAGGAGAGTGGTCTTGCCGCAGCCTGAAGGCCCAAGAGTGTAAAAGAATTCACCATCGCTATGGTAAAATTCATTTTATCAATGGCTGTGAAATCTCCATACTTTTTTAGTTACGTCTTCAATTTTAACAGTTGTACTCATCATTTCTCCTCTTTAAAAATTGCTGCCGTAAAAATATCTTGTCAGACATCCTACAGCAGCAAATTATCTCATATAATAAAAAGCTAATTCTATTTACTTTCCAATAAGTACGTCTTTCCACTTATTAAGCACGTCTTCTTTGTTTGGCAGATGCCCAGTCAAAGTCGTAGTCAACAAGCTTAATGTCTGATAAAGGTCCAAGTCCCTTAGGTGCTTCAACATCATTTCTTACAGATCTTCTGCTAAGCTGAGTGCTCATAATGGACTGAGTATCCTTGCTTAAAAGCAAAAGTCTACGAATTTCTTCGCATTTTCAATATTCTTTGAACCCTTGATAATAGCTACTCCATCAGGCACTGCTGATGTTCCTTCCTAGGGTAAAACCATCTTAACTGGTGAGCCTGCATTTACATACTTTATTGCTTCTTTTTCAAGGAGTAGAGTCCTACAGCAGTATTCTCCGTCTGCGACTCCCTTGTATACACCTGATGAACTTGACAAAATCTTGCCGTCAAGATTGCCATAGAATTCTTTAATAAAATCCAACCATCATTTTCTGCCTTGTATGCTGTAAGCATTGTCACAAGAATTGTATAAGCTGAACCACTCTTTTGCAGGATCTGCCATCGCTATTTTGCCCTTAAATTCAGGCTTAAGCAAATCCTTCCAAGACGTTATGGCATTCTCATCGGATACAAGGTTAGTGTTGTAAAGAAGAACCATTGGAAGAGGACTCTCTCCTGTCCAGGTATTGTCCTTTGCATAATACTTAGGGTCAATAGCTGATAACTCACCTGACTTGTGAGGCTCAAAGTATTGTGCATAAGCCTGTAAAGACTCAGCTCCTCCGTCCCAGAGTACATCACCTAAAGGATTGTCTTTTTCTGATTCAACTCTTTTAAGGAGTTCTCCTGTACCTGCTGCAACTATATCCACCTTAATTCCGGTCTTGTTTTCAAATTCCTGAACTAACAGGTTGATGGTTTCTGCAGGGTGAGGGTGAATAAACGGTGATTGAGTTACCTGAGCCGGAACTGCCTGAAGCTGTCTGGCTAGTCTTTGCTGTAGATCCACCTGAGCAAGCTGTGAGGCAGAGCAACGAGTGCAAGGCTCATTAAAGATGTAAAAATTTTTCATTTTTCTTCCTCCGTTTGTGCATTTTTATATTTTCAGCTTATCAGAATATTATTTTATCTAACAAGTATTTAAAATTTGCATTTTTGTTTTAAAATTCTGCAATCTCTTGAAAATCAATATCTTTCTGATATAAATTAATTACATATATAAATCAAAGCTTTAGTAATAATATACAAGGAGGATGGAAAATGATTCAGTTTTGGAACAGGCGGTTGGCGCGAAATAATAGGTGATAAGTTTACCAGAGAAAATATACATAGAGTAGCGCATGCCTTAAGTTCTATGAAGGAAGTAAAAAAAGTAGTTATAGGTTACGATAGAAGATTCTTGTCTAAGGAAGCCTGCTTTTGGTTCATAGAGGCTTTGGCAAGCCACAATATTAAAGTCTTTATTCATTGACGGCTCTTCACCTACCCCCTCTCATTATGTTTGCTACCAAGCTAATGGGAGCCGATTTTGGAGTGGCTGTTACTGCAAGCCACAATCCTGCAATTTACAATGGAATAAGATTTTTACAGCTGATGGCAACGATGCCCCTTTAGAAACAACTGACAGATTATCAGAAATTGCAAACAACGTTTCAGAGGAAGAACTAAAAATACCAAGAATTTTTATGAAATCGAGCACAGTGATTTGTTTGAAAAAATCCATCCTTTCAATGATTATATTGATTCCATCTTAAATTCGTTAAATGTGGATGCCATAAGAAATGCCCATCTAAGAATAGCTATAGACCCTATGTATGGAGTATCTGAAAGCGCACTTATAACATTGCTTTCAAGCGTAAGATGTGAAACCACTATAATAAACGGACAGCACGACACTCTCTCTTTGGCGGAAGGCTACCAAGCCCCGCTTCAGCTCTCTCCACAGGCTGATGGACCTTGTACTACAAAAAGCAGTACAACCTTGGTGTTGCTACAGACGGTGACGCAGACCGTATAGGAATCATTGATGAACTAGGTAACTTTCATTCATCCTAACACCCTTGCTTTGCCTCTTATACTACTATCTTCTGGAGTTCAAACACTGGAAAGGTGCTGTGGTAAGAAACATCGCCACCACACATATGCTTGATAAAATCGCTGAAAAATACGGTGAAAATGTATAGAAACCAATGTAGGCTTTAAGTATATTTCTGAAAAACATGAGAAAGTACGATGCCATAATAGGGTGGAGAATCAAGCGGAGGCCTAACTGTAAAGGGACATATAGGTGGAAAAGACGGCATATATGCAGCTGCATTGCTCATTGAGATGATATGCGTGACAAAGAAGAGCATTCATACCCTAGCTAAAGAGCTTGAAGAAATGTTTGGCACCTTTTATTTTAGCGAGAATGACTACAGATTCACTCCTGAAAAAAGGCTAATTTAGTTAAAAATGCTTTTTTTGAAGATGAAAAATACCTGCATACGAAAATATAGAAAAAGCTTATTATGCAGACGGGCTTTAAGGTGTTATTTAAGGATGGTTCCTGGATTATAGCGCGATTCTCAGCACAGAGCCTGTGCTTAGAATATTTGCAGAAGCAGGGAAGCAGTGCTAAAAACAGACGAATATGTAAAAATGATGGAAGAATTGCTTGATATCAAGGAAGATGAAAAGATATAAATAAAAATAGTCTATTAGAGTTCAAAGCCCTATACTGCAAGTCTCGCTAGCATGAGGGCTTCTGCTATATGAGGAAGCATTTACTGTAAATCAAGTTTTCTCTTCATTATGAATATACTAGTCAGCTGACATAGATTGCTGTTCCGATTACCTCTGCTGCGATACTACAGCAAGACATGGGTGTTTCATCACATCTCCCAGGCAGTCTGTCCCAGTTTAAATATTGTATGTGCAAACTTTGAACTTTGCAAGACGTTACAAACAGTTATACTCCGAACATCTGCAGAGCTGTTAGCAAGTCCCCAAAGTATGCAAGTATTGAGACCAAGCACAGGATGAGCCTTCCAGTTCTGTCCGATAGATACACAGAGAAATACGAGTGCAAACATAGCAAAGATAGAACAGAATAACTGTTACTATGATAAGGAAAAATGTATGACCCTGTCATATGTGCTTTGCAGCGAAATGTAACTAAACCTCACTTAGGTGAACCCTACTTTGCAACAAGAATCTCGTTTGTTAACTCTGGTAAGAGGATATACCAGGCTTACTAACGCTGTAATAACTGTGCTAAGCCCGGCAGATAGCAAGCATCGCTAAAGTAGATGTACTGATTTCTTCACAGGAAGCGTATGTGTAAGATATCCTTCAACCGAATACACTTTTCTGTAGAATCTCACGGCAAAAACCAGCAGCACAATTGATGTTTACCGCTATTATCGAAGCACATATGTACATTGCTCAAAACATTGCAAGATCGGCTCAGAATATTGTTCCATTAAGAGCCTCGAATTGTAAACACTCTCAAATACTATTGAAAGCAGGTGCATACCAAGTACTATAACATTGATTAGCAAAAGCAATCTTCCTATGTTTCTAAATTCATTCTTAATTAATTTTGCCTAACTATACGAATACCTCCTAAATAATCCATCTATGGACTTTTCCTTCTTTTTCCTCTTATGTTCTCTGCACTGTCACTTAGCACTATATTTCCTTCCTTGATAAATACTAACATCATCAAGGATTTTTCTATTTCTGAGATAAGGTGGGTAGCTATAATTACAGTTGCACCGGGATTGATGTTATTGAGTATTGTTCTAATGATGTAGTCCCTTGCCGCAGGGATCAACTCCTGCTATAGGCTCATCAAGCACATATACCTTTGCAGCCCCTGCTCATAACGAGGATGAGCTGTGCCTTTTTCTCTATTTACCCTTTGAAAGGAACTTAAACTTTCATATTAGGGTCTATGTTTAGGCTTTTTAAGCATTGAAAAGTCCTTTTTCCCTTTCTCAAAAGTCTAGCATAAAAAAGTCATGCAAAAAGCTTTGTACACTCGTTAAAACTCATTTCATCTCCAAGATAGTCCTTGTCAGGAAGGTAAGAAACCACTGATTTTGTGTGTATTCCCCGGTAAATCTCCATCTATTCTGAGTTTCTCCCTGATGTTGGCGTGAGGAGGCCGTTTAGGAGCTTAATAAAGTGTTGTTTTACCGCTTCCGTTAGGTCCCTAGGAGGCCTACTATTCTTCCTTCCTCAAAGTTTAGGTTGATTTCATTAAGAGCAACCTTTCTTCCATATCTCTTTGTAAGTGACTTACACTCTATTATATTTCCCATTTTACATTTCCTTTCTCTTAAGCCTTGTATTCAGCTATTAAAGCTTTGTATTTCTTCCATCATGTAGCCAAGTTCTTTCATGTAGGTCATACATCTTGATATCTCCTTCTCAGCCATAGCCTTTCTTGGTGCTCTTAATCTTCTCCACATCTTCTGTAACTGTTCTTCCCTAATAGCTTCTCATAGTAACTAAGAGTTCCTCCTTTCAAGTTCACTAAGCGCCTCTGCATCGTATTTTGCATTTACCTCAGCTTCTGCAGCAAGCTCTCGCACTGAGGGTATTCTATCTCCTGCCTTGTACACCTCAGTGACTATCCTCGCCTTATCTCATCCATAAGCTGAGGATAGATAGGGTAATCCTTCATCTAATACCCATGCCATCCGGAACCTCCTTTCTATTTTTACAGCTGTATTTTTGTCTTGTTGTATTATGCACTTAATACAGTATCACAAATGATACGTTTCTGTCAAGAGGTTTTTAAATATTTTTATATTCGTTATAAAACATCACACTACAAAGGCCTGTCCATCCCGCTTTTATGCCTTCAATACCTATTTTAGAAATATAATATAATTTACAACTTCTTCTCTCTAACATGAATTAAAAGTTTGTTAACGCAAAAAAGATACCATCATCAGTGACATGGTATCTTATCATTTACCTGTTATTTACATACTATTTTCAAATACAGACATCAAATAACATTACCTCCATACCCTATATCTTAGTTAATCTCATAAAAACTCTGCCCTTAAATCACCATCAATTACTATCTTTTCATGAGGATTCTTAGGATATACAAGAGGCTGACATGGTATGAGGACCACCGTCAGCAAAAGACTTCAATAAGCTGTATCAAAATATTATTTCGGTCTTATTATTCGTACGGTCTAATCTTCTTGCCCTTAATATGCTGTATTCTTCGCTAGCAAAAACACTATTGAACTCTTTCAATCCTCGCCCGATCTATCAAGGATAATTTCGTTATCGGCAATCTCAACTATTATCTCTTCTCCATTTTCATTACAAAGCCTTGCTTTACCTTTACCTTCCAGCAAAAGACCAAAGCAATCCGTGCCAAGTCTGAAATTTTTCCCTATCTCACGCCTTGAAGTTTTGTACCTGTCAATACCCTGAGGAATGAATCTAAGCCTCAAACCTTCTGTTGTCTTAACCATTTCTACCTTTTCCTGGCTAATGTCATCTACCCCTAAATTCAGTGCTAGGAGTTTCATTTGCATAAGGCCCAGTTATCAGCCCACCCCATAGTCACCTTTTCTTCTAGATTCTGGAAGGTTACAGGCGCATAATTATCAGTTCCAAAGTCAAGCATCAAAGGCTCTTTAAACTTTTCAGTATCTACAAATGTAGAGCATCAAAGTCCCCGATATAATACTGAGTCACGTGGCTCGTAAAAGTGCCACCTTCTGCCAATGGTTTCCCCTTGTCTTTTTGGAACAATAATACTGACTATAAGCACCCACTAGTGCCTGCTTCCGTCTCTATCGGAAAACAATCAGGGCATTCACGGATACCACTAAAGCCATGTAACTCCTGCCTTAAGGAACCTGTTTTCCTCAATCTTTCAGATTACTACTGGTAAAAATCAACCTCTTCTCCACCTGCAACCACAAAAGCTATATCCCTTCATTATAGGATTGTAAAAATACCTTGAGGTCTCTGAAATCATTTTTCATCATCATTTACCACGACCCGGATCCCATAGTATTTTTCAAGTGCTCGTAGTCATGCTGTATGCTATACTTTGAACCTCTCTCCTTCAAGAGTGATTTGATAAACCACCAACCAGGCTTTCCTCTTTTCCAAAGCCGGATATATTCTCCTTATCATAGACTGTGGAACCAGAGAAAATACTAGCCCAGTTCCATCAGGATATAGCGCAATGGGCTTATGTTCGATGTATCAGAGTCCTCGTCACCACCTATCCCCCAGTGCATAGGGTCCCCAGTTAGCTGCATCAGGATAATGTTGGTAAAGGGTGATACTCACCGTTTTGGATATATCCATTCCATTCGGATCGTAGTCCAGTTTTTGGTGCGGTAAAAATGAACTTTCGGTCAAATCCTTTCCATAGATATTCCTTTCTTAAAAAGGGTTATCGAGACAAGTTTTACCTGACAACCCATAATGATTACAATAGATGATATTTTACATCAGTCTGACACTACTTGCATTGTCTCATGCAGCTGTCTGGTAGATGCTTACAAAGATTCTTCTACTCCTACGCATAAGCTCTTCAAGATATGTAATTCCAGTATCATCAGTAACACCGCCAGTTACCACTGGTTGATATATCTGTCAACTATACTCTGAGATAGTAGGCTGAATCTGTGACAAGTCTCGAAAGCTCTTCGGTGAGTCATAAGAACTCTTGGAATAGTCTCGTATTCCTTCATTATTTCCTCTTTACCGTTTACCTTCTGGTTCTCAAGGAGCTGAACAGCATCATAAGCATATCCTGCTACTTTATCATAGTACTCATTAAGAACAACCATAGAGCCACGGCAAGGTGTTGAAGTTACACGAGCCTCACCGAAGTTTTTATACTCTGTCTGAGCAACATATCTTCCCTTATCATCAAGAGGTGTTCTAAGAACTCCCTTATCATCTTTCTTGTAGTTGTAGCCTTCTGCTCCCCAGTTAGACTGAATGGATATTGCAGGATCTCCTACCATATAATCAACAAATCTCGCAACTACGTGTGGGAATTTACAACTTGTTGTAATCGCTGTATCAGAAGAGTCCTGAAGCTCTGAATAATTATTTTTCAAAGCCTGTGCTGCCCTTTGTTCCCTTAAGTCTAGGAACAGCAACATACTCATCGTGTACGTCAAGATTGCTTATTTCCTGATCTGTCCAGGTACCAAAGCATCCTATCCTTGCTACATCTTCCTTGATGAGAGATGACTGATAAGCTGCACTTGCATCTGATTCAAAAGAGCCATTCCAAATAAGCTTCTCCTTATTTAACATATTGAAGAAGGCTGCTGTATCGCTTAAAATGCAGGATCCATAGCAGTAAATGTAACCTTACCGTCTATAAGCGCTTAAGTGGTCGGCATAAGCATTACCACCACAGTATGAGTCTGCCTGACCGAAAGCACCTGTGAAACGGTAGAACATATTGTAAGAACCGAAGGTATCATTTGCACCAAACCAAGTAGCCATAGGAATCTCATCAGCTTTACCGTTGCCATTAAGATCGCCACCATCTCTAAAAGCCTTGAGGCAGTCTACCCACTCATCAACGGTAGTAGGTACCTTTTTACCCACCTTATCAAGCCAGTTCTTGTTAATAAGAAGAGGTCCACCTGTAAGTACAAGTCCATACATTTCCTCTATATAAGGGAACCCGTAAGTATGCCCATCAGGAGCCTTAATCTCTGTCCAGTAAGTAGGATGAGCGTCAAGTATCTTCTTTACACTAGGCATATAGTTGTTTATAAGATTCTCAGTAGGAATGAAAATATCCTGGTCTGCATACTGAACTACAATATTGCCGGACTTACCATCACCAAAATTCCAGAATACATCCGGAAGGTCATCACCTGAAGCTAACATAAGGTTTATCTTCTCCTGTGCTCCCTCACCGAGAATAGGTTTCCAGTCAAATTCTACACCTGTATCCTCAGCCCACTTTTTAACCATCGAAAGCTCGCCCGGAGCAACTACTCTATCTGCAGAGTTAACAAGAAGCATAGATATCTTGCCATATTTTTCTTCAAAGGCCTTAGGATCCTTGATTATAGGCAGAGTCCCATCCAAGTTGATGATACCTGCATCCACAGCTTCTTTTTCTTCAGCTGTAAGCTCACCTGACGCTGTGCTTCCCTGATGCTGCTATGCCCGAGCAGCACTTTTAGCAGCACTTCCCGAGGTCCTTTTTACTCTCAGCGTTGCCACCACAACCTGATAACAAGCTTACTACAAGTGTCATACAGGTTAACATTGATAATAATTTCTTTCCTTTTCATTCTTCTCTCCTTTTTACTCTACTAAATATGGTTTTTATACTTGAACCCTTTCGGGTTAAATATACAGAATTTTTCTTAGCCCTTTACCGCACCGATTGTTACTCCTTTTTGCAAAAGTATTTCTGTAAAAAATGGATAAGCTGCAAGCAAAGGCAGTGCTGAAGCCACTACTATACAGTATTTTAAGCTGTTCAGCAAGTTTTTGTTTGGTAACCATCGCATCACCTGACGAACCCATCTGAGTTTTTGCCTGGTTCATAAGAACGAGGTTACAGAGTACAACCTGAAGCAGCATCTTGTCGTCATCCTGCAGATACATCAGCGCATTGAAAGAACTGGTTCCACATCGCAGTAGCATAAAAGAGACACATAACCCGCAATTATCGTTGTAGAAATAGAATAGCTATTTCAAAGAAAAATCTAAAGTCAGAACATCCATCCACCTTAGCTGCCTCAAGAAGTTCTCCCGGAATTCCTGCTTCAAAGAAGAACGGCATACGATGAGGTTATAAGCAGATACCGCCACAGGAAGTACCATTGCCCAGATACTGTTGTATATGCCAAGGTTCTTTATGGTAAGATATAGAGGTATAATTCCACCGCTAAAAAAACATTGTAAATGTAAATACAAAGATAAGTCCTCTTCTTCCCGGTAAATCCTTTCTGGATAATGCATATCCTGCGGGAATCGTCGTTATCAACGAAGTAATCGAGCCAACAACAGTATAGAGAATTGTATTCCCATATGCAGTCCAAAAGTGGCTTATACTTTAATGTTGTCTCATAACCCTTGAGTGAGAGTTTCTCTATAAAAACAATAATGGCTTTCCGAGATTAACAATAACCGGATCTGTCATAGATGCAATTACAACATAGTAAATAGGATAAATAATAACCAGGCAGATTGTAATCATAATAACAGCATTCACTATTCCAAACACTCTCTCACCTGTAGACATCTTCATTTCTTGTCTTAACAGTACTCATTTTAAGCTCTCCTCTCTTAGAATATACTTATACTGCTCACCTTTTTAGCTATTTTATTAGCTAAAACCAAAATGATAAAGTTTACAACTGAATTAAACAAACCAACCGCAGTTGCAAAACTGTACTGTGCAGTCTGCAAGCCGACCTTATACACATAGGTTGAAATAAGCTCGCTCACAATTGTGTTAGAACCATTCTGCATAAGAAAGGCTTTTTCATAGCCTACATTCATTATGTTACCAACCTGAAGTATTAACATCAGGATGATTGTAGGCAATATCATTGGTATATCTATGAAAAGAATTCTTTGAAATCTTGATGCCCCATCTATCTTGGCAGCCTCGTAAAAATCAGGACTTATTGCAGTAAGTGCTGCAATAAAAATAACTGCATTAAAGCCCATAGTCTGCCAGATATTTGAGCCTATAAAGAGTGTCCTGAACCATTCAGGGAGTGATGTAAATAAAGTTTCCTTGCCTCCTGCACTCTTGATAAGATTATTTACTACTCCATTTGCAGAAAAGAATACAGTTATAATACTTACAATAACTACGTTTGACATAAAGTAAGGTGCGTAGCTGATTGTCTGTATGGTCTTCTTAACCTTATCTCTCTGTATCTGGTTTAAAAGAAAGTGCAAATATAATAGGTATAGGAAAGGCAATAATAAGACTTTCCAAACTTATAAGTACTGTGTTCTTTTATAGCGTTCACTGCTATTGAGGTACTAAAGAACTGAGTAAAAATACTTGAATATAGGATTGGCCCAAGGACTACCTACAATTCCAAGCCTTCCCTTATATTCCTTAAAGGCAATAATAAGTCCATACATAGGATAATAGGCAAATACTACCGCCCATATCAAAGCAGGAAGCAGCAATATGTACAATTGCCATCTTTCAGTACATTTTTGAAGTCAGCTGCTCTCTTTTTGAGGTCTTACGTCTTTTTATCAGTATTAGAAGCTTCTTCTTTTGGACTTTTCCATTCCCTCTCTCCTTTTTCTTTTGTTGTGGAAACCTTTTCATAGTTTTATCATAGTCAAAATACCCAAAAATGTCAATAGTTTTTATTAATTATACATTAATCCATTCATAATAATTTTTATACCCTAGCAATTGTGTGCATTGTTGTAATTTTTGTGCTATTTTACACAACTCGTTTGTATATAAAAAGCAAATAAAAAAGCAAGAGATTTACTCCTGCTTTTATATGGAAATATATGGAACGATTATGTTGTTCCTCTTTCTATAAGCCTCACCGGTACCAGTTCCAGCTCAGACACTTTTTCTCCGTCAACCATTTTTAATACTGTTTCCACACATTTTCTAGCTATCTCTGCACAATCCTGCTGTACAACCGTAAGCTCAGGATATGACAGTTCGGTGATTTCAGTCCCGTCATAGGCCACAATGCATAAATCATCAGGAATACTAAGTCCCTTTTGCTGTGCAACAGAAAGACAGCTAAGCGCTCCTATATCTGTTGTCATTATCCCGTCAACATTCTCGACAATATCCCAGTATTGGTGTACCATATCTTTGTTATAGCTATAGCTAAGTGCATCCCAGACAGTTTTAATAGAGATGACCTCAACCCCAGCCTCTTCCAGAACCTCTTTCATTACTTCATGCCTTATATTGGCAGTTCTCTTTTTATCAAATCCGGATGCAAACTGACAGACTCTTTTACAACCCCTTTTTATAAAAAGCTCTGCCACCAGCCTTCCACCCATTTCGTGATTGGACCTTACTATGGGAACTCCGGCCTCTGAATTCCTATCAAAGCTAACTATGGCGCCTCTTGAATGATTGCTAAAGTCAGGCAACTCATCTACACAGGAGATAATGCCATCTACCGCCCTGCTATCAAGCATATCAACGAATGATTTCTGTCTGTTTACAATGTCAAGAGTATTACAGATAAGGCATTTATAGCCTTGCTTATAAAGTTCATTTTCCAAGTGCTTCATTATTTTTGCAAAAAAAGGATGCTCAAGATTAGGAACCATGACTCCTATGATACCGGTACGCTTCTTTACCATATTGGTTGCTATCGCACTAGGTTTATACCCTATTTCTTCAACAGCTTTTCATTATCCTAAGCCTTGTTTCCTCGGATACATATCCGCTTTTATTCAATGTCCTAGACACAGTGCCAATACCTACCCCGGCTCTGACAGCCACATCTCTAATGCTAGCCATTTCTTACCTATGCCTTCCTGTGTTCCACATGTTTTCATATTCTTAGATGGAATTATACAACATTATTCAGTTTTTTTGAATAGAGTTTTTGTGCAATTTTTTATTTTTAACATGTTTATTTATAAAACAGATTAGAATGACAGAGAATCACATTAATGTTATTATTTTTTTAGCTTTTTGATATTAAATTGTGCTGATACAATGTTAAATCACTTGAATTATAAATATTTTTTTCAAACTTAGTTTTTAATTGATTGTTCTATTTTTATAAAAAGATACCACATCATTGACATGGTATCTTTTTATAAAATAACGTTGATATAAAATGATTTGATATCAACGGCAATATTGATTAAAAAGTATCTGACATCCTACTTATACTTGTAGAAGCCCTCTCCTGCATTTATACCGGTCTTACCCTCATCTATGTATTTCTTAAGGATAACTCCTATCTTGGCAGGAATAGAATCAGGGTCTGAAGTAGCAAGCGGATCCATCATGTTTATATTGTACGCAGTAGTAAGTCCTACAATGTCTAATATCTGGAAAGGTCCTAGAGGAGAACCTGTGCCGAGCCTCCAGGTGAGGTCTATGGTTGCAGGATCAGCTACTTCCTTAGCTAAAAGCATCTCGCCTGACTTAAGGAAAGGAACCAGCATCGAGTTAAGTATATACCCTGGCTGCTCTTTCTGAAGCTTAAGTGGAACCATTGCTATGTCCTCTGCAAATTTAGCTACCTCATCGTAAGCTGCCTTATCGGTTCCGTCATGTCCCATAATCTCCGCAGTATTGCTCTTCCATATATTGTTTGCAAAATGAATGGCAAGATACTTTTCAGGTTTGGTAAAGCAGTGCCTAAACTGGCTTGGAATCATTGTTGATGAGTTGGTAGCAACAATCGTTTTATCCTCAAGTACTGCATTTAACCTGGTATAGAAATCCACCTTAGCCTCAGGATTTTCAGCCATCGATTCAATAACTAAGTCGCAATCCTTCACTGCTTTTGCCAAGTCAGTTTCATACTTCAGGTTCTTATAAGCCTCTTCCACCTTATTCTTTAACTCTTCTATACTCTCTGCGGTAGCATTTTCAATATCAGGAATCAGTCCTCTTGAAACCATCGCTCCTTTTACTCCTGCTTTAGCCTTTGCAGCTTCAAGCTCAGTTAGATAAATACCACGCAAGCGCTCAATCTTTGGCTTGGTTCTTTCAATAGACTCTGCACTTCTAAGCCATAGGGTTACATTGAAGCCTCTGTATGCTGTCTGAAAAGCAATCTGGCTTCCAAGTACTCCTCCACCTGCAACTACTACATTTTTTTGATACTCATATACATCCTCCTTGCACGTTTTGTTAATCGCTTCACAAATTCAAAGCTATGCTTTGGTATAATAATACTCTTAAAGCATTTTGCTGTCAATTATGTAATTTATTAATCTTTTTCATATTTTGATGTAATAATTATATAATTGTCAAAAATATTATCAAAGAATAGAATCAGAATCTTTTTCGATATAACTATCACTACGAAATAACAGAACATCTAAGTACGGTATATCATTTTATCTCATATATCCATCCCTCAGGAGCAGGTATTCTTCCAAGCTGGATGCCTGTAAGGGTATCATAAAAGCTTCTTAATAACAGGCCCCATTTCTTCACCGTACTTAAAGGCTATCTCTTTGCCGTGGTCTACCACTCTTGCGACAGGACTTATTACAGCTGCAGTTCCACAAAGACCGCATTCTGTAAAGTCTTTTACCTCACTAAGATATACTTCTCTTTCCTCTACCTTTAGTCCAAGCATATGCTCTGCAACATGGATAAGGGAACGCCTTGTAATAGAAGGAAGAATTGTGCTTGACTTAGGCGTAACCACAGTTCCATCCTTTGTTACAAAGAGGAAGTTAGCTCCTCCAGTCTCCTCAACCTTGGTTCTGGTTGCTGCATCAAGGTACATGTTTTCTGCATAGCCTTCATTGTGTGCTACTACAATAGGATGAAGGCTCATTGCATAGTTAAGTCCTGCTTTGATGTCACCTGTTCCCCTCGGAGCGGCTCTGTCAAAATCACTTACCTTTATGGATATTCCCTTTGTACCGCCCTTAAAGTAAGGACCTACAGGTGTAGTAAATACTCTAAACTGATACTCATCAGCAGGCTTTACTCCAATGACAGGACTGATTCCAAAGGCATAGGGCCTTACATAAAGTGTTGCACCATGGCCATATGGAGGTACATAGGCTTCATTCGCCTTAACTGTCTTTAACACGGCATCTACAAATCTATCCTTGGTAAATACAGGGATTTCCATCCTCCTGCAGGATGCCTCAAATCTTTCACCATTTAAGTCAGGTCTGAAGGTAACTATCCTTCCATCCTCTGTAGTATAGGCTTTCAGCCCCTCAAAGCAGGTCTGCGCATACTGAAGCACTCCTGCGCATTCACTCATCACTATCTGGTCATCAGAAGTAAGCTCTCCTTGATCCCAAGCACCGTTTTTATAGTTTGATACATATCTTTTATCTGTTTTCATATAGCCAAAGCCAATGTTTGCCCAGTCTAAATTTGCCTTTTCCATATTTCCCTCCGAATATTATGTGATTTTACACAGGAAACCGTCCTGTTTTTGCAGTTTACCTGCTTATGCAGTTCACTTGCCTGTAAGCCCTGCATAGTCTTCTGCAAAATGATATGGCTGTAGATAGAATTTTATCTGTTTCACAGTCTAGCACCGCATCTTACCGCTGTCAACAAAACTTACGATTTGTTATAGTTAATATAACCCGGAAAAATAACCTTGCTTTTTCTAAGTTCTGTGGCGGTTAAATGGCAGCTAAGCCACTATCTAAGTCTCCTATAATAGCCCTAGCTGACCTGCCACAGCCTTAGGTACGTAGGCCTTTACTTTGATGCCCTCTCCCTCATATTCTTCTGATAAGAGCTGGCCTTTCTTTCTTATTACAGATATTTTGGAGGTATCTGCATAGGAAAGAACAGTATCAATAAGCACCTTACCTTCCCTAAGTATCTCTGTAATCTTACTTAAAAGTTCATCTATTCCCTCTCCTGTCTTAGCTGAGCCCTTTACCACTGCATCCGCTTTGATATCCTTTATTATCCTTTCTTCTTCAAGCTTATCCCTGCTTTGTTTAAGAATGTAATAACAGGCTTTCCAGTCACCTTTAGTTCTTCAAGAGTCCTATACACCACCTTCATCTGCTCGTCTACCTCAGGATTTGAAGCATCAGCCACATGTAGAATCAGGTCTGCATATTTCGCTTCTTCCAGTGTGCTCTTAAAGGCATCTACCAGGTTGTGAGGAAGTTTGCTGATAAAGCCTACCGTATCGGTAAATAATACCTCTTCTCCATCAGGGATTTTTGAGGTTTCTGGTGGTAGGGTCAAGAGTTGCAAAGAGCTTGTCTTCTGCGAGTATGCCTGCATCTGTAATCTTGTTAAGAAAGGTTGATTTCCCTGCATTGGTATAGCCTACAATGGCTATCACAGGTATACCGTCCGACATCCTGTGCTTTCTAAGTGTTTCTCTTGAGCTTTCAACCTTTTCTATCTCGCTTCTTAGCTGGCTCACCCTCTCTCTTATTGCTCTTCTGTCAGACTCGAGCTTTGACTCACCAGGTCCTCTGGTGCCGATGCCTCCTCCCAGCCTTGAAAGGTTCTTACCAAGCCCTGTAAGCCTTGAGGATCGATATTTTAATTGGGCCAGCTCTACCTGTAGCTTACCCTCGCTGGTCTGAGCGTGAGCTGCAAATATATCAAGGATAACCAGAGTTCTATCAAGCACCTTTATGTCCAGTTCATCCTTTAGGTTGGATAGCTGCGCAGGTGAGAGCTCATCATCGCAGACTATCCCATCTGCGCCCAGTTCCTCTGCAAGCTCTCTTATCTCGTCCACCTTTCCCTTTCCTACATAAGTAGCCTTGTTGATGGACTCGAGATTCTGTATCACCCTGCCAACCGTCTCTCCACCTGCTGTTTCAAGCAGTTCTTCAAGCTCAGTAAGGCTTTCTTCCATCCTGTCCTTGCCGGTTTCTACGCCTACAAGGATGAATTTTTTTCTTTTATTTCTGATGTTTGTATCATATATTCTCCTACTTTTGACTTCCTTGTTGAAAGGAAGATTATTTCTCTTGCCATTTCCTTGTCTTCCGGATAAAGCTTGCCATACTCAAGGGCTGCTTCATAAGCCTTGTCATAGTCTGTAAGCTTTTCATTCAGCACTACCTTCTTTTGCATAAGCTGCTTCATAGCTGATATATCCTCTAAGGCAAGGCCTTTGGTTACATAGGTTAAGGCCTCTTCATATTTTTCTTCTTTCATAAGACAGTCCGCCATGCCGTCGTACCAGCCTGAAAGAGTCACTCTTCCCTTATCTTGCGCATATTTCTCAAATAATTCAAGGGCTCCTTTGTAGTCTCCTTCATCCATAGCAATTTTAGCAAGGTAATAAGAGCTTTCGAGGATTCCCTTTGTATAGGCTGTATTTAGATATTCTTTTTGCCTTGTCATTATTGCCCTCAAATACTCTAAAATACCCGCATTGTAGCCACTTAGAGCATCTGTTATCTTAATACCCGCTGCCCTGTTAAGCACTTCCGCAGCCTTCTCATTTTCGCCCTTTGCAACCAATACTTCATATTTTTCCAAAAATACGCACTGAAGTTAGATGCATCTCTTTCAATAGCATAATCATAGTTTGTCACTGCCTTGACAGCATCTCCCATTGCAGCATAAACCTCTGCAAGCTGACTATACAGGCTTACATCCGGCTTTTTCACATTTAGCATCTCTTCATATATATCCGCAGCAGCCTGATACTCACCAAGCTTTATATCTGTAAGCGCGATGTATTTTTTGATATCATTATCAAGTGAAGAAGCTTCTTTGATTGCAGCAGCACTTGCAAACTGAGCTAAGGCTTCGTTATATTTTTCCAAGCTTAAGATAGGCAATACCCTTGCCCCTGTACAGTGATTTGTTATTCTCTCTTACTATCTGATTGTCTTTTGGCGAATAGCCCTTGTCAAAATAATTGATAGCTGCCTCGTACTCCTCAAGACCTATGTCGGCAAAGCCTGCCGCTATATAGAATTCCGCCCTATCAGAGCTCTTTCCTATAGCCTCCTCGTAGGCTTCAAGAGCTTCTTCATATTGCTGTTTTTCCATCAGCTTATTGCCTGTTTTATAATATGAATTGGCTGAGCTCCCACCGCAGGATGTTAAAAACACAGTCAGGCAAAGCAGGGCAGTTATTCTTATCTTATCCAAAATCATGACTTATCACCTCCGAATAAAGTTCATTTCAATAGTATTGTAAAACATCAGGGTTGTCAACAAAGTTATCCTCAATTACTCAAGAAATATCCTTAGACTATAGTAATAAGACTACAGGAGACATTGTGATATTTCCTGTATATCGTATAATATGCAGTGTAGCCTATGAACAAATGTAGGTATCCGATAAATCTATAGAAAATGAGCAGATAGCAGGCACCAATTCCCCTTCACAGGCTTAGTCTATGCGGAAAATTTTCCCTCTTGACATTTCTTATATATGTGTTTATAATTGATACGTTGACTTAGGGGGATTGGTCAAATGGTATGACAAGGGTCTCCAAAACCTTTAGCGGGGGTTCGATTCCCTCATCCCCTGTACCAAAAGGAAGCAGAAATGCTTCCTTTTTATTTTTAATTATTTCTTCCTGAGACAGTTTATAATTGCATTGAACTTCTGATGATGATATAATCAAAAATAGAAATATAGAAGAAAGAGGTAAATAATGCCAACAATATCAATGTTTTTACGGTATAGTCATCAGGATGTACAGAGAAATTGGTGGTAAACATAATCTTCCACATATTCACGCTGAATATCAAAATGATGAAGTTGTTGTAAGTCTTAATGGAGATGTTTTGGAAGGACAAATACCAAACAAAAAAATTAAAACTTGTTCTGGCTTGGTTAGAAATCCATAATGATGAACTTTTATGCTAATTGGCAATTACTTAGTAACGGCGAGAGAAGTTTTATGATTGACCCATTAAGATGAAAGGAGTATATATGTTACAACCTAAATTAATAAGCGTTACTCCAAAAGATAACTATAGACTTTTTACTTGTGTATGAAACTGGAGAACAAAAAAACTATTTGATGTTAAACCTTATATTACCGGTGAATGGTATGGTGAATTGAAGGATTTAAACAATTTTAATTCTGTCAGAGTTGCAAATCACACCGTAGAATGGAATGGTGGCCAGGACATTTCTCCTCATGAACTTTATGAAGATTCCATAAGTATTGTTTAGATTAAAGATCATTAATTTTTAGTTAGAACTTCATCTTTCAAAAAGAGCAGGCACCTATTATTC
>BNJV01001102.1_pt1 | contig 124231 bp, 236 predicted proteins | sample 8540591 | NCBI WGS metagenome assembly BNJV01 (sample SAMD00202457, study PRJDB9452) | human saliva metagenome | host: Homo sapiens
ATCTTTCCATGGCAAAACTGGTACATTGTTGATTCCATGGTTATCCTATGGACACAGATTTCGGTGTGACCAAAGCACTCTATGCGTTAGTATCCATTTATGTTTTACCAAGGTTTGAGAATCGATTATGGAAGGCATGCATTTTACAAGTCTGTTACTATTATTTCTCAAAAAGGGATCAAATTGCCGAGTATATTATCACCAATATGCATAGAGGAGTTACAGGACTCGATGCAAAGGAATGTATACAAAAAAAAGGTTACGATAGCACTGTGTTCTTAGTAAACCGTGAAGTGAGGTAATTTAAAGGATAGTAAACGAACTGGACGTCGCATATTATTGCCGATGTTCGAGAGGGTCCGTAGAGGGCTTTATCAAGAAGGACGAGATGGTTTTGATTAGAAAGAATTTCAAGGAAAACGAATTTATTTCTTTTATGCAGGATTGTTTTTACTTTCCTGCTCGTTTCTCCTGAGTCGGAAAACGCGGCATTTCTTTTCCGCTTTCCGCTATTCGTTACTTTGCATTGGATCAATTTCTGGGCGCAGCGACAGTATTAGTCTGTCGGCGTATCTTGTGGAGCAGCGCGTTTATCCTATTTGACTTATCCGCTTTTTACGATTTTGCAGACAAGAAAAGGCCTTATGTGACGGCTGATTCTTGCCGCTACGTCTTCACTCTTTTCGGGACAAAGCATAAGCCTTTTATTTCACGCTCCTTTATCTACCATTACTCCTGGGAAGAAAGAGGATAGTCCGTTTCTTTTATACACTGCTTTTCCTTGCAAATACTTAGCGCCAAAGAGCTCAGAGTATCCTTTCCTTATATACCTCTTTATCGGAGTTTTATCTGCAATTTCATTATTCTCTTTTGATTATTTCCGTATCAGCTTTCTTTTCTTTGTCTTTTCCATGCTGCTTCCTTATGTTTTTGCTTTAGTAAAGAAAACAAAGCGTTATCTTCGGAAGTGATAGAAAGGCTGGAGAGATGGCTATACTGCGTTAAAAGGAGGAGGTGCTACTAGACATCACTCTGTTTCCCTTCTGTTTCTTTTTCCTTTTACTGCATATGTTCCTGTTTGGGATTGATTCCCCATTACGCTATGTTTTCTCTTCTCCTTTCTTATACCCTTCTATTTAGAAGAGAGGTACTGGGAAGAATGGATTATTTTCTTTTGTTATTTATTTTCTTGATTTTCCCTGATTCGAAATCTTTTTAAACTATATACGATACCCGAGCTTTTGACGGACTATACAGGGACATGAAAGCCTCCCATTCCTTAATTTTGTCATAAATTTTTACAAGACTTCGCAAAGCATTATTTTGTGGTTAGCAACAAAGGAAAGCGATGATTATTGCCTCCATATTGTCAGCCATACATCCGCTGACTCTGAATTACAGCGAGTAGTAGCACTCTATGATGAAAAATCGAGCATAATTTTCATTTGCATTATCATTTCTACACATGCGAGATACTTTTTATTATTTGCTCTTTTCTTGCTACAGGAAATTTATAGAAGAAAAGGAGAGTCATGCAATACTACATTTGCCCCATTGGAATCCATAAGCTCTTATCCTCTTAGAAATACCCATGTTCCTTTTTCCCGGAATGGATAAAGTATTTCCAGGCCCCTTTGTTTCGGCAAATGAAGAGGGCGATACAGCGGAAGAGAATAGAGCGGGATCTGGCTAGTGGAAAATAACAGGAGCCTACATCTTATACCGCAGATTATGGGGAAAAATCCGGACCATATGCATGAGAGTTTTTCTTATCTTAAGAATCTCGGATATACGGAAATAAACTTAAACCTCAGTTGTCCGAGCGGTACAGTTGTGGCAAAGGAAAGGGTGCCGGAATGCTCGAAAACTTGGATTTTCTGGAAGATTTTTCACAGCTCTTTTCAAAGACCTGCCAAACGGGTTTTCTATATCCGTAAAAACAAGAATCGGCGTATAGACAGTACGGAACTTATTGCGCTGTTCACTCTTTACAATGCCTTTCCTTTTTCAGGAAATTATCGTTCATCCTCGATTACAGAAAGCAATTTTATAAAAGGAATATCGATCTTTTGCCTTTCAAAAATTACGGAAATCATGAAGCACGAGCTCATTTATAACGGAGATATTGAAAATGTGAAAACTGCCCAAAAATTATTGCGATTTCCTAAAATTGAAAGGCATTATGCTGGGGAGAGGTCTTTTATCAGATCCTGCCCTTGTAAAGAGAAATAGAGAGGGCAGGCCCTTACGGAGAAAGAAATGAAAGAACTATATCGAAAAGCTTTGGAAGAAGCTTTTTCAAAGAGATGAAAAATAGAACGAAAATCTTCTTGCCAAGTTGAGAAAGAATGCTGGGCTATTTTGGAAATTATCCGGATAGCGTTAAAGAGTTAAAAAGAGCTCAAAAAGCGAAAACGATGGCGGAGTGTCGCAGTGCAAAGTATAGAATTTACAGTGAGGGAAGATTTACCGCCTTTAGGGAGAGAAGAATGGATATAGAATATCCGAGCTATTATGAAATGTTTCACTGTATTGCCTCGATGTAAAGACAGCTGTTGTCGTGGCTGGTGACATCGATGTTGATTGAAGAAAAGCCGTAATCAGTTTCTTCACTTGAAAAGGAAGAATCGGAGATAAAAGTGCAGTCGAAATTAAAGAGAAGAAGAATTTCTATTTTTCCTTTGGAAAAATGGGGACTGTCGCTCTACTTCCTACAACGGTCTGTGAAATCATAGTATCCGCCGGAGAAGGTGCTCTTTGTACAGTTGCACATCTTGTCAAGAATGAGCGAAATCTATGAGTATGCCATATGTGACTTACAATGCTTATGAAGGGCCTTTCGTCATATTTTAGCTTGGGACGGAGAGATTCTTCTTGGTACGGAAGAGGAGGGAGAAGACTTATCTCCTGAACAAGAAAGAGCACAGTTCAGTTAATAGCCTTTCGTAATGCTCTTTTTGATGAGCTTCACTTTCTCCTACAGACTTTAACGGCTTCTTTAAAAAGAGCTTTCATTTTTCCAAGGGGAAGAGACAGTCCCGAGCTGGATATGCTCAAAAATCCTCTTATTCCCTTGGAGATGAGCTTATAAAATGGAAGATGGAGAATCTATGATTTCTTAGATAAAAAGCGTTATTCTTCCTTTTTGGCATGGCAGAATGAGATAGAAGAAAAGAATAGGACTTTTCTTTATGGCGTGCTTTTATTCCATAAACAAGATCATTTTTCCTTGTTCTACGTTTATCCATCTTTCTCCGGGGAAAAAGAAAAGTGGAAAAACACTGCTGAGCTCTATTTCGCTATTATTTCTTTCTGATATAGCTTGTTATCCCTGAAAGAGTCGCTTCTTCCGGTATTTTCTCTTATTTATCAAAGTATAGAATGGATTTATACGGCTTATCTTATGATGAAAAATGCTTCAAAAGGAGAGAGACAAGTTTTCCTGCTTTCCGAAGAGCCCAATCTTCTTTTCGGATTGTCATGTTTTTCTCGAAAGAAATCGAGCATGATGAAAAATAATCTACTTTTGTTCTCTATAGACTGAGTTCCATTTTCAAAAAGAAAAGGTATAATGATACGGTTTAAATGTGTAGGAAAAGGGAAGGTAAACGACATGGATAAGATTGGTTTTGACAATGAGCAATATTTGAGAACACAGTCAGAGCACATTAAGAAAGAATCGCAAAATTTGAGGAAAAGCTCTATTTTGGAATTTGGCGGAAAGCTGTTTGATGATTATCATGCCAGTAGAGTTTTACAAGGTTTCCATCCGGACAGCAAAGATTCGTATGCTGGGAGAATTGAAAGGATGAGGCGGAAATTGTTATCGCTATTCACGCAGGAGATATCGAAAAAGAATAAGGTAAGAGGTGACCTCGGCATTACCTATGATATGGATGTTTTACGCTTTAATCGATAGCTTTCCGTTACGGTCTTTATGTCGGTTCCGTTGTACTCACCCGTTTTACAGGACAGGAAAGTACGATTGCCTACATTGGAAGCTTTGGGCATTAAGGTCTATCGGCATTATCCTATTCCCTCTTATCCTTCAATGTACCTTTAATTATCAGTGATGAGGGTTTTCGGTAAAAATGATTATATCGAAACTACACGTTCTCTTATCGTAGTCACAGCACCGGGCCGGGTTCAGGAAAAATGGCTGTCTGCCTATCCCAACTTTACCAAGAGCATAAGCATGGCATTAACGCAGGTTATGCCAAGTTCGAGAACCTTTCCGATTTGGAATATTCCCTGCGTATCCGTTAACCTTGCCTATGGGCAGCTACAGCCGATTTAAATGATGTTAATATGATTGACCCCTATCACTTGGAAGCTATGGAATCACTACCGTGAACTATAACAGGGATGTGGAAGTATTTCCTATGTTTGAAAGCGATGTTTAATACTATTTACGGGCATTCTCTATGAGTCTCCGACGAGATATGGGAGGGTCAATATGGCCGGGAAAGTGTATAGTGGATGATACTGCGGTAAGAAAGGCCTCCTACAACAGGAAATTATCCGTCGTTACTACAATGCCTTAGTAGAAAGACGAAAAGGAAACGGCAGTGAATCTATCATTGAAAAAGGTGCGACTTTTTAATGGAAAAAGCCAATGTATCTGCTATGGACAGACCGGTTATTTCTGCCGCATTGCAGAAAGCGGAGATTACCGGAGGACCTGCAGCGACCATTTCTCTCCCCGACGGAACTATTGTTACCGGAAAAACTTCTTCTCTCCTGGGTTCTTGCTCCGCCATGCTTTTTAAATGCTTTAAAGGGTATTGGCGGATTGCCGGATGAAATCAAAGTGATCTCCCGGAAATTATTGAACCGATACAACATCAAGATTGAACATCTGGAAATCACAATCCGAGACTGCATACGGATGAAATCCTTATCGCACTAACGATTTCCGCAAATACGGATCCCAATGCGGAAAGATGTGTGGAACAACTGGCTAATCTTAGTCAATGTGAAATGCATTCCCGAGTTTATTTTATCGCAGGTTGATGAGAAAACTTTTGAGTAAGTTGGGAATCCGAATTGCTGTGAACCGCAGTATCAAACAAAAAGCTGTTCCATTCCTAAAAATAGAGAATAAACAGTTCTTTTTATTCCGTTTAAAAACAGGATAGAAGAGCTGTTTTTATAAGATATTCCTATATAGTATTCTTGTTGTAAAAATCCTTTCTTTCTTTTCATCGTTCTCTCAACAGTTGCATTCCATTTATTTTATTATTGTTAGGCATATCTAACTAATTAAGCTCTGTTAAAAAATTATCTTTTTATACATTGTGCACAAAAAATCCCTTTCTTTTATGAGAGCCAATGTTATACTGATTTTCAGATAACTGGAGTCTGAGGCGAAGACGCACTTGCGTTTTTAGCAAAGGAGAAAAATGAGCAGGTTAATCATTGTAACAGAAAATGAAGCGCAGAAAAACCGTGGAAGGTCTTTATCGTGACCTGGAGCGAAGAATTCAAGCTTCACAACCAGGACTTTGTCCTGTGGATTTAGCGAGGCATTTTACATATCTGTCACGCACAGTCTTGTGGAAAGTGTACGCCCTGCAGAGTCGGTTTAGGGCAGTTGGAAAATCTTATGGAATCCGTATTAGACGGTTCCGCAGATATGGAAACTTTAAAGACCATTGACGGCGGATGCCATTTATCATTCCGCTGATTGTGCCATCGGCTTTGAAGCGGCAAAAATGGTTCTGCGCGAATAAGAGGTTTTATGACGATTATGCTGAGCATGTTCAGCATGGAAGATGTTTTGCAAAACAGAGTCAGCCTGTTCCTGCGTTTCTCTTTGTCCTGCCCATGTGGATGTTCCGGGATATTTCTCTGATTCATGAGGACGTTTTGCGGAAGCGGTTCAACTGATTCGTAAAGACAATCCGTTTCCGGCGACCTGCGGCTTAATTTGTGAGCACTTGTGAGCTTCGCTGCCAGAAGAACTATGGTGGATAAAGCCATCAATATTCGCGGATTAAAGCGCTTACGCCGTAGAGCATGAAGGAGAAATTAAGGTTCCGAAGATTATGGATAAGACCGGAAAGAAGGTAGCCATAGTCGGTGGAGGACCTTCCGGACTTAGTGCGGCATATTATCTCAGTATTATGGGACATGATGTTACGGTATATGAGCAAAAGAAAAGAAGCTTGGAGGAATGCTTCGATACGGCATTCCTGCATATCGACTTCAGAGAAATCCTGGACCATGAAATTGAAGGAGCTGATGAAAACAGGATTCAAGGTGGAAACTGATATCAGTATCAGTAAGGATATAAGTCTTGTACAATTGAAAAAGATTATGATGCCGTCTATGTTTCCATCGGTGCTCATACCGATAAGAAGCTGGGAATCCCGGGAGAGGATGCGGAAGGAGTTATATCCGCTGTAGAAATGCTTCGAAACATCGGAGACGATCGTTATCCTGACTTCTCAGGCTTGGAAGTGGTTGTAGTCGGTGGCGGAAATGTGGCAATGGACGTGGCAAAGGTCTGCGGTTCGTCTTGGCGCGAAAACCGTTAAAGTTGCCTACAGAAGAAGAAGGTGGATATGACTGCCCTTCCGAGGAAGTGGAAGGTGCATTACCGACAGTTTGTGATATTGTAGAACTTCATTCCCCAGTTCGTATTGAGAAGGATGAAAAAGGACACTGTAAGAGTATTATTTAAAACCGCAAATTATCGGAGGAGTTCGATACGGAAGGCCGTCTCCAAAGATTCCCAGTCACCCGAAAGTGAGGTCAAAGCGGACCTTGTACTTGTAGCCATCGGACAGGGAATTGATTTCCGTAAGTTTGAAGAGTATCGAGATTGTTGCCATTGAATCTGGACGAATCAATGCCTTGGATACCTCTGCGCTAAAAATGCCGAAGGAATCTTTTGCCGGAGGAGATTGCGTTACAGGCCCCGCTACGGTTATTCGTGCTATCGCCGCAGGAAAGACTGCCGCAGCAAACATTGATGAATATCTGGGCTTTTTCCATGAAATCGGGTCCGACATTACCCTTCCTCCGGTTCGTTTTGATGATAATGCCCCCACCGGCCGTGTCAATATGAAGAGAGACCGGCTCAGGAAAGAGTATGTGACTTTTAAGCTCATGGAGTACGGTATGACGGATGAAGAGGCTTGTCAGGAATCCGGAAGATATCGCACTGTGATCACTTTGGTTATGGAATATTTAAAGGAGGCAGAGAAAGCAAATGGTAAATGTGTACGATAAACGGAAAAAGGTTTGTGTGCCTGAAAATACAACGATTTTGGATGCGGCAAAGGAAGTGGGAATAACTATTCCAACCCTCTGTTATTTTAAAGATTTAAACGAAATCGGCGCATGTCGTGTTTGCGTTGTGGAGGTGGAGGAGATGAGCGACTTCATGCCGCTTGCAACAGCCAGTTCTCCCGGGAATGAGTCGTGCACACCAATTCCAAAAAGCAGAGAGGCACGAAAGTATAATGTAGAATTAATTTTATCCCAGCACTATGTGACCTGTACAACCTGTGTACGCTCGGAAACTGTTCTTTGCAGTCTGTAGCCAATGATTTAAATATTGTAGGAAAAAGATTATTTTCCCGAAGGACTTGCCAAAAACAAAAAGGTTCTAAAACATTTCCGCTGATTCGAGAGTATGACAAGTGTATTAAGTGTATGCGTTGTATTCAGGTTTGCGATAAAAATTCAGGCCACCAATGTGTGGGATGTCGTAAACAGCGGAGGGAAAGAGCACGGTAGATGTAAGAGACTTTTATCGCTTGGAAGATTCCTTGTGCACTTTGCAGGGCAGTGCATTACACTGTCCGGTAGGCGCGTTAAGAGAAAAGAGATGATACCGATCGTATCATGGAGGCTTTGGACGATCCGGACACCATCGTATTGGCTCAAATTGCTCCCTCTATTCGAACAGCATGGGAGAGGAATTCGGCTTAGGCCCTGAAGAAGCTACCGTGGAGCGTTTGGCAAGCTGTCTTAAGGAAATCGGATTTGATTATGTCTTTGATACCGATTTTTCCGCGACCTGACTATCATGGAAGAAACATCGGAATTTCTTCATAAGTTCACTCATAATGAAGGGCAGTTTCCCATGTTTACTAGGCTGCTGCCGGGATGGGTTCGGTTTATTAAGAGCCATTACCTGAATTTATTCCTCGGTTTCCACTTCCAAATCACCGCGACAGATGTTCGGTGCTGTTGCTAAAAGCTACTATGCCGATATACTGAAAGTCGGTCCGAAGAAAATATTTTCCGTCAACATCATGCCTGCCTCGCTAAAAAGGGCCGAGTGTGCCTATCCGAATATGACGGATAAAGAGAAAGCTATATGATGTGGACGTAGCGTTAACCACAAGAAAGTGAACAGGCTTATTCGATCCTTCCATCTGAGCCTGATAAACTCTCCGACACGGTTCTGGATATGCCTTTAGGTATAGGCTCCGGAGCAGGGAAATATCTTCGGTGCGACAGGGGAGTTATGGAGGCGGCACTTCGTAGTGCATACTATCTCGCAACAGGGAGAATCCTGATCGAAGCCTTCCAAGATGTTCGCGGGAATGGATGGATGGAAGGAATCCAGCTTTAGTATTGCCGGAAATAAACTGAAAATTGCCCGTAGTGCATGGCCTTGCCAATGCCGATAAACTCTTAAAAAGCGTTAAAAACCGGACAGGCTCACTATGATTTTTGTTGAAGTTATGGCTTGTCCCGGAGGCTGTGGGAGGCGGACAGCCTATTCATGACTCAAAAGGAAATGGCGGCGTTAGGCTCCCGTTTTTATATAAGCAGGATCGGGAGAGGAAGCTTGCGTTTCAGTCATGAAAATCCTTCTATTAAAGCAATCTATAAGGATTATCTTGGAGAACCCTTATCCGAGATTGCGGAAGAATTACTCCATACCGATCAAAAAGGCTGGTTAATGCCCGGGAAAGGAAGCCCTAATATTTTCAGGAATTCCTGTTCCATAGTGAATAATTTTTAAAAAGAAAAAGATAGTTCATCTCTTGCATAGGATTGGCATTATCGAATATAAGAAAAAGCTGCTACAAAACATCGACTTCCATAGACAGGGGTAATCGTTGGATTCACGTGGAAGGAATTTGTGGCAGTTTTTGACAGTATCTCTACGAGTATGCAGTATGGTGATTTTTCGGGTTATAGGACAAAAACGTGTTGATGAAAACCGCTCTACAGCTAGATAAATAAAGGCTGTAGGGCGGTTAAATCTTTTCAAAAACAACTTTAAGGGTGGACAAAACGTGTTGATGAAAATGCTGTAGAGCCTTGTAAAATATGGGGATATGAGGGTTTTACTCTTCCTTGAAACTGCTACATATTGGAGAAATATTAAATGTATAAATTTTTACATTTTATCGAAAATTATGTATAGAAATGAGATAAATTCGTCATTTTTAGACTTATACTTAATGATATTAAATGATATGTCTTTTATTTATTGCAAAAACATGCAAAAATTAGAGCTGAAATTCTGGGAGATATTCTTACTGTTTCTTTATAAATTAAAAAAATTTTATAAATTCTGTGTCTTGAAACTCAATTCATAATCATTATATTCAGAGCTAATTAATTTCACGGAAATCCTCTCGCTCTATATTCGAGGAGATATCTCAGATTACAACCCAGCTTCCGAGGAGGATACTATGCCAAAAGTATATCTTGAAAAGAGCCATTATGTCTCTGATAACTGCATTTTGGTAGCAACCATGACCTTTTTGTCATGAACATGGTTCCCGGCGGTCCTTTTCTGGCTGAAAAAGCGGTGACTCCGCAGGCACAGGCTGCAATGGAAGCAAAAATACGGTTTGGATAAACCGCTCATCAACAGATATACGACTTATATGACCGGGCTTCTCCACGGTGACTTCGGTCTTTCCATTAAGAAGAGGGAAGAACCGTGGCACAAATCATTGCCGTAAAGTTTCCGGTTTCTGCTCGTATAGGAGGCATGGCACTTGTTTTTGGCCGTTCTTACCGGGTGCCTCTCGGTGCGGTTGCCGCCTTCAACAGAGGAAAGTTTTTGGATAATCTCATCATTGTTTTATCCACGGCGGGAATCGCTATTCCTTCCTTCTTATCCTCCACTCTTTTGGTTTACGTCTTTACAACAAAACTTCATTTATTACCTTCTTTAGGCTTAAAAGGATGCGAGAAGTTATGTGATGCCGGTCATTGCTCTGGCTTTATATCCCAGCTTTTTATATGGCTCGTCTTATGCGCTCATCCATGCTGGACGTTATGGGACAGGACTATATGAGAACGGCAAGAGCAAAGGGAGTAACGACCTTCAAATCCATTTTTCAAACATGCGCTCCGAAACGCTATTCTGCGGTTATTACCTATTTGGGACCGCTTCTTGCGTCTCTTATGACCGGTTCCTTTATCGTAGAAAAAGATTTTTCAATATACCGGACTCGGTTCCGAATTCGTGAGCTGTATCACCAGCCAGAGATTATCCCATGATTATGGGAACGACCATTTTCCTGGCCGTATTTGTTATCGTCATGAATCTTTTTCGTGGATATTGCCTATGCTTTTGTCGATCCGCGTATCAAATTAAAGTAGGAAGGAGAGATGAGGTATGGAAGAAATCAAGAAAAATCCCTGAGTATGCAGGGTCTCCATGGAGGATTTTATGCCTGCCTCCGGTGAAGATAAAGAGTCCTTGGTCATGTATGAGGGAGTCTGTCGGTTTCTGGAAAGACGGTATTCGCAGATTCCGGAAAAACAAGATTGCCATGAGTGCCTTTTTCCTTGTTCTTTTGATTATGATATTCTGTTTTATCGTTTCCCGCCTTCTATCCTTATAAGTATGAACAACAGATGAAGGGGCTCTGAGCGTTTGGCTCCATGCAATATTCGAAAGATGGAACAAGCGGAGATGGCAAAAAGGAGAGAAAGATTTTTCCGCATCTCCTCGGAACGGATCAAAATGGACGTGATTATATGATTCGTGTTCTCGTTGGTGGAAGAGTATCGATGACTGTCGGACTTGTAGCGTCTGTTCTGATTTTTAATGATTGGGTCCGTGTTCGGCGCCATAGCAGGGTATTTTCGGCGGAATCATCGATATGATTATGATGAGAATCGTAGACATTATCTATACCGTACCGGATGTTTTGATTATTATTTTTACTGCGCAGACTCTAGAAGTTTCCATTGGAAAAGCTTTCCATGCTTCCTGCTTTTACCTGGATGCAGAAACTGGGCTCCAACATGATTTTCATGTTTTATCGTCTTTGCTTTACTCTACTGGGTCGGCATGGCCAGAATTGTCCGTTCCCAAATCATGATTTTTAAAGCAAAGTGAGTATGTTACAGCGGCAAGAGCTTTGGGAGCAGGGACCCCGGAAGAATTATTTTCAAAGCACCTGATTGTAAACTGTATCGGTACTTTAATTGTTACGACGACACTGCAAATTCCGAGTTCCATCTTTACGGAATCCTTCCTTTCCTTCTTGGGACTTGGAGTACAGGCCCCGATGCCGTCCCTCGGTTCCCTGGCCAGTGCGGCACTGAACGGCTTTCAGACCTATCCGGAAAGAAACTTTTTGCACCGGCTTTCCTGATTTTTATCATCATTTTTAAGCTTTAACCTCTTGGGAGACGGACTTCGTGATGCCTTTGATCCCCAAGTTTAAAAACAACAGTAAGAAAGGAGTAAATATGGCAGAAGAGTTTCTTGTAAATATCCAAGAAGAACGACTTTCCTTCTTTACTCCTGCAGGAGAGGTAAAAGCCTTAAATAATGTCAGCATTCAAATGAAGGAGGGAGAGGTTCTCGGTATCGTTGGAGAATCGGGTTCAGGAAAATCCGTTACAGCCTATTCCATTATGGGCCTTACCGCGCAAAAACGGAAAAATTGTAGGCGGTACCGTGGATTTTAACGGACATGCCATTCAGAATATGACGGAAAAAGAGCTCCGTAAGATTCGGGGAAATGAGGTCAGTATTATTTTCAGGGATCCCATGACCTCATTAAATCCCGGTATGGACTATCGGAAACCAAATTGCGGAGGCAGTGTCTCTTCATACGGATAAGAAGGGAAAAGCGGCGAGAGATAGAGCGAAAGAGCTTCTGGAACTGGTTGGCATCAAACGAACCGGAGAAAGACTCAAGCAGTATCCGCATGAGCTTTCCGGCGGTATGCGTCAAAGGGTGATGATTGCCATCGCTCTAGCCTGTGAGCCGAAACTTCTATTGCGGATGAGCCAGACGACTGCACTGGATGTGACGATTCAGGCTCAAATTCTGGAGCTTATGCAGGAATTAAAAGAAACTCGGCATGGAATCATCATGATCACTCATGATCTCGGGTAGTGAGCCTCTATGTGTGACTATATTGCGGTAATGTATGCCGGTGAAATTGTGGAATACGGTACAACCGATGATATTTTTCTACAATCCGAAACACGAATATACCAAGGGACTTCTCCGTTCTATTCCGAAGTTTCATGAAGAAGGATTATTCTAGGCTGGTTCCGATTGACGGGCAACCCGTGGATTTATTAAATCCTCCGAAGGGCTGCAGCTTTGCACCAAGGTGTGCATCTTGCATGAAGATTTGTTTGGAAGTAAAGCCTGAAAAGAATTATTACGAGGGCGTACATTATGCCAGATGCCTATTACAGCAAAAAGAGGATTTCTTAAGAAACACCGGAAAGGGGGAAGTATAATGGCGGATCATTTACTCGAACTCAGTCATTTAAAAACAGTATTTTTCCCGTTGCCGGCAGTAAAAAGTGGTAAAGGCGTGGATGATGTTTCCTTCTTCATCAATAAAGGGAGAAACCCTCGGTCTTGTTGGAGAATCCGGTTGTGGAAAAACGACCACCGGTAGATCGATTTTACGACTCCATGAGCCTACAGAAGGAAAAATCGTCTATGACGGAAGTAATTTTTGATTCTGAAAAGGGAATCAAGAAAAACATGCTCCTTACAGAAGAAAGATGCAGATGGTTTTTCCAGGATCCTTATGCGTCAGCTTGATCCCAGAATGACCGTAGAGGATATTGTAGGAGAGCTATTGACATTCATAAGCTTTGTAAGAATAAGAAGGAGAGAAGAGAAGATTTTATCCCTCCTTTCTACAGTAGGACTGAACTCCGAGCATGCGAACCGTTATCACACGAGTTCTCCGGGAGGGCAGAGACAAAGAATAAGGGATTGCCAGGCGCTTGCCGTAAATCCCGAGTTTATTGTCTGTGATGAGCCGGTATCGGCTCTCGATGTCTCCATTCAGGCGCAGGTTGTGAATATGTTTGAGGATTTGCAGGAAAAGTTCGGCTTGACTTATCTCTTTATTGCGCACGACCTTTCCATTGTAAATCATATTTCATCCCGAATCGGAGTCATGTATCTGGGACACCTCGTGGAACTTGCGGACAGCGACCAAATCACCTTCCACTCGATGCATCCCTATCCCAGATCCCTTGATCTCGGCGGTACCGATTGCCGATCCGAAAGGTAGCCAGAGCCTCACATAGAATTATCTGAGCGGAGATGTACCGTCTCCCTCTAAATCCGCTTCAGTTGCCCTTTCCGGACTCGCTGTCCCTATGCGGATGAACAATGTGCATCGGAAACACCAAAATTCAAGGAAGAGCAAGCGGGACATTTTGTAGCTTGTCATCATTTAGACCGACTAAATTAGTTACCTGCTATCTTAGGATAGTGTAGATACAGAAAAGGAGGGTATATGAAAAAAACAAAATTAATTAGTGCTATGCTCCTTGCTGCAGTATTACTTTCAGCTTGTGGCGGAGCAAAGACCGTTGACAGGCACAAAGTCCGGCAGTGATGCGGCAAGTGAACAAACTGCGGAAAAGACCTCTGCCGGCGGCTCTATCGATGTGCAGATCGGTTCTTCTCCGGAGACCATGGATCCGGCTTTGAATTCTGCTGCCGATGCGGCGAACATGATTCTTCATGCGTTTTACGGGACTTCTTACGGTAGACAAGAATCAAAAACATTGTGGGCGGTCTTGCCGAGAAATGGGAAACTTCTGAAGACGGGTTAACCTGGACATTCCACCTTCGCCCGGACTTAAAGTGGTCTGACGGATCCGACTTAACAGCAGAGGACTTTGTCTACAGCTGGAAGAGACTTGCCGATCCTTCCCTTGCGGCTCCTTATGGCTATGATTTATTGAATATGATTGAAGGCTATGATAAGGCCGCAAATGGTGACTTGGATGCTTTTAGCTGTTTCTGCACCGGATAGCAGTACTTTTGTAGTAAAGCTAAGTAATCCCTGTACTTATTTTGATAAAATTGCTTCTTTCATCTCCACATCTCCGGTACAAAAAGCTACCGTTGAAGAAAATGGAGACGAATGGTCTACTAAGCCGGAGACCTATATTACCAGCGGTCCTTATAAAAATGACGGAGTATGTAGACGGTGACCATATTACCTTTGAAAAAGAATGACTACTACTATGATGCGGCAAATATTACCTTCGACAAGATTGTTTTCCATCTGATTTCTGATGATAATGCGGCATATACCGCATATAATCAGGGAGAACTCCTTCTTGCCAAAGCAATTCCTTCCGAGGAAATTCCGAACTTAGCTGGAAAAAGAGGATTTCCATGTGGATCCCATGATGGGAACCTACTATGTTTCTTTTAATACACAGAAGGCTCCCTTTGACAACTCCGAAGGTAAGAGAAGCACTGTCTCTGGCTATTGACAGAAACTATGTTGCTAACACCATAATGCAAGGTACTTATTCTCCGGCAGTGAACTTTTGTTGGTCCCGGTATCAGTGATGCTGCAAAAGGACTCTCAGTTTGCGGAAGTTACTAAGGAAAAAGTACGGTCATTTCTTTAATAATGACGACTATGAAGCCAATTTTGCAAAGGCAAAGGAACTTCTCGCCGAAGCGGGCTATCCGAGATGACAGGCTTCCCGCAATTTTTCTTATCTCACGAACGATACCGGATATCACAAGGCTGTAGCGGAGTATCTGCAGGACGTATGGAAGAAGCTTGGCCTTAATATGACGATTGATATCCAGGGTGGAAAACGGTTACGGCAAATCGTCGAAACGGAAACTTTGATGTGGCGCGTAACGGTTTGGGTAATGGACTATGATGATCCTTCCAATATCATTAACCTCTTTGAAACCGGTAACGGTAACAATGACGGTAAGTACAGTAATCCTGAATTTGATAAACAGTGGAAGAAGCAGAAGCACCGCCGATGTGGAAAAAGCACTATGATTATCTCCATCAGGCAGAGCAGGTTATTTTAAAGGATTACGGTATGGCTCCTGTAGACTTACTAGCAGAGTTCTATCTCAAGAGTCCGAAGCTTCAGAACGTATGGTATTCTCCGACGGGATATTACTACTTCATGTACGGAACCTTGGCAGAGTAATTTCACGAAATAAATCCGGAAAACTTAAGTTTTCTTTTTATCAGAGGCTCGGAAAATTGCCGAGCCTTTTTCTTATGAGTAAACTAGGGCATTAGAAAGAGGAGAATACTATGGAAAAAGAAGGTGATGTTGAAACTTTCCGGAGAGGCTCTGGCGGAGAGAGAAGCATTTCGGTTTTCCGATGATGTAATTTTTAGAGTGGCGGATCAGGTAAAAAGAGCAGTAGATCAGAGGCATAAAGTAGCCATTGTAATCGGAGGAGGAAACCTGGAGAGGGAAGACAGTCCGAGCAGGTAGACCGGTACTAAAGCAGATCAGGTCGGCATTCTTGCGACACTCATGAACTGCATCTATGTTTCGAAATCTTCGAATCAGCGGAATGAAGACCAGAATCATGTCTTCTTTTTCCATTTCCGATATGAGTGAAGTCTTTTCCAAGGATGAAGCGAATAAGGCTTTACAAAATGGAGAGTGGTATTCTGTGCCTGTGGTGCAGGGCATCCCTATTTTTCCACCGACACCGGCGTAGTGCTCCGCGCACTGGAGCTCACATGTAAAGGAATTCTCTTGCCAAGGCCATTGACGGGGTCTGTGACAAGGATCCGAAGAAGTTCCCTGATGCCAAGAAAATACGATACACTCAGTATTGAAGAGTGGTGGAAAAAGCGTTTGCAGGTCATTGACCTTTTCCGCATCCATCCTTTGCCTCGAGAACCGCCTCGATGTCCGTATTTTTCCTTAGAGGAAGAGGACATCTTCAAAGGCCCTTCTTGGAGAGCACAAAGAACAAGAATACTAGCGGACTGACTTTTGAAATACTATCACTTAGCATAATTCTTCAAGTCTTGCCTGTTTACAAATTTGAATCAATTATAAATTACTTTTTCTATTGGATTTTACTATTGAGTTCTCTATCGGAGTATATTTCCGTTTAAGAATTCATTCTGATTTTAAGACAAAATAAATGCTAAAAATACGAAAGAAGAGGACTGAAAGATGGATGATCAATTTGCAATCTATATTGAGAAAGATGCATAGAGCACGACAACAATGAGTGAGCTCGCAACGATTCGTGCCGGTCGTGCGAATCCCCATGTTTTAGATCAGAATCACTGTGGATTATTACGGTACGCAGACCCCGATTCAGCAGGTAGGAATATCTCCGTTCCGGAGGCAAGAATCATTCAGATTCAGCCTTGGGATAAAGTCTGTGATGAAGGAAATTGAAAAAGGCGATCAATATGTCCGACCTCGGTATCAATCCTGGACAAAACGACGGACAGGTGATTCGTCTTGTGTTCCCGAGCTTACGAGAGAGAGAAGAAAGGAACGACTAAGGATGTAAAGAAGAAGGTGAAGCCGCAAGGTCGCTATTCGAAACATCCGTAGAGGATACTATGGACTTTGGCTGAAGCTGGAGAAAAATGCGGAAATCACCGAGGACGATTTAGCAAGACAGACGAAGGATATTCAAGAGCTCATCGACCACATGATTGAGAAGATTGATCAGTCCGTGGAAGCAAAGAATAAAGGAACTTCTTACAGTATGATGGAGAACATGGAGCGCTTTCAAAGCATATTGCTATTATTTTGGACGGAAACGGTCGTTAGGCGGCTTCTCGGGACTTCCGAGAGCCCTCGACCATAAAAAGGTTGTGAGACCTTGGAACGGGATTGTGGAAGACTGTGCAAGACTTGGCTTATCCTATTTAACCGTATACGGTTTCTCCACAGAAAATTGGAGCGCTCTGAAGAAGAGGTTGGAGCGCTATGCACTGACTTTTCGTTTCTATATGAAAAAGCTTATTTCCGTTGCCAATGCAAATAATGTGAAAGCGAAGATGATTGGCGGAGAAGTCGTTTTCAGGGATATTCAGGAAGGGATTCGTGTCTTTGGAAGAAAAGTACGAAGGACAATACTGAGGATGGGTTTATCTTTGCCGTAAACTATAGCGGAAGAGATGAAATCATTCGTGCAATACATCGCTTTTCTGAGGAATATAGGGGAGAGAATTTGAAAGATAGCTTTTAGCTCATCTTGCGAAGAGCGACTTCTTCTTACTTGGATACAAAGATATTCCCGACCTGATCTTGTATATCCGTACCTCCGGGGAATTTCGGACTTCGAGACTTCCTTTTATGGCAATCTGCCTATTCCGAGTATTATATTACGGATGTGCTCTGGTCCGACTTCAATAAGGAAGAGCTTTTAAAAGCGATAGAAAGTTACGGAAAAAGGAAAGAAGATTTGGCGGAAGATAGAGGGTTAGGGTGAGATGGAGAAACAAAACGAAACGGAAGAAATAAAAATAGAAGACCGTGTGAAAACAGCTCCTAAAGGACAGAACGGAGAAGAAACTGTCCTCCTTTTTGTGCGCTTAGTAAGTGAGAATTGTCTTACTGCTTCTTTTGTTTATCATCCTTCCCGCCGGAGAAATCTACTGCTGTTTCTTTAATTTTATTTTATCTGTCTTTTGCCTGCTTTGAACTTCTGCATTGCTTTTCTTTTCATAAGGAGAAAATGTCGATTTTACCCTACCTTTTTATTTCCTGCATTACCTTGCGCTTTTCTATGAGGAAGCATTTTGAAATGGTCCTTATGTTGGTTTATTTCATTCTGCTCTGTGTAGACTATGTCCTGTTTTTATCCGGAAAAAGACGATTCGAGGAGATTTGCCTGTATTTTCTGATTTCTACCTATGCGGGAATCATGCTTTTCCTACCTCTATCAGACAAGAGGAGTCATGCATGGAAAGATTCTGGTTTGGCTGATTTTTCTATCGAGCTGGGCGGCGGATACCTGTGCCTATGCCGTAGGGAGTTCTTTTCGGAGCACAAAATGACACCAGTTTTAGAGTCCGAAGAAGACCTGGGAAGGGGCAGCTATCGGGGGAGTTCTCGGCTCTTTTTCTTTAACTTACCTTTACGGACTGTATAATAATCAAGTCTATGACGGTTTTTCCATTCCCTGTTAAAGCTTGCGATTTCTGTCGCTTTGCCTCCCTTTTTCCATTGTGGGAGATTTGACGGCTTCCGGAATCAAGCAGGGATTTTGGAATCAAGGATTACAGTAATTTGATACCCGGACATGGAGGAATACTGGACCGTTTTTGATTCGGCACTCTTTACTGCTCCGATTATCTACTTTGCTTTGGTTCTTTTGTGAAATAATGTTTTTCTAGATTGTGTGAATCGAGGATGAGATATGAATCATTGTGATTTTTGGGGTCTACAGGCTCTATAAGCACACAGACCCTGGAACTTTTAAAAGACCATACGGAATATAAAGTAGCTTGCCCTTTCTGCCGGGAAAATATTTCACTTTTTGGAAGAGCAGGCACGGGAGTGGAAGCCGAAATATCTCTGTGTTTTTCCATGAAGATAAAGCAAGACTTCTGAAGAGCGTTTTCGTCAAGTTATAATCGAGATGATACGCTTCATTCGGAATCTGTCGAGAACAGGACACCTTACGGAAAAAAAAGAGGTCGAAAAAGATAGCTATTCTCCTGTGATTTACTCCGGAATGGAAGGCCTTATCCAGCTTTCCGCCTTGGAGGAAGCCGATATGATTGTAATCAGCGTAGTGGGAATGGTCGGAATACAGCCCACTATTTCGGCTATTCAGGCGGGAAAAAGATAGCTCTTGCCAATAAAGAAACATTGGTCTGTGCCGGGCATTTAATCAATGACTTATTAAAAGAGTCGAAGGCAGAGCTTTTTCCCTAATGATTCCGAGCACTCCGCAATCTGGCAATGCTTAAGAGGAGAAAAGGCGGAAGAAGTCGAGAAACTCATTTTAACCGCTTCGGGAGGGTCCTTTTCTTCGGCCTCACAAAAGAGAAATGAGGGAAAAGAAGAGAAGATGCTAAACATCAACTGGTCTATGGGAAGAAAGGTGCTATAGATTCCGCTACCATGGTGAATAAAAGCACTGGAAGTTTTGGAAGCCATATCCTTTTTCCATATTCCGATTGAAAAATCCAGGTTGTCATTCAGCGGGAGGTATTATCCATTCTGCGGTACAATTTCGAGACAGTGCAATCAAAGGCGGAACTTGGGAGTCCCTACCATGCGTGTTCCCATAGCTTATGCCGTTTTTGAAGAAGAGAAGATTTTCAAGGAGAGAAGCTGGATTTTTACCAAGGCGATGTCTCTGCATTTTATCCCCCTTCCTATGACTGATTTTCCCGCTCTAGCCTTAGGACAGTCTGCAGGATTGAGGCGGATCCATGACGACCGTTTTTAATGCGGCAAATGAGAGAAGCGGTTTGCCTCTTCCTTCAGGATAAAATATCCTTCCTTTCGCATTCCGGCTTTGATCCGAGAAAAGGCGATGCAGCTGCTACTGAAAGGAAGGACTGGAAGACTTACCCTTCCGTGGAGGAGATGCTCTATTGAACGCTGGGCGAGAAACTGCGTAGAAGAAAATGCAAATCAGGTAGAGCATAGATCTTGGGAGAAAGGCCAAGGAAGGCTTATATTGAAACGATTTTAGATTTTCATACAAGATGAGTATAGAGATTTAATGTTAAACAAAAGTAAAAGGAGTAATTTTGGTATTGTTTTGGCGTTACTTGCCTTATCGTTTTTGGTTTTTCATGAATTAGGTCACTTTTTGGCGGCAGAAAGTAAAGTCGGTGTTTTGGGTTTTCTATCGGATAGGGCCTCGGATTCTTTCCGGCGTCTTCCATAACACAAGATACAGTATGAAAACTTCTCCCCTTAGGCGGGAAGCTGTGCGATGCTCGGAGAGGGATGCGGCCGGAGCGGTGATTTTTCGCAGCGAAAGGGGAAGAAGAGGAAGATGTCCTGGACTTTGACGGCGTAGTTTTTCCAAGGAAGACTTGGAAAAATACAGCTTCGAGAAGAAACCCGCATGGCAAGATTTATTATCTGCTTTGGCGGTGTATGGCATAACTTTCTTTTTGGCCTTTCTCTTTGCCATTATTCTTACGGTAAATATCGGTACGGAATTTCCGATTATCGGAGCCTCCTCTACTATGAGAGACGCCGGCTATGGGAAAGCGGTTTAGAGAGATGGAGATAAATTGTAGCTAGTGCCTTTGCTGACGGAAGTAAACGCTCCCTTGCCACCTTGCAGGAGCTGTCGATTTTTCTTGAGCTTCATCAGGAGGACTCTTCAAAGAGGGATATCAAACTTACCGTGCTTCGAGACGGAAAAGAAAGAGTTTTACCTTTAGCCCTTATCGGGATCCGGAGAGTGGAAGATATCGCCTGGGCGTACAATTAAAGAACGGAAGAGTAAGTGCAAAAATCTGTGCAAGTTTTTAGAGTACAGCTACTACGAATTCCGCTTTAATGCGCGGGTGTGATCTTTGACAGCCTCGCTGATGATTCTAAGAGGAAGAGTTTCCAGACAGGATGTGATGGGGCCGGTAGGAACCGTGGCCGATGATTGGCGGTGCGGTACAGCAGTCCAGCTCGGAGGTCTTCGCCTAACGATATTGGTTTTAATGAACCTTCTCTTATGCTTAGTGTAAACCTCAGGATTATGAATTTACTGCCGATTCCGGCGCTGGATGTGGAAGACTCCTGTTATTCTTCTCAGAAAATGCTTCTTCGTAGCGCTTTAAATCCGAAGTGGAAGAGAGAATCAACACCGTAGGAATGGCTGTTTACTGCTTCTCATGGTAGCAATCGTCTTTAACGATGTATTCAACTTGTTTGCAGGAGTGTATTCCAAGTTGTTAAACTATTTGAAATACAGCTGATCAAAAGGAATGATAAAAGTGTTTTAGTGAAACATGAGGAAGTCTATAAAACGTGTCACTGATTTTTGAAATGAAATAATCCGGCAAAAAGAGGAAAAACAATGATAAAACGAACAGAAACAGAGTAGTGGAACTCGGAGCAGAGGATTTACCCTCCCTTCCCTTAAAGAAAAATCGGAGGAGGAATCCGGTTGTATTGCAGTCGATGTGCAATACTAAGACAGAGATATAGACGGGAGTCTTTCTCAGATTCGCGCTTTGAAAATTGCGAGTGTGGATTTGGTGCGTTTAACGGTTCCCACAAAAGGAAGCGGCACTGGCTTTCGGGAAGATTCGGAAGAATCCCCCTTCCTATGGTTGCCGATATTCACTTTGATTATCGTTTAGCCATACTTGCTATGGAAAAATGGTGCCGACAAAATGCGCATTAATCCCGGAGACATCGGTTCCTCCGATAAGGTAAAAAGCGGTTGTAGACTGCGCAAAGGAAAGAAATATTCCCATTCGTATCGGGGTGAATTCCGGTTCTTTGGAAAGGATATCTTTAGAAATATAACGGAAGAGTGACGGCGGAGGGGCTTGCCGAGTCCGCTCTCAAGAATGTCGAACTTGTGGAAAACATGGGCTATCATAATCTTGTCCTTTCCATCAAGTCCTCCGATGTTTTAATGGCTTATCATGCGCATAAGATTGTAGCGGAGAACATGTGAGCTTCACTTGCATATCAGGGATTACCGAGGCGGGCACCGTCTGGTCCGTAATATCAAGTCCGCCATGGGTCTTGCTCTTATCTTAAATGAGGGAATCGGAGATACCGTTCGGGTCAGTCTTTCTGCGGATCCGTGAAGAAATCCGAAGCGGACAGCTGATTTTGGAAACGCTCGGACTGCGTAAGAAGGAGTTTCCGTGGTGTCCTGTCCACCTGCGGAACGGATATTGATATATCCCTCTAGCCAAGAGGTAGAAAGATTGCCTTTTTCCCTATCCGATAAGTCCTTAAAAGATTGCCGTTATGGGCTGCGTGGTAAACGGCCCCGGAGAGGCGAGAGAGGCGGACCTCGGCATTGCCGGAGGAAAGGGTGTCGGTCTGCTCTTTAAAAAGGAGAAATCATCCGAAGGTTAAGGAAGAAGACTTACTTAGCGCACTACGAGAGGAAATTGAAAGTATTCATGAAAAACCTTTTTCAAGTATTTCCAAGAACTAAAGGGAAATAAAGACTTAGAAACACTCTTCATGACAACGGAAGTCAGTCGCATTACGTTAAGCCAGGATCGCACGAAGATGAAAATCTACCTGCATAGCGACCATTTGCTTAAAAATGAACTCCATGCCATGGAAGAACTCATTCAAAGCAGGTATTTTTCAGGGAAAAAATTCAGATGAAATTACGAAAGTTTTCATCTTTCTTCCCAGTACAATGCAAAGATTCTTTTTGAGCGTTATGAAGACTCCCTTTTTGGATGAGTTGAAAAGAAAAACATTGTGCTCCATCAAATGTTTACAAAGGAAAGCTAGAGTGGGAAGATGAATCCACTCTAGCTCTTTTGCTACCGAAATTGCCCTTTTTCAAAAAGAAGAGGAAGAATGTATCCGGGTTGTTGAGAAAATAGTGCATGAGCGTTGTGGGATTATCCTGCATTTCTCCATTGGCTATGGTCCCGAGCTGAGATAAAGCGGAAGAAAAAGAGTTTTGATAGAGGATGAGGAGAAGCGAATATAGGGAAGAAAAGGAAAAGTTCGAGTCAATCGAGGGCAAAATGCTAGCGGAAAACGCCGACTGGCATAGTAATGATAGCAGTGAAAGCCGGTGGGAAGACTTCGTTAAACAAGGAAAGACCGGAGCCCGGAAAGACTACAGAGGAAGGAAAAAGAAGAGAGAAGAGAGTAAAGAGAAGAAGGTAAAGCGAAAGACGGAAAGCAAGAGATAAAAGAGCAAAAAGAATTTAAAGAGAGAGATTTCAAAGAAAAAAATAATGATTCTATCCTTTTAAAAGAAGCTTCGGAAGTAGAGGTCCTTTTTAAGAGAAGTGATAAGGAGGAGGTTTATTACAGGAAGAGACTTTTCAGGACGAAAGTAGTGCCGATTTCTTCCGTTGGAGAATTCTCCGGAACCGTGGCATTGCAGGGGATTATTCTTCATGTGGATGAACGCCCGACCAGAAAATCCGGTATGGTCATCTTTCACCTTTTTCCTTTACGGACGATACCGACTCCATCGCCTCTAAAATCTTCGTCGAAGAAGAAAATCTGGACGATGCAAGAGCATTTTTACAGGTCGGAAAGACTATAGCCGTAAAGAAATATCGAATACGACCAGTACGATAAGGAGCTCGAGCTTTCCCGTGTATTCGGCATTAAAAATCCGATTTTGTTCGGGCAAAGCGTGTGGACAATGCGAAAAAGAAAAGCGCGTGGAGCTGCATCTTCATACCAAGATGTCCGACATGGACGGGGTTTCCGACATAGAAGAGTATATTAACAGAGCTCTGGAATTCGGTATGCCGCTCTTGCCATTACCGACCATGGCGTAGCACAGTCCTTCCCGGATGCCATGGCACATAAAAAGCTCGGAAAGGAAGACGAGCTGCAGATCCTCTACGGCATGGAAGGGTATCTCGTAAATGATTTGGATACCGTGATAAAAATCTTTCCGAGGACCTTCCTTTATCCTGCAGTACCGTGGTCTTTGACCTAGAAACGACCGGCTTTTGATCCGAAGAAAAATCATATCATTGAAATTGAGTGCAGTGAAGCTGGAAGAAGGAAAATCGTGGACCGCATGGATCTCTTTTGTGAGATCCTCGTGTTTCCAATTCCGTATCGCATTACCCAACTTACTTCGATCGATGACTCTATGGTTATGGATGCAGACGGCATTGAGTAGTGTTTCGAAAGTTTCTGGAATTTGTCGGAGACAGTATTCTGGTCGCACACAATGCGGAGTTGACTATAACTTCGTGGAAAAATAAGGCGAAGGCACTCGGCATTCGCTTTTAAACGACCGGTACTCGATACGGTGGCTTTGTCAAGACTCCTTCTTCCGAAGCTCCATCGTTTTAAATTGGATACCGTTGCAAGGAATTAAAGATTGAACTCTTACATCACCACAGGGCGGTAGAACGATGCGGAAGCAACCGCACGCATTTACCTGAAAAGAACTGGAAATGCTTGAAAAAGAGGCGTGCAGTCTTTAGGGCAAAATAGACAGCCCTCGATATGGATACCGTGGGAAAGGTTGAAAAACTCCCTAGCTATCATATTATTTTGCTTGCCAAAAATGACCTTGGGCACATCAATCTCTATCGTTTGATTTTCCGAGTCGCATTTAAAAATATTTTGCAAAAGCACCCCCGTATTCCAGAAGTCTCTTCTGAAAAAAGTACAGAGAAGGACTGATTATCAGCTCCGCCTGCTCAAACGGAGAGCTCTTTCAGGCTCTGATTCGCGGTATGGACGATCAGCAGCTTCTCACGATTGCGTCCTTCTATGACTATCTGGAAGTCCAGCCGCTGGAAATAACCGCTATATGCTTTCTTCCGATAAGTACAGTGCGGAGACGGAAGAAGATTTGATCCAGTATAACAAGAAGATTATTTCCCTCGGAGAACAGCTCGGAAAAGCCGATTTGCGCAACTTCGGATGCCCATTATACGGATAAGGAGGAAGACATTTTTCCGAAAAATCATCCTCGCCACAAAGGAATGACGGAAGAAGAGGGAGATAGCTTCCTTTATTTCAAAGTACGGAGAGATGCTCTCAGGTTTTCCTATCTTGATGAAAATACCAAAAAGGTCGTGATTGATAATCCTCTACACATTTTTAAAACAATGCGAAAAGGATTAAGCCGGTGCGTCCGGACAAGTGTCCGCCCGTGATTCCGAACTCCGATGAAACATTGCGGAAATCTGCTATGAAACGGCGCATAAGATCTACGGTCCCGAGCTACCGGAAATCGTAGCACATCGCTTGGAGAAAAGAACTGAACTCCATTATTTCCAACGGGTATTCCGTAATGTATATCATTGCACAGAAGCTCGTGGATCAGTCCAATGCGGACGGCTATCTGGTAGGCTCCCGTGGTTCGGTAGGTTCTTCCTTTGCGGCGACCATGTCCCGCATTACCGAGGTAAATCCCTTACCTCCGCACTACATCTGCCCCAAATGCTATTACACGGACTTTGACTCGGAAGAGGTGAAGTCTGTATTCGAAAGTATGGCAGGGATACGATATGCCGCCTAAAAATGTCCGCACTGCGGCGCGGAGCTGGACCGCTTAGGCTTTCGATATTCCCTTTGAAACCTTCCCTCGGTTTTTTGACGGAGATAAGGGGCCGGATATCGACTTAAACTTCTCAGGGAGAGTATCAGGGCGAGCACATGCCTACACCGGAACAATTTTCGGCGAGAAAATACCTTTAAGGCCAGGACAATCGGTACTCTTGCCGAAAAAGACCGCCTACGGGATGATCAAAATTACTATGAAGAAAGGAGAGCAGAAGCGAAATGCGGAGATTGATCGCCTTGTGCAGGGGCTGACCGGAATCCGGAGAACTACAGGCGGCATCCCGGAGGGATTGTCGTGCTTCCCCATGGAAGGACATCAATACCTTTACCGGTGCAGCTACCCGCAAATGATGTGGAAAGCCCGATTATTACCACGCACTGACTATCATAAGATTGACCATAACCTCTTAAAGCTCGATATTCTCGGGCACGATGATCCGACCATGATAGAAAAAGTGCAGGACTTAACGGGGCTGGATCCGGTAAAGATATCCCCTTGGATTCCAAAGAAGTCATGTCCTTGTTCCAATCTACGGAAATTCTCGGGATTAAGCCGGAAGACATTCACGGGTAAAAGCTCAGTTGTCTCAGGGATACCGGAGTTCGGAACCGGCTTTGCGATGCAAATGGTAGTGGATACGAAACCGCAGTATCTTTCCGACCTGATTCGTATTTTCCGGGCTTTCCCACGGTACCGATGTGTATCTAAACAATGCGCAGGACCTGATTTTTAAACAGGGATAACCACTCTCCGTGATGCCATCTGCTGTCGAGACGACATCATGGTTTATCTTATGCATATGGGACTGGATCCCTCCGAAAGCTTTACCATCATGGAGGCCACCAGAAGCATAAGCCCTTAAAAGAGGTGGTGCCAGGACATGCGCGACCAGGGTGTACCAGGTGGTATATCGATGCCTGTAAGAAAATCAAGTCACATGTTCCCGAAGGCCCATGCCGCATGACTTATGTCATGATGGCTTACCGTAGTAGCTTACTGTAAGGTTTTCTATCCGCGAGAATATTACACGGCATATTATTCCGTGCGTGCGGACAGCTTTGATTTTTGATAAAATGTGCTTCAGGGTGGAAAAAGCTCCGTTTCTATATGCAGGAGTATCTGGAGAAGGATAAACTTTCCGCGACAGAAAATCTTTGTCTTCGTGATATGCGAATCTGTGAGGAAATGTATGCCAGAGGCATTCGCTTTGCCAAGCTCGATATCTATAAGGCGAAGGCCAAGGATTTTCAGATTACGGAAGAAGGAGAAATCATGCCTTCCTTCAGCTGCATAGCGGGACTCGGAGAGGCGGTAGCCCTCGGTCTGGAAGAAGGGGCAAAATACGGTCCCTACCTTTCCAGGATGATTTTGTGCAAAGAACACATTGCCCCAAGGCATTTGCCGACAAATTCCATGAATTAGGCCTACTCGGAGAAATTCCTCTCTCCAATCAAATCTCTCTTTTTGACTAAGAAGATTGAAATTTTGTCCCTTTTTCGATACAATATGACTATCCATTTTGTTATCAACGAGTTTTCTGTGGGAACGCTTCAGACTCTCGTTGCAAAAGAGGGCTGAGATAGAATAGGTTCTCACAAGAAGCTGAGATTGGAGGAAAGGTTTCTATGAAGGTGTATGATACCGGAAGTATTCGTAATGTTGTTCTTTTAGGGCACGGCAGTGCTGGAAAAACGACTATAGCAGAGTGTCTTTGTTATGTGACCAAAGGTGACAAACAGACTGGGCAGCGTAGATGAAGGCAATACCGTTTCCGACTTTGATAAGGAAGAAAAGAGAAAGTTTTTCCATTTCCACAAGCTTACTTCCGATAGAGTATAAGGGAAGACGGAGATTTAAAGATCAATATACTGGATACCCAGGGTTACTTTTGATTTCGTAGGAGAAGTTGAAGAGGCAGTCAGCGACTGCCGATGCCGCCATTATCGTAGTAAACGGAAAAAGCCGGTATTGGGCCCGGAACCGTAAAGGCATGGGAGACTTTGCGAGGAGAATCATCTTCCTAGACTTTTCTTCGTGACCAATATGGATGACGATAAGGCTTCCTTCCGTCAGCTCGTTTTGGATCTGGAGAAGCGCTTTGGTAAGTCCGTGGCTCCTTTCAGTTACCGATTCGTGAAAAATGAGAAAATTTGTCGGCTTTGTCAATGTCGTTAAGATGGCAGGTCGCCGTTTTACCAATTTAAATGAATACGAGGCTTGTCCTATTCCCGATTATGTGGAAAGCACTTGAATATTGCCCGTTCTTCCTTACTGGAAGCCGTGGCGGAAAGCTCCGAAGAGCTTATGGAGAAATATTTTGCGGAGAAGAATTTTACTACGGAAGAAATTCAGAGACGCTTTACAGGAAAATGTAAAAGCAATGTAATATTGCCCCTGATTCTGATGGGTTCCAGGTATCCATGTGCAGGGCTTCAATGTTCTTTTTACAGGTTATCGATAAGTACTTCCCGTCCCCGAAGGAACTGGAAGCGATTGGAGTGGACGCCTCGACAGGTGAGCATTTTACAGCGCACTATAATGATGAAGCAACCATCAGCGGAAGAGTATGGAAGACCATTGCGGATCCCTTCCTTGGAAAATACTCCTTATTTAAGATTTGTACCGGTGTTTTAAAGGCAAACTCCGAGGTTTACAATGTCAATAAAGAGGCCACAGAGAAAAATCGGTAAGCTGTATATCTTAAGGAAATACCCCGATTGAAGTTCCGGAATTAAAGAGCGGAGACTTGGGTGCCGTTGCAAAACTAGAGTATTACAGAGACCGGAGACAGTATCGCAGTTCGTAATGCGCCGATTATTTATCATGCACCGAAGATTTCCACTCCCTACACCTATATGGCTTATACCGCGGAGAATAAGGCGGATGAGGATAAGCTCTCCACTGCTCTTCAGAGAATGATGGAGGAGGATCGTACTCTTAAGGTAAAGGCGGATCCGGAAAACAGACAGAGCTTAATTTACGGTATCGGAGAACAGCGAGCTTGAGGGTGCTGGCGGCGCGTTTAAAGGATCGTTACAATGTTTCTCTTATCTTGAGCAAGCCGAAGTTTGCTTATAGAGAGACGATTAAGAAGACCGCCAAGGTACAGGGTAAGTATAAGAAGCAGTCCGGCGGACACGGCCAGTACGGTGATGTAGTGATGGAATTCTCTCCAAGCTTTGACTATGATCAGGCTTATACCTTTAAGGAGCAGGTTTTCGGCGGAGCCGTTCCGAAGAACTATTTCCCGGCTGTAGAAAAAGGGAATCCAGGAATCCTGCAAGAAGGGCCCTTGGCAGGTTATCCCGTAGTGTGGTGTACAGGCTGTCCTTTTAGACGGATCCTACCACCCGGTGAGACTCCTCCGAGCAAGCCTTTAAGACTGCAGCTTCCATGGCATTTAAGGACGGTTTTATGCAGGCAAATCCTGTTCTTCTTGAGCCGATTGCCCGCCTCACGGTAAATGTGCCCGACAGCTACACGGGAGACATCATGGGCGACTTAACGAAGAGAAGAGGAAGAATTCTCGGTATGAATGCCGTACATGGCGGTAAGCAGCTCATTGAAGCGGAGCTTCCGATGAGTAATCTTTACCTCTATAACACGGATCTTCGCTCCATGACAGGCGGTTCAGGATCCTTCTCCTTTGAATTTGACCGCTATGAGCAGGCGCCCGGTGATATCCAAAACATCGTAATTCAAGAAGCGAAGGATAGAGCGGCGACGGAAGAGTAAAAGAATAGATAAGTATTTCCTTAAAGCAAAAAGCGACGAGATAAGAAACTTTCTCGTCGTTTTTCATTCCATTCTATTCAGATTGTTGTCCCCCAAACTACTGCAATTTTTGGCTTATTTAAAAGCACAGTACATGTAATTACAGCTGAAACAAAAATACGAGAATCAAATACCATAGATTTTTCAAAGATGAAAACCGTGATCCAACATCAAACGATATCCCCAATAAGCGGGAAAAAACGCCCTAAAACAGCAAGAAAATTAGGCAGTAAATGGATAGGAAACATAATCCCCGAAAAGCATAATTGAGGTAAAAACACGAGTTAGCGTTATCATGGTCCAGTTTGCGGGTTTTTGCAATAAGCCCCAGTATGCTTCGACGCTCAACGATACAATAATAAATAAGAAAGCCCAAAGAAAGAAAAAGGAAGTCGAGTCGGTAAACTTGCTTTAAATAAAATAGGGGCAAGTAGCACTATTACCAAGCAGCTTATCATCAAGTGCACAAATGCAGAGAGATACATAGTAACAAGCCCTAAATAGATAGGTGCACCGTTTGCTTTATAAATCTTTTTATGTCGCTTCCGTAAGTTTCAATCAGCGAAGGAGGAAATCCGATAAAAGCTCCCATTGAAACACTCATTACAATCATAGACTGTATTAGCGTGTTTCCCATTTCAGGGCATAACAGAGTAGAAAAATACCCCCATTAGAAGAAAAGAAGATAAGCGGAACGATATAGCAAGTGACCAAGAGAGACTTACTTCGTATATCCAATCTCCACTGTAATGCTACGCTGTAAAAAAAGCTGTTCATTTCGCTTCCCTCCTTGCCAATTCAATAAAATGTTGTTCCAGCGTGCCACGATCAACCTTAATATCCAATACATGGATTTTTCTGTTTAAATATCGTTTAATAATGAAATCAAGGTGTCCTCTATCTTGTCCGTTTCAACGACTTGTCTCCCTCTGTGTCCTGAAATGAATGAAATATTTTCTTCCGAGTTTCTCGGTCAGTTCAGAGCAGCGCCGAAGACAATATTTCCACTATTTAAAATGGCTATACGGTCACATAAGCTTTCTACTTCTGCCATATCGTGGCTTGCCAAAACAATTGTTTTTCCGTGTGATTTGAGATCTCGGATTAGATTGTGGAGTGATAGCCGTCCTTCAACATCAAGTCCTGCTGTCAGTTCATCGAGAAAAAGAATATCCGGATTGCCAACAAGTGCAAGCGCTAGATGCGAGCCCGCCTTTTTGCCCCTGTGGATAATTGTATGTATTCTAATTTCTCCATTTCTTTTTATTCCAAGACTGTTAAGTGGCATAATCTAATCAAGGTATTGTTCCATTTTGCAAACAGATTTACCGCTTCCATAGCTTTTGATATGGGCGGGTAAAGAGGAGGACTGGAGTTGAATCCCCGTTTTACCGTTCACCGAGATTATGCCGCCATCATACTTTCTTAAACCTTCTATACATTTCCAACGTTGTAGTTTTTCCGGCGCCATTTACACCGAGTAGAGCAAAAAAATTTCACCCTTTTCGATTTGAAAATCAAGGCCTTTAAGAACTATATTCCTGCCATAACTTTTTCTTTTTAATCCACGAACCTGTATTACATTTTTCACACTTACACCTCCTCAAAAGGATTTGTTCCAAGTTTTTGAAAAATAGACCTGCAAAAGCAGGGCCTAAATACTCATTTATAATTTTTGCTTTTTCTTCCCCAAGCGTTTGTGGCGATATCTATTTTTCCTACTTCCGTCAATTTCGGAAGCATAGTCATATCACCATTTGTAAACTCCATAATGAGATCCCAGTATTCTTTCACAAGTTCTTGGCATTTTTGCTTTCAGGAGGCACCTTATCTTTTTGAAGATGAATAATTTCATCACTTATGCGGTTAAACCTATTCATAAAAATCCAATCCGCTTTTCTTGTCAAATCGACTGCGTATATGATCAAAGGTATCATCATCAAAAACGCTTAATCAGCGAATAAGAATCATTCTGCATCTGTAGATTGACAATAATATCTGCATACTTCTTAAAATTGACCGTTCGTATTTGTAAAACTTCCGCTTTTAACTGTTCTATTGCAGACAAAAGAAGCCTTAAGCTTCTCTATCTTTTTCATGTATATCCTCTGCCTGCTCAGAAAGTGCATAGGCAACTTCCTCCGGCGTTTCCAGAGAAACAAGCGCCCTTTATGTCCTCAGAGAAAATCCCAGTGATTTCAAGGATATAATTTGATTGAGCATAAGCAAATCTTTATCTGTATAAAGCCGCGTCCGCCCCTCACTTTCTGATGATGGAGTAAGCAATCCTTCTTTGTCGTAATATTGTAGTGTACGGATGGTAACTCCCATTTTCTTTGCTATTTCCCCGACAGTCATAAAGTCCAGTGGAATTGCTCTGTATTTCGTCATATTTACGCACCTCCTAATAGATATAATAAATCATTACGTAAGGTCACGAACAAGAGTCATTTTTAATCAAGTAAAAGACAATTTATCTATATCTTTACTTTTTATCTTAAACTCCAATTTATCTTTACTTTTACTCTAAAATTCACTGAAATAAGTAAAGATAATGAAAATGATTCGAAATCCCATATTCCCCGACTCTTTCGTACCTCTCTGCAAGTTGACAGTTTAGGGCGAATAATTTATCATAATTCATGTTGCTATAAGAGAGTAGGAAAAGGAACTTTCTTATGTATAACGATTGCCGGGCTAAGGCACGGCATCCGTTTAACAGGAAAGCAAGGTTTGTTCCTTAGCATCCTGTTTTTATAGCGTAAAAAAGGTAAATATGGTTCGTATTGCGATAGATGCTATGGGTGGCGATTTAGGCGCAAAAAGCCATGGTAAAAGAGGCGCAGTGGAAAGTCTTAAAGAAGAAGGAATGAAGCTCCTTCTTTTTGGAGAGGAAGAAGTCCTAAAGCAGGAATTGTCTTCCTACAGCTATGATCCTGGAGAGAATCGAGATTGTTCCCTGCAGTGAAAATATCAGTATTCATGAATCACCGGTTATGGCGATTCGAAGAAAAAGGATTCGAGCCTTGTTCGCGGAATGCTGGCTGTGAAAAATGAAGAGGCCGATGCCTTCATCTCCGCCGGATCTACCGGAGCGGTGTCTTGCCGGAGGGCAACTCGTTGTAGGAAGAGAAAGGGTGTCTACAGACCGCCCCTTGCAGCGCTCATTCCGACTAAGAACGGAGTCTGCCTGCTTACGGATTGCGGGGCAAATGTGGATGCTAAGCCTGAATGGTCGCACCAGTTTGCCAAGATGGGCGCAATTTATATGGAGGAAATGCTGCAGATTAAAAATCCGAGCATCGGTTTAGTCAACATCAGCGCAGAGGAAGAAAAGGAAACAGCCTTGTGAAAGCTGCCATGCAGATTTTAAAGGAGGACACGGACTACAACTTCATCGGTTCCGTGGAAGCCAGAGACATTGTAGAAGGAAACTGTTCGGTTGTTGTCTGTGATGCCTTTGTAGGAAATGTTGTTCTGAAAAATGTACGAGGGTGTCGGAAAGATGCTCCTTTCGAAAATTACGGACACCATGAAAACACAGCGGTCCTCTGGCACTTCTTGCGGCGCTTCTTTTAAAGAGCCCTTAAAGAAGAGGCTCAAAAATTTGATGCAAAGCAGTACGGCGGAGCACCTATTTTTGGGACTTAAGGGACTGGTGATCAAGGTGCACGGAAATACAGACGGTAAGGAAGTCACAACGGCATATCAAGCAAGCAAAAGGACTTTTGCGGAAAAAGAAGCTGACAAAGAAAAATAGCGGAGGCTATCGATTTTTAAAGGAGTAGAGGAATAAAGATGGAATTAGAAGTTAAAGAAGATTATTTGCAGAGAATTAACGAATATTAAGGAAGAGGATATCACAGAAGACACCCGTTTTGTGGAAGACTTAAATGCCGATTCCTTAGATGTGGTACAGATCGTTATAGGAATTGAGGACGAGTTCGGGATTGAAATTCCGGAAGAGGCAAGCTACCAGATTAAGACTGTCGAGAGGCACATAAGGCTATTTTTAAAGGCATTAGGACAGTAAAATGACAGAGAAGGAAGAGGCGCTTGCCGCCTTGGAAGAGCGTTTAGAATATCATTTTTCAAAACAGAGAATTGCTGCAGCACGCCTTAATTCATCCCTCTTACTCCAATGAAATGGGAGGCCAAGGAAGCCTCAACCAGCGTTTGGAATTTCTGGGGATACGTGCTGGAGCTTATTTCAGTACCGTGCTTTTATCATAGGAAGCCTGTCATGCAGGAGGGACTTATGACGAAGCTTCGTGCCGCACTGGTTTGCGAACCCAGCGCTTGCCGCCGTTGCCAAGGCTCTCAAGCTCTCGGAGCACATTGTGCTGGGAAAGGGTGAGGAAGAGAGGAATCAATACCGGGATTCCGTGCTTTCCGATACACTGGAAGCCATTATCGGTGCCATTTACCTGGATAGCGGTATTGAAAGTGCGACCTGTTTTATAAAGAAAAATCTATTAAATGATATCGAGAAGAAGCAACTGCAAATGGATGCCAAAACCATGTTGCAGGAATATTCTACGGCAAAGCACCTTCCTCTTCATTACAGTCTTTTTGGAGGAATCCGGGCCATTTCATGACCGCTTTTTTATCGCGTAATGGTGTATCTGGGAGACACGGAGTACGGTATGGGAGAAGGAAGCTCCAAGAAAAAGGCAGAGCAGAATGCAGTATACTTTGCTTTAGATAAAAGGCGGAAACAGGGATGTATTTAAAATCTATTGAGGTACAGGGCTTTAAATCCTTTGCAAATAAAAACCGTACTGGATTTTTTCCCAGGTATTACAGGGAATTGTGGGCCCTGAACGGTTCAGGAAAATCGAATATCTCCAGATGCTGTGCGTTGGGTTTTGGGTGAGCAAAAGGTAAAACAGCTTCGTGGTGCTTCCATGCAAGATGTGATTTTTGCCGGAACCGCAACAAGAAGACCGCAAAACTATGCCTCCGTGAGCATTTCCTTTGATAACAGTGATCATGCACTATCGCTTCCCTATGAGGAAATCACCGTCAGTAGAAGACTCTATCGTTCCGGGGAGTCGGAATACCGTTTAAATGGTTCAGAATGTCGTTTAAAGGACATTCATGAGCTTTATGATACCGGAATCGGAAAAGAGGGCTATTCCTTAATCGGACAGGGACAAATTGATAAAATTCTCTCCGGTAAAGCGGAAGAAAGAAGAGCCCTTTTTGATGAGGCGGTGGGGATTGTCAAGTTTAAAAGAAGGAAGGACATCGCCGAAAAGAAGCTGGAAGAAGAGCAAGCGAATCTGGAACGAATTCAGGACATTGTCTCCGAGCTCGAAAAGCAGGTAGGCCCTCTGGAAAAAGCAATCCGAAAAAGGCCAGAAAATATTTGAGCTTCCGTGATGAGCTTGTGGTACTGGAGTCAACGCATTTTTGCAAAAAGCTTCAGGATACGGAAAAGCTGTTACAGAAGCTGGAAGAGGCGGAAAAAAGATCTGAAGGCCTCGATGGAAGAAGAAGCCAAAAAGCAAAAATGCGCTTTCCGAGTCCTTTAAGGGCTTGGAGGAAGAGCTCCTCTTACTGGATGAAAAGGAGCAGGAAATCAGTATCGGAAACGAGGAGGACGAAAGCAAGAAAAAAGCGCTCGAGGAAGAGATTGTCCGTTTAAAGGAGGCCATCTCCGGAAAAGAAAGCTCGTCGAGGCATTTTCAGGAAAGAGTCAATGCCTTAAAGGAAGAGGCATCGTCTTCCATCGGGAAAATGGAGGATTTGGTTTCTGCACTCCTTTCTATGAAGAAGAAGTTTCAAAGCTTCCTTCTTTTTAACACGGAAGAAGATAAGGTGAAGCTTGATATTCAGCTGATTGACTCCACTATTTCGGAAGTCAAGCAAATCATCCGAAGTACCTTTTATCCCGACTTTGACTTTGATGAGGGGATACAGGAAAAAGAGGATCCGGCGGCTTCCTCTGAGGACGCGAAACATTTCCATGCAATCGAAACGGAAATTCGTGCCTTAAAAAGAGGAGAGGAAAAAGCAGGAAGCCTTTTTCTCATTTACAAAAGGAAAAGAGCGGACGCAGAAAAAGACGGTTACGGATAAGAGAGCAAGCTTACAGGATTTCTTGCACCAAAAAGGAAAGACACAGAATTCAGCTGGAAAACCTTCAGAATCTTGCCGAACGCTATGAAGGCTTCGGACAGGCTGTTCGGAAGTGTATGCAGGAGAAAAGAGCGAGAAAAAAAGGGCTTATCGGTGTAGTAGCCGATGTTTTTAAAAACCAAGCCCGAGTACGAGCTTGCACTGGAAACCACCCTTTCCGGCAGTCTGCAAAACCTTGTTACGGAAGAGGAAGGGACAGCAAAGCGTCTCTTGGAAAAGCTGAAAAGAGAGAAGCTTGGTCGGGCAACCTTTTACCTCTTGGTTCGATTCGAAAGGAAAGAGACGGACGTTATGACAGCGTTCGAGGAGAAAAAGGGACTGATTGGCGTATTTGCCGATTTTGTTGAAGTACCGAAGTCCTGTGCAGGGCTGGAAAATTATCTTTTATCCAAGGTTCTTTTGGTGGACAATCTGGATAATGCCTTATCCATTGCCCGAAAATATAAACATAGTCTTCGCATTGTCACCCTGGACGGAGAACTTCTCCAGGCCGGCGGTGCTCTTTCCGGCAGTGCTTATCGAAATTCCTCCTCTCTTATTGGCAGAAAGAGGAAATTGACGAGCTCGTGGAGAAGTTGCATGACATAGAAAAGGAAGAAGGGGGAGGGAGGCTTCACTTCGCAAAGAAGATGAGGCACTGCAAGAGCTTTCCACTATTGAAGCGGAAAAAGAGAAGAAATCCTGAATCTGGATAAGCTATATCGGGAAAAACTCCTCACCTTCCAGGAACAGTCAATGCAGAGACAGACTCTCTCTACTAGAGTTGACTTCTTAACCGAGCGCTTCATGACTACGGAGAAAGGCTCGAAAAGAACTTCACGGACCAGATGGATTTGGAAGAGGAAAAATAAAAATACTGCCGGCTCGGTAGAGAAGGACCAAAACTCAGATTCATGCTTTTGGAAGAGAAGATTCGCGCTCTTCTTGAAAAGGAAGAAAAAGAAAAAGAAAGTCTTGCCTCTTTAAAAGAATAGAAGGGCGGAAATCGCAGAAGAAGAAAAGCGCTTCTACAAAGAAAAGGAAGGCATTCAGGAAGAGCTTTTGCAAATTGAGAAAGAACAGCTCCGACTGGAGCATCAGAAGGAAAAACTGGAAGACCAGTCTGCTCAATCCGCGTCACAGCTCTTTGAAGACTACGGAATCGGGGTCAGTCAGGCAAAGCAGTATTTCGATGAAAATCTTTCCGATAATCCTGCACTTCCCTCGATTATTCAAGAGAAAAAGGCGGAAATGAAAGGACTCGGCTCTATTAATCTGGATAGTATTGAGCAATATACCGAGGTAAAAGAACGCTATGAATTCCTACGAAAACAGGTGGAAGACCTGATTAGCTCGGAGGAATCGCTTCGAGAGATTATTAAGGACTTGGACAGCGGGATGCGAAAGCAGTTCCATGAAAACTTCCATAAGATTCAGGAGCGCTTTAATGAGGGTTTTCCGTGTACTCTTTGGAGGAGGAAGTGGAAAAATCGAAATAGATGACAGCGAGGATTTGCTGGAAAGCGGTATTTCCATTATGCCGAGCCTCCCGGAAAGAAGGCGCAGAATATGATGCGCTTTTCGGGCGGAGAAAAAGGCTCTGACTGCCATTTCCCTGCTCTTTGCCCTGCAAAGCTTGAAGCCCTCCCTTCTGTCTTCTGGACGAGATTGAGGCGGCACTGGACGACTCCAATGTGGTGCGCTTTGCGAAGTACCTGCATCATTTAACGAAAAACACGCAGTTTATCGTGATTACCCATAGAAGAGGTACCATGGAAAGTGCCGATCGTCTTTTCGGTGTTACCATGCAGGAAAAGGGCATTTCCACTTTGGTCTCCGTGGACCTTGTGGAAGAACATTTGCAATAACTATATCGAAATGGATTTAGTGGAAGAGCATTTGCAATAAGTAATTATATATAAAACTATGGTATAAGGAGTAGCTATGGCGAATTTTTTCTCAAAAATTTTAAATAATCTCTTTCAGTCGGATCGAGTTGCCGATGAGGAATTTTTACGAAGAGCTGGAAGAGGCTATGATTCAAAGTGATGTTTCTTATCCAAGCTGTATGCGGATTATTGATGCGGTGAAGCGCGAGGGCGGATCGAAAGGGCGTGAATCTTACTAAGGATGTCCAGAAGATTTTTAAAGGATTACCTTTTTGGATACCATGTCGGTAGACGAGGATTACTATAATTTTGAAAAAGAAAAGAGCATCATTTCCGTAATCGGTGTAAATGGAGTCGGAAAGACCACTTCTATCGGAAAGCTCGCCCTATCACTTAAAGAAAAAGGAAAAAGTTATTCTTGCCGCTGCCGATACCTTCCGTGCCGGTGCGATTGAACAGCTTGTAGATTGGGGAAATCGTGTAGGGTGGACTGTATTCACCAAAAAGAGGGTTCCGACCCGGCTGCCGTGGTTTTTGATGCTTTTACAATCCTTTAAGGCAAAGAATGCGGATGTTTTAATCATTGATACCGCAGGAAGACTTCACAACAAGAAAAAACCTGATGGAAGAGCTCGGGAAGATTAACCGTATTATTGACAGGAATTTGCGGGAAGGCTATGAGAGACACTGGTGGTTCTCGATGCCACAACCGAGCAAATGCGATGAGCCAGGCCAAGATGTTTAAAGACTGCTCTCAGGTCACCGGCGTGGTTTTAAGTAAAATGGACTCCACAGCAAAAGGCGGTATGGCCATTTCCATCCAGGCGGAACTCGGACTTCCCGTAAAGTATGTGGGAGAGGGAGAAAAGATCGAAGACCTTAAGCGCTTTGATGCATATGTTGAGGATATTTTTCGCTTTTTAGAGATTTCTTCCAGCTAAGTTAAAAATAAAATCTATTGTAGAAGTAAATGCAATATAAAAGCACACAATAGCTGTCAAGAAAATACTTGACAGCTATTCTTTTTGTTATTTTATTGCGACGAGGTGTGCTATGGATGAATTTGTAGAAAAAGGTAATCTATTCCTGCTTTACTCGGGACTTTTAAAGGAAAACCAGAAAAGGTCTATGCCTATCACATTATGGAAGACATGAGCTTCTCGGAAATCGGCATAGAAATGAATATCACGAGGCAGGCAGCAGTGCTTGTACAGTAAAGCCGACGAACAACTTCGCTTTATGGAAGAGAATCTGCGACTGGGAAAAAAGTGGTTTGCATATTCGTGCACTGGCGGAGAAGATTGCTGAGCAAAGTGAGGATGAGGAAATCAGGAAATTAGCAGGAGAAATAATGCATGGCATTTGAAAGCTTATCAGAAAGACTAAGTACAATATTTCAAGGTTTATCCGGTAAGGGAAGCTCTCCGAGGACGATGTAAATCTGGCGCTAAAAGAAGTCCGTATGGCACTTTTTGGAAGCGGATGTAATTTCAAGCTGGTAAAAAGACTTTGTTGCCAAGGTAAAGGAAAAAGGCCATCGGCGAAGAAGTATTTTTCTTCCTTGAGTCCCGCTCAAACCGTAATTAAAATCGTAAAAGATGAACTTACGGCGATGATGGGTGAGGAAAATACCGAGCTGAAGCTTCGTCCCCAAAGTGAGATCAGCGTCCTTATGATGGTCGGTCTACAGGGTGCCAGTAAGACGACTACAGCGGCTAAGCTGGCCGGAAAGTTCAGAAGATGCAGAAAGCCGCTCCTTGTTGCCTGTGATATTTACCGGCCTGCGGCGATTGAGCAGTTAAGGGTCAATGCGGAAAAAGCTCTCCATTCCCTTCTTTAGTCTGGGAAATCAGGTTAAGCCGGAGGAAATCGCCAAAAGAGCTTATGAAGAGGCGAAAGAGAGGGATATAATCTTCTTATTTTGGATACGGCGGGTCGTTTGCAAATTGACGATGCTTTTGATGCAGGGAATTAAAAGCGTATGAAGGTCGCCGTTCCGGTGGATTGGACAATCTTACACGTAGACGCGATGACCGGTCAGGGAAGCGGTCAATGTCAGTCAGAGCTTTAGTGAAGACATCGGCGTAGACGGTGTTATTCTTACGAAGTGTGACGGAGATACCAGAGGCGGTGCTGCTTTATCTATTAAAGCGATGACCGGACAGCCAATTTTATTCCTCGGCATGGGAGAAAAGCTTGCCGATCTTGAGCCCTTCTATCCGGATCGTATGGCCCGGAAGAATCCTCGGCATGGGCGATGTCCTTTCTTTAATCGAGAAAGCGCAAAGCGAAATTGATGAAGAGAGGCTAGGGAATCCGTTCGTAAGCTTTCCAAAGGGCAGTTTAACTATGATGACTTCATGGAGCAGATGAACCAGCTGCAAAAAGCTTGCGGAATTGCCGGGATTTTTAAAAATGCTTCCGGGGATGAATAAGGCGATGCAGGGAATAGACCTTGAGGACTCCGAGAAGAAGATGAAGCAGGTAAAATGCATCATTCAGTCCATGACCTTCAAGGAAAGAGCAAACCCAAAAGCTTATGAATCCTTCCAGAAAGAAGAGAATTGCGAGCGGTGCCGGTGTAGATATTTCTGAAGTAAACAGACTGGTAAAAAGCAGTTTGAAGAAATGCAGAAGATGATGAAGCAGTTCGGCGGCGGAAGAGGAAAGCATGGCAGTCCGTTTGGCGGCGGTTTTTCCCGGTATGGGCATGAAGGGGCATGGGAGGAAAAGGATTTCCTTTTCTAAGATAGGTGAAGAGAATCAGAAATTCCGATCCCGGATTTCATATATTAAAAGAAATTTGGTAAATATTGTATAATCGGTTTTCAACAGCATTGCTGAAGAAATAAATCAAGTGTATTTTCAAAGGAGAAAAATGGCAGTTAAGATCAGATTAAGAAGAATGGGACAGATCCACGCACCGTACTATCGTGTAATCGTAGCAGATTCCAGAAGCCCGAGAAACGGTAGATTTATCGAGGAGTTAGGATACTATGATCCGACTAAGGAGCCTACTGTATTTAAGGTAGATGCTGAAGCTACAAAGAAGTGGTTACAGAGTGGTGCTCAGCCGACAGAAACCGTAGCTAGACTTCTCAAGAAGTTTAACATCTAACTCTACAAGGAGGGATGCTGTAATGAAAGAACTTCTGGAGACCATTGCAAAAGCATTGGTTCAGTTTCCCGAAGATGTTCATGCCGAGATGGAAGAGAAAAGAAGGAGAAGTCTTTCTCACCCTTTCTGTAAAATGAGCAGGACATGGGAAAAGTGATTGGACGCTCAGGCCGTATTGCTAAAGGCAATTCGTTCTGTGATGAATGCAGCTGCATCCAAGCAAAAACAAGAGAATATCCATCGATATTCAGTAAAACCGGCGAGATTTATCTGGCAGTTATGATAAGCGCTGTAAAAGCAAAGCTAATGATTTTTGATTGCTGTACAAGTCTGTAGAGCATAATGACGCTTTGATTTTACAGCCCTTTTCTTTAGGAGCGGTAAACTATGTTAGAAGAATTACGAGTGGGCATTGTAGGAAAGCCTCATGGCTTAAAAAGGGGAACTTAAGGTCTTCCCCACAACGGATGATCCAAGCGATTTTTCCGCCTTAAAGGAAGTTATTTTTAAAAAAGAAAGCAAGGGCTGATTTCAAGGAAGAGCGAGAAGAGAGAGAAGTTTCGCTGTCCGCTATCATAAAGGATACCGTCCTTTTTAAGTTTAAAGGGGATGGACAGCATAGAACTTGCCGAAAAATATAGAGATTACTCTCTTTATGTAAAAAGAGAAGAGGCCCTCTCCTTAGCGGAAGGAGAATATTTCCTCGGAGATTACCTCGGTATGGAGGTTTTTATTGAGGGAGAGGAGAGCCTTGGGCAGGTCTCGGAGCTTATTGAAACCGGAGCAAATCTGGTTTTCGTAGTAAAAGGAAAGGATAAAGGAATATCTGATTCCGCATGTTCCCTGCTATCGTTTACTCTATAGAGAACAATCGTATCCATATTCATACCATACCGGGGTTACTCGAACTATGATGAAATTTACTGTACTGACCTTATTTCCGGAACAGGTGGAAGCCGCATTTTTCCCATTCCATTATGAAAAGAGCGATGGAGGATGGGAAAATAGAGCATGCACGCATCAATATCCGAGATTATACGAAAGATCCGCACGGGCATGTCGATGATGCTCCCTTTGGAGGCGGAGCAGGAATGCTCATGCAGGCGGAGCCGATCTACGAAGCATTTTTCAGATCTACAAGAAAAAGAAGCTCTACAAAGGTAATTCTACTGTTCTCCGAGAGGAAGAATATTTTTCACAGAAGATTGCAGAAGAGCTGGCAGGAGAAAGTCATATCGCATTTCTTTGCGGACACTATGAGGGAGTGGATCAGAGAGCCTTGGAACTTCTTAACGCTGAGGAGCTTTCCCTCGGGGACTATGTATTAAGTGGTGGAGAGCTGGCATGTGCCATTATGATGGATGCCATTTCCAGAGTAAGAGAAGGCGTACTCAACAAAAAAGAGAGCTACGAGGAGGAGAGCTTCTCGAACGGTCTTTTGGAATATCCGCAGTATACAAGACCGAGAGAATATAAAGGGACTCACGGTTCCGGGAGGTCCTTCTTTCCGGAGATCATAAGAAAATTGCCGCATGGAGACATGAGGAAAGTTTAAAGCTAACCGAAGAGGTTCGTCCCGATCTCTATCAGCTCTATAGAGAAAGGAATCCCGAAGAATTTCAGCCTAAGAAAAGAGAAGAAAATAGCATTTTTGCTAAATTGAAAAAGTAAATTCTAGTGCAGAAGTAAATTCTACCTAGCTTAAAAAATCCCTAAAATCAGGCAGTTTGAAATTCATTTCTGCCTGATTTTTGTTATAATAAATAGTGCATAACAACCTCAAAAAAATCTCTTTCTGGGCATGGGAAATAAGCCACAGGCAGAGTGTAAAACTTGTGAATTATTTCCTATCTGTTACGGTGGATGTGAATATAGGAATCAAATATCGGGATTTCATTGTGAAAAGGCTCAATTTTATGCCAATGATATTCCCCTGATCAAGGAGATGGTAAATGCTGGAAATCAAAGGCTTGAAGAAGAGCTTTAAAGCAAAAGAAGTTTTGAAAAATCTGAATCTTTCCATAAAGGAAGGAGAGATCGTCTGTTTATTGGGAAATAATGGAGCCGGAAAGACCACCTTAATTAACTGTATTCTTCGCATGATCCAGGCAGATGCAGGCTCTATACTCTTGGATGGGCGAGACATTTTTACGTATAAAAACGAGGAGTATTTTTCCAAGGTAAATGCTTTGCTGGAATCCAGTGTGAATGTTTATGACTATCTTACAGGATGGCAAAATATTGAGTACTTTTCCGGACTACTGAACACTCGATTCCGGGAACGAGAAAAATCAAAAACTTATATTTCTTTGTTTCGAATTGGAAGAAGCAATCCATGAAGCTGTAGGGACTTATTCACGAGGAATGCGACAAAAAGCTGGCTTTTATTGATTGCCCTAATGTCCTCTCCGAAGCTCTTACTCTTGGATGAGCCTACTTTGGGGCTGGATATACAGAGTAAGTTATCCGTTATTCAGATATTGAATACCATTATAAAAACAGAGAAAATTGCAGTCTTACTTACCTCTCATCAAATGGATGTGGTACAAAAAGCTTCAAAAGTAGAATACTGATTTTTAAAGGATGGAGTCGTAGATGAATTCGATAAAAACGGATTACGAAGACAAAGGATTTATATATTGTCTCCTATATGAAGGACAGCGTAAACTGGAAAGTGATACGGTTCGAGGAAGCTTTCAGGATATTTATCAAAGCTATTATGGAAAAACATGAAATTATGGAAATAAGAAAAAGGAAAGAGACTTGGAAGAAATGCTGCTGGAGGTTTTCCATGAAACTGATTAAAGCTGAATTCAAAAAAAGTCTGATAGAGGCGGCCAGCTATTATCCGGATTATATTGTGGGCATATTAACAGATCATTTTGTTACTTGTAATAGTCATGAATACGGAGGGGAACAAGAGGAAAAAGCTCTTTGCTTATGTTTTATGGATTTTTGGTAAATGGTGTTTTTATCAGAAGCGTCTTTATGTATATCTACGGAAAAAGCAACTGGGAACTTTGCAAAAACCTGATGATTAAACCCTATTCCATTATGCAAATCATTAGCGTGAAAAACCTTGGTTTGGTTTTTGCTAAATAGTGTTAAAAGCTTGTATTTGCATAGGAATAGCCTCTTTGTTTATAAAACTTACCTTTCGATTTGAATACTTTTTATATTGTTGTGCTGGTGTGCTTTGGCTGTATGGGGATATCCTATATACTGTCTGCATTAACCCTCATTTTTACGAAAATGGCCTCTTTTGTCAACATTGTGGGCTATCTGTTTTTATTTCTTTCCGGAAGTATCCTCTCTTTACCGGAATATCTGAACTATACCAATCCGCTATCGGCAGGTTCCCATTTTTACGCCCTGAATGATTCATCACACAGCAAGTGTTAAGGATTTTTTTATTCTAATGATGCTATGTGCAGTATATTTCTTTGTAGGAAAAGAAATTTTTGCTTTTGTTTTTCGAAGAAGTAAACAGTTTAAATGGACCTATTAAGACTATAATGAAGTGTTGGAAAATAGCATTTTTTCTTGCATTTTAGACTTGTCTGTGCTATTCTATACGAGCTGTTTTGTCATAAGACAAAATATAACCCTATAATATGTTCCGCTGACGAGACCGTGTATGAACATAGAATGTTTTGGAGGACTTGTATATGTCAAATTTTGAAATCATTAGAGAAATTGAACAGGCGCAGTTAAGACAGGAAGCCTTAGCACCGTTCAACACAGGAGATACCATTAAGGTATACAACAAGATCAAAGAGGGTAACAGAGAGAGAACCCAGATTTTCGAGGGAACCGTTTTAAAGATTCAGGGTGGTTCCAACAGAGAAACCTTTACCGTTCGTAAGACCAGTAACGGTGTAGGCGTTGAGAAGACCTGGCCGATTCATAGCCCGTTCGTAGAGAAGATTGAAGTAGTTCGTAAGGGTAAGGTTCGTAGAGCGAAGTTGAACTACCTTCGTGATCGTGTTGGTAAGGCTGCTAAAGTTAAGGCTGCGAAGTAATTTAAACCATACAGTACAGGTGTTCCTTTCGGAGCACCTGTTTTTCTAAGGAGTGTTATGAAAGAAAGAACGATTTTTTTCAAAAGTTTATTCATACTCTGGTGGACATTCTTGTTCTTCTTTTCTTTGGCCTGGTTCATTGTTTACAGCTTCTTCTCCCTTTACAGGGTTTCTGGACACAGTATGGAGCCCGCACTTTCCACAGGTGATACGGTTCTCATTGATGAGCTGAGCTATCGATTCATTAAGCCGAAAAGAATGGATATCGTGCTGTTCCAAAGAGCGGATAAGTCTTATAATATGAAAGCGGATAGTCGGTCTTCCCGGTGAAACCGTGATTATTCAAAAATGGAAGAATCTATATTAACGGAGAGCTTCTGGAAAACAACAAAAGATTTCTCCCTATCGCTTTACCGGGTTTGGCCAAGAATCCCGTAGAGCTTGGGAAAGATGAGTATTTCCTTATTGGAGACAATACGGATTCCTCGGAGGACAGTCGTTTTCAGAATATTGGAAATGTGCATTTTTCGCAGATTCGGGGAAGAGTCTGGTTTCGCCTGCTTCCTCTTCGGAAAATGAAGCTCATAGTATAGAAAGGAGCCGGAAGTGAAAATACAGTGGTATCCCGGGCATATGGCAAAAGCCAAGAGAAAGATGAAAGAAGATCTACCCCTTGTCGATGCAATTATTGAAGTGATAGACAGCCGTTGTCCTAACTCTTCCCGTAACCCGGAAATCGACATTTTGGCTAAGGATAAGGCCAGAATCATGCTTTTTAACAAGGCTGACCTTGCGGATCCGGCAAGAACAAAGAGCTTTATGGAAAGCTTTCAGAAGCAGGGCTTCTATACCATGGAAATGGACGCCAGAAGCCGTTCCAGTGTAAAGGGCGTAAAATAAAGCTTGTCATGGAGAGCTGTGCTGAGCTTTTAGAAAGAAAGAAGCAAAAAGGGATTCTTTCTCAAAGCATCAAAGCCATGGTTCTCGGTATTCCGAATGTCGGGAAATCCACCTTTATCAACGCCTATGTGGGAAAAGCTACGGCGAAAACCGGAAATAAGCCCGGATGTCACTAAGGGAGCTCAGTGGATTAAGATCGGAAAAGACTCTACAGCTTCTCGATACACCGGGAATCACCTGGCCGAAATTTGAAAGAGAGATTGTGGGCTTTGAATCTGGCCCTCATCGGTTCTATTAACGATGAGATACTGCCGATAGAAGAGCTTATCTTTTATCTTCTAAAATATCTTACCCGTTATTACGGCTCCGCCCTTGTTTCCCGCTATGGTGAAACACTGCAGGGAAAAGGAAGAAGCTTTGGAAGCAATGGATGCCATTGCCGTAAAAAGAGCCTGTATCAAAAAGGGTGGAGATATTGATTACACAAAGGTATCCAGACTGATTCTGGATGATTTTTCGAAGCGGAAGACTGGGAAGAATCAGCTTGGAACATCCCATGAAATGGGAAGAAGACAGCCAAATGGAAGTATAGATTTATGAGAATTTTCAACGCATAAAAGAATATTCCGATGCGTAAAAAGGAATTAATTTTGTGAGGATAGTATATGACCGATAAAGCAAGAGAAAAGGAAGAGCTTAGGCTCGAGGAAATGCGAAAAGAGGAGAGGGCAGTTCTTAATTTTAGCCCGATAGCTGGAGTTGATGAAGCGGGACGAGGGCCCTTGGCAGGACCGGTGGTTGCAGCCTGTGCTGTGATTCCTTTGGATTATCCCTTTTTTACTATTTAAATGACTCGAAGAAGATGTCCGAGAAAAGAAGAGAATCGCTTTTTGAGGACTTACAGAAAAGAAGCCATTGCCTTTGGAATCGGCATTGTTTCTCCGGAAAGAATCGATGAAATCAACATCTTACAGGCGACCTATGAAGCTATGCGAGAGGCGCTGAAGGATATGGAGAAACGTTTTTCTCTTAGTCCCGAACATTCTTCTAAATGATGCAGTGACGATTCCCGGGAATTTCGATTCCGCAGAAGGCCATTGTTCACGGTGACGCGAAGTCTTTTATCCATTGCTGCAGCCAGTGTCTTAGCCAAGGTTACAAGAGATCATATTATGCTGGAATATGATGAACAATATCCAGAATACGGTTTTAAGCAGCATAAAGGGCTACGGGACAAAGGTCCATAGAGAAGCCATTCTTACACACGGCCCCTGTCCGATACATAGAAGAAGCTTTTTAAAGAATTTATATCAGTTAAATATGAGTAAACTGCCAAAGAGAATGCAATCTCGATTTGCAGACTTTCCTATGAATAATCAGTGCTTTAGAAATAGCACAACGGTTTATCGAGAGAGGTAAATCCAAATGCAGAGTAATAAGGCAAAGAATACACATCTTCTCGGAGAAAAGTACGAGAATATGGCGGTAGAATATTTGGAAGCAATGGGGTATAGTATTTTGGAGCGCAATGCACGCTTTCACCATTTAGAGACGGATATTATTGCAAGAGACGGAGAATACCTCTGCTTTATAGAAGTAAAGGGAGAAAGAGCGGGAGCTTAAGCTCTCCCTATGAAGCCGTGAGTCGGAAGAAAATCCAATTTCTTCGAACCATGGCGGAGGGATACTTGGTAAAACAACATTTATCCTTATATGACACCCCTTGTCGTTTTGATGTACTTTGCATTTCAGGGAAGAAATAGAGCTCATTAAGAATGCATTTTAGCTATTTAAGAACAGATCTTAGTTATTTTTAAAATGGAAAAATGTGTTTTGCATATGATGCTTTTTATAAAATAATATATTATTTCTCATCATTCGAAAGAGAAGAATAGATAAAGGAGTTTAACGGAATGGAAGAAAAGAGCAAGAATAAAAAAATGAGCGCAAAGTGATTTTTAACGGGAGACAGACCTACCGGAAAAGCTGCATCTTGGGCATTATGTAGGATCTTTACAAAGAAGAGTGGAATTGCAAAATTCCGGAGAGTTTGACGAAATCAACATTTTGATCGCGGATGACCAGGCCTTAACCGATAACTACGACAACCCGAAGAAAAATCAGAGATAACATTATTGAAGTGGCTTTGGACTATCTTTCCGTCGGTATTGATCCCGCTAAGAGCACCATCTGTATTCAGTCGGCTCTTCCCGCACTGCATGCCTTGTCTTTCTACTACTTAAATCTGGTTACCACGCAAAGACTGAGCCGTAACCCGACCGTGAAGGCGGAAATGAAGCAGAAGGGCTATAGCGGAGAAAATGAAAACGACAACGAGGCGGGACTTCCTGCCGGCTTCTTTACCTATCCGGTGTCACAGGCTGCGGACATTACCGCCTTTAAGGCGACAACCGTTCCGGTTGGAGAAGATCAGCTCCCCATGATTGAGCAGACAAAGGAAATCGTACGACGCTTTAACCAACTTTATCAAAGAGAAGTACTTCTCGAGCCGGAGATTCTTCTTCCGAAAAATTCCAGCCAGAGAAGACTTCCGGGAATTGACGGTAAGGCGAAGATGAGTAAGTCCCTCGGAAACGGAATTTATCTTTCCGATGATGAAAAGACTGTTAAAACAAAGATTATGAGTATGTATACCGATCCTTCTCATATCAATATTGCAGATCCCGGTCATGTTGAAGGAAATACGGTATTTACTTACCTCGATGCTTTTTCCAAACAAGAAGATTTTGCCGAGTTCCTTCCGGAATATGCGAATCTTGAGGAAATGAAAGAACACTACAAAAGAGGCGGTCTCGGGGATGTAAAGTGTAAGAAGTTCCTTCTGAAGGTCATGGAAAATATGCTTTTCCCCTATCAGAGAAGAAAGAAAACGCTGGGAGAATCGCATTTCCGATGTCTATGATATTCTTTATCAAGGCACGGAAAAAGGCAAAAGAAACGACAAACGCTACGCTCGAAGAAGTACGCGATGCTATGCGGATCAATTATTTTAAAGGAAATAAAATCATCGGAGAATGGGATAAATGGGTACATGGAAGTCAAGAGGGCTAAGAGGCTCTCTTCTGGAAGAGGAGCTGAATCAGACTATTTCCCTCTATAGGGAAAAAGAACCTCGCCCTCATTCAGAAAATCCCGACCCCTGATTACTCCTATAGAATTGGATAAGAGCCATAAGCAGATTACCCTTGCCTACTTTGACCGGAAGTCCACTGTGGACTATGTGGGAGTAGTGCAGGGGATTCCTGTTTGTTTCGATGCCAAGGAATGTCATAAGGACTCGCTTCCTTTGCAAAACCTTCATGCACACCAAATGGCTTTTTATGCAGGACTTTATGAAGCAGGGCGGAATCAGCTTTCATCATCTCTTTCCTTTCACACGAGAGAAATGAAATTTATTATGTGCCTCTTCGGGAGCTCTCACGCTTCACAAAGAGAATGGAAGAGGGCGGTAAAAAGAGTTTTCGCTATGATGAGCTTCTGTGCTCACATCGTATTTACCGAAAAAGGACCTTTTGGTGCACTTTTTAGAAGCTTTAAACGAGGATATTTTTACTATTAAATGAAATGTCTTCGGAATAAAGAAACAAACTTATATCATATTCTATCGGGTCGTGTTTTTATTGGAAAAAACGAACTGAGTATCGTGCTTTTATTGAAAAAAAGAACTGATTTCATGCTTTATTAGAAAAAAACAAATACCGGTCTCATGGAAAGACAATAGTATAGAAAAAGGAAGATGAGATGAATATTATCGTAGTCGGATGTGGTAAAGTCGGTCTGAATTTAGCTGACCAATTAAACAAAGAAGGGCATAACATCACTATCATTGATAATGATGAAAAAGAATTACGACATGCCGTGGACTTTTCTGGACGTCATGGGAATTCACGGTAACGGCGCAATGCCCCAAAACTCTTCGAGAAGCGGGGATTAGCGACGCGGATGTACTGATTGCCGCAACGAATCAAGATGAAGTCAATATGCTTTGCTGCCTCTTTGCCAAAAAGGAAGGACACTGCAGTACTATCGCAAGAATCCGTGATCCGCAATATACGACGGAAATTAAGTATCTTAGGGATGAATTAAACCTCGCTATGGTTATCAACCCGGAAATGGCAGCCGCAAGAGAAATAGAAAAGACTGCTTCGTTTTCCTTCCGCTATAAAAATAGACAGCTTTTCCAGAGGAAGGCTCGATTTGATTCGGGCAAAAGTACCGGAAAACAGTAAACTGGTGGGCATTCCTTTTTATTCTCTCAAAAATGAAATCGGTCTGGATGTCTTGGTATGCTGTATTGAAAGAGGAGAGGATGTTCTCATCCCAAAGGGTTCCGACTGCTTTATGGCAGGAGATGAGATCAGTTTTATCGCTTCTCCGAAAGATATTACAGACTTTTTCTTAAAACTCGGACTCGAATATACGCCTGTGCGGGATTGCATGATTGTAGGCGGCGGAAGAGTCAGCTACTATATTGCAAAATATTGCAAAGAAACACACTTGAAATTAAAACTGAAAATTATCGAAACCAATCGGGAACGCTGCGAGTTTCTTGCGGAAGAGTTTCCGGAGTGCAGCATTATCAACGGAAACGGCATAGACCAGGAACTCTTAAAGCGCGAGGGAATCGAAACCACGGATGCTTTTTGTTCCCTTACCGGTTTTGATGAAGAAAATATCATGTTGTCCCTTTATGCGGGAAAATTATCCGATACCCGACTGGTAACCAAAGTAAACCGTATCAGCTTCGAAAATGTCATTCGTGAAATGAATTTGGGTTCCGTAATTTATCCTAAGCAAATTATTGCAGACAGTATCGTTCGCTATGTTCGTGCATTGGAAAACTCAGAAAGGTTCCAACGTGGAAACCCTTTATAAAATCGCGGATGGAAGAGCGGAAGCCATGGAATTCCGTGTTTTAAATGACCCGGATTTAATCAATAGAAGCTTTTTCCGACATGAATTTTCAAAGATGGAGTATTAATCTGCGGAATCATTCGAAATCATAAAAGTTATCACGCCTAATGGTTCCGATATGATGAAAGTGGGAGATCGCGTAATCGTGGTTACCAAGAATACCGGCTATAACGACTTAAGAGATATCTTAGAAGAGAAGGTAGAAGAGGAGAGTGTAATCCATTATGAACTTTAGTATGATTGTCTATATTTCTGGCATGGGTACTGAAAATTGAAGGAATTAGCATGATTTTACCGCTCATTTGTTCCTTACTTTACAGAGAAAATGATATTGCACTTTGCTTTTTCTTCATCGGAGCAGCATCCATTTTACTGGGATATATTTTAACGGCAAAAAAACCGAAGAAAATTGCGTTTTTATGCCAGAGAAGGCTTCGTGATTGTAGCGGCCTGTTGGGTTGTTCTTTCTCTGGTAGGCGCTTTACCCTTCTTTATTTCCGGAAGAATTCCCTCACTATATAGACGCTTTGTTTGAAATCGTTTCCGGCTTTACCACAACCGGTTCTTCCGTGCTTTCCGATGTGGAGGCTCTCGGAAAAGGGCTCTTATTCTGGCGTTCCTTCTCTCACTGGATAGGGGGAATGGGAGTTCTTGTCCTGGTTCTTACCGTCCTTCCTCTGGGAGGCGGCTATAATATGATGATTATGAAAGCGGAATCTCCGGGTCCGGAAGTTTCCAAAATGGTTCCCAGGGTAGCGGATACGGCAAAAGCGCTTTATAAAATCTACTTTTATTCTGACCATTATCATGATTGTAATTTTTCTCCTTTCCGGAATGCCGCTTTTTGATGCCTTATGCATCGGATTCAGTACAGCGGGAACCGGAGGCTTTTGCCATTCGAAACTCCGGAATGGCCGATTATTCCATGCTAAGCCAGTTTTTAATTACCGTATTCATGATTCTTTTTCGGTGTAAACTTTAATGTCTATTACCTGATTCAGAGGAAGAAGTTTTCGGATGCATTTCATTCGGAAGAAGCCAGAGTCTATTTTATCATTATTGCGGCAAGCACTTTATTTATCACTTTGAATATCTTCCAGAGTATCGGAAGAGGATTTCTCTTTGCTCTGCATCATGCTTTTTTTCACAGTAGGTAGTATTATCACGACAACAGGATTTTTCCACCTTGGATTTTTAATGAATGGGCCATGCCTCCCAGATGGTAATTTTATTCCTGATGATTTGCGGAGCCTGTGCAGGATCAACAGGAGGAGGCCTAAAGGTATCGAGACTTCTGATTCTTTTTAAAAAGTCTCGGAAAAAGAGATGCACTTGATTATTCATCCCTGAAGCCATCCGAAAAGGTACGGCTGGAAGGAAAAGTGCCTGGATCACGCAGTGGTTCGTTCCGTTAGTACTTATTTAATAGCCTATTGCTTTTATTTACATGATTTCTATATTCCTCATCAGTTTTGACGGATATGATTTTATGACTAACTTTTTCAGCCATTTCCGCAACCTTTAACAATATAGGACCGGGGCTTGGAAAAGTTGGACCGCTAAAGTAATTTTTTTCCGTGTATTCTTATTTTTTCAAAAACTGGTCATGATCTTTTGATATGTTGGCCGGAAGATTGGAAATATTCCCGATGTTGATTTTATTCTCCATTAAGACATGGAAAAGACAAACTGAGGCTAACTATTCGCTAAACTCTTGTTTAACGAATAGTTATATGCTAAAAATACAGGTATGGCCTGAATAAGCTGTGCCTTTTTGATTCTAAACAATACAATATCCACTTTAAAGTATCTATAAAAATGAATAGATACAGACTTACAATATTCTATAATCATTTTAAAAAATGATGTGAGGTGAACCATGGCTTTTAGCTTATCATGAAGAATTGGATAAAAAGAATACTTTTAAAGCTCAGGGAATTACAAAAAGGATCTTCCGGCTTTCTGTAATGCATTTTTCATGGAATTGACCAGATTACCGCATCTCGCACAAAGATAGCCTATGCTTATGATTTGAAGGTATTTTTTACGTATCTGATGGAAGAACTGAAACTGCATGATTCTATAGAGCAATTTACCGTTTCGGATGTGGAAAATTGTTCTATACCGGAACTTGAGGAATATATGGAATATCTCAAGTACAGAACAAAACAGAAGAAAATGCTGACGGAGAAATCGAAACTGTCGATATTTTAAATCACAATAAGAGTATTAAAGCGGAAGATTTCTTCTTTAAAGAGCTTTTACAACTACCTTTATAAGGCAGGGATTAATCAGCAGCAACAAAGCCTCTCTACTCTCCCTTCCCCAAAACTCTCCCAGGAGGAGATTATCCGCATGGATCAGGGCGAAATTGCGGAGTTTTTGGATGAAGTGGAAAATGGAAATCAATTAAGCAAAAAAGAGCGTGAATTCCATGAGAAAAACAATGTTCGTGACCTTGCCATGATGCAACTCATGCTGGGAACCGGTATACGTGTTTCCGAGTGTGTGGGGTTAAATTTATCCGATTTAGACTTTAACAATAACGGAATTCGCATTCATAGAAAAGGCGGTAAAGAAATGTCACGATTTACTTCTCGGATGAGGTAGAAAGCGGCCTGCGCGCCTATTTAGAGGAAAGAAAGTTGAAAATACCGGCTTCCGGGCACGAAGAAGCCTTATTTTTATCCATACAAAACAAGCGAATATCCGTCCGTTCCGTAGAGAAAATGGTAAAAAAATATGCCGGCAGAGTTACGCCTTTAAAGCATATTACGCCGCATAAGTTGCGAAGCAGCTATGGCACAAATCTCATCAGGAAACCGGAGATATCTACCTTGTTGCCGATGTGCTCGGGCATAGCGATGTAAATACAACGAAAAAGCACTATGCCGCCTTAGAGGAGGAAAGACGTAGAAGCGTGCGAAATGTTGTTCGCCTCCGAGAAGAAGAAGGAGAAAGCTGAAATGGCTTTCTCCTTTTTTACTTTCTCCTTTTTCGCAAGATACATTGACTCAACTTACAAAGAGTTCGAATTTTACGAGGAACAATTCGATGAAAACTGTCTAAAAGAACGACGAAATTCTCTTCATTCCAGCGCTGTTCTTCCTTATATTTCTTGACTCGCCTTTGATAAGTTCTGAGCTGTACACCGGCATATTCTGCAACCTCAGCGCTCTTATGTAACTTACTGTAGAGGAATACTTCCGAAACTTTCTTTGCAGAACCGTAATCTCTTTTCTTTCCGGCGGCTCTTTTTAACCTGTCCAAGGCGATATCCCATTTTAATATAGACTTTTCTTCTTTATTTTGGGATAAAGAAAGCTTCATGCCATATTTTTTTCAAAAGAGAATCCAGCTCTGAAACTTCTTTTCTGAATCTGTAAAAACTTTCCTCATCCTCTACTCTAAGCTCCAGGCTTTCCACCAGATGTTTTCCGAGACCCGGTTCAGACCATTTTTCCAACATAGGCTTTTACTCATTATAATCCAAGACGAATCAATCCCACGGCTTTACCAAGGATGGTACAATCTTCAACAATAATCGGATCCATGGCATCATTTTCCGGTTGTAAACGAATATGTCCATTTTCTTTGTAAAAGCGCTTTACCGTGGCACTGTCATCCACCAGAGCAACAACCACTTCACCCTGGGAGCAGGTGTTCTGCTTAGCCACAATCAGATAATCTCCATGAAAAATGCCGATGTTAATCATGGAATCTCCCTTAACCTTCAAGATAAAACTTTCCTGATTGGGAAGTAAATTCACGGGAAAAGGAATGTTCCCGGTGATATTCTCTTCGGCAAAAATCGGTGTTCCTGCAGCAACTGTTCCCACAATGGGAAGGGCAGCCATCTCTTCCCCCGTAAGCTTCCGTAGAAACCGTTTCCTCATCAGAAGTCGTTTTTTCTATAGAAGAATCTTTTATCTATAGAAGAATCAACGGTTCCGGAATCGTTGTTTTTGTTCCTCGTTCTGCTTTCTCTCTAAGCTTAATCCTTCACGGTTTAGAATTTCGATAGCTCTCGGGTGAGCAGGATCCTTTCTGATTAAGCCAAGCTTTTTTCCAAATCATTTAAATAAGTGAACACACTGGAGGTGGACTTTAGCCGACTTTCGCATCAAATATCCCGCACAGAAGGGGGATAATTCCTCTTCTGTACACAATCCTTAATATATTCATAAATTTCTTTCCTGCTTCTTTTTCGTTAAATTATCTATACTATAAACCTTTTTTGGTCTTCCCATGCTATCCTCCCGGAATCAGTTCTTCGTCTCTACAATCTCGATCATATCTCTCCCACGAACTTTTGTTCTTATAAAGTATAGCATAAAGAATCTAAATTGCAAACATTTGTACGGAAATAGTATCGATCTTTATATTTCCATTCTTTTTGCATCGGACCAGATTTTTCCAAATCATAAAATGCTCTCTGTTCCTTTGTGAATAGATGCACCACAATATCTCGATAGTCCATCAGTATCCAACCGGAACTGCTCTCCCCTTCTTTATTTACCTCTAAACGAATACTCTTCTTCTACCGCATCCTCTAAAGCATCCAACTGTCTACCATTCTCAGCGGATGCCAATATAAAATAATCCGCCAAAGTGGATATTTCGGAAATATCAAGAGCAAGAATATCCGTGGCCTTTTTCCTCCAATATAGTCATGATTTTTTTGCTAAAGCAATTGATTCCATATACATCCTTTCCGTTCTCTATTTTCTTTCCTAGTACTTTTCTATGTATTTTTTTCTATGTATTCTATCTTTTTCAATGCGTTTATTTTACTGCATTTCCGGCGCTTCCTCTCTCCGCGCTTTATAATAACGAAATGCTTCCAAGGATGACGAGCAAAGGGGCTGTCCCTTTTTCCTCAACATACTGTATCGTTTGAGATAGAGCTAAATACATCGCCTCATCCAGATTGGTAAAGGCTACTCTTCTCACCTCTTCCAGTTCCTCCCTATAGCCTCTTCTCACCTCAATATAATCCGCTAGATAAATTATTTTCTCCAGCAAACTCATCGCCGGTTTTTCCGATAGTATGATAGTAGATAGCCGATAAAATCTCTTCATTCTGAATTTGAAAATGCTTTTCTGGCATATGTTGCACCGTAAATTCCATGCAAGACCTGCGGAGCTGCAATATATTCCGGAAGAAGGGGGATATGCTCCCTTTCACAAGCGGAAATTAACTCTTTCTTTCCCCATAAATTTTTGCACAGTCATGGCAAAGCCCTGCAAGCTCATGCAGCCTGTAAATCATAACCATGGGCCATGGCAAGAGCTATTGCCGAAAAGGAAACACTGATGGAGTGTTCATAACGATTTATCCTGTAAATGCTCTTTTCAAATGTTTCCGAATAAATCTAATTTTTCTCCAGATATTCTTTTTCTTCTATCAAAAGCAAGCTCCTTTTTTTGCGTCAATATTAATATTGACGTTTTTATAAAATAATGGCTTTTTTTCTATAAATCTTCTTGCCATCTATAAAAATACAATTCCTCTATAAAAATACAATTTCACAATGATTCCATTTCCATGAATTACCAACTCCGGCAATACAAACTTTCATCCTGTTTCTTATTCATAACAATGCGATTCTTTCTGTATAAATTCTATTACCGGCTCGGGAAGCATTCCTTCTATTGAAGCATTTCTCCTTAATTCGCTTCCGAATAAGGGAACTGGAACACTCTATTCTTTCCATCTCCAAAAAAAGTACATTGCAGCCCATAATTTGTTTTTCAAGAATACAGTTCTCTCTTCCAAAGCTTTTTTGCTCGCTTCTCCGTTTCGATTGGCTACCAGAAACTTGAGCATTTTCCCTAAGTCTTCAGTTTTTGTACCAGTTCTCCAAGGTATAAAATTCATCGGTTCCGATAATCAAAAAACAGTTCTGCATAAGGAAAAATCTTTTTAAAAGAACAACGGAATCATAGGTATAAGAATTGCCGCTTCGTTCTCCCTCCATCGTGGAAAAGAAAAATTCTGTTAGAGCATCCTGTTCAAAAAGCAAGTTTTTCGGTTTTCCTCCTGAAGTGCCAAGTCAAAGCATCTCCGAACGTGCAGAAAAAAAGGAGAGTAAATCCTGTATTTTCCTTATGATAAGGGAGCCCCTGTAGGCAAAGAATAAAATGCATTCGTCCGAAAGAAAACCATTCTTTCCGTCTTCAGTCACTCCGTCTTCGGATGCGGAAGCAATTACACGTCCCTTTGCCTATCATAATCCGGTAATTCTCGTTTGTAAAGGGATCCATTTCCTGCTCACATTGCTTTACATTCCTGTGCTTCCAGAACCTTTAGAGCCGTTCTGCCTAAGACTAAATGCCCGTAATGAACGGGGATTAGAAGCTTCCGCCAAGAATCCCTGAGCTTCTGCACCGAGGGAAAGCACAGTCCCTTTTTCGATATCGGAAAGACTGAGACATAAATTTTGCTTATCCATTAGAAGGCTCTGTTCTTTTCTTCCTTTGCCGGCTTATACAGTACTATTTTTCCTTCCGATAATCTGTACCAGCTCGGTATTGGACCGCTCTGCGATGGTATTTCCCAACTCACGAAGATCTTCGTCGCAGTTCTTCAGTACATTAATCTTCATAATCTCATGCTTTTCCATGTATTCTTCCACGGAACGGGTAAACTCAGGCGTAAGGGCATTTTTCCCGAGGGAAAGCACCGAATCATATGCTTTGTGCAGCACTTCGAATACGAGCCCGCATCTTACTATCTACAATATAAGACTTCATTCTTCCTCCCCGGACTCATTTTTCATCCGCAGCTTCATCGTCATAATATTCAAATTCATGTGAGAAAATCTTAATGGTATCGCCTTCCTTCATGCCCATTTTTCTTGAGTTCTTTAATAATGCCCTGTTCCACCATAAAAGCGCTGGAAGAAAAGGAAGCCCTTTTTTTCCGCCTCTAAATTGGTATATCCAAGCATCTTCTCCATCTTCGGTCCCTTCCACAAGGAAGAGTCCCTTCTTCCGGATGCTCATACTTGATGGGAAGGGATTCAACCGCACCCGAGAGTGTCTCAGAGTCCACTTCACTTTCATAAATCATTTCTTCCTTTACTGATGCCTTCCAGAAGCTTATATGCCTCTTCCAGAAGAGGATAAATTTCCCTGATTGCTTGCAGCAGAAATTTTTAAAGAAAGGATAATGCATTTCCTTACAATATTTCTCCAAGTCCTTCAGGGCTTCCTCCTGCTCTCAGATTGAATAAGCTTTCTACTTTATTTAGCCGCCACAATAATCGGCTTCTTTAATATCTCCGGATCATAGCTTTTCACACTCGGCATGAATGCTCTTTACATCCTCTAACGGTACTCTTCCTTCCGATCCCGGCTCCCATCCACAACGTGTATAAGGACACGAGCAGCGGTGAATATGACGAAGAAATTGAAACTGAGTCCCACTCCCGTCACTTGCTCCCCTTCAATCAGTCCCGGGATATCCGCCATGACAAAGCTTCTGTCTCCTTTAAATTCACCACACCAAGGTGAGGATTTCACGTCGTAAAATGATAGTTGGCTATCTCGGTCTTGCATTACTGCACATGGAAAGAAGAGTCGATTTTTCCCTACATTCGGGAATCCGAGAAGCCCCTACATCCGCAATCACACGAAGCTCTAGTGAAGCGTAAGCTCTCTCGCATCCCTGTCCGGGTCGCGCAAACTCGGTGCCTGCATGGAAGGCGTTGCAAAAGTGCATATTTCCCAATCCGCCCTTTCCTCCCGGTAAGAAGCACGATTCTACGATTTTCTCCACTCATATCGGAAATCACCTTACCCTGTTTCCGCATCTTTTAAAAGCGTTCCGGCGGGAACTCTCAGAACAAGATCCTTCCCGTTCTTTCCGTGCATCCTCCTGCCGTCTCCTTCCTGCCCGTCTCCGGCCGCATATTTTTGTTTTTATGGCGGAAGGCTTCCAGACTGTTTAATCCGTCATCCACTTCCACAATGATATCTCCGCCCTTTACCGCCGTCACCCCATCGGGTCCTCCCTGCGGTACGTAAATAGCTCTCTGCGAAAGGAAACATGTCCATCTCCGCCCTTACCGCTTCTTACATATATTTTTGCTACATCAGCAAACATAAAAAGCTCCTTTATATTTGAAGAAAAACCCCACACCGAAACCGGCATGGGGTTAACATTTCTTTATGCCCTTGGAAGAACAGAAACCTGCTTACGATCTCTACCTAATCGGCCGAACTTTACAACACCGTCAACCTTAGCAAATAAGGTAAAATCATTTCCCAAGCCTACATTTTTGACCCGGATGAATTCTTGTGCTGTTCTGCTTGTACAGGATATTTCCTGCCTTTACAAACTGTCCGTCTGCTCTTTTCGCACCAAGTCTTTTTGATTCGGAATCTCTACCGTTTTTGGTAGAGCCCATACCCTTATGATGAGCCATTTTTTTACTCCTTCCTGTAATACACGAGTTTTAATACTTCCTACTCGTTACGAATTAACCGATCTTGTCAATCTTTACTTCCGTAAAGAGCTGTCTGTGACCGTTCTTCTTGTGATAACCGGACTTTCTCTTGTAACGGTAAACAATAACCTTCTTGCCCTTACCGTTCTGAAGAACCGTTCCGGAAACCTTCGCACCTTGCACAGTGGGAGTACCAATCTTCAGAGAACTGTCGTTAATAAGAAGAACCTGATCAAAGGAAACCTTTGCTCCCTCTTCCACTTCCAACTTCTCTACGCGGATTACATCGCCTTCACTGACTTTGTACTGCTTTCCGCCACTTACAATAACTGCATACATGTAGGACATCCTCCTATAAATTTACTCGCTAGCTTTGGTGAGTTTCCACTACTTAAACCTCGCTATGCGGCATCTAAGCTACTCTACAGTATTTTCTTTCTTCCGTCAAGAAGTTTTCTTGATTCCAAAGTGAAAAAATTTTCATGCTTCCAAAGTGAAAAACAGAGCATATTCTTCACAGCTGAAATAATCCGCTAGGCTATTTCTTTCACACCGACAATCCGACATGAAAAGACTGCCAACGAATAAAAGCATCTAAGGTAGAATACTCCTGTAGTACGGATAGTTTGCAGAAACTTTCATCTACCGAAATGGTTCCCGCTGTAGAATTTTCATGAATGGCAAGCATCTTTCCTTCTTCCGTCCAGCTAAGAAACATGACGACATGACTTTCTCCGTCAGGCTGAATAATGAGATCTCCGGGCACGAGGTCGCTTCGATTGATCTTATTTCCTATTCCGATAAGTTCTTTCGTACTGGAAACAAAAGTCCAATGGCTTATCTACCCGCTCCAGTAAGCCCATTGAATAAACCCGGAACAGTCCAGTCCCTTTTTATTTCTTCCTTTATAATCCCTTTCTCCTATTGTTTTTCCCAAAACGGTTTCCGTCAAAGCCCTGCTTACTTGCCTTTCCGCCATAGTAATAGGGTACTTTTCCGACTGCTTCCAGAGCGAAGTGAATCAGCTTCTTTCGCTCTTCACTTAAGTCGGTCGGAAGACAGGCTCATATACCGGGAAATCTCCTCCTCACTAAGCGGTGTTTTGGTTTCCACCGTGGACAGACTTAAACCGTACTGGAAAAACCAATCCTTTTCCATCAGAGTCTTTACCGCGGAATTACATTCTTCATTCCACCCCTTCCATCTTGAAAAATGGACTTTTATCCTGTTCTCTGTCCTTTTTCTAAACAGAAAAGTGGAATCTCTTTTAAACCGTTTTGATCTGTAAATTTTTTTACCTGAATGGTAATCGTCAGATCTACATGTCCGGGACAATAATTTTTTTTCGATGTATTCCCGTTCATCGTCTTCTCGAAGCAGTACCGCTTCCTGTAGAGGTATTCTTCTCGAAACGATATCACTTTCCATAGAACTTGTCTTCTCGAGGCAGTATCGCTTTCCGTAGAAGTACGGTTTTTCCATGGTCTGCTCTTTTTGTTCTTCTTCCGTCTCGCCTCTTTTTCTATTTCGGAAGCACTCTGCCAAAGGTTGCTCTTCCCGAGCCCTCGTATTATTCATGTGAAGAATTTTTTAGACGAACTTACTCGTTTCTTCTTCCTTTTGGAGTAAAATTTCACACAGCCTTGATCAAAAATAAACAGGGACTTATGGACAAAGAATAGGAATGGGATTTCTCATAAAGTTCTTTACAAATAGCAAGAAATTGTTCTGTATCCAGATAATTATGCTTATAGGTATAAACCGAGGCCAAAGAAAGAATATCTTTTACATTACTGTCATCCTCCATTTTCCTGCCCGTCACCATTGATAAATCGATAATGTATATTTTTAAAATAGGGAATCGGATAGGAAGCCGACGAATCCGCATTTTTCACCTTGTACTTCCGGATTATATTTTCCCATAATGCGAGAGCGTTTAAGTCCCCAGGACTTTTTGCCACCTTTCTCCGGAGTTTCTCCCTGCTTCATCCAGTATTTTGGCAAGATACTTACTGTCAAGATTCATCATTTCCTTTATAGATATTTTCACCGATAGAATAATTCTCCGCATTTTTTCTCATAATACAAATTGTAAATCGTAATCCCGGGGCGATAGTAGATAAAAACTGTCTTTATCCCGCTTAAAATGAAGCTTCTTCTCTATGACATCGGAACTTGACAGCGGATAGTTTCCGGCTCTTTTTCCTTCTTCAAGAAGGATTTCCTGAAAAATACATACAGCAGAAAAGAAGAAAACAAAAATCGACAGTATGGTAATTTCTTTCCTTTTCCCTCGCACAGTATTTTTTTATTTCTTGAAAAATCAATCAAATACCTTCTCCCCTATAAACTTTGAAAAACTGTTTTCTTCTCGATAAACTGTAAAAACCGTTCTCCTCGATAAACTTTCCCTATGCCTTTCCTTGCCGCTTCTTTACTGCATCAGTAATTCAGTCGAAGACGGAAAGCACCTTCTTAAAAGTCCTCCGGATACTCAGCGGAAAAATTCCATATATTCACCGCTTCGGGTGAGTAAACCCGAGTACCATGGCATGAAGCGCCTGTCCTTCAATCGGATAAGGATTCTTTTTAGGTCCGTAAAGAGGATCTCCAACCAGGGGATGTCCTATGCTTTTCATATGTACGCGAATTTGATGTGTTCTTCCTGTTTCAAAGCGGCATTCTACGAGAGAGGCATTCCGCAGATATTCCAATACCCTGTAATGGGTAATGGCTTCCTTTACCATGCTTTTTCATTAATAGCCTGTTGTTTTCTGTTTTTCTCATCCCCTGCCAATCGGTGCATTGATAGTTCCGCTTTCCTCTTTGATCCTTCCTATGCAAATAGCATGATATCTGCGAGTAATACTGTGCTCTTCCAACTGTTTTGCCAGCGATTTATGACTGAAAATCATTTTTACAGACCAAAAAGCAGGCCTGATGTATCTTTATCTATACTGATGCACCATTCCCGGTCGCAAAACACCATTAATAGAGGAAAGACTATCTCCCTGCATGAGACAGAATCGCATTGACAAGAGTTCCTGAAAAATGTCCGGGAGCGGATGCACCACCATTCCTCGGGCTTTATTCACAACAAGAATATCCTCATCTTCATAAACAATATTCAGGGAATATCCTCCCTTTATTTCCAAGACCTCCGGATCCTTTTTCCCGTAAGCGCAATATAATCTCCTTCTTTCAGTTTAATGGAGGCTTGGCAAGCTTTCCCGTTATACATTACACAGCCCTCTTCTATCATTTTTATAATAAAAGAGCGCGTATAGTTTTTCGTATTATTGTCAGCAAGAAAAGCGGTCTCAAACGAATTCCCGCATCTTCCTCCTTCACTAAAAAGTCCATACTTAATCCTTATTTTTTCCCCATTTTAAAAAATGCATGTCTTCATCCCCGTAATAAAATCCGAGGAGATAAAGAAGTAGAAAAGAAGCACAAGTCACGTACATATCCGCCACATTGAAAACAGGAAAGTCGATAGGACTAAAATAAATAAAATCCACTACATAGGATTGAAGCTGTCGATCCACGAAAATTTCCTATAGCACCGAAAAACCAGGAAAGAGCAAGAAAAAGAGGATAGTACGTCTTTGCCCCCCTCTCTTTTTTTAAAAGCGATCCCGAAGCATTCTTGCTTCTAATCTTAAAATTCTCCGGAAGTTTATAGAGAACATAGAGAATTCCCAGTAAAACAGCAATGGTAATCAGAAGAAAAAATCCCTGCTGTCCATGCAAAATCCCAAAAGCCGCACCCTGGATTTTTCTACATACAACAAAGAAAGAACATGGGGAATCAGGTGATTTCCGTCCTCCTTTTAAATACTGTATTGCCAAATGCTTCGTCCATTGATCTCAAACTAACCAAAAATAACGGCAAAAGAAATAAAAAAAGAAAAAAATCGCGAAATGCCTTTTTCATCTAGTCCTCCATATACCGTGCCAGTGCAGCTTCCAAATCTTCTTTTTCAGGCCTTCCTCTATATAAGGAGCACAAAGCTTATGCAAAAAGGATAAATTGCAGATGTGATTTATTCTGTTTTTTTATCCTTTTCCATTGCTGAAAAAATCAAACGATAATCAAGCTTCTTGCAACGCGTTTTCAGAAACAAGTCCTTCATCAGTCCTTCCACATCTTTAATTTCCTCTTCCGAAATTCCTTTAGAAAGGGAAAGCGCCATAGGGAACCGAGTGCTATACATTCTCCGTGCGTATAGCTAAAATCGGAAACCTTCTCTATAGCATGGCTGAGGGAGTGACCGAAATTCAAAAATTTTCTATCTCCATTTTCATATGGATCTTTTTCAACAAAATATTTCTTGATTCGATTACTCTGATAAATGCTTTCTAAGAGAACCTCGGACTTTTTCTCGCTTAAGGCCTCTTTATGTTCTTTTAGATAGGGAAAATACTGTGGATTATGAATCAAAGAATGCTTAATCATTTCTCCCATCCCGGAAGCATACTGAATTTCCGGCAAAGAAGACAGGGTGTGTATAGAGGAATAGACCAGTCTTTGGCATATGGAAGGCTCCAACCATATTCTTATAAGAATGAAAATCGACTCCTGTCTTTCCGCCTATGGAAGAATCAACCTGAGCCAGCAAGGTTGTCTGGCACTTGGATAAAGGGAATTCTCTAAGATAAGTTGCAGCTGGCAAATCCTGTCATATCCCCAATTACACCGCCTCCAAGAGCAATCATATAATCTTTTCTTTGCAGACCGAATTGAATGGCCTTATCATAAATCAATCTGAGAAAGCGTTTTATTTTTCTTCTCCTGCAGGTAAAATCAAGGTAGTTAAGTCATAAAACGAACTCTTTATTTTTCAGCTTTAAGTCGTCAAGATAAAAGGGGGCAACATTCTCATCCGTTACAATCAGTACTTTTTCTCTTTGCAATCCAATTCCTTAAGTTTCTCGGGAAGAGCGGAAAAATCTTTCTCCAGAAATATAGAATAGCAATATACGTCTTTCTCATAGATATCTAATTTTCTCATTGACTTACTCCTTCAAATAATTGCTACGCCCACATACATCGCTCATTATAGGCAGAACTAGGCACAGAAAGCATTAGCCACGGCTATCGACGAGATACCGTTATCTGCTGAGCGATACTCGTTAGAACTAAGAAAAAGGCATACCCCTGGGGATATGCCTTTTTATGCTCCTATTCATAACAAGTATCGTGCTTTAATGCTCACTATCTTATTTGAAATTCAAAAAGGTCCGTTATCATCTTCCCTAAGCCTACTTCGGAAAACTCTCCGGACAAATGTACGCTCTCAGGACTCACAATAAAGATATAAGTAGAAATCTTCTGTAGATTTCCGTCAATGGCATAGGTAGTACCGCTAAGAATGTCAATAATCCTCTGCGCATGTTCGGTACGCATTCCTTCCAAATTAAGAACAACAGCCTTGCCGTTTAAAAGATAATCACAAATCGCCGGAGTGGAGCTTACAGAGTCCGGCTTAATCATGGTAACTTCCATCGAAGACTTTCTGTCAGAGGCACTGACTTTGACTTTCCGAAAAAGGCGAATCTTCGGCTCGTTATCCTCCTCCGCCCTTCTGGAAAAGAAAGAAGGCCTTCCGCCGCTTTCTTCTTCCTCTTCGTAATCATCATCGAAGTCGTAATCATTATCTAAGTCGTAATCTTCTTCGTCTTCTCTATTTAAGTTCATCTTTGTCATTAAGTTACTTAAAAAGCTCATACTAATCTCCCAACATCGGCCTATTAAACAAGATTATTTTACTCAATATTTCAATAAAGTCAAGCTCCCTGACTTTCTTAAAAATAAAGAAAAACAGTTTTTTTATAACTTTTGTAAAAAGGCATCCGGCAAATGCAAAATTACTGAAATATCAGTTGACCTTCACTAACCATATCTCCCTGTAAAACGATATGATCATAAACTTCAATACCTGATGGAGTATTCTTTTTCCACAATAATATATTCGTCATTTTTCCAAAGGTATAACCTGTCTAAACACAGCATAACCTTTATTTATATTATATACACCTTCCAAAGCTTTTGGTAGGCCCTATCAAAGTCAAGTATCTTCCGAGTCCGTTTTTCAGTAAAACATCTCCCTGTCTTTAAAGCCGTTTCATCATCACTTTCCGGAATGGAAATATAGGCGTATTGCTGATCTTTTCTATAAATTTCGGAAGCAACAAATTTCTTCGATCCGTCACTTTCCTTGCGGTAAAATCCCTGCGTACCGTCCTCAGAGAGATAAAGAAATTCATTCGGTATGATATAAAATTCTTTTTACCACGGAAGAAGCCGGTATTTTCAATCCCTTTTCTTCTCTCTCCTGGAGCGAAAACTGAATAAAACGGTCCTCCAGAAAGTAATCTTGATAATCCTTTAGCTCCACCTTTCCGTAACTTTTTTTCCATCCTTTGCTCGAACAAAAACAAGTCTCCTCTGAGTTCCAAATCAGGGATTTTCAAAATGAAGTTTTACTTTTGTGACGATTTTTCCAGTTCTTTTCATATCGTCTTCAGATAACGGAAATACAATTTCCCATTTATTGGAAGAAATAAGCTTTATAGAGAGGACGGCCTTCCTCTACCTTTTGCACCGGCTTCTATATATTCTTTCTTAACCTTAGGATTATGAAAAAGTTCTTTAGTCAAGTCTTCCTCTTTAAAGTCTTCAAAGCCGTCCGTGGAATACGACACAAGCCCTGCTTCCTCTGCTTTTTCTATCGTATAATCAATACCCAAACTGCTCAAAATGGAATTAAATTGTTTAATTCCCTCCTCCCCGGAAAAGCTGATTGAACCGCTATCCATGCCTGATTGAAAGCTGTACAGAGAAGAAAACTGATTGTTTTGAAAACTCCGCGAGAAATTCTCAAGACGTTGTCGAAGATCTTTCTCTTGATTTTCGCTCAGTCCCAGTTTAAGTTCCGGATGATCCGACAAATACTTTTCTAAATTTCCGCTTTCATCCAAAGTATAAAGTTCCGCGTCTTTAGCCACTCTTCGACCGTTTGAAACAGTAAAATGGACATAACCGCTCTTTTTGCGGTATATACTTTTTCCTGTCTGAGAATTAAACCCGTATATCGGTTTTCTCGAACCAAGCTTCCCTCTCGTACCTCATAAAAGCGAATCGGATTCCTGCCAAGAAAAGAAATCACACTAAAAAGAATATAGAGAGCAATAATCACAAAAGATTACTCCCTCTATATTGAAAGTAAATTTTCTAAAACCGTAGTATTCTGACATGACTATAATGCTATAGCAATATGATCCTTTAAATCTTCAGGAACCTCTTCTTTACTCATGGATAAGCTGATAATAATATTAATCTTATACTTGTCGGAAAGAGTATCCAAACTTCTTATGCAATCTGTAATGGGTTTTTCCCTCCAAAGAGGCCAGTTTTAGAAAACTATCGAGAAAAAGATATTCCAAATCATGATCTTGAGAAATAATACCGCTGATAAAACCTATGAAAGGCGTCTTCTGATTCCAGTTGAAATTCATTGACATTGATTAAGCGAACTTTTATTGTTAAGCTCATACATATGTTGTGCGGAACGATCCAAAAAAATCAACATTTCCATTGCATCCCTGTACAACCTCATTCGCCTTACCAATCAGTTGCTTTGTCTTGCCTTTTCCTCTTTGTCCTACAATAAATTGAACCATTTCATCCTCCTCCTTGACAGAACAAGATTATTGCTTTTCTGTAAACTTATGAAAAAAGTATAGTACATTCAGGATATCTTAGCAAGCAAGTTTGTCATATTTTGATAAAGATTGTCCTTGCTTTCGCTCTTCATTACAACTGAAATATAGGAAATAGAACTGTCTTTTTCCGTATTCAGTGCCAAACAATATCCTGCATCTTTAGTGGTTCCTGTCTTTGCCCCTGTGATACGAAGTGCCTCGGGAAGGACTTTTTTCTCCTGTACTGTAAAGGTTTGTTGCTTTCCATACCTGAGATTTCCTTGCTCCATTCCTGTCTTTATAAATAACTTGATATTCTTTTTGGGAAAGTATCTCCCGTAAGTCTTTATTTTCCATAACCGCTTTTAAGATTAGGTAAATATCATAAGAAGAAGTATAATGATTCTCATCGGGAAGTCCGTGAGGATTCGTAAAATGAGAAGATAATGCCCCCAACTTCACCGCTTCCTCATTCATTTTTCTACAAATCGATCCACCGATCCCGCACTGGCTTCCGCCACCGCTACCGCGGCATCGTTTCCGGAAGGAAGCAGCGATACCGTAAAGAAGGTCTCGTATCTTTACACTCTCCCCAACTTGCAAAAAGCTGTAGAAGAACCACTTACTTTAATGGAAGACGAAGGCGAAATCACAAATTCCTGCTCCAAATCCTGAACCGTATTGACACAAACTAAGGCCGTCATCAGCTTTGTGATACTTGCCGGGTACATCCGCTTAAAGGGATTTCTGTAAGACAGGGCCTGATCAGCGTTTTTCCTTATCTTCTTCAATCAAAATAAAGCTCTCCACATCCATTCCCTCTTCATTGTAGCTTTGATCAAGAGGAATTGCCAAATGCTCTGCAAAAGATTCCGTATTATGTTCCGTTTCTTCACTCACCGATACGGAAGAGAGACGTTGCAGGCTTTGCTCCTCCGAAAAAGGCCTTCTTTAACTTCCTTCTGCAGGAGCTGAGAAGCATAATCATTACAAAAATATAAAAAGAGAACCCGCCGTGCTCTTCTTCGGCCGATTTCTCTCTTTTTCTTTTCTTTTATTCGACTAAAAAAATTGTTTATCCGATATTTTCTCCACTCCAATTCCCCTCTTTCCAATGCGTGAATAAGCAGTTCAGCCGTAGCCAGATTGGTCCCGATGGAATATTGTACATATCACAAAGACTTAAAATAGAACTCAAATCAGACCGCTCGTCCATTCCGGAATTCGGATCTCTTAAAAATAATCATATCCAAATTCCCCTGCTCGATTTGAGAAGCAAGTTGTCTTGTTCCTCCGGTCTCCCCGGTAAAAACTTATGAACCTTCAGATTGGTAACTTCTTGTACCAGATTTCCCGTAGTACCGGTCGCATATAATTCATGTCTTGCTAAAATACCCCTATATGCAATACAAAAGTTTTGCATGAGTTTCTTCTTTGAATCATGCGAAATCAACCCCACTTTCATATCCTACTCCTCCTATGTTTTTCTTTGCAGGGCAACATTGAGAACAATTCCGAAACCAAAATAAACAGATAGAAGGAACTCACCCTCTGGAAGGGAAGCGTAATTCCGGTATTGGGGAAAAGGTCCCGGTTGCCACGGCAATATTGGTATAGGTCTGGAAACCCAATCCAGGCCATCACTCCCACACAAATTAACTGACCGCTTAATGTCTTCGCTCTATAAGCTATTATAAGGCATTCTATGATAATCAACAAGAGAATAATAATTATTATGGAGCCTCTAAATCCTAGTTCCTCCCCTATTACGGCGAAAATAAAATCATTGTCTTCTTCGACCAGAAAAGTTTCCGTTTTTTACGGAAAAATGGAATGGTTAAAAGGCCCTTCCCTTTGAACATCCCGGAACCGATAGCCATAATGGAATACATCTGCTGTGCATATCCGCTGGAATTCTCATCAGGCTTCAAAAAGTCAGGATTCTTTGCACCTGATACCCCTGTAAAATGGGGATTTTTATCACAGAGCCCGGAAGAAAAAGATAGAAAAGAAGAAGTAATACCACTGCCGCCATTCCCAAAAAAATACCATGACGAAGCGGAGCTTTAGCGGAGATGCATAGGTCATGGCAAAAACAATAACCGTCATAATGATGGCTGTGGAGAGATTAGGCTGAATCAGCACAAGTCCAACCGGAAGCAGTAAATATACCCCTCTAAAAAAGCAATCCGTGCGCTGTATTGATATCTTCCTTCGTTTTCTGTAAATATTCCGCAAAAATAAGATTAATGCTACTTTAACAAACTCAGCCGGCTGAATCTTACCGAGAACAGGCACGGTTATCCACCGCATAGCTCCATGGCCTGAAGCGGTTCCATAAATACGGACACCGGCAAGCGCAGGATGGAAGCCGCATAAATATAAGGGAAAATTTACAAAGCCTGATAGTCAAAAAAGAGAAATGCCTATGCACATGGAAAGCCCTACAAAAAGAACCGAGTATCTGTCTTACCACTAAAGGATCTTTAAAACTTTCTGCAGAAATAGCGGAACGGACAATAAAAATCCCTACCGTATTTAAAATAATCATTAAAAACAAAAAGCCGTAAATCATATTGTTTAAAATCATAATCAAGCTTCATACTATCTCTTCCTAATCACTAACCGTCAGTGAGCTGATACTGCTTGCATCACGAGACAAAATAGTATCCATGGATAATTTTACCGAAACAATAGTCGTAAACCATATTGGCAAGACTCGCCGCATTTCCCTGATGAGTATCCATACGGTATATTTACCGTTACTGAAATTTCGGGTTGTCGTACGGAGCATAGGAAACAAATACGGCATGATTACCTCTGTCCTCTCGCTCCTGTGCTGTTCCGGTTTTTCCTGCTACCGCTATATCTTGTCCAAGAAATACATTCTTTGCAACACCTTCCGTAATCACCTTTCTAAGTCCCTCATGTACCGCATTCCATGTCACGTCATGATAAGAAAGTTTCTTAAAGTAAAACCGGAGAATTCTCCTCCACCGTGTTACTCCGAGGATCTACAATCTTTTTCCACAATAGAAAGCTTATAAAGAGAGCCGCTGTTTGCCACTGCAGTAATATATTTCGCGAGTTGTGCCGCATTATAAGCATGATTGGCCTGTCCCATTGCGGAACGTTCCGGATCATAGTTTGAAATTCTGGGATCCGCTTCATCCAGTTCAACACCGGATTTTTCATTTAAACCGAAATCCGTTGCATACTTCCGGATCCCTTTTCCATTCCGAGATCGGAGTCATAGTTTCCCTGCTTATCCGTAGCAAGACGATGCCCGAGATCTGCAAAGAAATAGTTACAGGAGTTCTTTATTCCGTCAATAATATTTTTCATTTCCATGTTTTGAAGGCCAAATCCAGCAACGAATATTCGGTGTGACTTCATCATACTTTCCCTGTACAATCTATGATGGTGGAAGTATCTATGACACCTTCCTCTAAAAGAAGCAATGGAACTAATCGGCTTTGAAGAAGACCCCGGTGCAAGCTGTGTCTGGGTTGCCCCGTTCAGTAAAGGAAGAGACAAATCCTCATTACACTTCTTTAAATAATCGGCATCAGCTAATCCCTATTGTTGTCAAAACCCGGGTAAGTCACCAGTGCGCGAATCTTTCCGGTCTTTACATCGGTAAACCACTACGGAACCGTTACAAGGATCCAAGGCTAATTGAGCAGGGCTTAACTCCATTTTCCGAATCTTATCTAAAAAGAAAAGTAAAAAGCGGTGTGGGATCTCCTCCGGCCAGACTCTGATACGAAGCATCGTCTTGCGGTAAAACATTTTTGCTCAAAAAGAGCCATTAAAAGAAGATTGCCGGAAATACTTTTGCTTTTGCAATAGCATATTTATACAGCAATTTATCAAAACCGATATCGGATCGAAGGTAGTTCATAATCTTCTTTACAAAAGTCCGTAAATCTCGTTGGTATCGGAGTACTCTTTTTCCAACGAAAGCTTTCTTGTATCAATCCACCCTTCTTCAATTCCTTTCATTAAAAAAATGCATGAAGAGAAATGGCATCATTCTTCCACTGAGCATATGCATCGGAAGACTTATAATTTGAACCGTCCGCATCTACTACACCGCCGTCGCTTACTTAACAAATAATCATAAATATAGACCATATAGGCTTGCATTTCCTGAGGAAGTGCGAAAGCTCTCTCCGCTCTCCGCCTGAAGAAGGTTCTCTATCTGAGAAAGCATTTCTTCTTTGTTTTTAGTAAAAGCGGGAAGCTGATTTCTTTCTCTGCAGTTTTCGCATCCTCCGAAAAATGGTCCTTTGCAGAACATTATTATTAATCAACTGATAATAAGCATCCTTGACCGGAATCATAAGCTGAGACTGCTTTATTTTACTCTGGTCAATCATTATTTTCCGTGAGCTTCGAAGCAAGAATACCGGCAAGTTCCTGTTCTAAAAGATGATAAATGGAAATCTGATCGTTTGCGGAAATAGTGGTATAAATATCATTTCCCGCCATCGGCTTTTCTTCGGAAATGACCTCCATAACGCTTCCCACATTATTCAAAATACATTTCCTTATATCCTTTTTTCCCTTTTAAAATAAGGTCCTCACTCTTTTCCAATCCCCAAACGCCTACCGTATCATTGACATCGTAAGAATCATCCAGTTTTTTCAATTCGGAAAGCTGTGCCTCCTGAACCTGCCCCTGTATACTCCTATAAGTGGGACAGATAGGGAGCATCATTATACTTACGGACAGAGACATCCTCCACATCTACTCCCGGAAGGTCATACTTGGACTCCAATATCTCCGCCATACATTCTCTGGATACATTTTCCACTATCGTGGTACTCATATATCTTTGGTAGGAGGTGAGGCGTAAGGTATAAATGATACCAATCATATCCAGTGCAGTTCTGTCCGAAAGAGTAATGCTATCCCCCTTCTCGTCCGTCAGCTTATTGAAATGGTAAAGTTTTTGCCTGTTCAAAACACTCTTCCGCTGTACTGTTTTTCTCCTGACTGCTCAGCTTATCCGGTTCCTTTCGAAAAACATTGGCAAGAAGCCGAAGCTTGTCCTGTTCAGACGAGGTAGAATAAGCAAAAGTTCCGTCATCCTTAATTTGTACCTTAAACTGGCTCATAACAGGATAATGATACTTCTCAATAATATCCGCCAGTTTTTTCAACATGGTATTTCTGGCATTAATCCCTTTTGTGTTTGCGCTGAATGCCCCCGTATCGGCTATGGTAATGTTGTAGTGCAACTCGTTGTAAGCAAGCAGCTTTCCGTCCTTATCGTATATGTTCCCTCTTGTTCCGGGAAGTACCAGATTTTTTCTGGTACTTTTTAAGTGGCTTTCCAAATACGTATGACCACGTAAAATCTGCATTTTAAAAAGATGAACTCCCAATACGGTAAACAATCCCTGTAAAAAACAAGGGCAAGTGCAAAAAGTCGGGAAGAAAGAAGTTGGGTGAACAATTCCTTTAAAGCAAACTCGAATTTCTTTTTATCATAATATTTTTCCTCCAATTTCTTGCTGGCACTAAAGAAGAAACGGTATAGGAGCAAGGTTAATAAAAATGAAAATACAATAGAGGGAAGTACAATATGGAGAGAATAATAAAGAATACTCCATTTTCCTCGAATTAAAAACGAAGAACATAGATATAGCCGTGATAAAGAAGTCCGCTGAGCACACAAAGGAATAGAGGAAGCTGAATAAATTCCTCATAATAAAACTCATGAAAAGTAGCCGTTAATATATCCGATTAGCACAAAAATAAAGGAATAAAAGCCGAAAGGCCCGGAGTAAAATAAGTCCATTAAGAGACCTGCAGAAAGGCTCATAGAGCATTCCCGGCAGAGGGCCGTAATAAAAGCCGAATGAAAAGCATAGAATTAATAGTAAATTCGGGCTCGCGGAAAGAAACGGAAGTAAAAGGAAAAACACTGGTTTGTAATAAAAAAAGCCAGAACTAAAAGTAAAAAAATAAAAATAAAAAACGAGTATGTTGTATTTTTTCTCTTCCCACTCTATTTCCCAAAATCAACTCTCCTTTTTGGAAACGGTCGTCCTTTCGTTCCGTTATAACCAGCACTTCCTGTAAATCGGTAAAATCCGTCGCAGGAATAAGATAAGCATTTTTCATAAGTCTTTTTCTCATCCTCTTCGATATCTACCGCAAAACCGACTAAAAATACCGGGTAAAAATTTGGATGAAATATTAGAAGTAACAATCCTGTCTCCGTCTTGAATCACGGCATCTTTTCTTCATGTTCGTAATGCGAAGTCTTCCTTCTTCAAAAAGCTTCAAATCTCCGGCAACAATGCAGGTATCACTACTTTGTATTCCCATACAGGAAACTCGGGATTCATCATCAATAATAGAGCGAACCGTCGCATAGTTTAGCCCCACATCGGTTACAATTCCTACCAGCCCGCCTTTTTGCCCGATAACATTTTTGATCCACTTTTTATCCCGTCTTTAGACCCCTTATCAATTCGAAAAACCTGAAACCAATTTTTCCTGAGTCCTTGGCAATCACACGGGTCAGCAATTTTTATATTGTAAATATTCCTGGTCTAAACTGTACAAGTCCCTTAAGCGCTTAAGTTCTTCTTCATTCTGCTTTTAAAATATTATTTTCTTCCGTGAGAACATCAATCTTAGCCTGTAATTTAGCATTTTCCTCTTCCGCCTCTGTCAAGCTTTTTATGCTTCTCCCATTGAGGTACAGTCCTCTTCCGATACGGGTTTACCCCTGGACTGAATCGGGACAAGAACTGTTCCCACAGCATTGCGAAACGGATTCATGAGTCCGTCCTTAACGGAAGAAAGAACCATCATCATAATACAGAGTACGGTTAAAATGATAAAAATATATTTACTTCTCTTGTTTTCCACTAAAACTTCCCTGTTCCTTAAAGCTATAGTAACGATTGTCTCCAATAATAACGTGATCCACCAAAGGAATCCCTATATAATTCCCGGCTTGTTTTAAAGACTCGGTAAAATCAAAATCCTCTTTGGAGGGCAAAGGGTCTCCGGAAGGGTGGTTATGCACAAGAATCATGCAACTTGCTGCAGTCATCAGTGCACTCTAAAGACTTCTCTTCCGGAAACACTGGCCGCATTACCGCTCCCTTTGGCAAGAAGGCAATCCTTCAAAAGTTTGGCTTTTCGTGTCTAAATAAAGTACCCTTACCTCTTCATGATCCAAGTAACGCATTTCCTCTTTGAAATAGAGAAGCACGTCTTCCGGAGAACGGAAGAAATTCAGTTCCTCTCTAATTCTGCTGTTCCAGATTCTTCTTGCCATTTCGCCTATGGAAAGAAGTTCTATCGCCTTCGTTTCTCCGATGCGGAAACGCTCTGAAGCTCTTCCATGGAAAAATGCATAAGAGCGGTTAGCCCCTTGCACTCTCTCCTTAATTGCAAAAATTTCTTCGAAAGCTTTTAAAACAGGGGCATCTTTTTCTTCCGGTCCGAAGGATTAACGCTAAAAGCTCGGAATCCTTGAGACTCGATATACCGAATAGCCTTGCCTTTTTCACGAGGAAGAAGTAAATCCTCTTTTTCAGATCATTTTTCATTTTTCCTCCTTTAAAAAGGAGGAGTCTACAGAGATTTTATTTTTACCACGAAAAACGAAGCTTTGCATAAAAACTTTTTCTTACACTTTTTTGCAAAAAAACTTTCTCTACTCTTTTGATGAATTCGGAACAAATACATGTTTACTTCATTATGACTTACTTCTTCTATTACTTACTTCTACGCTTCGTTAAATTCAGCTAAACTTCTATTCCTCTATTTTAATAAATCCTTTTCTATACATGCTGTCCAAGGCCTTAATCACTCCATATTTTCCATGCGGGAAAAGTTAATCCGCCTTGGAAATATACGGTAAAGGGAGGACGAATCGGAGCATCTGCGGAAAGCTCGATGCTGGAACCCTGCACAAAAGCTCCTGCGGCCATAACGACCTTATCCTCATAGCCCGGCATATCATCGGCTTCAGGGCGCACAAAGGAGTCTACAGGAGCGACCGCCTGTATGCCTTCACAAAAATGCAAGAAGAGCTTCCTTGCTTCCCAGTGTAATCGCCTGAATAATATCCATTCTTTTCGTATCTGCCGTAGGATGACAGGAAAAGCCTAATTTTTCAAAAAGACTTGCGGCAAGAATAGCCGATTTTTCTGCTGCTGCAGTAACTGTAGGCGCAAGGAAAAATCCCTCAATCAAATCCTTATTCAGATTTAGAGACGGCCCCTGCTCTTTTCCGAGTCCCGGTGCATATAAACGAACAGCACATCTCTCGATGCAGGCTTTTGTTCCGGCGATGTAGCCTCCAATAGGAGCCAGTCCGCCACCCGGATTCTTTATCAGAGATCCCACAACCATATCCGCTCCGAAATCACTCGGCTCCTCGGCACAGACAAACTCGCCGTAGCAGTTATCCACCATACAGATAAGATCCGGCTTAATCGACTTTACAAAGCGAATAATTTCCCAATTTCTTTCGGACTGAAGCTTCGTCTATCGCTATAACCCTTGGAGCGCTGGATCTCCACAAGACGCGTTTTTCATTTATCGCATTCCGTATTCCGTCCCAATCAAAGCCTCCATCAGGAAGCAGATCAACCTGTCTGTATTTTACTCCGAATTCCTTTAAAGAACCCAAAGATTCTCGAATTCCGATAATCTCTTCCAAAGTATCGTAAGGCTTTCCGACCGGAGAAAGCATTTCCTCACCCGGACGAAGATTGGCCTGTAAAGCAATTGCAAGGGCATGCGTTCCGCAGATAATCTGTCCTCTTACCAAGGCATCCTCCGTGTGAAAATAGGCGGCATAGGCCTCTTCCAAAGCATCTCTTCCCATGTCATTATGTCCATAGCCGTTTGTTCCTGTGAGATGTGCCTCCGAAATCCCCTGCCTTTTGCAGGGCGACAAGCACCTTTTAATTGGTTCAGCTCTGCGATTTCATCTATTTTTTAAATCTCTCCTCAAGGCTTTTTCACCACAGATTCACTGTAGTCTACGACCTCTTTAGAAATCCCCATTTCGACATACATTTCTCTATAATCCATTCACTTCCTCCTCACGACTTTTAAAATGTTCCGCTTCTACAAAAAAATAGTCTCTTTTTCTCTCTTAAACCAGGTTAACTGCCTTTTTGCATAATGTCTGGAATTTTTGCTGAATCAGGGGCTTTGCACTCACTAAGACTGCATTCTCCCCGAAGATAAGGGAAAAAGCTCCCTGTATCCGATTCCCTTAAAGCCCGGAGAATGCTCCGTATAGCCCTTATTGGAAAAAAGCTTCCACTTCGAAACAAGGCCGTTTCGAAACATCTTCTCCACTCGAGCGTTAATACCCTCATATAAGTCTTCTCTATTACGATTGAGAACCAGAAAAAGGCTGTCATAGTGCTTCTTTTTCCATCTCCTCCCGATTATGCTTCGATATCGGACTTTTATGAAGATAAAAATACTCCAAAGCACGCATAATTCTTTTGCCGGTTATGCGGATGAATTTCTTCGGCCGATACCGGATCCACCATCTTTAATTCTTCATGTAAGGCTATGCTTCCCCGCACTTCCATCTCTTTTTTTCCAGTTTACTTCGAAGTCTTTCTTTTTCCGCTTCATCCTCTTCCTGAAAAATCAATATCTCGCAGACATAGCCTGAATGTAAAACCCCGTTCCGCCTACCAAAATCGGAAGTCTTTCCCTTCGGTAAATTTCCCCACCCTTTTCTCTTGCCATGCGTTGAAAAGCACTGGCATCATAGTCTTCCTTCGGATCCAGGATATCCAAAAGATGGTGGGGAATCCCCTCCATTTCCTCCTCCGTGATCTTTCCTGATCCGATAGTAAGCCCCTTGTATACCTGTATGGAATCCGCGGAAATACATTCTCCGCCAAGAGCCTTAGCCACTTTAACGGAAATATCGCTTTTTCCCACGGCCGTGGGTCCCGCAAGAATTAAAAGCGGTTTATCTTCTTCGTATAGATTCATAGCCTTCCACATTTCCTATCTTTACACAATTCTCTTAAAGAGCTTATTCACCTACTACTTCCTATTTTTTAATTATTTATTCCTAGTTTAAATCATTGTTTCGCAATTCTATTACAGGTTATTACACAATTCTCTTAAACATCTTTTCCAAATCCTGCTTCTTAAAAAGCAACAATGGTGGGTCTTCCATGCGGGCAGGCAAAGGGGTTATCCAGTCTGAAAAAGTTCTTGCAAAATGGTATCACATTCCGCTACGGAGATTTTTTGATTTCCCTTTACAGCCGCTTTACAGGACATGGAGGCAATCTTATTGTATATACTTTCTCCCTCTAATATCGTAGAATCCTCCATTAAACCGTCTAAAAATTTCCAGTAAAACTTCCTCCTGCCTCACGGTCGGAAAAATCGACAGGAATCGCCGTAAGCGAAATCCCGTTTGGCTCTTCCTCCCAAAATGTAGCCCATCTCCAGAAACTCTTTTCTATACTTTTTCTAAAACTTCTCTTTCTCCTGTGGAAAGATGGATGGAGAGCGGAATAATATTTTTGACTGAAAACTTCCTTTTTCTTTCTTCGTCTCATCATACGCTCAAAATTGATTTTTCTCGTGAGCGGCATGCTGGTCCATGATGTAGAGGCTGTTTCCATACTCAATTAACTAATAAGTCTGAAAAAAACTTCCCCGATAATTCTATGGGAAATTCTTGCCTCTTCCGAAAGGAAGGGGCGGTAAACAGGCTTTTCCTGCCCTTCCTTCGTTTCTTTGGCTTTGTTACATAAGTGTTCCCTCTCAGGACTCAGTGTATTATCTCTTTTCTTTTCCTGAAAAGCTGTCTCGAAGCCTTTGTCCAATACAGACAATTGCGAAGAAAGAACATCTTCTTTCAAAGTGAAAGTTTTCTCTGATGCAAAACTGTTCTTTTCTTGAGAATAGCTTCCCTCCTGAACGGATTTTAACCCTTTTGTCAGATCGAATTCTTCATATCGTAGAGGCTGTGAAGGTTTCTCAGAGAAACCTGTCCCCTGTTTTTCCTCAGTTTGGCGAAAAACCGTTTCAGGATAAAGCGATATCCTTCCTTTCCGACTCGATATGCTCTTCTTTTAGAGACTAAACTCCGATGCTCTAAAAAGCTCTCTCCTCAGACTCCTTCCGAAGTAGAAGCTCCGGCTGAAATTCCGCCTTCTTTTTCTCTTCTTTCAAGAAGACGGAGAGCGGATTCTCATCGATGAGATTTGCTTCGGAAAGCGTCTTATTCACCGAATTAAAAACAGCCTGATAGATGCTGTCACGATTTTGAAAGCGTACCTCAAGTTTCTGCGGATGAACATTCACATCCACTAAATTCGGAGTTAAATCCAGAAAAAGAATGGCAAAGGGAAACTTGTGTTGCATTAAAAAGGGTTTATAGGCATCTTCCAGGGCACGGCTTAATAGACCGTCATGCACGAAACGCCCATTGACAAAAAAGAGTTCATACTGCCGATTTGCCCTCGTAATACTCGGTCTTCCAAGAATCCCCCGAATATGCACGGTAGGCATACCGGTGATTTTTGGAGGGATAATACGCCCCTTCTAAAGGGAGACTTTCCTTACTCTGCTCTTTCCCGTAAATGCTGTAAACCACATCCTCAATACGAGGGGAACCGATGGACTGAAAGCGGGTCTTTCCGTCTCGAATAAAGTGGAAGGAAACGCGGTGGTTCGCTAAGGCCAGTTTCTCCACCATATCCTCCACTCGATTACTTTCCGTACTCTCACTGTATAAAAATTTCTTTCTTGCCGGCACATTAAAGAAGAGGTTTCGAATAATAAAGCTGGAGCCGTCCACTCCCGCAACTTCTTCGACTTCTCCCATTTCTCCGCCGTGAATTTGTATTCTATGGGCAAAGAAATCTTCTTTCGTCTTCGTAATCAGCTCCACATCGGAAACGGCGGCAATCGAGGACAGCGCCTCTCCGCGGAAGCCGAAGCTTAAGATACTGTCGAGGTCGGAAAGGTTTCGAATCTTACTCGTCGCATGAGGAAGAAAGGCATTTACGATATCATCCTCTCCGATTCCGTCTCCGTTATCAGTGACACGAAGATATTCTATTCCGCCTCCTCTTATTTCTACGGTAATCTGCGTAGCATGGGCATCAATGGCATTTTCCACAAGCTCTTTCACCATACTGCTCGGACGCTCAATCACTTCTCCCGCTGCTATTTGATTTACGGTATCCGTTCCCAGTACATGTATTTTTCACTGTAAAAGCTCCTTTAATTCAAACAAAAGACTGCAAGCCTCAAAGGGACTGATTTTCTCCGGAATGATGCTCCGAAGCTTCCTAAGAACCTCCTCTTCCCCCTCGGTAAGGCGAGCTCTGTCTTCCAGTTTATTTAAGCTCTTAAGAAGCTTAGCTCCTGAGGCACCGTTCTTTGATTCGCCGTTCTTTGATTCGTCTTTCTCAAAAGCACCGTTCTTCGTCTGCTTTTTCTTGACTTTTCCAAGTTATCGTCTGTTTCTAAACCGCCCTCTTTAGCGACGATATTTTTATTTTCCTGCATAAAATCATTGTCCGATAAAAAGGCGGAAATCTCTCTTGCGCGGCTTAAAACGCCCTCCGGCACGCCTGCAAGCTTTTGCTACATCAATTCCGTAGCTTTCGTCCGCACCTCCGGAATGATTTTCCGAAGAAAGCTGATTTCGCCATCCTTTTTGGAAACGGCAATGCAGTAGTTCTTCACATTGTTCAGCTTTCCTTCCAGCTCCGTAAGCTCATGGTAGTGTGTTGCAAAAAGCGTCTTCGCCTGAATATGTCTTGCAATATACTCCACAACCGCCCAGGCAATGGAAAGCCCGTCGAAGGTCGAGGTTCCTCTTCCGATTTCGTCAAGAATAAGGAGGGACTGCTGTGGCATTTCGTAAAATGTTCGCGACCTCGCTCATTTTCCACCATAAAGGTCGATTGTCCCTGCGCAAGGTCATCCGATGCTCAACACGGGTGAAAATTCTGTCGCAAATCAGGCTCCGCCTCTTTTGCCGGCACAAAGGAGCCGATTGCGGATAACAGCACGATTAGTGCAACCTGCCGCATATAGGTGGATTTTTCCCGCCATATTAGGGCCGGTAATAATCGCAATTTCTGATTTTCCTCCAAAAAGAGGTATCGTTTGGAATAAAATGCTCTTCCTCTAATAGCTTCTCCACTACAGGATGTCTTCCCTCTTTGATGAAGAGACTTCCACTCTCACTAAGACAGGGGACGAACATAATTTTCCTTTATGGCAAGCTTCGCCAAAGAAAGATAGACATCCAAATGAGCAAGCTCTCTAGCTGTTTTCTGTATTCTCAGGGAGTTCCTCTGCAATTTCCTCTCTCAGGGTACAAAAAGGGCATATTCCAGATCCTTTCAACTTCTCTTCCGCACCGAGAATCCTGTTTTTGCAGCTCTTCGAGTTCCGTTGTGATATAGCGTTCTCCCTGAGCAAGAGTCTGCCTCCGGATAAAATAGTCCGGAATTTCTCCCTGATAGGCTTTGGAGACCTCAAAGCAATAGCCGAAGATACGATTGTACTTGATTTTTAAATTCTTAATGCCGGTTTTATCTCTTTTCCCTTGCTTCCAGCTCCTGCACCTATTCCTTGCCATTCACTCCGGCATTCCGGTAGTCTTCCACATCCTTACTGAAGCTCGCCTTAATTAGGCCTCCCTCCTTAACGGATAGAGGCGGCTCCTCTACAATTTCTTCTTCAATTTTTCGGTATATATCCTCTAATGAGTCCATTTCCTCCCCATTTTGGAAAGAAGCGAGGATTGGAATGGTAACAGTGCCTTTTTTAATATCAGGCAAATACTGAAGAGAGAGCTTTAAAAGCAAGAAGATCTCTCGCATTTGCCGTAGAAAGACTGATACGGGAAAGAAGTCTTTCTATATCGTAAATGCTGTCCAAATACTCCCGAAGCTCCTCCATATCGATATAATGCCCGGTGAATTCTTCTACGGCATCGAGTCTGGCTTCTATTTTTCTTCTTATCCCGAAGCGGTCTTTCCAGGAAATGACGAAGCATACGACTTCCCATGGCCGTTTTTGTGTAATCCAGTACCCAAAGAAGGGTTCCCCTCTTCTTTTTCTCCCGAAGTGTCTCCCACAGCTCCAAGTTTCTCTGACTGTAGCTGTCCACAATCATATAGTCTTTATTTTTGAAAATATTCTATTTTTTTCGAATATGCGTAAGCAGGTTCTTCTGTGTGTCATAAAGATAAGAAAGACAGCCTCCGAGAGCTCTTCGAAGATCCGCCTGGTCGGAAAGCCCGAGCCCCATGATAGAGGACTGAAAATGCGCCGTAATCAACTTATCCGCTTCCGTTAAGGAGAAGAATCTTTCTTCCTTTTCAGTAAGACTTATGCTAAAACGACTGTTTATCTGAGAAAAGAGCTCTTCTTCCTCTTTTAAAGAAGGATTCATCAGGATTTCCTTCGGAGAAAAGCGGGAAATCTCGTCAAGACATTCTTTAGACGAATCCACCGCTGTCGCATAGCATTCTCCGGTAGTGATGTCCACCGTCACAATGCCTCTTTTTTTCTCCCCCAAATAAATAGACATCAGGAAATTGTTTTTTCCTTCTTCTAAAGCCGTTTCCTCCGTCTGCGTTCCCGGGGTAATCACCTTAATGATTTCCCGCTTTACCAGTCCCTTTGCCTTCTTCGGGTCCTCTACCTGTTCGCCTATCGCGACCTTATAGCCTTTAGAAACCAATTTACTGACATAGGAGTCAGCCGCATGATAGGGCACGCCGCACATGGGCGCTCTTTCCTCTAGGCCACAGTCCTTTCCGGTTAAAAACCAGATCCAGTTCCTTCGATGCCGTAAGCGCATCGTCAAAAAAACATCTCGTAGAAATCCCCTATTCTGTAAAAGAGCAGGGCATCAGGGATATTCTTTTTACTGTCTAAATACTGTCTCATCATTGGAGATAACTTACTCTCGTCCATTCCCCTAACTCCTTTACATCTTAATATTGATTCAAAAATTCTATACAAACAAAAATTGGCAAACAGCTCTACAAACGCTTACAAGTTTATGCTATACAATCAACTAACTTAGACTACGCTTCCATAGTAGTAAAAATCCCATCGACTTTTCGAGCTTCACAGGAACAATCTCTCCAAGCAGTCTCTCTCCGCCTTCAAAATGCACTAAAATATTGTTTTTCCAGGCGTCCCTGTCAGCATATTCGTTTCCGTATTTCGCTCTTCCACAAGGACCTCCATGACCTTGCCAAGATCCTTTCCTTCGCGCTCCTTGGAGGATTCTCGCACAGTATCCAGTAATCTCTGAAAACGCTCCGCCACAATCTTTTCATCCACCGCTTCCCACTTCGCAGCTGGAGTTCGGAACGCTTCGAGTACTGGAAGGTAAAGGCAGAGTCAAACTGTGCCTCTCTCACCACGGAAAGGGTATCCTGAAAGTCTTCCTCCGTCTCTCCCGGAAAGCCCACAATAATATCCGTCGTAAGTCCGAGATCAGGAAGGCTTTCCTTAATTTTACGGAGTAAGGAAAGATAAGATTCCTTTGTATAATGTCGGTTCATTCTCTTTAAAATGGCTGTGGAGCCCGACTGTAAGGGGAGATGAATATGGTTACAAATATTCTCATTTTCCTGTATTACGGAAAGAAGTTCATCCGAAAAATCCTTCGGATTCGGAGTCATAAAGCGGATTCTCCTAAGCCCCGGAATCTTTGCCACCTCGCGAAGAAGCGCGGGAAAGAAAGCTCCTCTTTTCGATCCAACCCGTAGGAGTTCACATTTTGCCCAAGCGAAAGATAATTTCCTTCACGCCATCCCGAACTAAAAGCCTCGCACTCCTTCACGATTTCTCTCGAATCTCTGGACTTCTCCCGTCCGCGCACAAGGGACGATGCAGTAGGTACAGAAATTGTTACAGCCGAAGCTGATATTAACGGACGCTCGGAAGGGATATTTTCCGCTTGGATGGAAGATTTTTCGACAATAAGACTGGTATCCTCCCAAGTTTCCACCTTTCTCTCCTTGGAAATCAAAGCCTCTAAAAGAAGCTCAGCAAGCTTATAGATATTGTGCGTACCGAAAATAAGATGCACATAGGATATTTCTCTTGAATGGTTTCCACCTCATCCTTTTCCTGCATCATGCACCCGGTAATCCCGATTACCATGTCTTTATTCTTTTTATATAAATGCTTTAACTGCCCGATTCTGCCGTATAGTTTCTGGTTGGCATTTTTCTCGGACGGTACAGGTCGTAAAGAGAATCACATCCGCTTCCTCTTCCGACTCCGTGCTCTGATAACCGGCCTCTTCCAGAATCCCCTGAAGCTTTTCTCCGTCCTTTGCAGACATCTGGCATCCGATAACCGAGACCATGGCTTTCGCCTCATATCCCTCGCCCTGCTTCATCTCCACAAAAGAACGAAGAGCCTCTATAAAATAAAGCTGCCGAGCAGGCTCCTCCTTCAGCGCATTCTTCTCTATCTCTTCAAACACTAAATCCTTCACTACAAATTTCCTCTCTATACTCTTACGGGCTTATAAAAATTGGATGTAAACAATAGAACTGAATTCTTTTCTTTGTTTGTGGATATGGGAACAAGGGGTAATCTGAGCCCGCCGGTACTTGCGGAAAACAAAGGTACTGCAGTTTTTCGCTTAGTACTGCTACAAGGACAAACTTTTCATCAGAAAAGTTGTGCTGTACTAAGACCAACTTCCGAAGGAAGTTGCTGCTGTAGCAAAGTGAGCAATGAGCTACCGTGCCCATGCTCAGTCAGGCGAGGTTAGCGAGCGTGCCCCAATTCTCATACTTTCAAAAACAAAGCAATAGCAATGAAATGAATTTTACCCTTGCTTATCATAAGACAAAATCAAACTTTCCGCTACCTTTAAGCCGTCCATTGCGGCACTCATGATCCCTCCAGCATATCCCGCACCTTCTCCTGCAGGATAAATCCGCCTTCCCATAGTGCTGTAGTCCTCTCCCTAAGAATACGAAGCGGAGAAGAGTACGACTTTCTACACCGTAGACCAAGGTATTTCCCTTGGAAAAAGCCTTTGATTTTTCTTTTCGAAGGCTTCCATGGATTCCACGAAAATCCTCCTCCAAATGACTTAATTTCGGGTAGTTTTTCCAACCGAAACAGGGACGAAAATATCACATTCCTCTCCCTGTCCTTTCAGCATAAGCTCTTGCGAATCCCTTCGCTTACGACATTTTTTTAATTTTGTCGTATCTACTGTAAGGAACTTTTCCTCCTGCTAAGCGAAAGGCCTTCTTTTTCAAAAATCCCTTTGCAGAGCAATTCCTGCTAAAGGATCCTCTTCTCCCCGTATTCTTCCTTGAAACAGAAAAAATAATGGCGGAATTGGCCTTTCCGCTATCTCTACCGCTATAGCTCATCCCGTTCACGCAAAGCCCGCCTTCCTCCGAAGAGGAATTTACGACATAGCCCCCCGGGCACATACAGAAGCTGTAAAAAGCTCGGTTATGCTTTGTGTGGTGACTGATTTTTATAGCTTGATGCACCAAGCAGTGCTCTCGTCTTTTTCGTCTATTTCCCCGTAAAAGCGCAAGGTCTATATCCTTTTTGCTCATGCTGCACACGAAAACCCATCGCAAAGTCCTTCGCAACCATGGGATACCCCAGCGCATAAAGCTCCCGGAAGCTATCTCTTGCACTATGCCCTATAGCAATAATGAGCGGTCTTTTTTCATGCTTTTCAAAATGATACTGGCTCTCAAAACGGACTTCTCCACCCAAGCTCTCTATTTCCTTTCGGAGAGAGGCCACAATGGAAATCAGGCATCCGTTCCGACATGAGGCTTTGCATCGTATAAAATCTCTTTCTTTGCGCCGTAGTGAACAAAAGTTTCCAAAACAAAACGAGAGCGGCCGCAGCTGTCCTTTACCAAGGTGTTCAGTTTTCCGTCCGAAAAGGTTCCTGCTCCTCCCTCTCCAAACTGCGGGTTGGAGTTTGGATCAAGCTTTCCTTCCTTCCAAAGCCTTGTGACCGCTTCCTGTCTTTTTCTACCGCCTGTCCCCTCTCATAAATGATGGGACGAAGCCCGCTCTTGCAAGAAGGAGTCCGAGAACATACCCAGCAGGCCCGAAACCGACAATCACAGGCCTGTTTTTCTTCCTTTTGAAAAATACTCTTTCCGCGCTATTCCCTCTATTTCCAAGGGAAGCTCCGGAGCTTTATAGCGCACCGGTGCTGTGAGAACAATATCCTTCGAGCGAAGCTTTTTCACAAGCTTCTCTTCATTTACCCCTTTTAAACTGAGATAAACTGAATACACAAAGTAAAGCTTCGGCTTTTTCTCAGCATCTATAGAGCGTCTTTCTATCAAAAAAATCGGAAATCACGGAGCTGTCCAGATGTAAAAGCTTGCAGCCCAGCTTTCTTAATTTCCTCTTCTTTGTAAAAAAGCTCCATTTTAATTTGCGAAATTCTAATCATTTCTTCTCCCCATTGCCCCTGCCCGAAAGGATTCCCGATCCGAAGGCAAAATGCAGGTTATAGCCCCCGCAGAGTCCGTCTACATCCAGATTTCTCCCGCAAAAATAAAGCTTCGGGCAAAAGCTTGCTCTCCATGGTTTTCGGATACACTGCCGAAACGGAAATTCCTCCCGCAGTACACTGCGCCTTTAGTAAAATCCGCTATTTTACTAGCTTTAAAGGGAAAATGAAAAAGCAGACCTGCAAAGCTCTCTAATTTTTAGCTTCGGAAATCTCGGAAAGGGTTTTTATCTAAAGGAAATTGTGCTTTTTGGAATAGAACGGACACAAGCTTATCCGGAAGGAGTGCAAGAGAAAATCTCTTCCATATTGCGCTTCTTTCTTCCTTTCTTTTCAGTAAAAAGCTAAGGAATTCTCTTCTTTAAAAATCCGGAAAAAAAGAAAGAGAAAGCATCGCCTTTCCGTTTTTCCAAAAAGCTCATGCACCAAGCGACTGCATTGAAAAACCACAATGCCGGAAATTCCGTATTCCGTGCATTGTAATTCCCCTCTATCTCTAAAAAGAAGCTTCTCTCCCTCAAAAAGGCTCAGCTCTGTATCCACTCGAACACCGGCCCAAGCTTTTACAAACTTCTCTTCCGTATAAATCGGGCAAAGACTGGGAAAAGGACTAAGTACAGTGTGTCCTAGCGCTTCCGCAAAACGATAACCCTCTCCGGTAGAACCCGAGCTTGGCATCGCAAGCCCTCCTGTGCAAAGTAAAAGCTTCTTGGCTTGTATCTTGAAAGTTCTTTCTTGCTTTAGATTTTTTTCCGCTTTGAAAACCTTGTCATCCTTTAAAAATTTCTCTTTTCCGAAAGCTTTCCCCGGCTTTAAAGCCTTCTCTTTTTTTAGCTCTTCTTCTGTACAACAGCTGATTTCAAAAAGAGGATTCTCTTTCTTTCCACTATTCCGAATGGCCTTTTACTTCTGTAGAGCACATCCGCTCTACCCTAATTCCCGCATTGCATTTTCCAAAGAAAAAACCAAAGACTTCGCCTGGTCGGAATGCGGATAGACATAGTCTCCCCTTAGCTTCTCCAAAACACCGACGGAATGGAAAAAGCGGAGGCTGTCCTCATAGGAAAACTCTTTTAAAAAAGCCTCAATAAAAGAAGGAGATTCCGAACGAAAACAGGAAGCTTGCATATTTCGGTTCGTAAAATTACACCTGCCGTTTCCCGTCTGCTTAAGCTTCTTCCCTAAGCTGTCATTTTTCTCAATAAGAAGAACCGACTGCGCGCCGGAACGCTTTGCAGCAATCGCTGCCGCCATTCCTGCCGCTCCTCCTCCGATTATCACACAGTCCTGCATCTCCATTCCACTCCATTCTATCCCATTCTTTAATCTTGTTTCTTCTTTAATTCTTAACAAGTGGCGCAGGTGAAGCCTGAGACATCTTGTTGAGCTGTGACTGAGGCAACTTTTTATAGAAGATCTCCTCATTCTCTTTTTCGAGCTCAGCCCGTATTAATACGTCCCAATCTCTAAATAAATCTCTATCCTCCCATTTTTACAGGAAGCGCTTGAGTCTTCCGCCCATCGGCATTTCATCCAAATCCTCCCTTGTCAAAGTATGGCTCTTTAAAAGAAGGAAGAAGTAAATCAAAATAGCGATAAAAACAGCCGGAAGAAGAGACAGAGCTGATCCAACTCTTCCCTTTCTTAAGCCTTCCGGAAGCAAAACATGAATCACAAAGTAAATCACATAGGCTGCACCGCCCATAATCAGTCCCGAAAGCATCGGCATCACAAGACTTCGGAAGAGATCAATCCGAAAACGGGTATGCCGGAAAATAGCTCGCTGATTTAAAAAACACATAATCAGCGCAAAAACAATATTCGATAAAACGACTCCATAGATTCCAAGACCCGCATAGAGGAAAAGCACCAGGGATAAAAGGTGTAAAACGAGAGCAACCATGGAGTGATAAAGAGGCAGATTCAAGTGCCCGAGTCCCTGTAAAATCGCATTCGTAATCGTGGAAAGTGAGTAAAGCAGTACGGCAAAGGAGCCGACTCTTGTAAGCTGAATTAAAAAGATGCACATTTTTCCCGGGAAAAGCATACGAGAAAAGCGGATCCTGCAAGCACGGCCATACCGATGGAACAGGGCACGGCAATGAGAAGGGTAAAGCGAATACTGACCCGAATCTGAGAAAGTGTTTTCTTTCTGTCGTGAGATGCCACCGCCATGGTAAGAGCCGGTATCAAAGACGAAGAAAGCGCATTGGCCAAGGCAACCGGAATATTAAAGAGCACATGATACTCTCGAAAATTCCCCCATTCCATGACAATCTGCTTCGTTTTTGAGCCGAGACTTGTCATAATCGAGGAATAGAAAAATCATCCAAAAACGGAAGAAATATTGTAAACCGTACTGGAAAAAGAATCAGCAGCATGGTAAAGAGAAGAAGCATCGCAGACCGCTCATAGCTCTCCGTAAGCCCCTCGTCCCGCTTCGCCTTTCTTCTTAAAGCAGGGCTCTGATAGCGGTATAGGAGGAACATAAAGAGGAGGGCCAGTCCCGCACCCGCACCGGTACCGATTGCGCCTCCCATTGCTCCCGTAGGCATAGGAAAACTCCGTATTTTTTTATAGAGTAAATCCGCCTGCTGTCCCTTTGGCAAATAAAACATAGGCCATTAAAACGGATACGACGGCATTCGCAATCTGCTCCAAGATCTGTGAAATCGCAGTGGGAATCATATTTCCCATTCCCTGAAAATAACCGCGAAGAAGTCCCAAGTAGGCCATAATCCAAACGGTCGGGGCTAATGCGCGAAGCGCAAAAGGCCGCATAGGGCTTCTTTAAAAAGCTCCGCAATGCCGTCCGCTCCGAAGAAAAGGACCGACGCCATAACCGCCCCCATTAAAGAGGAATACAGGAAAGAAACGCGAAGCACACGCTCCGTGTTTCTGTATTGCTTCTTGGCTAAATTTTGAGAAATCAGCTTGGAAATTGCCGTAGGCATAGAATAGCTGGAAAGAATGAGGAGCAGGGTATAAATGGAAAACGCGGAGGTATAATACCCGTTTCCCTCATCGGAAATAATCGCCGTCAAAGGAATACGGTAAACCATTCCGATGATGCGGACTAAAATCCCCGCTACGGCAAGAAGAGAGCCTTGCAGTACGAAATTATTCCTATGTCCTGTAGCCTTAGTAGAAACTGTCGCCTTAGAAGAAACTCTTCCCTTACTCATCTTAGATACCCTCTATTTTGTAAAAATCATTTCCTGCTTCTCTTCCATTTCCTTCCGCTCCTCCTCTTCCATGTGATCAAAGGAAAAGAGATGCGGCATGGAATGAGCAATCAAAAAGGCCAGTTCTCTCTCTACGCTATGTCCATACTCTTCCGCCTGCGAAAGTACCCTGTCCCAGTTTAGAATAATGTCTCCGAGCAGAAGCTCACCGCTGTCCGGATCAAAGTTACCGGGATCCTCTTCTAGGTCTTCCGTAAAAACTCCGGGACTCTCCAGTTCAAACATCGGAAAAAGAGGACATCGGTAGACTTATCGATTCCCCTATTTTCCAGATTAATCCTGTGCATTTCCTCATCCTCTATAAAAAGAACAGAAACGGAAATATCATAGGGGCAAACCGACAAAATCCATCTGCCTCTTCCACAATTTCTCTCGCAATCTTCTCATATGGAACGCTTGTTTCTTTCCCTACTTCCCACTCTATGTCGATTTGCATGGTTTTCCCTCTTTTTTCTCTCCTCATCCTTCTCGTAGGCATTGACGATTCTCTGCACAAGAGGATGCCTTACTACGTCTTCGCTGGTTAGCTCCGAAAAGGCGATTCCTTCCACATTTTTTAAGATAAACATGGCATCTTCCAGACCGGAACGCTTTCCCTCTTCCAGATCCTTCTGCGTAAGGTCTCCTGTCACAATCACCTTCGAGCCGAAGCCGATTCTTGTCAGAAACATCTTCATCTGCGCAGGAGTGGTGTTCTGCGCCTCATCGAGGATGATATAGGCGTTGTCCAGTGTTCTTCCTCTCATATAGGCAAGAGGAGCCACTTCAATGAGCCCCTTTTCGGCATTCGCAAGGTACTGCTCCGGCCCCATGATGTTATAAAGGGCATCATAGAGCGGACGAAGATAAGGATCCACCTTCGATTGCAGGTCTCCCGGTAGAAGCCGAGCTTCTCTCCCGCTTCAATCGCCGGTCTAGTCAGAATAATACGGGAGACCTCTTCCTCTCTAAAGGCGGTAATCGCCATGGCCATCGCTAAGATAGGTCTTTCCCTGTTCCGGCGGGTCCCTACACCGAAGGTAATCATATTTTTCCGAATCTTATCAACATAGGGACTTCTGCCCCAAGGTCTTCGGCTTTACCGGCTTTCCAAGAGCGGTTCGTGCCACAAAATCCTCTTCCAGCTGTAAAAGCTGCTCCGCCTTCCCCTCCTTTATGGTAAGGGAAATGGCATAGTCCACATTTTGCTCGAAATCCGATTCCCTTTTTCGGATAACTTTAAAAGGAAAGAAGAACCTCTTTTTGTCTTTTTCCGCATTTTTCTTCTTCCCCGATAATCTTTAATAAACCCGTCCCGGTCAATGATGTTCACCGAAAACTGTCTCTGTAACTTTCGTAAATACTTGTCCATATCCCCCAGAATATTCATTTCATGTTCCAAGGGGATGTCTAAAATCAGTTCTTTCTCCGCCATTATACTCCTTCATGGAAGGAAATAGCCCCAATTCAAAATGAATCAGGGCTATCTCTACACTATAAACGAGACCAATAGCCTCGCATGATTTAATTGAACTTACGCTTTCTAGCCGCTTCAGACTTCTTCTTACGTCTAACGGACGGCTTCTCGTAATGCTCTCTCTTACGAATTTCTTGCTGGATTCCTGCCTTAGCACAGTTTCTCTTGAATCTGCGTAATGCACTGTCCAAAGACTCGTTCTCTTTTACGATAACACTTGACATGCGAACTCCCAAACCTCCCTTCGGGCACAAACTACGCTTTATTATAGCAAAATTTTCCCTTTAAGTCAAATGATTTTTACATGGAAGCAGTCTATTTTTACATGGCAGACAGTCTATTTACCTTTTTACAGTATCTTTCATATTCTTCTCCGAAGAGTTCCTTCAACCATCGTTCTTCTGTTCTCTTTAAAACCACAGTTAAAAAGAATCCATTGCATCGGAATAAGAGGAAGTGTCCAAAGGTTATGGAAAAGAAGCAGAATCCCGATTAGGACAAACCACCATCCCGTATACATGGGGTTTCTTGTCCATGCGTAGATGCCGTCGGTTTTCAGTCTGTTTTCCTGAATATACCTATCCACATCGGAATGCACTGCTCCGAAAAAAACCAAATCAATAATCCCGAGGAAATCAATAAAAATGCGGCAAAATAAAACCATAGCTTTCCCGTCCCATTCACCGTTCCTCCCGATAAGACAGTGTAGGATAAGAGGATTCCCAGTAAAGAAAGAAGGGCAACAGCCAAAATCAAAAATGGCCCTATGCCGTAAAGAGGCATTTTTGATGTTCATTACAATAATTTTTCATACGACGACTCTCCTAGTAAGGAGAGTTTACCTCGCCTAACTATAGAAAAACAAGCAAGAAGTTCATTATCCTTAAACCAAAAGACACGGTTTTTCAACTTATTCTTTTTCGAAGAGACCTCAGGCATCCGAGATTAAAAATGACCCCCATAGCATAGCCAAGTCTCTTTTATTATGCACGGTAAGTACTTGTAAACTCGTCCATTTTTCCCTCGGTAAACTCCTCCATAAGGATCAGCCCTGTAACTGTGCCTGCATCAGTTCCTTTGCTTTCTCCATAGCCTGCGGGATAGAAGAAACATCTTTACCGCCCGCCTGTGCCATCTGCGGCTTTCCGCCACCGCCGCCGCCAAGAACGCCGGCAACCTCTTTAATTAATTTTTCCGGCATGAGCGCCCTTCTTTACTGCGAGATCAGACGCTGTCGCCGCAGAAAGCGGTTTTCCGTCTACCACGGAAAGGAGAAGCACAAAAGCATTCTCATACTTATCCTTCAGACTGTCGCCCAAAGTTCTAAGACCGTTGCTGTCTACCCCTGTAACTCTTTGATAATTACGGAGCAGACCGTTTATGGTTTCCGCTTTCAGCTCTCCCATCTCCTCTTTCGCTATCTTCTCTTTCAGCTTATCGAGGTCTGCCTTACTTATTTTCAGCTCCTGCTCAAGACTTTCCACCTTCTGGAGAAGATGTCCCGGATCGGACTTTAATTTTTCCGCTCAATTCCTTCACGAGATCCTCTTCTTTCTGGAAGTAATCAAAGAGATTCCGAGAAGTTAAGGCCTCTATTCTTCTAACCCCGGCAGAATTCCCTGTTCAGAAAGAATCTTAAATCCTTGAATGCTTCCGGACTGACTGACATGGGTTCCCCCGCAAAGTTCAATGGAAAAATCCCCACGGAAACCACGCGTACAAGGTCCCCGTACTTCTCTCCAAAAAGTGCCGTTGCACCGGATTTCTTTTGCCTCATCCAGAGACATTTCCTCTGTCTTAACGTCATCCCTCTGGCAATTTCTTCATTGACGAGTTCTTCCACCTTCTTTAGCTCTTCTTTCGTGAGCGCTGTAAAGTGGGTAAAGTCAAAACGAAGACGCTTATCATCATAGTATGCCCCGGCCTGTTCTACATGCGGTCCCTAAAACCGTCTTCAAAGCTTTCTGTAACAAATGAGTTGCCGTATGGTTTCTTGCCGTAAGATTCCGTACTTCTTCGTTTACGGAAAGATGCACTTTCTCCGAAACAGAGAACTCTCCTTCTTCCACAACACCGAGGTGTGCAATCTTCCCTCCCTGAAGATGAATGGCTTCATCCACAAGGAAAAGAGCGTTGTCTCCGCTGATCTCTCCTGGTCACCCTGCTGTCCGCCCATTGTCCCGTAGAACGGTGTCCGATCCGTAATGATTTGCCGCCTTTTTGCCCTCACACTAACCTTTTTCACAGATACTGCCTTTTTCCTTCCTCATCGGAAAAGAAATACGAGGCGCTTTTTATTGTGGCATCTTCTTCCAGCGTATTATATCCGTCAAACTCCCGTGCTAATGCTCGGATCCAGTTTCTAGTAAATATCATCGCGCCCCATGTAATTGGTCGTTTTTTCTTGCCGCTCTGGCAGTGTCTCTCTGTACCTTCATCGCCTGATGAAAGGCTTCTTCATCGAGATCCATTTCCGCATCTTGCAAAATCTCTTTCGTCAAATCCAGGGGAAACCGTAGGTATCATAAAGGCGGAAGCATCTTCTCCGGAAAGTGTCTTCTCCTTCTTCTTTTGTAAATCTTGAATCATAGTCTGTAAAAATAGCCAGACCGTTATCAATCGTTTTATTGAAACGTTCTTCTTCTTCAGAAATAACACGGAGAATCATATCCTGTTTCTCGACAAGCTCCGGGTATCCATCCTTGAAAGTGCAATCGCTTTCTTGGATAAAGTGGATAAAAAGCACCGGAAATCCTGAGAATTCTGCCGTGTCTTGCCGCTCTTCGTAGCAGTCTTCGGAATACATAGTCCCCGTCCCTCATTGGAGGGCATAATCCCGTCCGATGCCATAAAGGTACAGCTCTTTACGTGATCCGCAATAATACGGAAAGAGACATCATCCTCCTTGTTCTCCAGATAATGCTTATGAGAAAGCACGGCAATCTCTTCCATCATCGCCTTATTGGTATCCACATCAAAGAGGGAAGGAACGTCCTGGCAGACTACGGCAAGACGCTCCAGTCCCATCCCGGTATCAATATTTTTCTGAATCAGATCCGTATAATGCCCGTGTCCATCGTTGTTGAACTGCGAGAACACAACATTCCATACCTCAATGAAACGGTCTCCTTCGCCGCCCATCACATCATCCGGTCCTGTTCCATACTTTTTCTCCGCGGTCGTAGTAAATCTCCGAGCAGGGACCGCAGGGACCGGCACCATGCTCCCAGAAAATTGTCTTCTTTTTCCAAAACGGTACACACGCTCAGCCGGAACACCGAGCTCTTCCGTCCAAACACGGAAGGCCTCTTCATCGTCCAGATAAATACTCGGATAAAGACGGTCCTTCGGTATCCCTACCCGTTCCGTAAGAAACTGCCAGGCAAAGTGCAATGCTTCCGACTTAAAATAATCCCCGAAGGAGAAATTCCCGAGCATCTCAAAAAGTACCGTGACGTGCCGTTTTACCGATGTTTTCAATGTCTCGGTACGAATACACTTCTGACAGGTGGAAACTCTTCTCCTCGGCGGAATCTCCTGTCCGGTAAAGTAAGGCTTCAGGGGCGCCATACCTGAATTAATCAAAAGCAAACTGTTGTCATTATGCGGTACTAACGAAAAACTCTTTAAAATAAGATGTCCCTGTTCTTTAAAATATTCCAGGAACATTCTTCTTAACTCATTCACGCCATATTTTTTTCCATAAATTCACCTCTAAAAAAATCATATTGCTTAAAATGAATAATTGACCGGGGAGGAGAAAGGCCGATTCTTATCTCCTTTTTACTCACTCTCTTCCATAAAACTTAAGAATTATACCTTAGTTAGAGAGTAAGTTCAAGACGGCCCTTTCTCATCACTTTCACGGAAATCCGTTCCAAAATACTGGAACAGCGGCTTTTTAGTTAACGCAATATATTTCTTTAAATAGTCAATATTTTTCTTCCACCCCTGTTTTTCCCGACTCAGCTCTTTTTACTTTCCCTGGAACGCTCAGACAAAAAGATACTTTGCTCGGCAAAAATTTTCCCGATCACTTCCTTTTACTATTTTCCCGTAGTAAGAGACCAGTCTCTGCATTTCCACATCATAAAGATCGGCTATTTTTTTCAGCCCTTCTTCGTAAAGGTAAATCATGTCGCCAGTTCTCATCCTCTTCTATTTTTCCAACCTGCTAAACTCATTGTTAAAAATAATCGTAACTGTCTTCTTCTCCAAAATCCATATCTTCGTCTTCTACCGGTAATAACTCTTCTTGAGGTGCTTCCTCTGTACTTTTTGTCTCATTCTGCATAAGGCTTCTCTTCACCTCCTCTGTAAAAAGGAAGCTGAACGAGAAGCCTAAAAACAATCAAAACGCTCATAAAAACAATAAAAACGAGAAAGTATTTTTGCTCATTTTTACTCCGAAAGATACAGCCCTTTGACCTTAGGATCCTCTAACAGTTCTTTTGCATTTCCTTCAGAGCGCAATGGAACCTGTTTCCAGTACATAAGCACGATCCGCAATCATCAGTGCCTTATTCGCATTTTTGCTCTACTAAAAGTACCGTAACACCGCTGTCATGAATCATTTGAATGAGGGAAAAGATTTCATTAACATAAATGGGAGAAAGCCCCATAGAAGGTTCATCCAGAAGAATCATTTCCGGCTTTTGACATAAGAGCTCTTCCCATCGCAAGCATCTGCTGTTCTCCTCCGGAAAGCGTTCCGGCTACCTGATTTCGTCTCTCTTTCAACCTTGGAAAATGATGATAAATCATTTCCAGACTGTCTTCTATTTCTTTTTATCGTTTCTGGTATAAGCACCAAGCATAAGATTCTGATAAACGAGAGACTGGCAAAAACTCTTCTTCCCTCCGGAACGTGGGCTAATCCTCGTTCTACAAGCTTATGTCCGGGAACCTTTTTCAATATGCTTTTTCATTATAGATAATTTCTCCGGAGGAAGACGGAATAAGCCCAGTAACCGTCTGTAAGGTACTGGTTTTTCCCGCGCCGTTTGCTCCAATCAGGGTAACGATTTCTCCCTTATTCACATGGAAGGAAATTCCTTTGATTGCATGAATCATGCCGTAATACACATGTAGATTTTTAACTTCCAGTATCTTTTTCCATACTACTCTCCTAAATAGGCTTTTAATTACTTTTTCATCATGCAGAACTTCAGCTGTATCTCCTTCGGCCAGTACTTGTCCGAAATTAAGTACCGTAAGTCTGTCACAAATTCCCGAGACAAGCTTCATATCATGCTCAATGAGTAAAACGGTCATATCAAAAGCTGGTCTCTGACAAGGCGAATCGTCTCCATGAGGCTCTTCCGTCTCATTCGGGTTCATTCCCATGACCGGTTCATCCAGAAGAAGGAGGCACGGATTTGTAGAAAGAGCTCTCGCAATCTCCAGCTTCCTCTGTTTTCCATAGGGAAGATTTCCTGCAGATTCTTTTGCCAAGTCTTCCAAGTGAAAAACGGAAAGCAAGTCCATAGCCAGATCATCCATGGTATTTTCTTTCTTAAAATAATTGGGAAGACGGAAAATTCCGTCTAAAAAACTGTACTTTTGAGACGAAAAATAGCCTGCTTTAACATTATCCAAAACAGAGAGCTTGTTAAATAAACGAATATTCTGAAAGGTTCTTGCCACTCCCTGATGGTTAATCTTAATACAACTCATTCCCACTAAATTTTTTCCATTCAGAAGAATTTCTCCATTATTTGGTTTATACACTCCGGTAAGAAGATTAAATATGGTTGTTTTTCCGGCACCATTCGGTCCGATCAGGCCATACAGCTCAGTTTTTCTCCACGGAAATATGAAAATTATCCACTGCCTTCAGTCCGCCAAAGGAAATCCGAGGGCATTTACTTCTAATAAATTCATCTGCTACCTCCTTTTTGCGGAATTTCTGTAAAATACTCTTCCGAAAAAGCAATAAAGCTCGGGGCGGAGGTAAAAGCATCATAAAATTAAAACCACTGCATAAATCAACATTCTATAGTCATTTAAGGAACGAAGCATCTCAGGGAAGTACTGTCAGGACTACAGCGGCAAAGTATAGATCCGCGCATATTTCCAATACCGCCTAATACCACGAAAACCAGTATCATAATAGACTGATTATAGCCGAAGTTTTTTTCGGAAGTGCCTGCAGGGAGCTTAAATTATGGGCATAAAGACACCTGCTATACCGGCAAAAGTCGCAGAAATAGAAAAAGCAAAGTAACTTTAATTTGGTTACCGGAAGGCCGATACTCTCCGCCGCAATGCGGTTGTCACGAATCGCCATCACTGCACGTCCTGTTCTGGAATGAATAAAATGCTGAATAAAAATCATGGATATAATAAGCAAAAATCATCCCGATTGTAAAATTGCTGTATTTCGGCGTACCGGTTATTCCCTGAGCTCCCTTGATAATCCATGTACCGCCTTCACCCAAAGAAATCGCATTACTGTCCTTTAAAGAAAAATGCCAGCCTGTCTTATCTACACCAAAATAAAGTGCATTGATGAGGTTTTTAATAATCTCACCGAAAGCTAAGGTCCAATAGCAAGATAATCCCCCTTCAAACGAAGTACAGGGAATTCCGATTAAAATTCCAGAATCCCTGCGGAAAGTGCTCCTACAAAAAAGAGCAATACAAAAAGTAAAAATAGGGGAAGTCGCTTCCTTTTAAAAGCATGGAACAGGTTGCGGAGGAAAAAGGCGCCCACGCACATAAAAACCGGCGTGTCCAAGGGAAAGCTCACCGGATATTCCGACAACCAGGTTTAAGCTGATAGCCAAGATAGAATAAATACAGAGAGAACCAAAAGGCCCTTCATGAGAGATGAAACGGATCCGGTCTGCTAAGAAGAACTGTACTACAAGATAAACGAGAATAAGTATCCCGTAGTTTAGAAAAATCTCTTTCGATTTAGCTTTAGTCTTGTTTTATTCATTTTACACCTTCTCCATAATTTTCTTTCCTAAAATGCCGGTCGGCTTAATCAGGAGAACTACAATCAAAACGGAAAACACGATAGCATCAGACAACTTTGAAGAAATATAAGCTTTGGACAGGTTTTCTAAGATACCTGAGCAAGATTCCGCCGATAAAGGCTCCCGGAATAGAACCTATTCCGCCAAGAACTGCAGCAACAAAAGCCTTGATACCGGGCATTGCTCCCGTAGTCGGGGTAAGGCTCGGATATGCGGAACAAAGAAGAATTCCGGCTACGCTAGCAAGAGCCGAGCCGATTGCAAAAGTCATGGCAATCGTCGCATTGACATTGACCCCCATAAAGGCTTGCGAGCACCCTTATCTTCCAGAACGGCAAGCATAGCCTGTCCCGCTTTTTGTTTTATGAATAAAAAGGAGAAGAAAAACTGCAACTAAAGCCCCCACAATTATGGTCACTACCGTCTCACCGGAAATAACAAGATTTCCTCCGGCAAGTTTAATCGGAGAAATTTTCACAAAAGAAGTAAAGCTCTTCGGATTTGCGCTAAATAATAATAAAGCCAAGTTCTGGAGCAAATAGGAAACACCGATGGCGGTAATCAGTACCGCAAGTGCATTCGCATTTCAGAGCGGCTTATAGGCTATCCTTTCGACAAGAACACCAAGTGCCGTGCATGCCGCCATACTGAGGAGTACGGCAATCGGAATAGAAGTCCCATTTGATTCAAAGGCAATAAAAAGCCAGTATAGGTGCCAACCATGAGTACATCTCCGTGAGCAAAATTCAACATCTTCGCAATTCCATATACCATGGTATAACCCAGTGCAATAATGGCATAGACAGAGCCTAAGCTTATACCACTTAAAAGATAGGAAATAAAACTTATCATAGAAAAATTTCTCATATCAGTAAGAAAAAGGCAAAAGCGAATGCATTGCCTTTTTCCTTATAACTAAAAACATAAATCTTGGAGCTCGGATTTTTTACAAAAACACACAAGCTGAAACATAAATCACTAACTGAAATCTTTTTATAAAGTACAGTTCTGCAAATCTAAACAGCTATTCTGCAAAGGATTACTCTGCGGATACATAGGCTCCGTCTTTGATGATGACTGCCTTCGGCTCTTTATCTACATCTCCGGAGGCATCCCACTTCATGCCGGAACCGGTAAGACCATCTAAAGTGATTTTCGGTCATAGCCTTCTCCATAGCATCGCCCAAATCGGAAACGCTTTTGATCCGGTGTCAGATTGGCTTTTTCAGCGGCAGCCTTAATGGCATATACTGCATCATAAGCATCTGCGACTGAACTGAATCAGAGTATCCTTATACTTCTCTTTGTAATTCTTTACAAAGTTTACAGTCAAATCATCTTTAGCATCTGCGAGCAAACGGAGTTAAGAGCATCAAGCCGTCAGCAAGCTTTGTATCAAAAATTCTCCACGTTCAGGATTCCATCCATACCGTCACGCATCCGAAGAAGGTCGGCTTATATCCCATAGTATTGGCCTGGGTAAGAACCAAAAGCCGCCTCTGTATAGTAGAAGGTAAGAAAACAAGATCCGCTCCGGAATCCTTCATCTTCTGTAACTGCGTGGAAAAAAATCTTTGTTGGAATCCGCAGTAAACTGCTCGTCAGCAACAATTTCCAAGCCCTGCTTCGGTGCCTCTTCCTTAAAGGAATCATGAACACCTGTGGAATAAACATCGGAAGAATCATAAATGATACCGATCTTGGTTCCCAGCTTATGAGAACCGATATACTGTGCAGACTTTGCACCCTGTGCAGGATCGGAGAAGCAAACACGGAAGACATTCTTCGGTGCGGTTACTTCCAAAGCGGAACCCGACGGAGAAAGAATAAACATATTATCCGGCTCGGACTCTGTTCCTACAGCGATAGCAGGAGCAGAGGTTGTCGGTCCTACAAAGGAACTGCATGCCCCAGTCCTTTAAGCTGTTATACGCATTGATGGCCTTTTTCCTGATCATGCTCATCATCGGCTTTCTTATATTCAATCTGATAACCGTTGATTCCGCCATTTGCATTGATTTCATTCACCGCAATTTCAGCACCGTTCACTACGGCATTACCATAAACTGCAGCACCGCCGGTTAAAGGTCCCTGTGCGCCAATCTTCCATACTTTTTCCGCTGGCATCAGCCTTCTTCTCGCCTTGCGCTTCAGAAGCTGCTCCACTTGTTTCATTACTACTCTTTACATTTCCGCCACATGCCGCTAAGGACAAAGCCATAAGCATAGCCAAGGCAAAACTAATTTGTTTCTTCATTGCAATCCTCCCTTGATTCTTAAAATCTTTTCCGTATTATAGGGAAGAGTGCAAGGCTTTGTCAATTCTTTTTATAACATTTTTATGAAATCTTTATCTCGCTATAACCCGAAGGAATACCTATTATAAACGAGATACCGCACGCTTTGCACACAATACACGCTAAGAAGAGAAAAGAATGCAGTGAATAGAAACCTTGCCTCTTTTTGAATATTCTTTTATTTATCATAGCTGACAGCAGGACTTTCGCTTCTTCGATCTCTTAGCATCAGGTCGGAAACCGCGTCCTTCGCCGCCTTACCTTCGAAAAGAACTGCATTCACTTCCTTGACAATCGGAAGATCCACTTGGTACTTTTCTCCAAGCTTTTTCGCCGCTTTGGCCGCATACACGCCCTCCACTACCTGTCCGACTTCCTTCATTGCTTCTTCGTAAGTCTCCCCTTTCCGATTAAGATTCCCGCTCTTCTGTTTCGGGGAATGCTTGGAGCTACAGGTAACAATTAAGTCTCCGATTCCGGAAAGTCCGGCAAAGGTTTCCAAATGGCGCCCCATGGCCTGACCCAGTCTTGCAATCTCCGCAATACCGCGAGTAATCAGAGTCGCCATGGTATTATCTCCATAACCCAGTCCGTCCGCAATTCCGGCAGCAAGCGCAATGACATTTTTAAAGCCGCACCGATTTCCACCCAAGCACATCTTTATTAGTATAAACCCGGAAGGTATCGCTGATAAAAACAGACTGAATCTTTCTTGCCGTCTCTTCATCCTTCGATGCACAGACTATGGTTGTCGGAATAAAGCGGAAACTTCCTCTGCATGGGAAGGTCCGGAAAGTACCGCAATTTTATTTTCAGGAAAAAAATTCTTCTAAAATATCCGTCATGGTAAAAAGCGTACTTTCTTCTATTCCTTGGAAACTATCACGAGGATTTTGCTCCTTACGAACATAGTGAAGCGTTCTTTCAGCCATAGATCTTGTGAAGATGGAAGGCACTGCGTAGACCAGAATTTCCCTTCTTTTTACCGCTTCTTCTAAAAAGAAGTAAGAATGGTAATCTCTTCCGGAATGACCACTTCAGGAAGATTCATACATTTTCTTTTTTCTTTTAAATACTTTGCTTCCTTTTCATCATGTGTCCACAAATAAACCGAATGCCCATTTTTCCAAAGTGTCATGGATAGGGCGGTTCCCCAGCTTCCTGCACCAAGCACAGTAATCTTCATAACAGCTCCTTTTCTTTTCCAGTATCTTTCTTCTTTTTCCCAAAACGATTCTCCGTACCGTTTAAGAGTCTCTTGATGTTTTCCTCTATGCTGAAAAATAAGCATTGCCATAAGAAGAAAAACTTAAAAAGTGCACATGGGAAGATATACCGCATTTGAAAAAGGAAAAAGCAGTGATGTCTTCCCAAACAATACGACAGAGAAGAAAAATACCGTAACAGCTAACATGGATCCGAGACTTACATAGCCGGTAATCAGAACAACCAGAATAAAAAAGAGCAAGAGACAGAGCGTGTAGATTGGGGATAAGGCAATCAACAGCGCCCCTGTACAGGCTACTCCTTTTCCTCCCTTAACCTTGGGAATACAGGAAAGTTATGACCTAAAATAGCACCAATTCCCGTTGTCATCAAAATCAGGCTTTTTATGTCTTCATTCTCCGGCTTAAAGAAAAGTACCATAAAGAAGATGGGCAACATACACTTCGCAATATCCATAAGGAGCACGGTGATTCCGGCCTTTTTTCCCAGTGTCCTTAAAACATTGGTCGTTCCCGGATTTCCGGAACCTTCCTATAGATATCAATCCCATGCGCTTTGGCATACAAATAGCCGTTCGGGATATTCCCGAAAGCATAGCCCACAAAGCAAGCAAATTAATATTTCCTGTATCGGCATCTAGCTCTCTTCTCCTCTTTCTCTAATGATAAAACGTATGGGAGTACCTCTGAATCCGAAGTTCTCTCGAATCTGATTCTCTATATAGCGAGTATAAGAGAAATGCATTAACTCTCTATCATTTACAAAAATAACAAAGGTGGGAGGGGACACGAAGCCTGCGTGATATAGAAAAGTTTTAAGTCTTCTCCCCTTATCGGAAGGAGGGTCGCTTCATAGCTAGTCGCTCTTGCCATAATTTCATTTAAGACACCGGTCTTTATGCGTAGAACCTGATTCTCATGAATTCTATCTACCATTTCGAATATCTTCTGTGTGCGCTGTCCGGTTTCCGCGGAAATAAAGAGAATCTCCGCATAGTCCATGTAAGAGAATTTTTCACGAAGCTTCTTGGTAAACTCCTGCATGGTCTTGTCGTCCTTCTCCACAAGATCCCATTTATTGACAGCCAAAAATGACACCTTTTTCCCGATTCATGTGCAATACCGGCAATACGAGGTATCTCCGTCCGTAATTCCCTCGGTAGCTATCCAACAAAAACAATACATATATCTGCTCTATCTACTGCAGAAACGGTACGAATCACAGAATAACGCTCAATATCTTCCGTTACTCTTCCTTTACGGCGAAGTCCCGCTGTATCGATAAATACATAGGGTACGCCGTTATGGATTATTTCCGTATCAATAGCATCACGAGTTGTTCCGGCAATATCCGAAACAATCACACGGTTTCCCTGAGGAGCTTATTGATTAGAGAACTCTTTCCCACATTCGGTTTTCCGATTAACGCAATCTTCAAGCGATCATCCTCTTCCGTATCTTCCGATTCCTTCGGAAAAATACTTCACCACTTCTTCAAGTAAATCTCCGATTCCCATATGGTTTGCGGAAGACACGGAAAAGGGTTCTCCCAAGGCAAGAGAATAGAATTCGTAAATATCATTTCCGAATTTCTTTACACTGTCTACCTTATTCACACAGAGCACAACCGGCTTTTTGGACTTCCTAAGCATATTGGCCACTTCATAGTCCCATCCACCACTCCGCTTCGAACATCGGTAACAAAAATAATCACGTCTGCCGTCTCAATCGCAAGCTCAGCCTGAGAGCGCATCTGCTGAAGCAGAATATCATCGGATACAGGCTCAATCCCGCCGGTATCGACTAAGGTAAAATGATAATTCAACCAGGACGCTTCGGCATAGATACGATCTCTTGTTACCCCCGTGTATCCTCTACACTGAAATCTGCCTTCCGGCTATAGTATTAAATAGAGTGGATTTTCCCACATTAGGACGCCCCACAACAGCGACAATGGCTTTTCTCACGCTATTCCTCCCTTTTCATACTCGAAATCGATTCATTTTTACCATTAATTCAGAATAATGTCACATTCTTAAAAGAATCACTAAGCAAAATGTCACATGCTTCTTAAAAAGAATCGCTAAGCAAAAGAGGAACAAAGTCCCTTCCTTTTTGAATTCAATGCGCATCCCCGGAAAGCTACGCCGGTCTCGGCAAAGCTCTTTACAAACAAAGCTCCATAGGCACGAAAAAGTAATACAATTAGTTGTTGTATAAATCAACCCATCTCTTTAACTTTTCGTATCTCTCTCTAGCTTCCTTCTCGTTCATCTCGTCCAAAGCCTTTGCTCTCTCCAGGATTCTTCAGTGCAAGAGAAAGGTAACGTACCTCACCCTGCAAGAATTCCTGATATGACTCGAACTTCGGCTCCTTGGAATCTAAGCTGAACTTCTTGTCTCCGCCAAGCGGATTGAAACGAAATTGTTCCAGTATCCGGCTTCAACAGCAAGCTTCTCTTCGGTCTGTGCCTTTGCCCATACCCCTTCTTGATACCGTGGTTGATACAGGGGGAGTATGCAATGATAAGAGACGGTCCCGGATATGCCTCCGCCTCGGAAATTGCCTTAACGGTCTGAGCCATATCTGCACCCATAGCAATATGTGCCACATAAACGTAGCCATAGGACATTGCGATTCCGGCAAGATCCTTCTTCTTCGTTTCCTTTCCGCCGGCGACGAACTGTGCTACTGCACCCGGTAGGTGTAGCCTTGGAAGACTGTCCGCCTGTGTTGGAGTAAACCTCGGTATCGAATACCATAACATTGATATCTTTTCCGGACGCAAGAACATGATCCAGTCCGCCGAATCCGATATCGTAAGCCCAACCGTCTCCACCGAAGATCCACTGGCTCTTCTTTCCTAAGAAATCCTTATTCTTAAGAAGATCCTTAGATACTTCATCGGTCTTTCCTTCCAAAGCGGCAAGAAGCTTCTCTGTAGCAGCACCGTTTGTAGCACCGACTGCAAAAAGTATCCAGTATTCCTTTGCCGCTTCTACAACGGCGCTGTCCTTATTATCTTCTACAAGCTTTTCAACCTGTTTCTTTAATCTGTCGCGGATAGCGTTCTGTGCAAGAAGCATACCGTATCCAAACTCGGCATTGTCCTCAAAGAGAGAGTTGTCCCAAGCAGGACCCTGTCCCTTAGCATTTACCGTATACGGTGTGGAAGGAGAAGGAGTTACCCTCAGATAGAAGAACATCCGGTAGCATTACTGATGTACATTCTCTCTCCGAAAAGCTGTGTGATGAGCTTTGCATACGGTGTCTCACCACATCCCGGACATGCACCGGAGAACTCAAAGAGCGGTTTCTTAAACTGAGAGCCTTTAACCGTATTCTCCTTGAACTTTGCAATCACTTCTTCCTTCTCCGGAAGCGTTACCGCATAATCGAAGTATTTCTGTGCATCCTCGTGATCTTCTCTCGGAGACATTACCAGTGCCTTCTGCCCTTCATTCCCGGACAAACATTTGCACAAGAACCGCAACCTACGCAATCCAATACGGAAACTTTAATACCGAACTTATAGTTTGCCATAGCGGTCATCGGCTTAGTCTGATTTCCGCTCGGTGCCTTCTCCGCTTCTTCCTCTGTGAAAGCAAACGGACGAATTGCCGCATGCGGGCAGACATAGGAACAGAAAGTACACTGAATACAGTTATCCGGATTCCATACCGGCACATTTACCGCAATACCGCGCTTCTCATGGCGACCGTACCGACAGTGGAACCGTCCACATAACTCTGGAAAGCGGATACCGGGAAGATTATTTCCTTCCTGTGCGGAAACATGATTCTGAATGTTGTTTACAAAATCGAGACTATCGGCTCTTCCTGCTGTCTTCGTCTTAAACTCAAGACCTTCATCAGCACAATTTGCCCATTCCTTCTTTACTTCCACTTCTTCGCAGCGTTGGCACCGGCATCGATTGCTTTTGCCAGTTCTTCTGTACAACATCTTCACCCTTACGTCCGTAAGTCTTCTGTGCAGCATCTTTCACGAAGCGTTAGCCTGCTCCTTCGGAATGATACCGGTTAAAGTAAAGAATGCGGACTGGAGAATCGTGTTAATACGAGTCGGACCCATACCGGTCTCAATACCGATCTTTACACGCGTTAATGATGTAGAACTTGATAGTGTGCTCAGCCATGTACTTCTTCACCTGACCGGGAATATGCTTTTCTATTTCATCCTTGGACCATGTACAGTTAAGGAGGAAGGTTCCGCCGTCAACAAGCTCCTGTACCATATTGAACTTCGTCATGTAAGCAGGATTGTGGCGAGGCAACGAAGTTTGCTCTCTTAATGAGGTAGGTAGACTTAATCGGCTTATCTCCAAATCTTAAGTGAGACATGGTAACACCGCCGGACTTCTTGGAGTCATAATCAAAGTAAGCCTGTGCATACTTATCCGTATTATCACCGATAATCTTAATAGAGTTCTTGTTTGCACCGACTGTTCCGTCTGCGCCAAGACCCCAGAACTTACAGTTTACCGTTCCGGCGGTGTCGTCACAATGGCAGGTCCCTCGTGAGAGAGAGATGTGTTACATCATCGTTGATTCCGATAGTAAATCTCTTCTTGTCCTTGTTGTTATACACCGCAACAATCTGAGCCGGTGTAGTATCGCTTGGAGCCTAAACCGTAACGTCCGGAAAGAATCGTTACATCCTTAAATTCACTGCCGGAAAGAGCGGCAACAACATCAAGATATAACGGCTCGCCGATAGAACCCAGCTCCTTGGTACGATCCAATACGGAAATAGTCTTTACCGTCTTCGGAATTGCCTTTTTAAGAAAGCATCGGTTGCAAACGGTCTATAGAGCCTTACCTTAATTAAGCTGAGCTTTGCGCCGGTGCTTCTCGGAAAGATAATCAATGGTCTCTTCAATAGTCTCATTTACAGAGCCCATAGCCACAATAATGTGCTCCACATCCTCTGCACCATAATAGTTGAATAAGGAATAATTGGTACCGATCTTCTTGTTTACCTTATCCATATATTCCTGCACAATAGCGGGAAGGAACATCATAATAGGGGTTGGAAGCCTCTCTGGCCTGGAAGAAGATATCCAGTTCTGAGCGGAACCGCGCGCTCTACTGGGCGATTCGGATTCAATGCATTCTTACGGAAAGCATCGACATATTCCCAATCCACCATATCTTTCAGGTCTTCGTAATCCCATTCCTCAATCTTCTGAATTTCATGAGAGGTACGGAATCCGTCAAAGAAATTGATGAAAGATCTTTCCTTCAAAAGGCGCAAGATGGGCAGCCGGAGTCAAGTCCATAACTTCCTGAACGGAAGATTCGCAAAAGTGCGGCACCGGTCTGACGACAAGCCATAACATCGGAGTGATCTCCGAAGATGGAAAGTGCATGTGTTGCAACAGCTCTTGCCGAAACATCAAACACACCGGGGAGCTGTTCACCGGCAATCTTATAGATATCCGGAATCATAAGGGCAGACCCTGTGATGCGGTAAAAGTCGTGGTTAGCACCTGCGGCCAATGCACCGTGTACAGCTCGCTGACACCTGCCTCCGACTGCATCTCCGTTACTTGAACCGTCTCCCCGAGAACGTTCTGTCTTCCTTCTGTTGCCCACTCATCTACATGTTCAGGCACTAACAGAAGAAGGTGTAATCGGGAAAATCATGACCACTTCAGAGAACGCATAGGATGCGTGACGTGCACGCCTGGTTACCGTCCATGGTCTTCATTTTTCTTGCCATAAAATACCCTCCTGAAAAATGAAACATTATCCTTAAAAATCCCCAAAAGGGACTTTACATATCGAAAATTAGTATAACATTCCCTTTTGAAAAAGCAATGAAATTTGCTTCCGTTCCTCATTTAGTACAATAATCAAAATATTCACAAAGTAATTTATAATAAAGACAAAGGGATGCCTCTTGCTCCGCGAACGGTCCATGTGAGAATAAAATGTCTTAGGCTTCGCCTGCGCCGCTCGTTAAGAATAAGAATTTTTCAAGAAAAGAGGAAAAATAACATCTCCCTCCTCTTTTCCGTGTCACTAATCCGTTCCGGGTCCTCCGGAAATCACGCCGTCGAGCTTCCGCTTGTTGTACTATTACTTCAGGTCCTCCGGATATTACAGGATTTTCTTCCTTCGTTTCCTTTGCTTTGGTCTCCGTTGATTTCGTCTCTGCTGTCTTACTTTCCTGCGTTTTTCGTCTCAGAAGCGCTCTGCGTTACTGCTCTCGCTTGTGCTTTCCGTACTCGCTGTACTTTCCGTACTGCCTGCGCATATTTCTTTCGGAGTATGTCCTTATAGGTAGCATAATGGTCTTTCACTTCTCCGTTTTCCATCCTTGGTGATAGCTTATACGCCTGCCATTCGGATCCGCGGAACCAGCGCTTTCTTTTCCTTGTTCAGGGGTGATAATTTGAGGCTGGGGTACGGGAAGATCTTTTACTTTCTCCGATACCAGTTCCACTTCACTCCGTCAGGAAGAATCGGTAAACCGTAAATTTGTACTGTGGCGGTTTGATCTTTATACAAGCCAAAATACCTACCGCATGTTTCAGATTGTTGACAAATTTATAATCCGGTCCGGGCCAAGAGACAGTATATCTGTTCCTGGGTAACATAAGTCACGGGGCAAAAGTATGTGCCCTTCTATGGAGGTAGTCGTAAAGGCCTGCGCGAAATACCGCATTGTAAAGTGTAGAGAAATCTGGCAAAACTCCTCCGCCCACTTCTTCCACAACTTCGCCCTGATTATAGAGGCTGCTTTGCAGGTTTATAGCCTTTTTCCGCAGTTCTCTGTCCGACGACGGTATTAAAAGAAAATTCATCTCCCGGCTGAATAACCATACCGTTTACCGCTTGTGCCGCCAGCTTCACATTCGTATGTTCGAAGAGCATTGGAGGTTGTTTTTGTCGTTACACTGGCATGATTTTATGTTATCCTTAATGAGGTCGGTGAGCCGGAATAGCGGAGCCAACAGTCTCTATTTCCCCGGAAAACTCTTTTGCATCGAGCAAATCCATAACCTTCTTGGCTGTATCGCTTGCATTAACGGCATAGCCGTCCTTTGTTCCTCAAATTCAGATTCCCTGTAGGGTTATTGAATTTAGTAATATCTCCGTTTTGCGGAGCCATCTTCCATACAATCTGCAAGCTGGTTCACATAGTCCGTTATCTTATCGCTGAAATTCGGCAGTTGTAACACATAGTCCGCTGTCGGTGCCTGCGTCTCCGTCTCCGTTGTACTTTCTTCTTTTCTTCTTTTTCTTTTTCTTTCTCTGTGGAACTCTCTTTTCCGTACTGCTTTCTACCGTCTCCTCTCTTTATATGCACTAAATATTTGTCTCTACAAAATCATGAATACTGTCTTCCAACAAATCAGGAACACTATATTCCGTTTTGCCCGGACGAATGCCTACATCGGAAAGAGTATTGGCAACTTTAACGATTTCTTCCGTTCCTGATCATCTATTCCGTCATCGGAACTGCTGTTCTCTTTATGTTCCGGAAATTCCGGCATGGAAAAATATTGAATATTGGGATTCGCATTTTTAATCACAATATTCCACTGATAGGACTTGTGCAGAAAATCCTCCACTTCCTCCTTAGTCATGCCCTTCATATTCAAAAGTTCGGCATCTTTCTTGAAAGCGGAGTAATCCAAATATACATCTTTTTGAATCGCATCAGGATTAATCGCCTCCGTTTCTACCGCACTCTCCGTCTCTTTCGTAGAAGAAGGACGAGACAGTGCATAAACGCCCGTTCCCAACGCGGCAACAACCAAAACTCCGATAAGCATAAAAGGAAATGGAGACTTTTTATTGGGTCTTCTTCCACTTCCGCTTTTTCCGCTACTTCTCCCTGATCTTGCGGCTCTATCGGCTATAGCTGTAGGATGCTGGCGCGGCTTCTGGAACTTCCCTGCGCTCTACCGACTCCACTTGATAATCTTCTTTGACTGGCTAGCATATTCCATCCTCTGTCTTCTATACAAACAAGATCACAGTATCCTCCTGTGACTCCACAATAAATTGAATAAGCATTTTCCAAAAATCTGAAAACGAAATAAATAGGAACAATTCTCTCGTAACAGCATTGCAAAAGGATAACACCGCCTGTTACGATATTCGTTATTCATTACGAAAAGGCATCGTCTCCTAATACAGAAAACGACGCCCTTTATCATACCACAGTATGTGTAGAAAAACTTCCTAAAAATCTTTCTGTAGTCAGTCACAAAATTGTAAGAAAGAATCAAGATTTTTACTACAAAATTCACAATCTTACCCGGAACATAAACTTCGCTATCAGTTCACCGGAAAGCTTATCTCCAGAGAGCCTTCTTCGCCTCTTTTTAAAATACTCTCCTTATCGATATCTTTCGCATACCTCGAGTACAATCTTCACTTTTCCGTTAATCTGCACCGGAACCTTGATTTTCATCGGCTTCTCTTTCCTTATCGCTGTACTCCGGCCAGTTTGCGGAAAATACGGAAGTCTCTCCTCCGCATAAATGATAGCATTCCTCCGCAATATGCGGTGCAAAAGGAGCAAGTAAGATGGAGAAAGTCTCAAAGTCTCTAAATCCATTCCCCCTTCTCTTTTTAGCAATATCCAGCATAGCGTTGTTATACTCCATAAAACCGAAACCACGGTAGATGGTTAAAAGCTTTCAAAACGCTCCTCAATATCATGAATTAAATTATGGCGAAGGCGAACCATCTCCTTCGTCTCAGCCACATTCTTTTCCTTGGAATCCAGTACCAGAGAATAGAAACGGTTTAAGAAACGGTAAACGCCGTCTATTCCTCTTGCATCCCAAGCAGCATCCAGCTCGGGAGGGCCGACAAAAAGTTCATAAAGGCGCAGAGCATCACAGCCGTAATCCGCCACAAGATCATCGGGGAAACTTCACATTCCCCAAGGACTTGGACATCTTCTGCCCGTCCGGTCCTAAAATCATGCCTTGATTAAAGAGCTTTTAAAAGGTTCTTTAAAGCCTACCACACCGATGTCATAAAGGAACTTCGTCCAGAACCGGGAATAGAGCAGGTAGAAGCACCGCATGCTCCACTCCTCCGATATACATGTCTACGGAAGATACTTATCCGCCTTTTCCCTGCTGATCAGTTCCTTGTCATTGTATTTATCCACTAACGAATAAAGTACCAGGAGAGCCTGCCCACTGGGGCATCGTGTTCGTCTCTCTTTTGCCTTTCCGCCGCATTTCGGACAAGTACAGTTTACCCATTCGGGAATGCCGGCAAGGGGATTCTCCCGTTCGCTCTCGGCTCATAATGCTCTACCTCGAGGAAGCTTTGGGGCAGTTCCTCAACCGAGACCGCAACATTTCCACATTTCGGGCAGTGCAGATGGGAATCAGTTCTCCCAGTAACGTCTGTCTGGAGAATACCCAGTCTCTTAATTTATAGCTGACTGTCTTCTTACCGAGTCCCTTCTTTTCTATCTCTTCCGGGCGGTTTCTTTCCAATACGGAGGATTCCTGTCCGTTCCAAGCGCCGGAATTAATCATTCACCGCTTGCTTCCGTATAAGCCTCTGTCGGTTCCTCTTCCTTTCCATCGCCCGAAATAGCCTGCACAATCGGAAGATCAAATTTCTTTGCAAAGGCAAGTCACGGGAATCATGTGCAGGCACGCACTGATAGCACCGGTTCCGTGGTCGGCAAGTACGCGATCGGATATCCAAACCGGGGTCTTCTTGCCGTTCATCGGATTGATAACATAAGCCCCGGTAAAGACACCGTCTTATCCTATCCGTAACGGCCATTCTGTCCACATTGGACTTGTTTGCCGCTTTTGAATAGCGCCTCTACCTCGGGAAGCTTCTCCGCCGTCGTAATCTTTTTACTAAAGGATGTCGGAGCCAAAACGAGGAAGGTCGCACCGTATAGTGTATCCCGGTCTTGTGGTAGAGACGGTAATCTTCTCTTCGGAGTTCTCCAGCTAAAAGTCCACCCTCTGCACTGTAAGAACGGCCAATCCTCGGCCTGCATCTTCTTTACCTTTTCCGGCCAGTCCAGAGTGTCCAGGTCATCGAGCAAACGGTCCGCATAGGCGGTAATCTTTAGCTTATCCACTGGCGAAGATTTTCTTCGTCACTGCAGTTCCACCATCGCTGCACTTTCCGTCTACCACCTCTTCGTTGGCAAGTCTGTCTTACAGCTTGGACACCAGTTAATCGGAACTCCTTCTCATAAAGGGCAAGACCCTTCTCAAACATTTTCACAAAAATCCACTGTGTCCACTTGAAATAATCCGGATCCGTGGTGTTCAGCTCCATATCCCAGTCATAGTAGCGTTAATCTCTTTGCGGTACGCCTCTTAATATTTTCCACATGGTCGTAATAGACGGATGAATGCCCATCTTATATAGCATAGTTTTCCTGCAGGAAGGCCGAAAGCATCCAGCCCATGGGGTGACACCCGTATTTTTCCCTAATCAGCTGGTAACGAGACCAGGCATCGAAAATCACATACCCTCTCCAGTGTCCCATGTAAGCCGGAGCCGGAAGGGTGCGGAACATATCCAAACAATAATACTTTTCCTTCTTATCATCTTTCGGATTAATGGGATTCTTCTCCCAAAATTCCTGCCACTTCTTTTTCCCTTGTGCATGATTGTATCTTGCCATGTTTTCACCTCTATCTTCCTACAACAATGCTGTTTATTGTATATCAAACTTCGAGTCTCGTCAAGGCGTAGACCACGCGCATGCTGATTTCTTAAAACTGAGTTAGCTGAAAGCTATCCCTTTTTGCTTTATGGCACAGAGCGTGCACTTTCAAAGCCTCTATCCTTCGTTATTCCCATTCTGTCCATTGCCTTAAAGAAGAGCTTCGCATTTTTTCGAGAGATTCCGAACTCTTCCCGCAGAGCATCGATGGTGATTTCTCCCTCTTTTTCCATTTTTTCCAGAGAAAAATTCTTTAAGTTTTCGAAGAGTTTTCGAAGCGTATGTATTCTCCGTCCAGCTTAACGAGCGTTCCCTTATTTTCAAGCTTGCCACAACACTACCAGGCGTTTTTCTCCTCCGAAATCCAGAAATGATCGGAAAGTTTCATAAAGCTGTACTTCCTTTTTGCATATCGTTTACGAGAGCATTGGCAATCTTCGTGTACAGGGCATCCTTGACCGGCTTGTAATCCGATAAGGCAATAAATCCCTCGCCGAAGAAAATTCCCTTCTCTTCCCAAGCTTTTTAAGAGGCCTTATACGTATTTTTGTTGTAGGAAGAGAGAGCTTACTATGAGCACCACGGACTTTTCCCCCAATTTATACGGATTCTTCTTGTGATCCCGAAGGTAATCCTCTGGTTCTTTTCGCATAAAGCATTTCCTCTTCGGAAAAAATAGCAAAAAGCTCCCCATTCAGCTCTATTGTAAAAAGAAAAGTGTTCCCATTCTCTTCGTAAAGAACACACCGTTCGTATTGTTTTTCCGCATCGGAGGAAGCTAAGTGCCTTATCTTTTCCTTCTCTATGATTTCCTGAATTTTCGGAAAACCGCTAAAAGCGTTTTTCAATTCCGTGAAAGAGCTAAAGTTTCTCTTCCGCTTTTTAAGAAAGATGCGAGTAAAACCTCTTCGCCCTCATTTTCCAAAGCTCTACGAAGCGGAAATCTTCCCCTTCTGTGACGCCCTCTCGGACGGGGATCCAGGACAAACCCTCCTCAAGCGTCTCGCTCTCCGCATCATTTCTAAGAATAAAACGTTCCTGAAAAACGGACGCCGTACTTTTCCTGAAGTTGAAGCTGGACGAAAAGACTCTCCTCTTTATCTTTTCTCCTCAAAAATATCACCTTACACAGGATATGTGCTTGGTCCCTATCAGTAATTCCAAGTGCTGATTATGCTTTATTTCGGAAAATGGGAAATACATTCTATACGGCAGTCTAGGGAAGCTTGGCTGTAAGCTCCCTTCTCCGCTATGATATCCCCTGCCGCCGCTTTCTCCATTCCTTGCAGATTCAGTGCAATTCTTTCTCCCGCATAGGCTGAGGTGACATCTTCCCCATGCACCTGTATATTTCCGTACTTTTTACTTCTCTTTCTTCGGGATGAGTAAGTAAACTCCAGCGCACTCCGGTTTTTCCACTTTCACCGGCTTCTCGATTTCTTCTCTTTCTTCGCTTTTTCCTCTTTCTCCGCTTTCTCCGCTTTTTCCGCTGTACTTATCCTTTTGAATCTTACCGGAAAGGGCAGTCCCGGTAACGATGGTTCCGGCGCCTGCCACGGAAAACACTCTATCCACTGGCATGCAAAAGAATCCCCCGGGTGACTTTCCCTCTATTTTCTCCGCTTCCTCACTTAAATACGTTTTTAAAGGGAAATCCTTCCCTGTATAAGAGATAGCGGAAAATCTTCGGCTCCGACTCATGAGGGAAAGAACTTTTTATAGAGTGTGCGAACTTCCTCTTTCCTTTTCATCAAAAGGGCGGAATCTACAAGGTCGACCATGGTAAGCACTAAAACGACTTTCTTTATCTGAAGCAGGCGAAGAATGGCAAGGTGCTCCTCTGTCTGCGGCATGATGCCTTCCTTTGCCCGAAACCACATGGTACCAAATCCATTCCCATAGCACCGGAAACCATACTGCGAATGAATTTTTCATGTCGGGCGTATCGATTATCGTAATCTTCTTTCGGACGAAAGTAAAAGAGAGTGCAAAGCCAGAATTAAACTCATCGCCCTTTCCTTTTCTTCTTCTTTCAGTCTGTCCGTATCACAACCGCACAAAGCGCTTTCACGAGGGCAGTCTTTCCGCAGTCGATATGCCCGGCAGTGCCGATTACGTAATATCTCCTCCATACTGTTTCCTTATTTTTGCTGAGCTCTTAGACTTATTCGTTTCCATAGCAATACTATTTTGTATTTCTAACGATTCAATTTCCACATCTTTAATTTCAAAAGCGCCTTTGCTGGTATCGGTACGCACAAGATTATTTTCCCTACTACATTCGTCTCAATGCCTTCGCACTCTTATTGATATCCACAATGCTGTCCATATAACGATTCGTTACCAAAAAGCCCCTGCACGCCCTAGAGGAGACTCCGACCACGGCAATCCTCGCTTTCCGATTTCCTCATGGCATGAGCAAAATCTACATTGCTGTTTCCCCAGCTGTCTTCACTGACGATTGCCCTTTTACGCGCATCTATCCTCTATACCACCCATACGGTCTCGGTAAAATATTTACTCACATTGTCCTGCGGAATTCCGGCAAGAATCACCCCCGACAAAATCGATATCCGTATCGTCGCAGAGTTCGTCCACAAGGGATCCCGAAAATGATGCAAAGTCGTTTCTTTGGTAGAAGGACCGATTCCCATCATTAGCTCACTTCCTTTCTCATTCTATCTCTTCTAAAAGTCGTAAAGTAAAAATGGATTCATCTAATACAGCGCCCGTATCACTCGTCCGGTATTCATTCGGAGAAAAATTGCGGAGACTGATGCTTATAATGGAGCGACTTCCGTTAAAGCCGGAAGGCTCGAGAAAAGAAAATGCGTATCGTACATCGCGCCCTGTCCGCTCACCATTTTCACTAAAACCACTTTTCTTTCCCCGGTCTCTATATCCTGATAATCATGTCTTTCCGTGCACTGTCTTCCGTCCAGCTTTTTCAGAACATGCCGTATTTCCTGACAAAAGAGTCACAAATCCTGTGGCAGGCATCCGGTCCCGAACAGAATATCCGGCTCTTGCCTCAAGACAAGTATCCATAAAGGAGAATCAAGTCCTCCTTTCCCGGTGTACCTGCACGGTCAAAGACAATCTGTTCATCCAGAAAACCGTCTGAGTTTCCGAAGGCGGAAATGTAGTTTCCTTCCGTATCCGTTCCGCAAAGAACCAGATAAATTCCGGTCAGCGTATGGGTAATCCCCTCTCCGATTTTCCCGAGTACCTTGGTGGAAATGAATAATGTCCATAATGGAATGAATAGGAACGTGTCGTTCTTCTTTGGAAGCTCTTTAAGCTTAAGAGGCAGAGTGTTCATAGGTTCTTTGTCTGCCCAGTTTTTCCGGAACGGAAGAATCAAAACAGAGGAGTATGACTGATTGTTCGCCTCTTTTTCCAAAGCAAACGATTTTCCACTCTTGCCGCTTGAACATGAAAAGCTTTGATGCTTAAAGTTCTTAGAATTCTATCTTCCATAATATCACTCTCTATTCTCGATTTTTTTATTTCTCGATTTTCCTTACTGCATAAGCTTAATCGAGAAGCTCTATATTCACAAAGGGGCTACTCCTAAAGAATACAAAAGACCGTTAAAATCTTTGATTTTCTGAGTCCCTTTTTCACGGATTAGAATGCTCTAGATGTAAAGCACGGTACCTCCTTCTGTGAACAAGTGTCACTCGCGGTTCACGCAGTATTTCGTTGTACCTACGCAATATATTCTTAGGGAAGGGATGCAATCTCCTGCGAGACTCGATTTTCTCAGGCACTCAGGGTATCCTTAACAATATGATGCTGCATTTCTTTATTCAGTTCGTCTCCTGCATTGCACCCATCGGAACGAGGAGGGCAGCTGCTCTTGGAACTTCGGTCTGTCTTACGACAGGAGGAAGGGCGGCGATAATGATTGTCGATAGCCTCCTCCATAGCTCTCTGCTGGCACGGCAGAACGATGACAGGTCCCTCAGCCTGCGGTAAGGATTGCAGCATCCACGCCTTCATCCTTCAAAATCTTCTCGCAATAGCCGGACCGGTTTCGTTTTTGAATTTTTCCTGGTTTCCGCCACCGCCCATGAAGCCGATGTGTACAGGCGCTACCGCCTTAATGACTCCATCCTTTGCGAAGTTCATGCAAACGGTCAATGGGAACATACGTTTATATCTTTGTTAACATCACTATTGTCATATCCGCCGTGAGAAACCATCAGCTCCGAAGAAGTATCGTATCCTTAATGATTCTGAAACTGAAGTCACCGGCAAAGATTAAATCTCTTATCATCATGACGATGCACTCCTGCCGCCGTGGCAATCGCTACAACCATATCCTTTAGGTTTGGTAACCGGTGCCCATACGGGAGGAGGCGTTATCGGAACAAAGATTTCAGACTGCATCCGCTTTTACTACTGTAAAATCCATCTTTTTCTCCTTTCTTTCATATTTTATGTAAATATTCTGAAAAGCCCTTTGTGCTCTTTGATATTGCTAACATATTCTCATTTACTGCAGGACCGAGTTGTTCGATAAAACTCATATTAAATCCCACTTCCTGTCCAACTTGTAATTTCGTAGTCGAAATCAGCATGCGCATAGGGATTTTCAAGTACCCGAGTCGTCCCTTTAAACGTCAATTCCTGCCAGCCCCATCGTGAACTTCACGATAATGCCTTCCATAAATGAGCTTATCCGAATACTTTGCATCAGGACTGCAGGACTTTTCAGGAATTTATCACCTCATAGGAAGAAAGTTTCATTCTGCACAAGTTGAACGGGCTTTCCGCTCAGATTGGAAATCAGTTCTACATTCTGCAACCTTTATTCGGATTCCATTTCTTTCCGTCTTCGTGATTTCCTCCCCCGGACATCTCGGCCTTTAACATATAAATAGCACGGATGGCATCCTCATGACAAAGTGGCTGTTTGCCAGTATTTCATTTTTCAATACCGGCCTCGGACTTATTGTTGTCTACCATGGCATTATATACTTATTTCCGACAACGAGGGGCACCTTGATTTGCAGAAGGACATCCCCACAACCTTAATGCCTCTTTTTCCAATCTGCTCTATATGACTGGCAAAATCGATATGATTGTTTCCAAAACCCTCCGTGGTAACAAAAGCACCGTCCGCGCCTATAGCTTCCAGGGTCATCCCTACACGGCGGGAAACATAGAACTTTTTCAGAATTAATCTGCGGAGATCCTACAAGAACCACTCCGCAAAGATCCAGCTCCTTATCATGTAGAACCTCCAGAACCAAAGGCTCTCTCCAGTAGTGACGGGACATTTCCTTGGAGGCCGGTCCTATACAGGTTAAAGCATGAATGCAACCGTCCAGTACTTCCAAGGGAGAAACCACAACGGGAACATTTCCAAGGTCTACATTCGGCTTCGCTCCGAGTACGCCTACCGGCTCTACCGGAAGAAGCGAGGTTATCATGCATGGCACCCTGCCCCATGATTTCCTTAACGATAACAACCTTCTTCTTTCCCGGTCTTCTGAACTGATTAAAGGTCTCCGTATCTACTACAAGACTGTCTTCCGCCTTCTTCAGTGCCTTACGGATCTCTTCAGTAATGACATCCGTTGCGCATGCGCCAGAGGACCCGGACGCTCCATATTAGTCTTTTCTTTAATCGTCACATTGGTTTTGATGAAGATTTCTCCCTTATCCGGGCATCCTGGACGCCCCCCATAATATTTTTCATCAAGATAGCCTTCAGAAGATCCGAATTCTCCGATTTGTACCCCGTTGGAGTCCGTTCCGGAAACCATCATGACCACGCCGTCCAAGACTCTGGTTGTTCCGCATCCAAGCTCTTCATCCCCCTCTTTTGTCGCAATCGGTTGTACATCCGCGATGGTATTGGAAAAGCTGTGGTACTGCTCCGGGGTGATAATATCAACTCCCAGCTTCTCCACGAAGTTCCTGAGAAGCTGCGACTTCTCTCGATTCCCTCTCGTATGAAAAAGGTTGTTCCTTCCAGTTTTTGTTTCGGGATCGCGCCTAACCTCCGTAACCTTATAATAACTTTCTTACAAAGAGAACGAACAAATTTCTTCTTCTTTTTCTCTTTCTCTGTGTTTTTCCCGTTATCGGAAGCGAGCGGAGATGCTATAGGAGGGTAGATGCTCCTGCACTGCAAGTAGCGGAAGAAATCCGAGCGCGCCTACCGGAATCTGATATCGATTCCCTTTCCCTCTCCGATATGAATCTTTAGCGACCTCCGAAAGAACCGTTTTTGCCCTACGGGTAGGAAAGGCTGTCCATTTTTCTACATTTACAGCATTTCCGCATTATCCCCTGCTTCCCTTCCTTCTTCCTTCTCGGATTCTTTTTCTTCTGCTTCCTCTTTCTTTCTCGAAAGGCACCAGATCTTTTGTAAGAGGGGTCAGTGAATCACAGGTCTTCAACAATTTGGCTCCCAAAGCCTCTTCTATCGTAATACAAGCGTCCAGCTTCAAAAAGCCCCTGATCGACCAAATCATCAAAAATCTCCGGATCCTCCAGATTATGATGGAAAGGACAATTCCCTCCTCCGCCCTGCTGACACAAGACTGCCGGACTCTTTTTATGTTCTTCTGCATATTCTGCCGAGATTGACTTTGCACTGCCCTTTCTTTTATGAAAACTCTATATGAATATCTCCGCCTCCTCTATACGGATATGGAACAGTCCATCTTCTATAAACGCCTCCGGTACCCGACTTTCGTTCTTCTTTCGCATCGAGTACCGGAATCTCTCCTTTCTCTGTCTCCTCCCGAAGAACTTTCTTTTTCTTCCTTCGGAAAGGAATCTGCCTTCCCTCTTCATTTACAGGAAGCTGTTCTACTGTTTTGGATTTTGTAAGGTAGCGCATAGGCTCCATCCCGACCGTTTTAAGAACATGATCGGTTTGGTGATGTACCGTTAAATTCATCTTGGGAGCGGATCCCATAACGGTATTCGTACAATCACTGCAATTCCCGATAAGAATATCCGTGCCCCTTATTCTTAAAATGCAAAATCTTCAGCGCCTGACCGGGACAGTTTCCCGGATTTTTCACATTTCAGCATTCCTCGTACATCCACCGCCTGTTTACATGCCTGGACCGCTGTAAGTGTGGCGTTATACTTTTTACAAAGATCTTCCATTCTGTCCATGTTTCCGCCGCAAGCACAGATTAGAACTCCCGTTTTGGCTCCCTTAAGATCCGGAAATGGCTCTGTAACAAGAATCCCGCCGCTTGTCTTTGTAATGGGAGTGGAAAGGGAAACCGCAGTTCCTGTGAACGGTCCTCCGAAAAAATTTCTCCGTACTCTCCGTCTATCCCTCCTGCCATTGTAATGAGCTCTCCTACCGTAGTGCCCACCGGGACATCCATAAAAACCTGTACTCTTACCTTCTTGAGCTTCCCCGCTACGGTAATATTTTTTCAGGAAAAGAGGCTTCTTCTCTTCCACGGCTTCCGCAATACGAAGGCAGGTTTCCACATTGATTACCACGGCTCCCGCTTCGGAGGGAAGTGCCGTAGGCGGAAGCAAGATGCCGAGAACTTCCCGAACTACCGCTCTTTCCTCCCCCATCGGATAAAGATCCGGAAGAAGATGCGGGGTAATATTCGGAAAATCGGGAAGAGTACGAAGCGACAAATTGATTTCTTCCTCGTAGCTTCTTCTTTATCGCAATAACCGCCTTAGCCGCCTTGCAACTTTGCATAGCATAGTTTATGCCCCTAAGAGTCTTTTTCCGGTTGCTCCCAAAAATCTGCCTCATATTATGCATAAAGCGGTTCGCACTCCATCTGCATTGACCAGAAGATAGCCGCCTTTTAAATCTATATTTAATTTTTCGCAGTAGGAAAAACCTGCTCCTCCCATTCCGACAATGCCGGCGTCTTGAATGAGGAAAGGATGTCTCCCCGATATCGGCTGAAAAGCTTTCCTCCTGCTCCGCAGTTTCTTCCACAGAATTCGGTCTTCCTTAATGTCTTTGACCAGTCCGTCCACAGAAGAATGAACATTGCCCCAAGTCCTTCCGCTACAGCAAGAAGGCCTCCTCTCCTCGGTCTCCCGGCTTTACGACGGCTTTTGCGGGCGAACCGATATGCTGTTTCAGTAAAATCTCCTTCAGTTACGATGTTGCTCTCTCCAATATTTCAACTTTTCCTGTTTTTCCCTTATGATTCTCTTTCTGCTCTTCTTTCCGATTTTTCTTCCCTCTCTTTTCTGTTCTTTCTTTAAAAATCGAAGAAGCTCCTGAGTGGACTGTTCGTCCATCTCCGAATAAATCAATTTCCTCATAAGACGCTCACTGATTCCGAGCAGATCATGGAACTTACAAGCAGAGCCTTTTTCCTTTTTGTGGGACCAATTCCTTTTTATGTCGTCAAGTATAGAATGTATCTGCTCTTTTCCACGTAAGGATCTACTGATAGGTAATCATAAAACGATACTTCATCCTGGATACGTGTAAGAAGTTTAAAGCACTCTCCTCCGGTAGGTATGGGAACCTCACGAAAATCCACAAGCAAAGCCCTGGTTCTATGATGTTCATCCTTTACCATACCGCAGACCGGAATACTGAGTTTCAGTTCTTCCAGAACGGACAAGCAGAATTCCAACCTGCCCCTTTCCTCCGTCCATCAAAATCAAATCCGGAAAGCGGGAAAAGGAACCGAATTCATCATTCCTTCCCTCTAAGAGATTCTCCTCTTTTTCTTTAAGACCGTGAGAAAAACGGCGATAAAGCATCTCTCTCATAGCAACATAATCATCCTGACCCGAAACGGAATGAATTCAAACTTCCGATAATCATTTCGTCTCTTCCGTTTGATATACAGCCATCGACCCCTACCGTAAGGGCGCTCGAAGTATTGGAGATATCACAGTTCCATCCTTATAGGAAGCTTGAAAGCCCCCACTGCTTCTTTCAACTCTTCCAGAGCCTTCTCTGTCGTTTCCTGTCTATACTTCTCAACATAGCGAAGCATGAGAATTCAGCATTTTACCTGCCAAATCGACCAGTTTTTCTTTATCTCCTGCTTGGGATTTAAGATATGTACTTTTCTTCCCTTTAAAAGCTTTAGTTAGCCATTGTTCTATAATTTCCTGATCCGGAAGGTGCGCAGGCAAATGAATTTCTTTCGGAATAAAAGGTTCCGTTATAAAACTGTCTAAGAAATAGAGATCTCTTCATCGCTATCTTCTTCGTCAATCTTTAAAAAGCTATGATCTCTTCGATGATTTTCCCGTCCCGAACAAAGGAAAACCTGCATAACACAATCACTATAGTCTCTTTTCATACCGATTACTCTCTATCTTCTCCATCCAATGCCGTTATTTTCTGCCGATTTTCGAAAGGTGGCAATAGCCATTATCAAATCCCGATACTCCATGCCTTCTCAAAAGTCCAAATCTTCAGACGCATCTCGCATCTTCATTTCAAAGAAGAGATAGGTTCTTCCGTTTTTCCTGCCAGAAAATCGACACCTTCGGAATAAGATCCTGTATTCCCGCCTTAGTTTTGTTGTCCCGTGCAAGGCATCACCGCCCCATATCATAATAAAGACATGGGCGGGAAAGTGGTTTTATCCTCGAAAAAGCTTATTGCAGTTCCGAATATGTATGGTCTTACGAAGCTCACGACCTCTCTCACCTGCTCAACTTGAGTATAGGGACCATAATATTTGGAATGTTTATCTTTCTTCACGAGTAATAAACAGCCGCGGATAATTTTCTTCTACAGAAAAACGAATATAGGATAGCTCTTGTCATCTTTTTAACACACCGTATTGTAGCGAGGTTTTATATTCTTTAATTAAATTGGATCTAATACAGCCTCCAACTCCGAATCCACTACGATATATTCGAATCTTTGAATTTGTGCAACCATTTGCTGAATTTTTACGGATTTTTATAGGAGTTTTTGAAAATATTGTTTACCCGATTTCTAAGAATTTTTGCCTTTCCCACATAAATAATTTCATCCACGGACCGTGCATTAAATAAACCCCGGTGCTTTCAGGCTTTTTAATTCTTCGCTGATATTAAATTCCTTTTCCTCAATTCCAGAAGAAAATCCGCTTTCTTCTCTTTTGTCATAAATCACATCCCTTTAGTATAAAGACGTGTCGGCAATCCGATCCGACTTTGTCTCCTCATTCCGGCTCGACTCTTCTACTCTCTTGTCTCTTCTACTCTCTTTGACTCTCTATCCTGTCTCTCTTTTTCCTTGTTCTTTCGTCAAAAGCGGAGAAATCATAGTTATTCGCCGCATTCCAAACGACTACTCCTCGTAGCCGCTATCATAAACCGCATTGATCTCTGCGCGAATTTCTTCTTTTCCACATAGAGATACAAATGTTCGTAAATAGGACGCAGTACACCCTGAAGGCAAGGTCGTACTGTGGCCTGATATCCTCCGCTTCCTGCGCCCAAATTCAAAACCTTGAGGAAGACCGAAGTGCCTCGACTGTTTTATACGGTTCGTATCCGGATAGCTGATACCAGAAATTCCTGTTCCCGTAATGAGAAGGATAAATCATCGGACACATAGTCCACCGATTCCGCCATAACGGGATAGTCTGTCTCCACCGACATGGTATCCACATAGGAAACTGATAATCGTACCAAAACATCACGCAGAGACTTCTTTCTTTGCCGTTCGGTCAGCCATGTTAAAACGAACAAATTCCGTACTGATTTTTGTGTCTATCGGATCTGTGCCTCCTCCGGATAAACGACATCCTGCATACCCTTTTCTCGTACAAAAGCGGGCATAGTCCAGCTGGTGTTTCATCGAGAGCTGTCATCAGCACAGCTGTCCGCCACGGAAGGCGATATATTCCTGTGCAATCTTTTCTGACAGAGTTTACCCAGTTCAGTCCGGTATTGATCCACAAACTAAACTGCCGTCCGACTTTTGATTCATCCACTCAGGATGCGTGTTTCAATATACGGATCTCGAAAACTAGACCAAACGGGCAATCACATATAGCCCTGTTTATGACAACGATCTAATAGAGCCGGCATGTCGGAAATGATGTTCGAGATCAGCTCGTGTCCTTCGGCTCTGCGATTATTCATCCTGTAACTGAGTTCTGCCTCCTGATCATATATATCAATTACTAGCGACGTACTGCTGGTGTTCTTCATAGAATTGAGTATTTCCTCCATTCTCTCTGAACCTGCTGGTATTATCCGTGATATAGATTCCTCCTGACTTTACACCGTTCTGGATTATACTTTTCTTCCAAACTAAAGCCTCCCATAGCTCTCTCTTCTTCATCCGCTCTTTCTCTGGCCTCTATGCTTTCCTGTGCCAAAGACTCTTCTGCTTTCGCTTTTCTCGCAAGTTCAGATTCATACTGTTCAAGTTCGGGCGTTTGTCTCACTTTTATGCTTAATCAGTGCTTTGTCACCACAGGCGGAAAGAAAAATACAATCGGACACTACGAAAAGATTTATTCCTCATAATCCTCCTATGCAAAATCTAGACTGATTATACCACTTTACTATTCTAATGTACAAGAAATTTTGGGACAGCGTAAAAAGCCACAGGGAAGCACTCTTTTGCTCCGCTTGTAGCTCTCTCTCTGTGTTCTTTTCTTTCAGAACCAAGCGGATTACCCATGAAAAACCCTGGAGAAATCGCAGGGAAATTCGGATAAAGCTGTTACTACAATCGCTGTTAGCTGAGGTCTTTCGCCACGCTTATCTGCTGGGGCTTCCAAAAGCCTCTCTGTTTACTGTCGCGATTTCACGGTAAGGGGTTCCCCGATATACGTAATCTCATCATACTGTCCAAAACGGCTCTAAGACGTTTGCACTCATGGAGGCCCAAGTACCGTTCTCTATATGCGCCGTCTTTACGGTTTTGTACATTTAAATTTTTCTATATCCAGCAAAAGACTCCATTCTCGGGAAAAGACCGTTGTCTAAGTCGCTTAGCAAAACAAAGATGACTTGTACTGGAAAACCTCCTCCTCGGATAGGAAACTTCCGTTTTGGAAACATCGTGATATGCGAATATGACTCCTTTGCTCCGGGTTCCAAAGCAAAATGATGAATATTAGACTTGTATGACCGTAAACGGAATTATATAAAATAAGCACTCGCCTGTTCTTCCGGAACAGCGGAGACCACAAATCTTATTTATTGACAATAAACGAAATATCTTCTCTCCAAATCGAGTCCATGCAAGGGACAAATCATGGAAATCGATAAAGAAGAGACTTTTTAATGCTGACCTGTGTTTGTTGTCCATATTTTCCAACAATGTTGGCATAATAACGTCTGGCATCATCCAAGAAGTCTTTATCCTTGTATTTCTGTTCATCAGCAAAAATATTACCGTTATTACAACCGAATACACCAGCTTATCTGCTGAAAAAGAATAGAATCGGTAGTATCATAGGAAAACATAATCCTCAGGCCAATGCACCATCGGAGCAAACAAATTTAAAATTATGTTCCGAAGGATAGCTCCTCTCCGTCCTTTACAATAACCTTTCGATCTTCCGGTACTGTTGAGAGAGACTGTTCCAACATCTGAGAATGTCTTAACATTGGAAACAAGACTCAGCTTCGGATATTTGTTGTAAAGGTCCTCGATGAGATCCGCAATGGTCAGGCTCCATATGATGTGTCACCAGATAATCCAGCGTCTCTCTCCCACAGGCCCGAACTCCCCATTCTCTAAAAACTGATGTGAAACCGTCTGATCACAACTGTCCAGTAAAGCGGTTTTTCATCTAAAAGCAAATAAGAATTAGTAGCTTACTCCTATCCAAAGGGAAAAAGATTTTCAAAAAGAGGAAGTCTTCTGTCATCCACTCCCACATATAGTAAATCATCGGTAATTTTCTCGCATGAATGCATCTTTACTGCTCCTTTGATTTCACGTAACAATCGATTTTCCGGCTTTTCTCTCTAAAAGCTTTTACTCCTCAGGAGCTCGAACTGATCCTCGCCTACTCCGCAAAGAGGAATGCAAAACAAAATCTTCAGGAACGTCTTCCCCAAAGCTGTCGGGGCTACTTCCTGCACCTTCCTCTCCAACTTCCGGATCATAAATATAACCACAAACTGTACATACATATTTCTTCATGATGATTCTCCTTTTTCTAAAACGCACTCAAGTGTCTGAGTCCAATACTCTGAGGTATAGTATCATTAGATTGCGCACAAGTCCAGTAATTTTAGGAATAATTTCTGTTTTAAATGGAGTACAAATAAAGGGAGCTCCCTTACGGAAACTCCTCTACGCATTAGTCCTCTACTTTGATAATCTCACGCTTGTTATAAGAACCGCGCTTTACAAACTCTGAGGCATAACAAAGCACCACACTTTGAGCACTTTACAAGGTTTGTTGCACCCATCTTCAATTTGCTCTTCTGCTGTCTCTGCGGGCCTTGGATGATTTATTTTTTGAGCAATATTCGTAACTTC